>FZPU01000058.1_pt1 | contig 119273 bp, 104 predicted proteins | sample 1534781 | NCBI WGS metagenome assembly FZPU01 (sample SAMEA104161949, study PRJEB21768) | metagenome | isolation source: underground water
TTTTTTTTTAATGATACGGCGACCACCGAGATCTACACTCTTTCCCTACACGACGCTCTTCCGATCTGGTCACACGCGCCCCATCACTGCCGGGAACGGATTGGCTTCAGTCAAGCGCCGCCATGCATATTCCTGCCACGGCATAACCGGCTTGCCGTCCGCGCCGTTCGGCACTTTTTCGGTGCCGCGCACGATGCCCAGATAGCCGCGAATATCCTCGCCCGCCGGGCAGCTGCCCTGGCAGGGAGGCGTGGATTGGATGTAAGTCGGGCATTTGTAGGAATGGCCGGCCTGAAAAATCTTTTCGTTCGAACGGCTTTTTGTATTGCCATCTTTGTAACGACGGAATGTTAACTTTTGCGGGGTTTCGCTCACTACTGACATTGCTGATCTCCTCGTTATTTCGGACCCAACTGGATCGCGTTGCTGACCAATTGATGTACTCCGCCCACCATCTTTCTTTCGAATCCGTAGATGGGCAATACTTTAGTAAATTGTGCTTTGCAGATGGCGCAGATGGTCGCCATGAAATTGACACCGTGCTCGTCCACCGCCTGCTGCAACACTTCCATGCGCGGCAGCGCGCCCTTGACGCGCAGCTCAAGCAGATCGTCGGTCAGCAAGCCGCCGCCGCCGCCGCAACAGAAGGTCTGTTCGCGCGTGGTATTGGGTGCCATCTCGACAAAGTTGTTGGCCACTGCCTTGATGATGTTGCGCGGAATCTCGAACTGACCGCCGGGCAGATCACCCATGCGCGAACCGCGCGCCACGTTGCAGGAATCGTGGAAGGTGATGATGTGTTTGTCGTTCAGCGATTTGTCGAACGTCAATGCATTGCGCTCGATCAAGTCCCAGGTGAACTCGCAGATATGCATCGGCTGCTTGTAGCGATGGTCGAGTTGTTTTTGCAGCATCTGCGCAAAACGATCAACCTCGCCCGCGCCGCCGCCGACACCGCTCAGGGTATTCCAAAAGCTGTAAGCCACGCGCCACGCATGGCCGCATTCGCCCACCACGATACGCTTCACACCCAGTTCCAGCGCGGCTTCGCGGATACGCAGCGCGATCTTGCGCAACTGCTCATAGTTACCGATGAACATGCCGAAGTTGCCCGCCTCGGAAGCCATGGAGGACAACGTCCAGCTGGTTCCGCTGGCATGGAATACCTTGGCATAACCGATCAGACTGTCGATATGCGGCTCGGCGAAGAAGTCGGCAGACGGCGTAATGAGCAGCACTTCCGCGCCCTTCACGTCGATGGGGAAGCGCACGTCATTGCCGGTGGCATCCTTTACGTCTTCTTCCAGACCTTCCAGCGTGTCGAGCAGCGCCGGACCGGGCAGACCGAGGTTGTTGCCAATCTTGTGTACCTTGCCGATGATCTCGTTGGAATATTTCTGTCCGTAGCCGACGGAATCGAGTATCTCGCGCGCCGCCATCGTCACTTCGGCGGTGTCGATACCGTAGGGGCAGAACACCGAACAGCGGCGACATTCGGAACACTGGTGGAAATAGTTGAACCACTCGTCCAGCACTTCGCGCGTCAAATCGCGTGCGCCGACCAGTTTGGGAAACAGTTTGCCGGGCAAAGTGAAGTAGCGGCGATACACGCTGCGCATCAGATCCTGACGCGCCACCGGCATGTTCTTCGGATCTTGCGTGCCGATGAAATAATGGCATTTGTCGGAGCATGCGCCGCAATGCACGCAGGCATCCATGAACACTTTGAGCGAACGGTATTTGGACAGCAGTTCGCCCATCTTGGCGATTGCCTTGTCATGCCAGTCATCCACCAGATGACCGGGGAAACCGAGAGCTTCGTTCAGCTTGTCGCTGGCGACAAAAGGCCCCTTCCCTTCCATCGCGCCCGGCTTCAGCGCGGGGATAACGGGGATGATGCGGTAGGCCGGTGCAGTGATGTCTGCCATTTCAGTTCTTCTCCGATTCGAGTTTGGCAGCCCATGCGCTCAGATGGCGCTTTTCACGCGGATCATCTTTCTGATTACGCGTCGGCGAAAAAAACACTCCTGGTGCGTGCAGCAATTTGCTGAAGGGGAATGCGACCAGGAGTGACACAACCAGCAACAGATGCACAGTCAACAACAGATCGGCAGGCAACACCTGAACATCCAGATGCATCAAACCGAGGAAAAACCCTTTAACCGCGATCACATCGGTATGCAGCGCGAACTTCATCAGCAAGCCGGATGCGGCGATACCGATCAGCAACAGCAACCAGAGATGATCGGACGGTGTGGAGATGTAGCGGATGCGCTCGACCAACAAACGCCGCCCCCACAGCCCGCACAAACCCAGCAGCATGGTGATGCCCGCATACATACCGAACGGCTGGATGAACGCGACCCAAGCCCACACCGGATCGGTGAAATAGCGCAGATGGCGCATGACCACCAGCACCAGACTGCCGTGAAACATGACGCTCAAACCCCAAGTCCACAAGTTGGCCTTGAACAGGCTCTCGAAGAACACCACCTCGCGCGTCATGCGCAACACCACGCCGCCGGTAGTGGTCGGCGCGGGTGTAGTCGGTATCTTCAGCGGGGACGGAGTGCGGGCGTAGGTGTTGATGCGATAGAGCAACCCTACGACTAGCAACAGCGTAGCAACATAAAACAGGATTGCAAAAACAATGCTCGCCATGAGAAGCCCCTATCGCCTTACCTGAATTAAATGCAACCGGTGGGTTTTGGCAGACCGGCAATCTTGCATGCCTGCTTGCCTGGACCATAGGGGAACAGACCGTACAGATATTCGCTGGTACCCTTTTCCGCGCCCAGCTTTTTGCCGATGGCTTTGGTCAACACGCGCACTGCCGGAGCGATCTGATATTCATCGAAATACTCGCGCAGGAAATTGACCACTTCCCAGTGCTGATCGGTCATGGAGATGTTCTCGGTCTGCGCCATGAAATTTGCGACATCCGCATTCCAATCGCTCAGATTGACCAGATAACCTTCTTCGTCTGTTTCGTAGCTTTTGCCTGCGACTTCGATATTTGCCATTTTGTTTCTCCTTAGAAATTTATTTTCAAAAAATTGCTACTTGCGACTGGAGCATCCCCTCTCCCCAACCCTCTCCCGCCAAATTCCCCTCTCTCTAACTCTCTCCCGCAAGCGGGAGAAAGGACAAACGAGAAAAGCAATTTTCAACATCCGGGCGAGGGAGCGAACGAATCGCTGCGCGACCTTTACCTTACAGCCAAGATTGGCAGGATTTGTTGTTGACTGTCAGATCGACGAAGCCGCCGTAATCCACAGGCGATACGCCCTCGATGAGACGATCGCCCATTCCGCGCGCTTCCAAATCGGGCATCAGGACATGAATCTTGAAACGCCCCATCGCCGCTTGCAGCACAGCCGCTGCCGCATTGCCTTTGGTCGCCGCATAGACCGCATCCTCGATGAGCAGAATGTCACCGCCAGCTGCCGTATTCAAACAGGTATCCAGCGTGCTGCTGCCCAAAGTTGATTTATTGATGATATGTAACATTCGTGTCCCCTTAGAAACTCAAGACTACGTCTTGCTCGTCCATCAGCGCGCCCATTTCGGCGCGACTGAGCACCGTGACATCCACCAGAAAATCTTCTTCGGTGAGTCCGCGCGCTTCCATGGCTTCTTTTTCGACGTACAGCTTTTCGACATCGTAGTCTTCCAGCGCGCGATAAGCGGGCGAGAAGTTCTTGGTCTCGATGCCTTTGGTCTGCTGGCCTTTTTTCAACTGATACACGCCGTCATCCAAAAACGCCAGCGACACGTCCTGATCGAAAGCGGCAGTAATCAGCACCACTTCCAGCGACTCCAGCGCGTAGATCGTGCCGTAAGGCGCTTTACGGTTAACGAACATGAATTTTTTTGCATCACTCATTTCGTTTCTCCTTAATCGCCGAAGGTGACCAGACGGTCACACTTGATACCGGCTTCCACCAACTGACCCAAACCGGAAATGCGGAAACCCTGAGCCAGATTCTCTTCCTTGATACCACGGCGCAAGGCTGCGGCGACACACACCACCAGATCCACCTTGTGCTCCTCGGCCAGCTTGGCCCAGCGGTTCACAATATGACGGTCATCCTGCGGCGGCTCGACCAGCTTGGACGCGTTGTTCACGCCGTCGTGGTAGAAGAACACGCGCCATACTTCGTGCCCTCCGGCAATTGCGGCCTTGGCAAACAAGTAAGCCGAATCGCTGGCTTGATGCTGGTAAGGCCCTTCGTTAACGACTATTCCGAATTTCATGTAGAAGTCCTCGCTTAGAAACGGATATGCGTCGAAGCATTCAGGTTGGAACGCGAACCGCGCCAATCGTCGATCAGATACTTGGTGAACGGCAATCCGGTCTTTTCAAAGAAACGCGGCCAGCCGATACGGTCGATCCAGTCAGCCATGCGCTCCCAAGGACGCGCATCCGCCTTGTAAACGGCAAGAATATTCTTGACCGCCGCTGCAACTTCAGGCCAGCGCGGTGCATTGTTGGGCAGACCGGAGGCAACCATCTTCATGAAGGTCGGCTTGCCGCGCGCGTTGGAGTTCTTGCCGCCAACCCAGATCGCCAGCTTGGAATTTTCCGGGTCGTTGATCTGCATCGGCGGGCACGGCGGGTAGCACGCACCGCAGCACATACATTTGGATTCGTCGATTTCCAGCGAAGGCTTGCCGTTCACCATCGCGGGACGGATCGCCGCAACCGGGCAACGCGCCACGACAGTCGGACGCTCGCACACATTGGCAACCATGTCATGGTTGATGACCGGAGGCTTAGTGTGTTGCACGATGATGGCGATGTCCGCTTGTCCGCCGCAGTTAATTTCGCAGCAGGAAGTCGAAAGGTGCACACGATTCGGCATTTCTTCGCGCTTGAATTCGACGATCAGCTCGTCCATCAGAGCCTTGACCACACCGGATGCGTCCGTACCGGGAATGTCGCAGTGCAACCAGCCCTGAGTGTGCGCAATCATGGTGATCGAGTTGCCTGTTCCGCCCACCGGGAAGCCATGCTTCTCCAGTTCGGCGATCAGCGGCGCAACCTTCTTTTCTTCAGACACCATGAATTCGATGTTGGAACGAATGGTGAAACGCACGCGCCCTTCAGCGAAATTGTCGGCGATGTCACACAACGTGCGAATGGTGTAAATATCCATCTGACGCTGAGTACCGGCACGCACCGTCCACACCTCGTCGCCACTGTGAGCGACGTGGTGCAGCACGCCGGGACGGGGACGGTCATGGTATTTCCAGTTGCCGTAGTTTTTGGCCAGCAACGGGTGCAGGTATTTTTTGTTTTCCGGTACGCCAGTCTCTTTCGGCTTGCGCATCTGTACAGGTGCATTCATCTTCTATCTCCTCAGGCAGCTTGTTTCTTGGCGTTGATCTTGGCAACTTCGGCATCCCAGCCGTCGGTGCGAACGTAGGGGTTCATACGCGGCGAACTAATCATCGCCGGATCCACATCGATCTCCATCGCATCGAGGTAATTGGCCATGCCGATACGCTCGATCATCTCGCCCGAACGCTCGTGCTCCAGCGCGTTTTCGGCGAAAAAGTCGATGTGGCGCTGACCGAAATCAACCAGCTTCTCGACATCTTCCTCGGTATCCAGCTTCATGAACGGAATCACCACCGTGCCCATCAGGCCGCCGATCTTCAGATGGCTCTTGCCGCCAACCAGCACGCTCGCGCCACGATCTTTACCCGGAGCCAGCGCACCCGTCATCACGTTGACGCAATGCATGCAGCGCACGCAGTCCTGGTTGTTGATTTCGATGGCATGGGTATCGCTCACAGCCACGCTGGAAATATGCTCGCCAGCCTTGATCTTCTTGATTTCCTTGACCTGGAAAGTCTTGGTCGGGCAACGCGCAACCACGTCGTTCACCAGCTCATCCATGCCGTGCTTGACGAACCACTTCTTCGCCAGAGCCTCATCGGTTTGGATGTTGTCGCGCCAGGTTCCGATAATCGCGATGTCGGAACGTTGAATCGCGTTCATGCAGTCATTCGGGCAACCGGAGAATTTGAACTTGACCTTGTAAGGCAGCGAAGGACGATGCAAATCGTCGAGGAAGGAATTGATTACCGAACGCATGGCCTGAGCTTCGTCGTAGCAGGATTGCTCGCAACGCGCCGCACCGACGCAGGACATCGAAGTACGCAACGCAGGCCCCGCACCGCCGAGGTCGAAACCCATCTCGTTGAATTCGTCAAAAGCTTTTTGCACGTTTTCTGTGGTGCAACCCTGGAACATGATGTCGCCGGATTGACCGTGCATCGCAACCAGACCGGAACCGTATTTATCCCAGATGTCGCAGAACTGGCGCAGCGTGGCGGTATCGTAGTGCATGCCGGGAGGAGGCATGATGCGCAGCGTATGGAACTCGGCAGCATCCTTGAACTGGGGGGTGCCGTCTTCGTTTTTCAGCTCGGTGAAACGGGGAATCACACCGCCGCCGTAACCGAACACACCCACTGTACCGCCCTTCCAGTAGCCCTTGCGGGTTCTGTACGAGGCTTCGAGCTGACCCAACAGGTCAACCGCAATATCCTTGTCCTTGGCCAGACGTTTCAGGCCAGTTACAAAACTTGGCCACTCGCCCTTTTCGAGCTCGTCCAGATTCGGAGTGTCGTGCAATTTCTTCGCCATAATGTTTCCTTTCAGTCGCGTTGCGCTAATCGCCCTACAAGGGCTGGAATTCGGTTATCGTTAGGTCACCGGCAAATGCTGCCAGCCCGGTTTCTTGATGGTTTTGCATGTTACGGGGCTACCTCAAGCCAAACTATCACCCGTAGCAACTATCCAAAGTAACCCTAAAGGGGGGGGCTTTTTTCATCCCCAGTAGTATTCAAACAGGGCGGTATTGGCGATAGACTTGGAACATTGATATATGGCCACCTCTAAAAATTCAAAATTCTAAGCAAGACAAGGCGCGAACAAAAAATTGCGACGCAGCATATGTTGGATATGTAAGGAGCAATTTTTTGTGAGCAACGCAGTATTGCGACGAAGTTTGGATTTTTAGAGGTGGACATATATCTCGCCCATTCGCTATACGCATCATCATACGTCGAAAGCAAATACAAATATGGCGAAAATCACAGAATTGAGCAAGTTCAATGTTCCCTTGGGGGGACCGCAGATCGAGCTGCAACAGATTGACCATGCCGAAGGCGGCATGAGTTTATTGCGCATCCGCATCCGCGAGAGCAGGCGTTTTACGATTTTTGATATTGATCCGGCAACCGCCACGCAATGGGCTAACGACATGAAGCAGTGGGCCGAGACGCAAGGCAGCAAGTGACCTCCCCCGCCGAAATGATAGACGTTGCATTCGAGATTGGCGGAGACACTCTGCCCGCCTCTTACCCGTTCGAGTTGTGGGATGAATTGACGCGGCTATTGCCTGTACTGGGCGAACATGAACAGGTGGGGGTCATCCCTTTGCGCATGGCGCAAAGCAACGAAGGGATGCTGCTGCCCAAACGCGCAAAGCTGGTGTTGCGCCTGCCGAAGGAACTCGCCGCCGCAGCCGCAGCGCTGGAACAACAGCGATTGAGCGTGGCCGGATGCGTGCTGTTACTGGGTTCGAGCAAATTAAGGGCGATTCAGCATTACCCCACTTTGCACGCGCAACTGGTTACCGGGGCAGAAGATGAAATTTCCTTTATGGCAGAAGTCGAATCGGCTCTCGCCGCGATGGGGGTCAGAGCAAATTTGATTTGCGGAAGGTTTCGCACGTTGACAGACAGTGAGCGGTCAGTCAGCGGCTACAGTTTGGTATTGCACGACCTCGCAGCGGAAGGTTCGTTGCGCGTGCAATATGCCGGGTTAGGCAAGGAACGGCAGTTTGGTTGCGGCATTTTTGAGCCGCACAAGGTCATCTCCAGTCTGGAATGACATTTTTGGGGGTGCTTCTAAAAATTCAAAGTTCTAAGCAAGACAAGGCGCGAGCAAAAAATTGCGACGCAGCAGTATGTTGGATATGTAAGGAGCTATTTTTTGTGAGCAACGCAGTATTGCGACGAAATTTGGATTTTTAGAAGTGCCCTATATTTTGAAAGGAAGATAAAGATGGGATACACCGTGGCGGGAAATGAACTGGAAACCAATGATGACGGCTTTTTGCTGGAGCCGGATTTCAGCGAAGAAGTGGTCGGCGTGATCGCCGCCGCAGAAAATATCGAGCTGACCCCCAAGCATTGGGAAATCATCAACTACATGCGCGATCAATTCCGCGAAGAAGGCCACACCCCCAACTTCCGCAATATGCTGAAAGGTGTCAACGAGTTCTGGCCGGAAGCGGACAGCAAAGCGCTGTACGACTTGTTCCCGATGGGCCCCGCAAAACAGGCCGCCAAAATCGCCGGTCTGCCGCAACCGCTGGGTAAAGGCGGCTACTAATACCTCCGCAGATTACACCAGCCAACGCTACGCGCTGGATAAGTGCAATCTGCGACAATTGCTTTGCCTGAGATTTAAGGAGAAACGAATGGACATGGTCAACGTAGTGCTGGATATGAAGGGGCTTTCCTGCCCGAGGCCGCTCATCGGCGCGAAACGCATGGTGGATGAACTTTCCGCCGGACAAGTGCTGCTGCTGGTCTCGGATTGTCCCGGAACGGAAGACGATTTATTCGCTTGGGCGAAGCAGACCGGCAACCAGTTGCTGAAAACCGAGAAGATGCCCGACGGCGGCATCGGCTACCACATCCAAAAAGGCAAAGGCCGCGCGCTCCACGCCAACGTTACGCTGGATATTCGCGGCGCGGTTTGCCCCGGCCCGATTGTCGAAGCGAAGAAACTGCTGAACGGCATGCAAAACGGCGAAGTGCTGAAACTCATCAGCGATTGTCCCGGAGTAAAAAGCGACATCGGCGGCTGGGCTTCGGCCACCGGCATGACGCTGCTGGAAACCGTCGAAGCAGATGCCGGGGTGCACGAGTTTTACATCCGCAAAGGCTAACCGTTGCGCATCAAAAGCCATTGGTTCAAAGAAGGCCGCGAACGCACTCCGCAAGAGATTTCGGATGCGTTGTCGTTCGTGGTTTCGCGCATCGCCGACAATGCACTAAAGAACACGCGCAAGTTGAAATTCGAAATCGAAGTCGGCCAGCAGTATCTCGACTTCCTGGCCGAATTTTCGCTGTTCCTGATTCTGGTCGCCGACCGCATCGCCTACCGCAAACTCTCCGCAGAAGATCGCCTCGCCTTCACCGGTAATCTGGCGAACCGTGTGGGCGAAACCTACGCCGAAAACCGCAGCCGTTTGCTGGGCGAAGATTTGAAGGGGTGCAAACAGCGCTTCATCGACCTGCTCAACCACCGCGCGGGCGAATACGCCGACTTCGGCTATGAAGAGAACGGCCCGGACTACGGCTTCTACCGCTATCTGGCCTACTGCATCGGCCAGATCATGACCGATGCCGACAGCGGCTGGATCATCGATCAGATGATTAGTTATGAAGCACCGGAAGCGGTCAAGATGGTGGAAAAAACCCTGCGCAGTTTGTATGAAACAGAACCGAAACCGGCGCGCCGCCGCGCTGCGGCTGGCGGTGATTGAATGAACAGTCCGTTCGATCTCGCCAACACCGAAAGTTACCTGCGCTGGCGCGAACAAAAACTGGCCAGCGCCCCTACCTCGATCAACGAACTCATCGTCGAAGTGCGTGATCCGCGCGCCCTGACACCCAACGAACACGCGGCATTGGCGCAACTCGTTCGCCGCTGCAACATGGCGATCTACGCCAGCCCCATGTTTGATGCCGACACCGACATCCCGCGTCTGCTGGGCGCGCAGTTCGGGTTGACGCGGCTCGATGCCAACTGGCTGGCGGGCGAAGACGGCGTGTCGGAAATCCGCGTGTTCGACAACGGCACGCGCCAGCATTACATCCCCTACACCGACCGGCCAATAAAATGGCATACCGACGGCTATTACAACCCACCCGAGCGCGAGATACGCGCCATGGTGCTGCATTGCGTGCGCAACGCGGCGAGCGGCGGCGAGAACCAATTGATGGATCACGAAATGGCCTACCTGCTGCTGCGCGACGAAAACCCGCAGCACATCGCGGCACTGATGCAAACCGATGCCATGACCATCCCTGAGCGGGTGGATGAAATGGACGGCGTGCGCCCCGCCCAGAGCGGTCCGGTGTTCTCGCTGGACACACAAGGCAATCTGCACATGCGCTACACCGCGCGCACCCGCAGCATCGTCTGGAAACAGGATGCCGCAACGCAAGCCGCCGTCGCCGCGCTGGAGCGTTTGCTGGCCTCAAGCTCGCCCCACATCTTCAAAGCGCGCATGCAACCCGGCATGGGCTTGCTGTGCAACAACGTACTGCACGACCGCTCCGCCTTCTCCGACGACCCTGCCCATCCGCCGCGCTTGCTTTATCGCGCGCGCTATCTGGATCGCATTCATTTGTAGGTCGGGTTTCAACCCGACAACAAACAATCCGTTTCGTATTACTCACCTGCCCCGCAAGCCGCGCCAATAGGCGATCTACCGCATTCGCATCACGCAGATCGCCTATTGACGGGCATCTTCACGATGTTGTGTTTGAAAAAAAGCAATAAAAAAAGCCCGCGAGACTCGCGGGCTTTTTTTTACGACTGCCAATCAATACATGCGATCAAATTAGAACTTGTAACGCAACGATACTTCGTAGGCTTTCTGAGAGTGTGTCGTGGTATTTGTTGGCATAGCCCCCAGATTGCTTATTGCTACAGCTTTGGTAACTTCTGGAGTAATCACAACCGCGCCTTCTACCGCAAGTGACTTGGAAATATCGTAGCCGCCACCGAAGGTATAAGAATTTGTCACGATAGCAGGGAAGAACATATTGTTAAATACATTGATTGCGGCATTGCGATACGTGTTGTCTGCGAGTTCGCCAATTGGATCGTTGGCATGGTTGTAGCCCATGCCGAGCCAATAGCCGCTAGCTGAATACTTAGCGCCTACGGCAAAGATGTTCTGGTCTTTCCAGTTGAAATCCTTGTAACCGGCTGCGCTGCCCCATTGAATCAACTTGTAATCGGCAGTCAATGCAATGCTCTCATTCACAGCAACAGCGACACCCAATTTCATTTGCGCAGGTTGATCCAGATCATCGCCAAAAGGCGCGCCAGGTCCGCCGGCCATGAGACCGAAACCAGCGCCAGCGCCGGATATCTGCGTGCCGTATTTTGCCGCGAATTTGGACTGATACGCGGCCGCCACTGTCACTGCTGATGTCGCGTTGTAATAGCCGCCCACAGCAAAGCCGAAGCTGGTACTGGAATCTTTACTCTCTGCGGTATTGTATGGTCCGCCTTGAGCAGGAGGGCCGGGGTTGTAATTGTTATAACTCAGCATTAAAGAACCATACTGAAAAATAGGTGAAAAACCTACGCCATATTGATTCGTGTTATAGGCAATTGTCGGAACAACGCGCAAAATGCTTAGAGCAGATTTGGCTTTAACCAAAACTAGCGAAGCGCTGGCACCGGTATAGTCAACGCCCATGCCCGCGATACCACCCATCGCAACACCATAAGTCAAGTTGTCGCTGAGTCTGTTTGAAAAAGACACATCAGGAATGTAGCTCGTATCCGCTGCACTGTTTCCGTAACCAGAGTTTGCCATGCCGGTATTAGCTACTTTCGGCTTAAACAGATCAAGGCCGCCTGTAACTTCCTTGCCTTTTGACTTACCCAACAAAGCCGGATTCGCAAATGCGCTTTCAGCACCCACGAAATTTGCCACGCCCGTACCGCCCAGCGCTGTATTTTGCGAACCAATGGCCATCATTTCGTCGCCGTTTGTTGCATGGGCTACTAACGGCGCTCCCGCCAAGCCCAGCGAAATAATCGAAGCTGCTATCTTTGTAATTTTCATGCTTCTCTCTCCCTGAAAAATTAGAGGCACCGAATGGTGCCTCTTTTGTTACTCCAGCTTTAAACGAACAAACAAATATCGGTGTCTCCGGCGAAGCTCATGAAGGTCGCCGCGCCGCCGTATTCGACGTTGTCGATGAACTCGCTCTTGTCGAACTCGAACAGGTCAACGGTCATCTGGCAGGCGATGAATTTCACGTCGGCTTCCAGGCACAGGTCGCGCAATTCTGTGAGCGAGGCGACACCGTGCTTCTTCAGCTTTTGCTTCATCATCATGGTGGCCATGGATTCCATGCCGGGCAGCATTTGCACCATCACTGGCATCGGGATTGGCATGGGCATCGCCGGGTTGGCGAGCGGGCTGATCATCACGTTGGACAAGTCCTTGCGCAGCAATTGCAGGCCGTAGAAGGTGAAAAACACCTGCACGTCGTAGCCCAGTGCGGCGGCGGTCGAAGCCAGAATGAATGGCGGGTAGGCCATGTCCAGCGTGCCTTTGGTGGCGATGATTGCCATTTTCTTGGTTGTCATGCTCTCTCCTTTGATGGTTGGATGCAGCGGGTTGGATTACTTCTTCTGCATGTAGAAGGTGTACTCGCCGTTTGCTTCTTCCTGGGCAAGCAGCGGATTGCCGGTCTGTTCGGCGAATGCGGCCATATCCTTGACGGAACCGCAATCGGTCGAGACGACCTTGAGGACTTGACCGGAAGTCATGTCAACCAGCGCCTTCTTGGTCTTCACGATGGGCAAAGGACAGGACATACCGCGCGCGTTAAATTCTTTATCGAAATTCATTTTTTCACCTCCAACAAGTTATTTAGAACTACTACAAAAAAGTACATCAAAAAATGCGTCTCCGCACAAAGCCTGAGCCGCATTATAGGAATATGCGAGCATGCAGCGTCCATAGCCACCAAGGGTGGGAGCATGATAGCCCATTGGAGTTATGCGGCCACCCTACTCATACTGCGGCCAATGGCTTAAGCGCCGGATTGAACGGATCGGTTTTCCCGGCCTCTCCCAGCCACTCGCAGATGGCGGCGAGCGCCATGTCTTCATGGGCAAATATGCGTTCCTGTCCGATCTCATCGAACAGCCCGGTATGGTGCATCACGTCCAACACTTGTTTCTTGAGGCCGGAGAACACCAGCGTAACGCCGTTGGCGCGCAGCCGTTCATACAGCGCCTTGATGACTTCCTCACCGGACGCATCGAGATTGTTGATGCCGTTGCCCACCACCAGCACATATTTCGCATTCGGTTTTTCCGCCACCGCTTCCAGCACGGCATCTTCGAAATAAGCCACGTTGGCAAAATACAACTGGCCGTCGAAGCGTACCGGCACCACCAGTTCGCTGGTCGGCAATTCGGGATTGACCTTCACGTCGCGCAAAGTGCCGTCGGTGTAGCGCGCCAGCCGGGCCACGCGCGGTTTCATGGTGCGGTACAGGAACAGCACGATGGCGACCGCCGCGCCGAGCAGGATGCCGCTGTCCAGATGCGGGGCGAAGGCCATGGTGGCGACGAAGGTGACCACGGCGGCGATGCCGTCGTGCTTGTGCACCAGCCATGCGTGTTTAATAGCGGAGAAATTGATGAGGCCGATCACCGCCATGATGATGACTGCTGCCAGCACTGCCTGCGGCAGGTGATACAACAGCGGTGTCAGGAACAGCAGCGTCAGCAGCACGATGATGCTGGCGAACACCGACGACAGGCCGGTTCGCGCACCCGCGTTGAGGCTGACAGCGGAGCGCGAGAACGAGCCGCTGACCGGGAAGGCATGGCTGATACTGCCGACGACGTTCGCCAATCCCTGCCCCAGCAACTCCTGGTTCGGATTGATGCGCTGCTTGGTCTTGGCGGCCATCGCTTTGGCGATGGAAATGGCTTCCATGAAACCGACCAGCGAAATGACCAGCGCGCTGGAAAATAGCATGCCCAGATCGCTCCAACGGAATGCCGGCATCGACAGTTCAGGCAAACCCGACGGGATGCTGCCCACTACTTCGCCGCCGCCGACCAGACTCAGTTCACCCTTGTTCACTTTCTTGATGCGCCAGCGATAACTGTCCGACTTTTCGCCCTGCGGCACTTGTCCGGTCAGATACAGTCGGGCAGGTTGCGTTTCGGTGGCGGGAATCTGCTCGAATATGAATTTGCGCAAGGAACGTGCGACCTTGCGGTTCTCGTTTTCCAAATCCTGTAGTTCCAGCTTGATCAGTTCGATTTCATATTTGAGCGCCGCCGAGTGCTGGCTGCTGCCTTCGTGATCTTTTTGCAGTTGTTTTAATTCTGCCGATTTGCTGCCGAGTTTGCCGTTCAACTCGGCAATCTTGCTTTCTGCCTGAGAAAAATCATTGGCAAGAGTTTTTACCTCGGCATCCATGATTTCATCAACCTTGCCCTTGCTGTTGTGCTCGAAGCCTATGCTCCAACTCACCAGCGTGGTCAGCGTCACGGCAACCAGCACATTGGGCAGTTTCGGCGTGTAGCGCTTCATCAAGAACATGATGGCGAATGCAGCCACGCCCATCGCCAGCGTCGGCAGATGCGTTTCGCCAATCAACTGCAACGCACCCCATACGTCATTCAAGAAATGGTCGCTGCGCCCCATCGAAATACCGAACAACTTATTGATCTGCGACAGGCCGATGATGATGGCGGCGGCGTTGGTGAATCCGACAATGACCGGATGCGACAGAAAGCTGACCACCACGCCCAGCTTGAATGCGCCCAGCGTCAGTTGAATCAAACCGACCATCAGCGCGAGCAGCACGGCGAGCGCGATGAATTGCTCCGTGCCGGTTGCCGCCAGCGGGGCTAGTGCCGAAGCCGTCAGCAGCGAAACCACCGCCACCGGCCCTGTGGCCAGTTGCGAAGACGAACCCCACAGCGCCGCGATCATGCCCGGCAGGAATGCCGCATACAGTCCGTAATAAGCGGGCAATCCGGCCAGTTGCGCGTAAGCCATGGATTGCGGGATGAGCACCAGCGCGACCGTGATGCCCGCGATCAGATCGGTTCTGACATTCGCACCGTTAAGTTGCCAGGAAAGAAATGGGAAGAAACGTGTAAGACGGGAGTTCATTTGGATCTGTGCTCTCCATTAGGCAAGTTAATGTGACACTCGGCAAAAATTCGCGCCTGGCAGTTGCGGCATATTTCCGAATCGAGCGTGGCATACACCGGCTTGATCCAGTTCGACATGGTCGGGAAAAAGCCACCCACGCCGATGTCGTCCAACTTATCCGACTGGCGCAAATACTTGTAGATTTCGTCCTTGCAGCGGTAGAAATACAGCCCTCCGCCCAGTTTGCGGCGACGGCGCGCTTCCTGCGCCAGCATTTCCGCTCCGGCCACATCGACGAAGCTGATGCCGCGCGCGACGACCAGCACGGTTTTCTGCATCGGGTTGATTTCGTCGATTTTCTGCAAACTGCTTTGCACGTGATCCACCGCGCCGAAGAAGATCGCGCCGTTGATACGCACCATGCTGATTTGCGGGCATTGCGCATGATCTTCCGCACCCACAAAGTGGTACGCGCCCTCCTCTTTCGCCGGAACGACCGGCACGATGCCGGGGCGCGAAACGCGGTACAGATACAAGGACAGCGACAGCAGGATGCCGAAGAAAATGCCTTTTTCCAGATCGATCAGCGTACCGATCAGCGTGACAAACAAGATGACGGTTTCCGAGCGGTCGCTGCGGATAATGGATGCGATATGGTGGAAGTCGATCAGCCCCCAAGCCACGAGAAACAGAATTCCGGCCATCGCTGCCGTCGGCAGGTAGGAAGCCAGCGGCGCGACCAGCAACAGCACCAGCAACAGAAAGATGGAGGCATACACCGTGGCCATCGGCGTGCGCGCGCCTGCCGCGTAGTTCACGCCGCTGCGGTTGAACGAACCGCAAGAGGCATAGCCGGAAAAGAAACTGCCCACCAGATTTGACAAGCCCTGTCCGATGAATTCCTGGTTGCCGTCAATGCGTTGTTCGGATTTCACCGCGATGGCACGCGAGATGGAAACCGCTTCGGTCAAGGCCAGCATGGTCACCACCAGCGCCGGGAACATCACTTTATGGATGGTTGCGTAAGAAAAATCCGGGGCAACGAACGGCGGCAAATGCGCGGGCAATGCGCCTACAGTTTTAATCAGCGTGGTTTCAACGCCGATCTCAAGATTGAGCAGATAGGCGGCCACGCTGCCCACCACCATCGCCACGATCATATAGGGCAGTTTGCTGATGTAGCGTTTGGACAGAATGCCCACCGCCAGCGTGAGCGCGCCGATAAACGTGACGTAAAGATTGATGTTGCCGAACTGCAAAATCAACTGTTCGATCACCACATGAAAATGTGAGCCGCGCGGGATGTTGATGCCGAAAAAATTCTTGACCTGACTAGCCGCAATCAGCAACGCCGCGCCTGCGGTGAAGCCGATCACCACGGTATGCGAAATGAAGTTGACCAGCACGCCCATGCGCGCCAAACCCAAAATCAACTGGAACAAGCCGGTGAGAAAAGTGAGCGTGAGTACCATGCCGATGAACTCGGGCGAACCGGGATCGGCCAGCGGGCTGATGGCGGCGAACACCGCGATGGAAATGGCGGTGGTCGGCCCCGACACCAGATGCCAGCTGGAACCGAACAGCGCGGCGATGATCGCCGGGATCATCGCGGCATACAAGCCGTATTCCGGCGGCATGCCGGCGATGGTGGCGAAGGCCACGCCTTGCGGCAACACGATCAATGCGCCCGTAATGCCAGCGATCAAATCGGCACGGGTGGCTCCCTTATCCACCAAGTGCTTCCAGCGCATAAACGGTAACAGACGAAACAACCAGTAATTGCCAGAATGAGTCGCCTTCATATTATTTTCAGCCTATGGTTTGGTAATAAAGATTCTGCGGATGGTTGGCTTGCGCAAAGAAGAACCAGCGCTCGGCCAGCAAGCCGAAGTATTGAATGATAAACGCAAAACCCAACAGTGCCGGGGTAGAAAGTCCCAGCGCCAGCAACACCAGCGGAATCACGAAAGCCAGCAGCAAAAATGCCGGTTTGATCGCGCGCAAAAACGCCGCACTTTTGCCGTGAAAATATTCGCGCGTATTGAACGAACCGCCCATGGAACCCATGGAGCGTTGCGTGATGTAAGGGTGTTTGATGCCGATGGCAGTTTGCATCGACGATTTCGGTTTGATGCGCGCGTTGCGCCACAACGATGCGCCGCGCCCGATGAACGCCAGCAGCGTGATGATGATCGCCCATCCGGCAAAGAAGTCCGTCTGCTCGGGGGCTGCCGAAGCCGCGTAGAACGCCGCCAGAATGAAGCCGGAAGAACCGCCCAGCAGAATGTAGTTGATGACCGTCAGCGGCGAATTCCATTCGCGCAGGAAACGCAGGCAGGCGTAAATCATCGCGGTGCAGACGAACAGCGCAAAGGCCAGCAGTGTGCCGAGCGTGCCCAGCACGGCGGACAAGTCAATGATGAGGCCGCTGGGCAAAGTCACCACTTCGGGGCGGTAAGCCAGCAGATGCGACGCGCCGTACAGGAACACTACGCCCATGAACGCGGGCAACACGATCACTTCGCGCGACAGCCACGATGTGCGCCATTTGGTCGCCGAACGCCACGCGCGTTCCGGTCGTCCGAGGTGGAAGAACGAAGCGATCAATCCGCCGATCAGGAACAGCAAGGCCAGCACGCTGCCGTAACCGTAAAACGCGTCGGACTGCATCGGCAACAAGCCGAACAGGGCATAAGACTGATGGGTGAACAAAGCGAGGAACAGGCCTTGCCCGGCACCGATCAACGTGGTCAAAAATAAGACTGAGAATGCAGGTTTCATATTCGTTATTACCAGGCAGAAGCATCTTCCATCGACGACTCTCCTTTGCCCGGCTTGGGCAATTGGCCATCGACTTTGAGCGGATTGTCCGCGCGTTCCAACTCGTCCAGATGGATTTTGAGTTTGGTCTTGCGGCGCGGCAGATAATGGTTGGAGGGGTGCGTGCCCCACTCCGGCATCAGCGCGTAACCGCCGTCTTCGCGTATCGCCAGCGACACTTCCGATTCGGGATCGTGGATGTCGCCGAACAAACGCGCGCTGGTCGGACAGGCTTTGACGCAAGACGGTTTGCGGTCGCGTTCCGGCAGCGACATGTCGTAGATACGATCCACGCACAAGGTGCATTTCTTCATCACTTTGGCTTTTTCGTCGAACTCGCGCGCGCCATACGGGCATGCCCAAGTGCAATATTTGCAGCCGATGCACTTGTCGTAATCCACCAGCACGATGCCGTCTTCCTCGCGCTTGTACGACGCGCCGGTCGGGCACACCGGCACGCAAGGCGGGTCTTCGCAATGCAAACAGGACTTGGGGAAATGCAGCGTCTCGCTGTGCGGATATTTGCCGATTTCGAACGTCTGCACGCGGTTGAAAAACGTGCCGGTCGGGTTCAGGTCGTAGGGATTTTCATCGCACAGCGGCCCGGCAGAACCGGAGGTATTCCATTCCTTGCAACTGGTCACGCAGGCGTGACAACCGACACAAACATTGAGGTCGATCACTAAGGCGAGCTGGGTCATTTACTTATCCTCGCGCAGTTGAACTGCTCCTTCCCCCTGGCAGGGGGAAGGTTGGGATGGGGGTTGAATTCCCGATAGATAATTCCAAATGGCAAACTTAACTCCTTCAATATTTTTCAGCACTTCGTTGTTCCAAAATCGCATTACACGAAAGCCTTTTGCTTCAAGCCAATGTGTCCTGATAGCGTCACTATCAGCATGATCTGCGTGTTGTCCGCCATCCGCTTCCAATATCAACTTCGCTTCCAGACACACAAAATCAACAATGTAATTACCGATTGGGTGCTGCCGACGAAACTTATATCCCGCAAACTGTTTCAGCCGCAGATTGCGCCAAAGCAGTTTTTCTGCATCGGTCATTTCCCGACGCAGGCTGCGGGCATTTTGTTTCGTAGTTGCCTTGAGCCTCGTCGTTTCACTCACAGATTCAACCCCCACCCTAACCCTCCCCCTGCCAGGGGGAGGGAATTATGTTTTACCGCCCTTCTTTTTGCCGCCGCCGAAGTAGGCTTGCCAGCTCGGATGTTCTTTCATGCCGGGATATTTCTTCATGGGTTCAAATTGCGGCGAGGTTTGTTCCGGCTCGCCCGCTTCCGCTTTGTAGATGCGCACGCGCACGTCGTACCACGCCGCTTGTCCGGTGACCGGGTCGGAGTTGGAGAAACGTTTGCCGTCTGCGCCTGCGGGCAGCTCTTCCGAGATCACGTGGTTGAGCAGGAAACCCTGCTGCGACTCGTTAGACTCGGGAGTCAGATTCCATGCGCCCGCCGCTTTGCCGATGGCGTTCCATGTCCACACTGTGCCCGGCTCTACCGCTTCGCTGTAACGCGCCATGCAGCGCACTTTGCCCCATTGCGATTCGCACCAGATCCAGTCGCCGTCGGCGATGGCTTCTTTTTTTGCGGTCTCCGAATTGACGTAGAGATAGTTGTGCGCGTGAATCTGGCGCAGCCAGGCGTTCTGCGAATCCCACGAGTGGTACATCGCCATCGGGCGCTGGGTCAGCGCCGACAGTGGATACTTGGCTTTGTCGCAGGTCTGCACTTCCAGCGGCTCGTAATAGAACGGCAGCGGATCGAAGAATGTCTCGACGCGTTTCGCCAGATGCGCGGGCGGCTTGCGCGTGATGCTCTTGCCTTGTGCGGCCATGCGGAATTTTTGCAGCACCTCGGAATACAGATGGATCAGGATAGGTTCGGCGTAGCGCGTGATACCGCTGCGCTGCGACCATTCCAGATAGCCCTTGTTCCAGTTGCGCATATATTGATATGAGCGCGGCAACACGTGGTGATGCACGCAATCGTTCTTGGCGTACATTTCCCACTGGTTCGGATTCGGTTCGCCTTTGATGGATTTCTCGCCGCCTTTGCCGCGCCAGCCCATGAGGAAACCGATGCCTGAACCCGGCGCGGTTTCCCAATTGACGATGAAGTCGGGGTAATTTTTATACTTGCGCTGACCTTCTTTGGTGACGAACGCAGGCAATTTCAAGCGCGTGCCGAGTTCGATCAGCACTTCCTGGAACGGCTTGCAGTCACCCGTGGGCGGCAACACCGGAATGCGCACCGAATCCACCGGACCGTCGAACTCGGAGATCGGACGGTCTAGCATAGACATCACGTCATGCCGTTCGAGGTAAGTCGTGTCCGGCAAAATCAAATCGGCGAAGGCGGTGGTCTCGGAGTGGAACGCGTCGCACACCACGATGAACGGAATCTTGTAAGTGCCGTCCTCTTCCTTGTCGCACAACATCTTGCGCACTTCGGCGGTGTTCATGCTGGAGTTCCACGCCATGTTGGCCATGAACAACATCAGCGTGTCGATCTTGTACGGATCGCCGCGCCACGCATTGGTGATGGCGTTGTGCATCATGCCGTGTACCGACAGCGGATATTCCCACGAGAAGGCTTTGTCCAGACGCACCGGGCTGCCGTCGGCATTGACGAACAAGTCGTCCGGGTCGGCCGGCCAGCCTAGCGCCATGCCGTCCAGCGGCGTGTTCGGCTGCACCGCGCGCGGGTCGTTCGGCGTGCGCGCGCAAGGCGGAATCGGACGCGGGAACGGGGTCTTGTGGCGGAAGCCGCCGGGTCGGTCAATCGTGCCGAGCAAGGTCATCAATATCGACAGCGCGCGAATCGTGTGGAAACCGTTGGAGTGCGCAGCGAGGCCGCGCATGGCGTGGAACGAAACCGGATTGCCGGTGACAGTGTCGTGTTCCTTGCCCCACGAATCGGTCCAAGCGATGGGTAGTTCGATCTTCTGGTCGCGCGCGGTGATGCCCATTTCGTGCGCCAGACGTTTGATGGTGTCGGCGGGAATACCGGTGATTTGTTCCGCCCATTCCGGCGTGTAATCCTTGACGCGGTCTTGCAGCAACTGGAACGCAGGTTTGACTTGCGTGCCGTCGGACAATTTAAAATCGCCCAGCAGGAACGGGTCGGCACCTTCGGTATGCGTGACCACGGCCTTGTTGGTGTTGCGGTCCCACCACAATTTATTTTGCGGGTCGTAACAACCTTCTTCTTTCGCCACTTCGGTGCGCACAAACATGCCGAACTCGTCGTGCTCGGCATCGAGGTTCACCAGTTGCCCGGAGTTGGTGTAGCGCACCAAAAATTCGCGGTCATACAAACCGAGTGCGATGATTTCGTGGATCAGCGCCAGCATCAGCGCGCCGTCGGTGCCGGGACGAATAGGAACCCACTCGTCGGCGATGGCCGAGTAGCCGGTGCGCACCGGATTGATGGAAATGAAGCGACCGCCCTCGCGTTTGAATTTGGAGATGGCGATCTTCATCGGGTTGGAGTGATGATCTTCCGCCGTGCCAATCATGATGAACAGCTTGGAGCGTTCCAGATCGGGCCCGCCGAATTCCCAGAACGAGCCGCCTATGGTGTAGATCATGCCCGCCGCCATGTTGACCGAGCAGAAGCCACCGTGCGCCGCGTAGTTGGGCGTGCCGAACTGGCGCGCGAACAAACCGGTCAGCGCCTGCATCTGGTCGCGTCCGGTGAATAGCGCGAATTTTTTCGGGTCGGTCGCGCGAATCTTACCCAGACGTTCGCCCAGAATCGAAAACGTTTCTTCCCAGCTGATTTCTTCGAACTCGCCCGCACCGCGCTCCGACCCCGCCTTGCGCCGCAGCGGCTTGGTCAGTCGCGCGGGCGAATACTGCTTCATGATGCCGCTCGAACCCTTGGCGCAAATCACGCCGTTGTTCAGCGGATGGTCGGGATTGCCGTCGATGTAACGCACTTCGCCGTTGCGCAAATGCACGCGGATGCCGCAACGGCAGGCGCACATATAACAAGTGGTGTTCTTTATTTCGGTCTTCGCATCCGCAACGGGCGGGGCAAATGGGTCGTGCAATGGTGTTGATGACATTGTTCTGGATGTAATTATTATGATGATCGAGGCGCAACTGCCCTACGAAATTACTCGGGCTTTCAGGTTTGCAAGTATGAGTATCGCACGCCAGCCCTGCCATCACCGTGATGAGTGATGAAGTCATAACCCGTAAGGGGGGGTGACTTCCGGGGCGCGATGCGGAAGGAAACGGCAGAGCCGTGAGCATATTTCAACACACAACCTCGTGTAGATGCCCGTCAATAGGCGATCTACGCGATGAGATTGATGGAGATGGCCGTGGATATTGGCTTGCGATCAAGCAGCTTGTTTCAATCGAGCAGCGGCAACACATACTCGTCGAATATCTCGCGGTTCATCAAGCCGGGATGGGCGTAGATCACGCGCCCGTCGCGGTCGAGCACCACGTTATAAGGGACAACGCCGCTGCGGTTGCCCCATACGTCCATCAGTCCGGCATTGCTGGCCGGGTCGGCCACCAGTACGGGGTAGTTGATGTCCAGCGTGCGCTGCACGTTGCGCAGTTTGTTTTCCGTGTCCAGCCCCACGCCGATAATTTGCAGGCCTCGCGTCTGGTACTGTTCCTGAAAGGCCACCAGATCGCGGATTTCATACAGGCAGGGCGAACACCAGGTTGCCCAGAAATTGAGCACGACGACTTTGCCTTTCCAGTCAGCGAGGTTGTGTTTCTCCCCATCCAATCCGGTCAACGCGAGCGCTTTCATGGCGCGCTCTTTTTCTGCTTTTGAAGGCTGCGCTGTTGAGATTGTTGCGGGCGCAGCCGTGCTTTCAGCGAGCTCGTTTGCCGCCATTGCCAAACCCGAGGCAACGGCGGCCAGCATGAACACAATGCTTCTGGCAATTTTCATCGCGCGCTTAATTCCTTTTATGAGCATCTCAAAAATTCAAATTCGTCATTCCGGCGTAGGCCGGAATCCAGTCGAAATATAAGTCCCTTGCGCAGCAAGGACAAACGCTAAAGGCTTGTTGAAAAAAACGCTGGATTCCGGCCTGATGAAACTACTAGCCATTCGACTAAGCTGGCAAACTACGCCAGCTAAGTCGCTGGTTATGCACCGGAATGACGGAAATTTTATTTCGGTGCGTTCTCATCGCGCGCCTGGATGACATGCCAGGTCACTTTATAGCGGCGTTCCAACTCACCCAGATAAGTCGGCATTTTTTCGTTGATGATTAGCTGGCGGACGCGATCACGAACTTCCGCAAAGGTTTTTTCGCCTTTGGGTTTGCGCTCCAGAATCGTCAGCAGGTGAAAACCCGCCTTGGTTTCTATCACTTCGCTGAGCTTGCCGTCTTCCAGTTTGTCCAGCGCGTTTTCAAGTTCGGGCATGCCGCGACCTTCGGTCACCCAGCCCATGTCGCCATTCTGTTTGCGTCCGGTCGGGTCGATGCTGTATTGGCCGGCCAGTGTAAACAGGCTTTCGCCCTGAACGATGCGGGCACGCAGCGCCTCAGCTTCCTGGCGTGTGGCCACCACCAGTTGTCCGACATGACGACGTTCATCAATCCTGGCAACTTCGGGATGTTTGGCGAACCATTGGCGCACCGTCTTTTCATCGGGAATCCATTTGTTGACCTGGACATCCATCATCACCGCAGGCAAACGTTCGGTCTGGTATTGCTTGAGTTTGGCCGAGACATTCACGCCTTCGCGGTCAGCGGCTTTGGCGGCCAGCAACAATTCGCCGCGCTTGTACAGTTGCTCCTTGACCCATTCCGGGTTCGGCAGCGACGGGTATTCTTTGGCATCGACAATGTCGCCGTATTTGATCTGAAAGCTTTTTCCCTGCATGAGCACGGTATCCGCTTTAACGCCCGCCTTGATCCGCTCCTCATACAATTTGATGCCGTCGTTTTGCAGCATGTTTTGCATGGTGGTCAGTTTCAGCACCTTGAACTGCTCGGCAACGTAAGCCGCCTTGGCTGCGGTCATGCCTTCGTTATCGCTCTTGAACTGCTGCTTCATTGCGGCCAGCGTGTCCGCAGGAATAACGATGCGCTCGCGCAGTTTGTCCATATAGAAACGGTAAAGCAGTCCCAGACGAAAATTTTCGATGTCCTGTTTGAATGCCCTAGTTTTATCCAGCCCCAGTCTTTGCGCTTCCAGCGCCAACAAGCGCGCAGCAACCAAACGACGCAACATGTCTCCGCGCAGGCCGGCCTGGTCGTCCTCATTCATCGATGTCGTCTGGGTTGAAAATGGCGAACTGGCCATCGCCGCATTCAGGTCGTCGGCACTGACCTGCATGTTGCCTATGCTGACCAGCACCTGCTGTTCGGCATCGGCAATAAGCGGTGCGGCCAAACAAGCGATCAACAGCAAAATCCTGAACAGATGAGTTTCAATCTTCATTGCGTGTTTTCCTTTTTCTTTAATGCGAATGCTGCTTCACTCACGATGAGCACTAAATCATCTTAAACGATATGTTGCAAATAAATCGGGGGCAGATGCCCCCGATTTATTTAACGCATTACTAATTTACCTGACTGAACAGATTATTTCTTTTTGCTGTCTTCTCTTGGTATGGCTCCACCAAGGTCAGGCGCACTGCCGTGCATCCAGCTTACCGCTGCGTCGAAATCGTGCAGGATGGGCTTGCCATTCCACACGTGTTCTTTCTTGTCAGCAATAAACGGCACGCCTTCCTTGTTGGTTTCATGGCAAACGGCACACTTGAACGGACCGTGCGATCCATCCGGGTTGTACTGTGCAGCTTGTTTGTAGGACGTTTCATCCGTTTTCGGCGTTACCGGATACAGACCGTGGATGGACTGGTGGCAAGACTGGCATGCCAAACCGGAGTGGCCCTTGGAGTAACGCATGCTGCTGTACTTGCCCGGCTGATTGATCGGGAAAGCTACGCCGCCCTGACCTTCAACATACGGTGCCGCATGGCAATCCGCGCAGTGCGGAACGCCCGGCGACAACCAGTAGTCACGGCCATGCGTCGCCGCATCGTAAGATGCAGCCGTTGCACCGGTCGCACCTGCGGGCAGCTTCAGCGACTTGATGTCAACCGCAGGATTGGCCGACAGGATCGTCACATTGAAGTCACCATCCTCATCACTGCTGCCCATCGGGCCGCCGTCTTTCAGCGCAATCACGGCGATGTCGGGAACCATACGGTCTTTAGCCCAAGTCTTCAGGATGCCGGATTGTCCCGGTGTATCTTCGCCTTTGGCGTTGAGCACAACCTTGGGATCAAGGTACTTGGTCTTCAGCTCGTCGGTCGTGATGCCGATAGCGGCAGCAATTTCATCCAGCGATTTGTTGCGGATGGTCGAACCTTCCTGCTTGAACGCATTGCTCAGGTTGTCGCGTTGATACAGTTCGCGCGACAGCTGGCTGTGGCAGTTGGTACACCACAGACCTTTACCTCCTTTATCGTTGCCAATATTGGATACGTTAGCCTGCATCCACTTGCCGATGGAATTCAGGTGCTCTGGAGTCTCTGCACCATCCTTGTCCTTGTTCGGGTTGGCATGCGCATCGCGTCCGACATAACAGCCGCCTGCTGCATCGCGGTTGTCACCCTTTTCAAAGAAGTTCTTGCCATCAGCTGTGATTGGGTACATTTCCATCTTGCCGTCCTGACGGTGAGCCGGGTGGCATCCTTGGCAAGCTGCGGTACGGCCTTGCGAGTCAGGCATAGGCACCATGGTCTGGTGCACGGTATGCATGGCTTGTGTCAGCGCTTGAATCACAACATCTTTGCCGGTTTTCGGATCCTTAAAGCTCTTGGACTGCAACACGCCGATCACGTTGTCGGCATGGCACTTCTGGCACAGCACCGGGTCACGACCTAGGCGGTTATCCAGCGAACGGCTTTTCGGGTTGTAGTTTTTCATGAAGTCGGTGCCGGTACGATCATCATGCATTTCCAGAATCGAAACCGAAGTTGCTTTCAGGTTGGCAATCCAGTCGCTCGCGCCCAGACCTTTCCAGAATTCGCGCTCTTGTTTGTAGAGCGTGAATTTGTCGCCGTTGGCCGTTTTGTTGCTGTGGCAATTGGCGCAGTTGGGAATGTCGATAGGGTTGGTGCCGACAAATTGAACCGGCTTGCCCGAATGCGAATCGATGACTGGCTTGCCGCTTTCCGCATCCACCATGCTTACCCAGGCTTCCTGGAACGGCTGAATATCGGATTCGGTCAGCGTCAACAGATCCTGAGCAGCCGCGCGGTCGCCGAACGGAGTCAACGGCAATCCCAACGCATCCCAGATGCCGGGATTGGTCAGCACGATTGGCACATTGTCCAGCACGGGCGATTTGGTAAATACAATCGTTCCTTTGTCGCCGGTGTAGTGGAGATTGCCGCCTTTCATCGGGCTGGGAACTGCTGCACCCGCCGGACCGTTGTCGCGCGGAACAGGAATCTGCACGCCTACATATGCCTTTTCCTTGTCTGCACTGGTTCCCTTGGGATTGGTGGCCTTCAGGTCTTTGTACACATACAAGTGGGAAAAATAGGCATTGGCCACGTTTTCGCCTTTGTCATATTTTCCGTCGCCGTTGATGTCATACGGCACATCCCAATAGCGCAGTTTGTTGCCTTCGGAGTAGGTATTTCCCACATGACCGTAGTTCAACTTGAAGCGCTTCTTGCCATCCACCAGCACCGCAGCATCGGCGGCATCGGCTTCTAACAACTCGGGAAACTTGCGTTCGCCCGTGGCGCTTTTGATGACTTGGCTTTGCACCGAGTTGTAAGGTGGAAGCACGCAACAGTACGTGAAATCGAATCCGGTACAGTGCATACCCAATTCATAATTGATCGTAATGTTGTAATCATTGATCGGTTTTGAAACATTGGCCTTGGCACTGCTGCCAGCCTTTGGCTTTTGAGTTTGCGATGTCGCTGCATTGGCAAAGCCAACCGCCAACATACAACTCAACACTCCCGCCGTTAACGTTCTGATATTCACTGAACACCCCCTTTTTTTAGTTATTTCAAAGAAACTTCAATACCAGAACCGGACAGCGCAGCCAAAATCACCGGTTAAGGCAACAACGACCCTGCAATATCACCATCTAAATACTGCCAACTTCTTACCGCTAAAAAAACTTCTGTTCAATTGCACTTCAAAAACATTTCGCCGAAGACAGCCAAAAGCGCAGCTTGTCCGAAAATTTACTTTATTGCACTCTGGGTAGCTTGTGCGCTATCCCTTTATGGCAATCGATACAGGTTTTGCCGGAAGAGGCCATTGCCGCCTCGGCATGCTGGTTCTTCGCGCCCTTGCCCTGCGATTCAATATCCATTCCTTCAAAGCTGTGGCAATTGCGGCATCCGATCGAATCGGACTCTTTCATGCGCGCCCACTCGCGCTTCGCCATTTCCATTCTTTTCGCTTCGAATTTTTCCTTGGTGTTAATCGTTCCCACCAGCTCGGCCACGCAATCACTGCCCGCTTCAAGTTTGCGCGACATCTCGCTAAACCAGTTTTTCTTGGGTACGTGGCAGTCGGAGCAGACCGCGCGCACGCCGGATGGATTGGAATAGTGAACGGTTCTTTTGTACTCCTCCAGGTTGTAGCTCATGTCATGGCAGGAGGTGCAAAACTCTATCGTGTTGGTAGCTTCCACTGCGGTGGTAAAGCCGCCAATGATTAGAGCCTGCGCGACCACAACGGCCAGCGCCAACACCGAATATCGAACGAGAGGACTGCGCAATGCACGACGCATCAACCCCGTTTCCGGGGTTTTGGTTTGTTCTGACATTTCCCTGATACTCCCTGATTTAGGTTTGTTGCCGGATTCAGTCGCTCGCAAGAGCCTGTCCGGTCTGTTTTATTTACTGCTTTGATACAGAACAAAAACGGCTTCCATTGGAAGCCGCCGTAATACTGTTACTTGATACTGCCGTAATAATTGACCAGCGCTTCAAAGTCTTCCTTATTGAGATCGTCCAATTTCAGTTTCATTTTTTTGGCAATCGGACGTTTGCCGGTACTGAACTCTTCGATCGCCTGACGCAGATAGGGCATCCACTGCCCTGCCATCATCCCCGCATCGTCTTTGGCCACCGAGCCGCCTTGGGAGTGGCATTTCTCGCAGGACATTTCATGTATCTCCTTGCCCTTGCGCGCCAACTCTGGATCGAATTTCTGCTTGGCTTTGACAAACTTTTGTTTGGAAAAATATTGGGCGACCAATTTCATTTCGCCGTCGTCCATATCCTTGACCATGTTGCACATGTCCGTCTTTTGGCCTTTCTTGCTTCCCGCACGGTATTCCGTTTCGGGACAGGCTCTATCCTGGGTCTTGTACGCCTTCATATTGTTGACCAGAAAATCTACCGAATAGCCGCCAATAATTGGCACCTCGGCTTCAGTGCTGGCTCCCGCTTTGCCGTGACAGTTTGCACAGACCGCAACCAGCTTGTTCACATCAGCCGCAGCGGCAACACCGGCCAAAGAAGTACCCAATAGCGACACACAAACCAGCAATAGTTGTTTGAAATGTTTTGTCTTCATGAAGTCGTATTCTCAAAGTTATTTTTTTAGATAGCCCCACCCGAATGACGGGCTTTACAGGTGCGTCAGTATGCGTATCGCGCTGTGCCGCTTCCATAGCCGTGATGGGGGGGGAGATGCGTAACCCGTTAGAGGGGTGCACCCCTCAACCCATGAGGGGTATCGCAGAGACAATGATGTTGCTCTAGTGTGCGAACCTGCGATTTCGTAAGTAGCTGACTGAATTACTTGATTATTTAAGGAGTAAGTTATGGCATTGGTTAACCCGCATGGCGGTGGTAGTCTCAACCCGTTGTTACTGGAAGGTGCAGCGCTCAAGTCTGAACTCGAAAAAGCAAAAACACTTACACAGGTCAAGGTGAGTTCGCGCGAAAAGGGCGACATCATCATGTTCGGTATCGGCGGCTTTACCCCGCTGGACGGCTTCATGACCCATGCCGACTGGCAAGGCGTGTGCGACGGCATGAAAATGGCCAACGGCCTGTTCTGGCCCATCCCCATCACCATGTCGGTCAGTCAGGCAGTCGCCGACTCGCTCAAAACCGGACAGGAAATCACGCTGGTTGACTCCGAAAATGGCGAAGCATTGGCCACCATGTCAATCACCGAGAAATACACCATAGACAAGGCGCACGAGTGCGCCATGGTATTCAAGACCACCGACCCCAAGCACCCCGGCGTGAAAATGGTGATGGAACAAGGTGAAGTCAATCTGGCCGGTTCGATCAAAGTGCTGTCGCAAGGCGGTTTCCCGGAAAAATATCCCGAGCTGTTCAAGACTCCCGCGCAAACCCGCGAGATTTTCACCAAGATGGGCTGGTCCAAGATCGCCTGTTTCCAGACTCGCAACCCGATGCACCGCTCGCACGAATATCTGGCCAAGATCGCCATCGAAGTATGCGACGGCGTGTTGATCCACTCTCTGCTGGGCAATCTCAAACCGGGCGACATCCCCGCCGAAGTGCGCGCCAAAGCCATCGGCACGCTGACCGAAAAATATTTCGTGAAGAAGACCGTGGTGCAGGCCGGTTACCCGCTGGACATGCGTTATGCCGGTCCGCGCGAAGCGTTGCTGCATGCGGTGTTCCGTCAAAACTACGGCTGCTCACACCAGATCGTCGGTCGTGACCACGCCGGTGTCGGCAGCTATTACGGCCCGTTCGACGCGCACCACATTTTCGACCAAGTGCCTAAAGGTGCGTTGGAAACCGAAGCACTGAAGATCGACATTTCGTTCTGGTGCTACAAGTGCGGCGGCATGGCTTCCGCCAAGACTTGCCCGCACGATGATGCGGATCGCCTGCAAGTGTCCGGCACGCAGTTGCGCAATGCGCTCTCCAAGGGCGAAAGCGTGCCCGCCGAATTCAGTCGTCCCGAAGTGCTGGCAATCTTGCAGGAGTACTATTCCAAGCTGGAAGCCAAATAGTTCGTAAGGTTTGTTGTTGTAGTCCGTTCATTTTTTTATGTTCCACATAGAGAATTGAGTTTGTGTTTTTTTAATGTGTTTTTTAATGGAGGTTACAGATGCCAACTTTTGTACGTACCGAAAAGTGCGATGGCTGCAAAGGTCAAGACAAGACCGCTTGCATGTACATTTGCCCGCATGATCTGATGAAGCTGGACAAGGACGGTTCCGAAACCGGACACGCCATGAAGGCGTTCAACCAGGAGCCGGAGCAGTGCTGGGAATGTTATTCCTGCGTGAAGATTTGCCCGCAAAGCGCCATCGAAGTGCGCCACTATGCCGACATCGTGCCTCTGGGCGGTTCGGTACAACCGTTGCGCGGTTCCGACTCCATTATGTGGACCATCAAGTTCCGTAACGGCAACATGAAGCGTTTCAAATTCCCGATCCGCACCACTTCCGAAGGCTCTATCGATTGCTACGGTGGCAAGCCGATGCCCAAGGTGGCCGAGCTCACTGTTGACGGTGTTTACACCAAGGCAATGATGGGTGGATTCCGTGCCGGCAACCCGGCCGAACTGATTCGCCGCAAGTAAGCGACCATTTATTGAAACAGGAGCTAAAAAATGTCTGAAGGAACTTTTGGTAATCCACGAATCGTCGAAGAAGAACTCGACATCCTGCTGATCGGCGGCGGCATGGCCTGCTGCGGCGCAGCTTACGAAATGATGCGCTGGGCAGAAGCTGTCAAGGCTGAAACAGGCACAGAACTCAAGATCAAGCTGGTTGATAAAGCAGCGATGGATCGTTCCGGTGCCGTGGCGCAAGGTCTGTCCGCGATCAATACCTATATCGGCTCTGAGCAAGATCCCGCCGATTACGCCCGCATGGTCTCCAACGACCTGATGGGTATCACCCGCGATGACTTGGCTTACGACGTGGGTCGTAACGTTGATGACTCCGTGCATTTGTTCGAAGAATGGGGTCTGCCCATCTGGAAGACTGACGCTGCTGGCGTTCGTCACGACGGTGCCGATTCCATCAAGGAAGGCCTGCCTCTGCTGAAAGACGGCGGCAAGCCAGTACGTTCCGGCAAATGGCAAATCATGATCAACGGCGAATCCTACAAGTGGATCGTGGCTGAAGCCGCCAAGAAGGCCTTGGGTCTGAGCCGCATCGAAGAGCGTATCTTCATCGTCAAGCTGGTTAACGACAAGAACGATCCAAGCCGTATCGCCGGTGCGGTCGGTTTCTCCGCTCGCGACAACACCCTGCATATCTACAAAGCCAAGGCCATCATGTTGGCCGCCGGTGGTTGCGTGAACTTGTTCCGTCCGCGTTCCGTGGGCGAAGGTCAAGGCCGCGCCTGGTATCCGGTATGGAACGCCGGTTCGACCTACGCCATGGCTGCTGAAGCCGGCGCGGAAATGACCATGATGGAAAACCGTTTCGTGCCCGCCCGTTTCAAAGACGGCTACGGCCCGGTCGGCGCATGGTTCCTGTTGTTCAAAGCCAAGGCGATGAATGCCTACGGCGAAGACTACATGGTCAAGAACAAAGAAATGCTGAACGACTATCCTCCGTATGGTCAGGCTGCCGTTCCCGCTTCTTGCCTGCGTAACCACCTGATGCTCAAAGAGATGAAGGAAGGTCGCGGCCCGATCTACATGGACACCGTGACCGCGCTGGCAAAACTGCGCGAGACTCTGTCTCCGAAAGAAGTTAAGCATCTGGAAGCCGAAGCATGGGAAGACTTCCTCGACATGTGTATCGGTCAGTGCGGCGTTTGGGTTGGTGAAAACATCGAGCCGGAAAAGAAGATGTCCGAACTGATGCCAACCGAGCCGTACCTGCTGGGTTCTCACTCCGGCTGCTGCGGTATCTGGGTGTCCGGTCCGACCGACGTGGGCGCACCGACTGCTGCCGATCCCGAAGAAGATGGCGTACCGGCTCACCTGCCGCGCGGCTGGAACTGGGGCTACCGCTCCATGACCACCGTGAAGGGTCTGTTCACTGCCGGCGACGGCGTGGGCGCATCCGGCCACAAGTTCTCCTCCGGTTCTCACACCGAAGGTCGCTTGGCTGCCAAGGCGATGGTCAAGTACGCACTCGACAACAAGGATTGGAAAGTCGAACTCGACACACCAGCCGCACAACTGGCCGAAGAGATTTACCAGCCAGTGCGCAATTTCCTTGAGCACAAGAACTACAGCACCGCTATCGACGTGAACCCGAACTACATCACGCCGAAGATGTTGCAGTTCCGTCTGCAAAAGATCATGGACGAATACGTTGCAGGCGTTGGTACTTACTACAACACCAACGACAAGATGCTGGCCGTGGCCGAAGAGAAGCTGGAAATGCTGAAGGAAGATGCCAAGAAGATGCGTGCGAAGGATCTGCACGAACTGCTGCGCGCTTGGGAAAACTACCATCGCATAATCACAGCCGAAGCTCACATGAAGCACATCCAGTTCCGTGAAGAGAGCCGTTACCCCGGCTTCTACTACCGCACCGACAAGAACTTCGTCGATGAAAAGAACTGGCACTGCTTCGTTAACTCGATCTACGACAAGAACAGCAAGAAGTGGACATGCTTCAAGCGTAAACACGTGGACCTGGTTGACAAGTCCAAGCTGTTCAAAGCGGCAGCGCCTCACTAAGCTGACGTAAAGTTGTAATGCATGGCAAAATCGGGCATCGCAAGATGCCCGATTTTTTCGTAGGGTGGGCACGTTTTTTGTGCCCACGCGTTTCATGTTAGAGCAGCTACAGCGTGGGCACAAAAACGTGCCCACCCTACCCATTAAGAAAGAACAACATGACAGATACCTACAACGCAGCCGACCTCCCCTTCAATGGCAGCCCGGTCGTACCGGAGATGAGCGACGGTAGCAAGCAGATCCAGTTCCAGTGCCGCAAAGGCATCTCCTGCTGGAACGCCTGTTGCAGCAACATCGACATCTCGCTCACGCCCTACGACATCGTGCGCCTGAAACAGCGCCTGGACATTTCGTCCGGCGAGCTATTGCAGAAATACACCGTGCCCTACGAACTGGAACCGGGCGGCATCGCGGGTGTGAAACTGCGTCCGGTCGAAAACGGCAGAGCCTGCCAGTTCATGCAACCCGAAGGCTGCGGCGTGTATGAAGACCGCCCCACCGCCTGCCGCTACTATCCCGTCGCCCTGCTTTCCATGCGCAAACAGGACGAATACACCGACACCAGCTCGTATGCGCTGGTCAAGGAAGACCATTGCAAAGGCCATTTTGAACCGCGCAATCTGAGCATTGACGAGTACCGCGCAGAGCAAGGCGTGGCGGAATACGACGAACTCGCGCGCGGCTGGCGGCAACTGATCCTCAAGAAGAAATCCTCCGGCCCCAGCATCGGCAAACCGACCAAGCGCAGCCTGCAACTATTCTTCATGGTGTGCTACGACACCGACCGCTTCCGCGAATTTATTGTCAGCCAAGGTTTCACCGAGCTATACGACATTCCCGCCGAAGAAATGACCAAGCTGCTGACCAACGATACCGAGCTGATGCTGTTCGGTTTCCGTTTTCTCAAGCAAGTATTGTTCGGCGAAAACAGCATCGCCATGCATCAGGAAACAGCGGCCAAACGCTTGGAACGCGCGCAGGAAAAACTCAAACAACTCGAAGAAGAAGCGCGGAACAAGCGTGCGGCGCAAGCCGACGAGATGTATGAAGACAATGATGAGCAGTGAGGAATGATGCCGATCTGCATCAGGCACTTGATGCAGATCGCCTATTGACGGGCGTTTCCACGCGGGTAGGTTTTAAAACAATTTCCGCCGGATGACTGCTCGAAAAATCCGGCGAATTGGCAAGCAATCAGACTGACTGTTCAAGCGAGAGCGTCTTTTCCACCACACCGTGGCGCTTGAGCAGGATGCTTAACTCTTGCTCGCCATGGGAAACCACCTTGGTCAGATAGGCCATGTTTTTTTCGATGGATTCCAGATAGTAGTTGTTTTTGACACCCATCGTATCCTGAAAATGAAACTCCAGCTTCTTGTAGATGCCGCCTAACGAATCGTCCAGTTTTTCGCGGGTCATTTCGTAAAAGCGGGTGGTTTTGCACAATAGATCGAACATGCTCTGGTAAGTGCCGAAGTGGGCTTCCCTGAACTCCAGATACAGGAACAACAGCTTCTCCAGATAGATGCGATCCGCCATCTGCCCGGCGATGTCGGCAGTGGCGACGATACGTCCCAGCATGTGCATGCGATCATCGCTGAAATTGATCCTGGCAAATGGCCGGGTGTGCTCGGTGCCCATAATCATGTCGCTCACAATTGCTGCCGTATCCGCGCGCAATTTTCGCTCGACGAAATACTGCTGCATAAATTCGACACCGCGTCGGACATGGGTCTGGGTGAACTGCGCGCCGGTTCCGCTATCTTCGCCCACGTGCTGTGCGTAGCCAACATCGTGCATCAGGATGGAAAGCACGATCAGGGTGATCTCGTCGTCGTTGATGCGGTCGCCCGAGACATGCACGCCGTGCATCAGCCGCACACCGCACATCAGCACTTCCAGCGTATGAGCCAGATCGTGATAGGGAGTCCTGATGGTAACGTAATCGGGATAGTCACCGCTGAACAAGCGCATGACATCATCGAACACGGAATACACGAGAGAGAAATCGTAGTCGGGACTGATGCGACGGATAATCTCCGTCACCTTACCCCACACGACTTTCGGATTGTCGTTCTTGAACAGATCGTTAATTTCAGTACGCGTCGGGCTATGTTTCATGTTCCTTGAATCCTCGCAACTTGTAGTCAATTGAAAGCCACAGTTTCAGAACTTATCGCAGTCTAACTCAAGCTGTTGTCCGAACACAATTTTCCAGACAAAAAACTAGCAGAAGTGATAAGTGCCGCCCCCATCCAATCGCGCACTTCCATCGCCTCGTTTGCCAGAAAGTAGGAAGAAACCGCCGCGACCACCAGTTCGAACAAAAACAGCACCGCCGCGCGATTTGCCGCGAGATGGGTGACACCGAACTGCACGGCGAAGCTGGTGGCGCACAGCACCAGCCCCATCAGCGCCAGCAACGGCCACGATGATGATGAGATCGCCGCCACCTGTTGCGCCACCCCGCCCTGCCACAACAAAAACGGCAACGTCAGCGAAGCCGTGCCCAGCCACAGGCTGAACGATTTCATTTCCACAGAAAGAAACGCGGCGCGGCGCGAAGTGACATTGGACAGCGCGAAGCCCATCCCGGCGGAAAGCCCCAACCACTCGGAAAGGTTTTGCGGCAACGGCATGCCCAGATTCGGTTCCCACAACATGACCAGCGCGCCGCACAAGGACAGGGCGATGACGAAAACACCCGCGCGGTTGAGGCGTTCGCCCAACAACCAGAACGAAAACAGGATGGTCCACACCGGCGCGAGATAAAACAACAGCAACACGCGCATCACTTCGCCGTGCAACATGCCCAGCACGTAACCGAGGTTGGCCCAGCCCGCGCTCAACACCAGCAACAGCGCCCACCAGCCGAAGGTGGCGCGTTCGCGCCATACGCGCTGCAACATGAAAGCACCGCACAACATGGCCAGCAAATAAGTGATCAGCGTCGCCATTGCGCCGGATACACCAGCCTCCTGCAACACGCGATAGGGATACCAGATCATCCCCCACACCAGCGCGCCGCTTAGCACTCCGGCAACCGGCATGACATTTTGTTTTGATGGCACTCGTTACGCCTTTATAATCCCGCCTGCTCGAAAAACCCTTCAGCCACGGATGAATACGGATACTCTCAGATTAAGCAGATAGATGGAAGCAGTCGCCCCGTTTCCCTCGCGTGTATCCGCAACCCATATTTAAAATGAACCCCGACTTAAACCGACTCCAGCCTTACCCTTTCCAGAAACTCGCCAAGCTGTTCGGTGAAGTAACGCCAAATGCCGCGTTGAAACCCATCAGTCTGCACATCGGCGAACCCAAGCATGCGACCCCGCAATTCATCAAGGAGGCGCTGATTGCGGGGCTGGACGGGCTGGCGAATTATCCCACGACTACCGGTAGCGACGCGTTGCGCGCCACCATCGCCAACTGGCTGGCTGGCCGCTACAGCATCCCGGCACCGCATGCCAAAACGCAAATCCTGCCGGTGAACGGCAGCCGCGAGGCGCTGTTCTCGTTTGCACAAGCGGTGATCGACCGTAGCAAACCCGATCCGGCAGTGGTGTGTCCCAATCCGTTCTATCAGATTTACGAGGGAGCGGCGTTGTTGGCGGGAGCCACGCCGCACTTCCTCAACACCTTGCCGGAAGACAACTTCGCGCTGAATTTCGCGCAACTGCCGGAAGCCGTTTGGCAGCGCACCCAGCTCATCTATGTCTGCTCGCCGGGCAACCCCAACGGGCGCGTGATGCCGCTGGCGGAATGGCAAACCCTGTTCGAGATGAGCGACCGCTATGGTTTCGTCATCGCCGCCGACGAGTGTTATTCCGAAATCTATTTCGGCGAAGACAAGCCGCTGGGCGCACTGCGAGCCGCGCAACAACTGGGACGCAGCAATTATAAAAATCTCGTGGTGTTCTCCAGCCTGTCCAAACGTTCCAACGTGCCGGGCTTGCGTTCCGGCTTCGTGGCGGGTGATGCCGACATTCTGGGGAAATTCGCGCTGTACCGCACTTACCACGGTTGCGCCATGAACCCCGCCGTGCAGAGCGCGACCATCGCGGCGTGGAACGATGAAACGCATGTTGCCGAGAACCGCCGCCTGTACGCGGAAAAATTCGCCAAAGTCATCAGCCTGCTCGCCCCGGTATTGCCCGTATCCAAACCGGATGCCGGTTTTTATCTGTGGCTGAGAACCCCCGTCGCCGACACGACCTTCGCGCAACAACTGCACCGCGACTATAATGTGTCCGTGTTGCCCGGCAGCTTCCTTGCCCGCGAAGCGCAAGGGATCAACCCCGGCGCAAATTTCATCCGCATGGCGCTGGTGGCCAATCTGGACGAAACGCTGGAAGCAGCACACCGTATCGCAGAATTTACCCGAAACCTAAATTAGGAACAGCCATGCCGCACTTACAAGCCATCATCGAAGAAGCCTTTGAACGCCGCGCGGACATTACTCCGCGCAACGTGGATGCCCAACTCAAAGAGACCATCAACACCGTCATTGAATATCTGGATCAGGGCAAATTGCGCGTGGCGGAAAAAATCGACGGTCACTGGTTTACCCACCAGTGGATCAAAAAGGCCGTGCTGCTGTCGTTCCGCATCGAAGACAACACCTTCATCAAGGGTGGCTTCACCAATTATTTCGACAAAGTGCCGTCCAAGTTCGCCGACTACAACTCCAAGGAATTCCGCGAAGGCGGCTTCCGCGTCGTGCCGCCCGCCGCCGCGCGCCGTGGCGCTTACATCGCCAAGAACGTGGTGCTGATGCCTTCTTACGTCAATATCGGCGGCTATGTGGATGAAGGCACCATGGTGGATACCTGGGCCACCGTCGGCTCCTGCGCGCAGATCGGCAAAAATGTGCACTTGAGCGGCGGGGTCGGCATCGGCGGCGTGCTGGAACCGGTGCAAGCCAACCCCACCATCATCGAAGACAACTGCTTCATCGGCGCGCGTTCGGAAATCGTCGAAGGCGTGATCGTGGAAGAAGGTTCGGTCATCTCGATGGGCGTGTTCATCAGCCAAAGCACCAAAATTTACGACCGCGAAACCGGCGAAGTTTTCTTCGGTCGCGTTCCCGCCGGATCAGTAGTGGTCAGCGGCAACATGCCTTCCAAGGACGGCAAGTACAGCCTGTACTGCGCGGTTATCGTAAAGAAGGTCGATGCCAAAACGCTTGGGAAAACGGGCATCAACGAATTGTTGCGAGGCATTTAATTCAGGATTGAGGATTGAGGATTGTGGAACGAGGATTGAGTTGTCGCACTGCGAGTCTTTTCTAAATCCTTAATCCTCACTCCTCAATCCTATTTCAGGAGACACCATGATCATCACGCCACTGCTGCAACTCTGCGCCGAGAAACAAGCTTCGGACTTGTTCTTCTCGGTCGGTGCTCCGATCAACATCAAGATTGATGGCGTGGTGATGCCGGTGAACGCGCAAAAACTCGAAGCCGAAAACATCAAGCGTATCGCCTACGAGATGATGTCGGAGATGCAGATCGCCGACTTCGAGTTGCACATGGAAATGAACTTCTCTTTCCGCGTGCCCACCATCGGCAACTTCCGCGTCAACGTTTTCCGCCAGCGCAACGATGTCGCCATGGTGATCCGTTACATACGCGGCAAAATCGTCAATGTGGAAGAGTTGAATCTGCCGCTAACGCTGAAAGACCTCATCATGGAAAAGCGCGGGCTGGTGCTGGTGGTCGGCGCAACCGGCTCGGGCAAATCTTCCACCATGGCCGCCATGCTGGAACACCGCAATGCGACGCAAACCGGGCACATCCTGACCATCGAAGACCCGATCGAATACATCTTCAATCACAACAAATGCCTGGTGAACCAGCGCGAGATCGGCACCGACACGGCGGACTACGGCGCGGCGCTGGTGAGCGCCATGCGCGAAGCGCCGGACGTGCTGATGATTGGCGAAATCCGCGACCGCGAAACGCTGAAACATGCGCTGATCTTCGCGCAGACCGGCCATTTGTGTCTCTCCACGCTGCACGCCAACAACAGCTATCACGCGCTGAACCGCATCGTGAATTTCTTCCCTTACGACGCGCGCCAATCCATTTTGTCCGACTTGGCTATGTGCATGCGCGCGGTCATTTCGCAGCGCCTGATTCGCAACGCGCAGGGCAAACTGGTTCCGGCAGTCGAAGTGTTGCTCAATTCCGCGCTGATCGCCGATCTGATCAAGAACGACCAGATCGACAAAATCCGCGATGCCATCGAACAAAGCGTTTCGCAAGGTTCGCAGACGTTCGAACAGGCGTTGTACAAGCTATTCAAAGCGGGACATATCTCCAAAGAAGAAGCGCTGCGCAACGCCGACTCCGCCAGCAACCTGTCGTCGCTGATCGACTATTCGCAAACCAGCAAGGTCAAAGTGTTTGACCCCAACGACAAAAAGCCCGTGGCTTCGGCTGCTACGGGTGCCAATTTCGACGGCATCACGCTCAACATCGAAACGCCGGGTTCGCATTCCTGACGCGGCTGCAAAAAATATATTTGCGGAAACGATTGACCAGAATTCACACCATGAGCAACACACTCTCCCTCGCAAAACAACTCATCGCCCGCCGCTCACTCACACCGCTGGACGACGGCTGCTTCGACATCATTGGCGCGCACCTTGCACCGCTGGCTTTCAGCCTGGAAAAGATGCGCCACGGCGAAGTGGATAATCTGTGGGCGCGACGCGGAAAAACATCACCGCTGATCTGCTTCGCCGGACACACCGACGTGGTGCCGACCGGCCCGACCTCGCAATGGGACAGCGATCCCTTCACGCCCACCGTGCGCGACGGCATGCTGTACGGTCGCGGCGCGGCGGACATGAAAGGTTCGCTCGCGGCCTTCGTCACCGCCGCCGAGAAGTTCGTCGCCACATACCCACAACATCGCGGCAGCATCGCCATGCTGCTCACTTCGGACGAAGAAGGCGTGGCGATTGACGGCACGGTGCGCGTGGTGGAAGCCTTGCAACAGCGAGGCGAATTACTGGACTACTGCATCGTCGGCGAGCCGACCTGCGTCAGCAAAACAGGCGACACCATCAAGAACGGGCGGCGCGGTTCGCTGTCCGGCACGCTCACCGTCAAAGGCGTGCAAGGCCACATCGCCTATCCGCATCTGGTGAAGAATCCCATCCACCTCGCCGCGCCCGCCATTGCTGAACTCGCCGCCACCACATGGGACAACGGCAACGAATATTTCCCGCCGACATCCTGGCAAATCTCCAACATCCACGGCGGCACGGGCGCGACCAACGTGGTGCCCGGCACGGTGGAAATCCTGTTCAACTTCCGTTTCTCCACTGCCAGCACGGTGGATGGCCTGCAACAAAAAGTCCGCGCCATTCTCGACAAGCATGCGCTGGAATATGATCTGGAATGGGAAAATTCGGGCAACCCTTACCTCACGCCGCGCGGCAATCTGGTGGATGCGGTAAGCGCGGCCATCCGCCAAGTACAAGGCATCACCGCCGAACTTTCCACCAGCGGCGGCACCTCGGACGGCCGCTTCATCGCCGCCATCTGCCCGCAAGTGATCGAGATCGGGCCATTGAACGCGACCATCCACAAACTCAACGAATGCGTGGCAGTAGAGGATTTGAATGCCTTGTCGGAAATTTATTATCTGACTTTGGTTAAATTGCTGGTCGAGTAATGCAATGAGTTTTTGCCGCCCTTAAATGGCACAAGCGGCCCGGAGTTCCGGGCGATGACGAAGAAAACAGCGGAGGCACAGGTAAAATGAACATCAATTATTTTTCGGAAGCAAGCGCATCACTCAAAACCCTGCGCGACTGCTTGCGCTTCTCGGTCAGCCGCTTCAGCGAAGCCGAGCTGTCTTTCGGTCACGGCAGCGAGAGTGCCTTCGACGAAGCAAGCTATCTCATCCTGCACACCCTGCATCTGCCGCTGGATCAACTGGAACCTTTCCTCGATGCCCGCCTGACGCAATCCGAAATCTACGACGTGCTGGACATCATCGAGCGGCGCACCGAGCAGCGCATTCCCGCCGCCTACCTGACCAATCAGGCATGGCTGGGCGACTTGTCGTTCTACGTGGACGAGCGTGTCATCGTGCCGCGTTCGTTCATCGCCGAACTGTTGCGCGAACAGCTTTTCCCGTGGATAGAAAGCCAGGACGGAGTTGTCTCCGTGTTGGACATGTGCACCGGCAGCGGCTGCCTCGCCATTCTGGCCGCGCACGCGTTCCCGTTCGCCGCCATTGATGCAACCGACATCTCGCCCGATGCACTGGATGTCGCCCAATACAACATCACCGATTACGGCCTCGACGACCGCATCGACCTGATCGAGTCCGACCTGTTTGCCGGCATCAAAGGCAAGCGCTATGACCTCATCATCAGCAACCCGCCCTACGTCGATGCCAAAACGGTTGAAGCCTTTCCGCAAGAGTACAAACACGAGCCCGAACTCGCCCTCGGCAGCGGCCAAGACGGACTGGATGCCACGCGCATCATTCTCGACAACGCCGCGCAACACCTCACCGAGAACGGCATCCTCATCGTCGAGATCGGCCACAACCGCGATGCCCTCGAAGCCGCCTACCCCACCCTGCCGTTCACCTGGCTGGACGTGAGCGCGGGGGACGAGTTTGTGTTTATGCTGCACAGGAATGATCTGGTTTAATCCATGAGTCTGGTTATTGACCAAGTCAGACGTGAAGCCAGCGGCTTGCTGGATTCGCTGCGACGCGCCGAACTTGGTCAATACATGACACCGTCTCCCATCGCCGCATTTATGGCTTCGCTGTTTTCCTACAACGGACATGCGAAATTGCTGGATGCGGGCGCTGGGGTCGGCTCCCTGACTTCCGCTTTTTTGGATCAAGCATTGCAGCGCGGAACAACAGTTGAAGTGGAGGCTTGGGAGATCGATAGCGTACTAGGCGACTACCTGAAAAACACGCTAGACGATTTTGTGCAACTCGGGCAGGGCAAAATCCAAACGCGAATTCATGCTTCTGATTTCATCGAAGATGCCACCTTCTCGATTCAATTCAACTGCGATACCCGATATACGCACGCCATTCTGAATCCGCCTTACAAAAAATTATCGCCGCTGTCCAACCACCGAAAATTGCTCAGAACGGTAGAAATCGAGACGGTCAATTTGTACACGGCATTTGTGGCGTTGAGCGTGTTGTTGATGGAAAAGGGAGGCGAGGTGGTCGCCATTATTCCCCGTTCGTTTTGCAACGGCAGTTATTACCGCCCTTTCCGAAATTTGATTTTGCGCACATGCTCAATCCGCCAACTGCATCTATTTGAAAGCCGCAACCAGGCATTTCGAGAGGATGAGGTATTGCAGGAAAACATCATCATCCACTTGGTGAAAGGCGTGGCGCAAAGCGATGTCATTGTATCCACCTCGCGCGATGCAAAATTTCAGGACTATCAGCAGTTCTCGTTTGATGCCGCCGAAATAGTCAAGCCCGAAGACAGCGAGCAATACATCCACATCCCGACAAGCACCGCACACACCACCACGCCCAAACTTTGCGCATACACCTTGGGCGATATTGGATTGGAAGTTTGCACCGGACCCGTAGTGGATTTTCGGATGAAGGATTATTGGCGGGATGAACCGGGCGAAAATGTCGCGCCCCTGCTTTATCCCCACCACTTCACCGAAGGCTACCTTCGCTGGCCGAAACCACACAAGAAACCGAACGCCCTGCATCTGTCCGATGATGTCCGCAAATGGCTGATGCCGCGCGGTCACTACGTGCTCGTTAAACGATTCACCGCAAAAGAAGAACGCCGCCGCCTCGTGGCATATCACTTGCCAGCGGATGCGTTGGATGCGGCATTTATCGGCTTCGAAAATCACTGGAACGTATTCCATATCGGGAAACATGGTCTGGACGAAAACACCGCCAAAGGGCTGACCACATTTTTAAATTCCACCGTTCTCGACGAACATTTCCGCGTGTTCTCCGGCCACACACAGGTCAACGCCACCGACCTGCGCAATATGCGTTACCCGAGCCGTGAACAGTTGCAGTTACTCGGCCAGCGCGCCAATGGTCGGACAAACGACCAAGCAACCATTGACCGATTGATTGAGGAGCTTGGAACAGAATGACCACGACACCCGAGCGGATTGCAGAAGCATTGGATGTGCTCAAGCAACTAGGCATGCCCAACGAGCAATTGAACGACAGAACGGCCATTTGTTTATTGGCATTACTCGATTTGCCTACGACCCAAACATGGAATAAAGCCAGCAACCCGATGCTGGGCATTCGCGCAATCCTCGATTTTGCGCGCGAAAAACTTGATCGCCATTACGCCGAGAACACGCGCGAAAGCATCAGAAAATACAGCGTCAAACAACTTGTTGCAGCGGGAGTGTTGCTGCACAACCCGGACAAGCCAGACCGTGCGATCAACAGTTCCGACAACTGCTACCAAGTGGAAGTCAACGCGCTCGCCTTACTGCGCAAGTTTGGCTCAAGGACTTGGAAGAAATCTTTGCTTGCCTATCTGGAAACACGCCCAACATTGGCAGAGCAATTCGCCCAACACCGCGACATGCAACGAATTCCGGTGACACTCAATCCGCAATCCAAGATCAAGTTAAGCGCGGGCAAACACTCAAATCTGATTCGCGCCGTGATCGAAGAATTCGTTCCGCGATTTGTGCCGGGCGGCGAGCTTGTTTACGTGGGCGACACAGGAAGCAAATGGGGTTACTTCGACGAACAACTACTGAAAAAACTTGGCATCAAAATCGGCAACCACGGCAAAATGCCTGATGTCGTCATCTACTTTCGCGAGAATAACTGGCTCATTCTGGTTGAAGCTGTCGCCAGTAGCGGACCGGTAGATGGCATACGTCATGCCGAACTTTCCGAACTGTTCAATTCAAGCACCGCAGGACTTGTGTTCGTCACCGCATTCCCGGATCGCGGTGAAGTCTTGCGCAAATTCCTTTCCGTCGTCGCGTGGGAAACCGAAGTTTGGTGCGCCAGCGACCCGACGCATTTAATCCATTTCAACGGCATCCGCTTCCTCGGACCTTACCAGTAATTTTTTCAATGCCCGTCGATCACTACGAAAACTTCCCCGTCGCCTCCATCCTCATGCCGCGCCGGCTACGCAAGCCAGTCGCGGCGATTTATCATTTTGCGCGGGCGGCGGATGACATTGCGGATGAGGGCGATTTGCCCGACGGCGAGCGCTTGCGCCAGCTTGATGTTTTTCGCGATGAGTTGAAACGGATGGCGGCGGGTGAAACGCTGACACAACCTTTGTTCCAGCATCTCGCCGCCGAAGTTAAAACACATCAACTGCCGATGCAGCCGCTGCACGATCTGCTCGATGCTTTTTCGCAAGACGTGGTGAAAAAACGTTACGCCAACTACGACGAGTTGCTCGACTACTGCCGCCGCTCGGCCAACCCGGTGGGCAATTTATTGTTGCATTTGTACGAGGAAGCCACGCCGGTCAACCTCACTTATTCGGATGCAATTTGCACCGCGTTGCAGCTCATCAACTTTTGGCAAGACGTGGCGAAGGACTGGCAAATCGGGCGCGTTTATTTGCCGCAGGACGACCTCGCCCGCTTCGGCGTGAGCGAAGCGCAGATCGAGGAAGGCCGCGCCGATGCGGCTTGGCGCGCATTGATGAAATTCGAGGTGGATAGAGCACGCGCGCTGATGGTTTCAGGCAAACCGCTGGGCACAATTCTGCGTGGCCGCATCGGACTGGAGATGCGCATGATTATCGCGGGCGGTCTGCGCATCCTCGACAAACTGGAAGCCGCCGACTACGACATGTTCAACCGCCGCCCGGTATTGAAACCGTTCGACTGGGTTATCATGCTGGCGAAAAGCGCACCGTTCTAATTTACCCTGATTCTTTATGCCGGAAATTGCCCGCTTCTATGGAATAATTATTCGCATGTTCCTGATCGACCGGGAACATCCGCCGCGCCATATCCACATAAAATATGGCGAACATGAAGCCGTGATGAGTCTGGTCACGCTGAATTTAATTGAGGGGAAATTGCCGAACAAATGTTACCAACTGGTTCGGGAATGGGCGGGAATGCATCAAGCGGAACTCATCGAAATTTGGGACACCCAAAGATTCCATCCGGTTCAACCTTTGGAGTAACGATTATGAAACTCAAACAATTTGAACACCATGACGGATATTTATTCGCATTATTATTCAGCGACGACGTGCGCAGGGAAGTTGATCTCAGCCCGCTGATCGGCAATCACGTCAACCCTTCAGAAGTGAATTCGGCACGCATTGACCCGGAATGGGGCTGCCTAGAATTCAAGGATGGCGCGGTGGACATCGAACCTAAAACACTTTACCAATGGGCCGAGTCGCACGACTTGTGTCATCACTAAACTGCGATTCATCCGTGACCCCAGACCAATACTGCGAAGACAAAGCCGCCTCCAGCGGTTCCAGTTTCTACTACAGCTTCCGCTTCCTATCCAAGGATAAGCGGCGCGCGATCACGGCGCTGTATGCCTTCTGCCGCGAGGTGGACGATGTGGTGGATGAAACGAGCGATGCCAATGTGGCGCGCACTATGCTCGCCTGGTGGCGCAACGAAGTGGCGGCGATCTACAGCGGTAAGCCGCAACATCCGGTCGCGCTGGCCTTGGTTCCCATCGTCAAACAATTCAACCTAGCTCAAGAACTGCTGCTGGAAATCATCGACGGCATGGAGATGGATCTCGACCAGCCGCGTTATGCCGATTTCAAATCGCTGCAACTGTATTGCTACCGCGTCGCGTCGGTGGTCGGTCTGTTGTCGGCGGAGATTTTCGGCTACACCGACCGCGACACGCTGAAATACGCGCACGACCTCGGCATCGCTTTCCAGCTCACCAACATCATCCGCGACGTGGGCGAAGACGCGCGGCGCAACCGCATTTATTTGCCGCTGGATGAAATGCAGCAGTTCGGCGTAACGGCGGACGACATATTCCATTCGCGTGAAACGGAAAACTTTCAAAAGCTGATGGCATTCCAGATCGAACGCGCGCAACGTTTTTATCAGCAAGCTCTGGCACACCTGCCCGAAGTTGACCGCAAGCGCCAAGTCACCGGTCTCATCATGGCCGCGATTTATCGCGCCGTGCTGGATGAAGTGATTGCCAGCGGTTGCCATGTGTTGAAGGAGCGGGTGTCGCTGACGACGCGGTACAAACTTTGGCTGGCGATTAAGACTTGGTTCAAGAACTAAACAGTGCTCCCTCACCCCAACCCTCTCCCGGTGGGAGAGGGGGCGAACGTCAAAATAAATCTTTGAACATTGGTGTAATCGGCGGCGGCTACGCCGGCATGGCCGCAGCCGCCGAACTCGCGTCACACGGCATCCCCGTCACCTTATTTGAAAGCGCCAAGCAACTGGGCGGACGCGCGCGCGGCGTGATGCACCACGACACGCAACTGGACAACGGCCAGCACCTGCTGCTCGGCTGCTACCGTGAAACCCTGCGCCTGATCGCACTGGTCGGCGGCGACATCAAACAAGACTTCCTGCGCCTGCCGCTGCAACTCGATTTGCACAAACAATTCTCGCTCAAAGCCCCGCGCCTACCCGCCCCGCTGCATTTGCTGATCGCGCTGCTCACCGCACAAGGCCTGACCTGGGGCGAACGTTTAAAAGCCGCGCGTTTCATGCTCACCCTACGCAATGCAAATTTCCAACTGAACCAACTCCCTCTCCCCCCGGGAGAGGGCTGGGGTGAGGGTTCATCCGACATCACCGTCTCTTCATTGCTCGCCCAACACAATCAAGATGCCGCCCTAACCTCAAAACTCTGGGAACCCCTCTGCATCGCCGCCCTCAACACCCCCATCCACAAAGCTTCCGCGCAAGTGCTGCTCAACGTGTTGCGCGACTCGCTCAACCGCACCCGCGCCGACAGCGACATGCTGCTGCCGCGCCTCGATTTCACCGCACTGTTCCCGCAACGCGCGGCTACATACATCGAACGCCACGGCGGCAAAGTGTTCACCTCCTGCGGCGTGGAAGCCATCGTCCCCAAACACGACGGCTTCGAACTCGTAACAGCAAACGGCACGCACCATTTCAGCCACGTCATCTGCGCCACCTCGCCCAGCGTCGCCGCAAAATTGTTGCGCCCCCTCGCCGCGCTTGCCGACAGCGTCGCGCAAATAGACAGCCTGCAACAGCAACCGATCTACACCGTCTATCTGCAATACCCGCCGCATATTCTCCTGCCGCATCCCATGCTCGGCCTGCACCTGCGCTTCAGTCAATGGCTGTTCGACAAAGGCCAAATAGCCGCGCAACCCGGTTTGCTCGCCGCCGTCATCAGCGCCGAAGGCATCCATCAGGAATTGACACAGGACGAGCTGGCGCAAAAAGTCATAGACGAATTACGCGCTGAATTCGGCATCACCGATGCGCCGCTCTGGCACAAAGTCATCGCCGAAAAACGCGCCACCTTCTGCTGCGCACCCAACCTGCAACGACCCTCACAACAAACCGCGCTGCCCAACTTGCTGCTGGCAGGCGACTACACCGCTGGCGAATATCCGGCGACATTGGAAGGTGCGGTGATGAGTGGGGTGAAATGCGCAGGATTGATTGGCACGTAAAAAAACTGCCAATTATTTAATGCCACCTCGTGGAGAAGCGTATGGATAGTCGTTCTACGTTATATATATGCGTAGATGCCCTATTCATGCGCTTCTTCACGAAGTGGTGCTTTGAAAACTTGGCATAAAGACGGGTTTGGCAAGCGCTGGTATTAGCTGGATTGCTTAACCAAGAGGCGCGGGAGAAAATGCGACAACCGCATTAAGGCAGACGAATCCGCTTCAGGTTGTGCGCTGCACCTTCTCTATCGCTCGCGCCGCAAATGCGGGCGGCTTGAGATTATTGTGATGCTGTTCCGTTATTTGATTGGATGATTAATGCAATGTCCGAACTGTAATCTCTCGCTGGCTTTGGGCGAGGCAGAGTGGCATATCGGTTACACCTGTGAGCAGTGTGCAGGGATGTGGCTTCCCCCGAAATATCTGGATAGCTTGAAACATGTGCATGCATTTGATGCAGAGCAATTCAAGAGGGTGCTTACCAGAAGCAAAATCGGGTCAAAACCTATACGCAGTTGCCCGTCATGTAATGCACTGTTGGTGAAATCTCAAACTGGCAATATCGAACTGGATTGGTGTGAAAAATGCCAAGGTGTCTGGTTTGACCGCAAAGAGTTAACGCAGCTTGTTACCCATCGGGCGGGAGAGGCACAAATTGCGGCCAATACGAATGGCAACCCGGTTGGAGTCATTGTCCTTCTGATTACCCAGTTCATGGATTCGTACTTTGAAAAACATCCAGAACAAATTCCGCCTATAGAAGCGGATGCTGACGGGTATGTTCCAAACTATATCCCGTCGAAAGAGCGGGTGCAGAACCTGCTTTTTTCGATACTGCTATTTGCATACGGATCATATGGTGTCTATGCAAATGATTTGTACATTCCCGGAAAAAGATCAAAAGGAGTGCATCTTCATGATTTTGCCGCATGGGCAATGTATGGAGCCATGTTGTGCGCTTGTTTGGTGCTGTTCTCGGTCATTGTCGATCACTACGACAGACGGAATAACGAGAAGCACTACAGGTGGCTTGCAAATGTTTTCAAGTTTCTTGGATGGGGATGCTTTGGGGTGAGCTTTGTTTTATTGTTGACCCATAAATAACCGCTAATTTGTTAGCTGGGCGCAACACCCTCGGAGAGCAAGAACCTCTTATAGCGCTGTATGTGTGAAATCAAAACATCCGGTGAGATGCGCTGCACCAATTGCCCCCTGCGCGAGCTACAAATCGTAGCATCAATTTTCGAACACCCAGAATCAATGGGGTCACCCGATTGATCCCGCCCTCTCCCCCAGCCCCTCTGATGGAACTACTAGCCAATCGACTAGCCCGTCAAGCAACGCCGGGCAAGTCGTTGGTTATCCCGCCAGCGGGAGAGGGGAGTTTGCAAGGTGTCGGCAAAGGTTCGTGTGGTGATTTTAATAGTAGTCATATCGCGAAGAAGCGCATGGATAGGAAATCTACGTCGTTCGATCAACGTAGATGCCCTATCCATGAGCTTCTCCGTGAAGTTGTGTTTTGAAAAATAGGTTACAAGCATTTTTTCCGCAATCAAAATTCGCTCAGTTCGGCACATTTCACAACAACGGCTTAATCGGCATCATCTGCATCAGCCGCACTTTGCTGCGTTTGAAAAACGACACGTGTCCGTCGGCTTCGTCGGTCGCGGCGTTCCAGCTATTGCCGGGCAGCATGTCGGTTTCGATGGCGCTTTCCACAGCGCGCGCGACGCTTTCGCTGTGGATGATTACGCCGACTTCGGTATTGAGATTTTCGGAGCGGGGGTCGAGGTTGTAGGTGCCGATGAATACGGTTTTGCCATCGACCACCATGGTTTTGGCGTGTAGCGCGAAGATGGGCGGTTTGATTTTGGCGCTGATGGCGCTGTGTAACAGTTGGCTGCGGATGGCGGGATCGGGTTTGTATTCGTAAATTTCCAATCCCATTTTCAGCAATTTTTCGCGCTGGTTGCGGTAACCGCTGGAGGCGGGCAGGTTGTCGCTGGAGGCGAGCGAGTTGGTGTTGATGCGGATTTTTACGCCGCGCGCGAGGGCGTTCTGGAATAGCTCGGTCGCATCGTCGGACAGCACCAGATATGGCGATTGGATGACGATGTTTGATTGCGCGGATTCGACCAGTTGCGCCAGTGCCGAGGTGGTTCTGCCTTTGCCGCCGAGGCTGAAGCGGTTGGCGTTTTTGCCCGGGATGTCGCTGATGAATTCCACTTTTCCCCACGCGATTTGTTCGGCCAGTCGTGGGAAGGCGGTGGGCACGCTGTTGATGGCTTCGCGTATTTGCGGCTCGAAATTTTCGGGCGATTTTGCGTACTCGTGCAGTTCGCCATACACCTTGGCGATTTGCTGCTCGTCGATGCGCACGTTCTTTTGCATCAGGCCAAAGCCATCGTACAACTCTTCGACTTGCTCGCACAGCGGGCTGCGCCAGAAGTTTTCAAAACTCTGCTGCATGGTCAATACGACCTCGCCCAGCACCAGCGCGTCGCGGTCGCGGAAATTGTATGCGTGGTCGTAGTCGAAATATTCGTCGGCCATGTTGCGTCCGCCGGTAATCGCCACCTTGCCATCCACCATAAACGTTTTGTCGTGCATGCGCTGGTTCACGCCGCGAAAATCGCCGACCACGTTCAGCGCGCGTTTTTGCAGCGGCACGCCGACCGAGCTTTTCGGGTTATAGATGCGGATGTCGATATTCGGATGGCGCGCCAGCGCCAGCAGCGATTTGTCCGGCGCGTCTATCATCAGGTCGTCCACCACGATGCGCACTTTCACCCCGCGCTCCGCCGCGCGCAACAGCGCCTCCGCCGCCAGAATGCCGATGTTGTCCGCGCTCCAGATGAAATATTGCACTTCGATGGTGTGCTGCGCGTGGTCGGCCAGCCACGCGCGCGCCAGCAGCGCTTCTTCGCCGCTATCCAGCACATAGATGCCGCTCTGGCCGGGATGCGCGGCGATTTGCTGATCGACGTTGGCCATTGCCATGTCAGGTTCGGCAAGTGCGAGTTTGGGCAGCAGCGCAAGCAGAATGCAGGCAATGAGGGCGAATGAATTTTTCCAAAAAATTTCGTTACCCCATATCCCGTCATTCCGGCGAAAGCCGGAATCCAGTTGATAAAAAATCTCCCGCGAATGCGGGACAACATTTGTCTGTTGTCCGCTTCGCGGGATATTTGTTTTTGCTGGATTCCGGCTTTCGCCGGAATGACGGGTTGATGAAATATTTTGGCTCATCACGTTAACGCTTTCTCATTCACTTGAAGCGATAACTCAGCGCGAGGTAGCCGGTATCCAGATATTGCCGGGTGACGATGGGACTTTGCCGGATGGCATCGCCCAGCCGTTTGTGGCGCAGGTAGGCGTTCAGGTGATATTCGCGGGTCAATTCGACATCGACGATCAGTGCGATGAAGCCGTTGCATGCGCCCCCCGGTTGATAGGCGGCATACAGGCTGCTGGCGGCTTCCTGCGGCGAGATGCCGTAGTAATAGCGCACGTATTCTTGAGAAAAATATTCAGCGCCTAACAGGGGATATAGCGTCACGCGCGGCAACTCGACTTTTCCGCCCCACAACATCTCGACACGGTTGCCCTTGGACTGTCTTACGTCGTGGAACGCGTTAAGGTAGAAGCCGCCCACCGGGGTGATCTGAAGTGTGCCCAGCCCCAAGGGAACGGGCATTGCCCGGTTGTGCAGACCTTGCAGCGCGGGCGTATCGGTGTTGAATCCATCCATGCTGACCCGCCCCACCACCTCCAGATAACCGTAGCCCATTTTTACGGTTTTGATGCCCAGCGTGTCAACGCGGACGAACGCTCTGCCGTATTTGAAATCGCCGTAGGGCAGCACGCTAAGTGACCCGCTTTTGCCGAGAATGGTGCTGCCCGTGTAGTACCCGCCCGCGCCAACATCGCCTTCCAGCTTCTGCGGAAATTCTTCGGCTTGCGCTGTGCCGCCCAGCATTGCGGCGACCAGACAGAAACCGAATTTAAAAAATGCGCTTGCGCTATTTTGCCGAGAGTCCATGTCTGCCCGATCTGAAGTAGTGAGTGTTGTCGTAATACGCCGCGTGTTCATTTTCCGCCGCCCAGCCCGGTATGCCCAGCAAGGGCACGGGTGTCAGTTCGCGCGTGCTGCGGCAATGTTGCGGCGCATTCAAATATTCTGCCAGCTTGCTATCCAGATGCGCCATGCGTTGCGGCATGGGCCAGCTAAAAAATTCCTGCGCCACCGGCAGCAGCAAGCCTTGTCCGGTCATGCCGACGTAAGGGGTCAAGGCTTTCTCGTACAGGCCGTGGCCGAACAGGTAGAAGCCCATGCTGGTTTGCACTTGCGCGCGGCGCTGCCAGAACAATTCTTTCCATTGAAAATTGCGCAGCAGTGCAGCCAGCTCATCGTCGGCATAGGCCACAACGACACCGGATTCGTCGAACAAGGTATTGGTGTCGCGCACCGTGCCGCGCTGGCTGGGCAGCGTTGCTTTGTCCTCGGTGGTCAGCGCCAGATAATGGCGCTGGTTGATGGCGGCTTTGGCCTTGGGGAATACAAACCAGATCAGCGCGTTGAGCAAGTCGTGCCAGTTGTTTTCGCGCGTCGGCACTTCGCCTTTCAGGTAGCAGCGTGGTTCGTATTGCGCCTCGAACGGCAGCTTGCCGTATTCCTGCGGCACGAAGCGCACCGTGTGCCCGCTCAGTGTTTTGATGGTCGGCTGTTGTGCCGCGAGCAGCGCGTTTTGATCCTGCAATGTCGGAAAGTGTTCTTCCTCAAAGCAATCAATAAACGGATGCAGCGGCGCATAAGCCGCTTCGCGCAACAATCGTTGCTTGTCCCATTCCGGTGTCAGTTTCATAGGCAGGAGTGTAGCGGAATTTCACTACACAACACATCCGTCGCGGCTTGTGGTAAGTTTGGAAAACATTGCGTATGCGGAGGGAATATGAACGAGTTTGATGCCATTCAAGCCAGCCTTGCCAGCTTCACCAAAAGCCTCGATGAAGCCGTTTCAAACCAGTTTGTCGAGATGCGCAAATGCTCGTTCTTCGATCCCATCCCCAGCGAATGGCTCACTCCCATCGCCGAACAAGCCGAGATCAAAACCTTCGCGCGCGGCGCGACACTGACGACCGAAGGCGATAGCATGACATCGTTCTTCGTCATCCTGTTCGGCAGCGCCACCGCATACTACAAAGGCAAACCCGTCGGGGTTATCCGCAGCGGCGAGTGTCTGGGCGAGGGCGTATTTTTCACGCATGAAACGCTGGAGCGCTCGGCCACCGTGATCGCGGACGGCCAACTCGTGGTGGCCGAAATCAGGAAGACCTCGCTCGACAATATTCAAGGCGAGGCCAGGGCGCACATGAACAAGGCGCTGCTGTTGGCTTTATTCAAAAAATTGCAGGGCGCAAACCGCAAGATCGAGGAACTGTTGCGCTGAATCCATGAGCATTATTGCTGTCTTCAATCAAAAAGGCGGTGTCGGTAAAACCACCACTGCACTCAATCTCGCTGCGGCATTGCAACGCAGCGGTCGCCTCACTTACGCCATCGACCTCGACCCGCAGGCGCAACTCAGCTCCATCTCCAGTGTGACCGCCAAGTCCGGCGATGAAACCGTGATGAGCATTTTTCAACACAGCCGCCTGTTGCGCGATCTGTTGCAGCCCTCGCCCAATGCGTTGCCAATGGTTCCGGCGCATATTGAACTGGCCAAAGTGGATGTGCTGTTCGGCAAGGGGTTCAACGTGGTGAACAAGCTGAATGCCACCCTGCAAGCCGAACATTTCGACAAGAGCGAGTCGCATGTCGTCATGGATTGCAGCCCGATGATAGGCGTGCTGTCGCTGAATGCGATCTTCGCCTGTCACGGCCTGATCGTTCCGGTTTCCGCCGACCACCTTTCCGCCCAGGGCGCGTTTCATATCGAGAAGACATTGAATGCGCTGGAACCGGTGCTCAAACACCGCGTCAAGCGCCGCTATCTGCTCACCCGTTTCGACGGACGGCGGCGCATGGCTTGGGATATTTTGAAAGTATTGGAAGAGCGTTTCGGTGCGGATGTGTGCCGCACGCGCATTTCAGAAAACGTCAGCCTGGCAGAGAGTCCGGCGGAAAATAAAACCGTATTCGAGCACGCCCCGACCAGTCGCGGAGCGACTGATTATCAGGAACTGCTGGACGAATTGCTGTCCGACGGATTTATAGAGTAAAACTCATTTCGAAATCATCGAGATGATGTCTTCGACAGACAAAACTTGCTGTGTCTTATGATCCGCAACCTGTTTTGAGTTGCAACTCACCACCTCACAGTTGCGATACATCTGGCGCAACTTTCTTTCCGCCTCGGGCTGATCGCTACCGGCAATGACCACACTGACAATTCTTTGCCCGTCGCGCGTCAGTATCGAAAAATCGAACTTCTGCATATCCCTCTCCCCTGCTGCTGCTTTATTATTTTATTTTACTGCCCTCTGCCTTCTTGCTTCATAAAGGCACACACCGGTGCTCACTGATACATTCAAACTTTCCACACTTCCCTGCATCGGGATGCGCACAAGCTGATCGCAAGTGTCCTTGGTCAAGCGGCGCAAGCCTTCGCCTTCCGCACCGAGCACCCACGCCACCGCGCCCGTGTGCTTCACCTCATACAGATTGGTTTCCGCTTCGCCATCCATGCCGATCACCCAGATGTCGCGCTCTTTCAACTCGCGCAGGGTGCGCGCCAAATTGGTGACGGTGATGTAAGGCACGGTTTGCGCCGCGCCGCAGGCCACCTTCTCCACCGTGGCATTGATGCCCACCGCGCGATCTTTAGGAGCGATCACCGCGTGTACGCCGAAGGCATCGGCGCTGCGCAAACATGCGCCCAGATTGTGCGGGTCTTGCACGCCGTCCAACACCAGCAGCAATGCCGGTTCGGTCAGCGTGTCCAACACATCGTCCAGATGCTGCACTTTCATGGACGCATCCACCCGCGCGGCAACGCCCTGATGGCGCGGTGTTCCGGCCATGCCGTCCAGACGTTTGCCATCCACTTGAATGATGCGCACGCCGCTGCTTTCGGCCAGCTTGAGCAGATCGCGCGCGCGCGGGTCGCGCCGTCCGGTATCGACAAATATTTCCAGCACGCTGTCGGCGTTCTGGCGGATGCGTGCGGTAACGGCATGGAAGCCGTGAATAATGCGCGACTCAGCCATGATGTTTACCCGCCTTATTCTTCCCGGATTTGCTCGCCTTCTTCGGCGGCGCTGCACCCCATGCGCCAACATCAATGCCGTCAGTGCTTGCAGCAACTTCGCCTTCCAGCACAAAGTCGATTTTGGTGCTTTCCATATCCACGCGCACCACCTTCACTTTGACGCGGTCGCCCAAGCGGTAACGCTTGCCGGTGCGCTCGCCCAGCATCTGGTGCTTGGTGGCATCGAAGTGGTAGTAATCCGCGCCCAGTTCGGACACGTGTACCAGCCCTTCCACATACAAATCGTCCAGCGACACAAACAAACCGAAGCCGGTGACCGAAGAAATAGTGCCGTCAAAAATGCTGCCCAGATGGTCGCGCATGTAGAAACACTTGAGCCACGCTTCCACATCACGCGTGGCATCGTCGGCGCGGCGCTCGGTCATCGAGCAATGCACGCCGAGGTCGGCCCATTTGAGTTGCGGTTTGTATTGTTTGCCTTGCAGCACGGACTTGATGGCGCGGTGCACCAGCAAGTCGGGATAACGGCGGATAGGCGAAGTGAAATGCGCGTAAGCCTCGTAGCCCAGACCGAAGTGACCCAGATTTTCCGGCGCATACACCGCTTGGCGCAGCGAGCGCAGCATCACGGTTTGCAGCAATCCCGCATCGGGGCGACCCTTGATCTGCTTGAGCAGTTTGGAATAATCCGCCGCCTGCGGATCGTCGCCGCCGCCCAGTTGCAAACCGAACTCCTTGAAGAATTCGCGCACCGCTTCCAGTTTCTCCGGGGTCGGACCTTCGTGCACGCGGTACAACACCGGATGCTCGTGCGCTTTCAGGAAAGCCGCCGCGCACACGTTGGCCGCCAGCATGCATTCCTCGATCAGCTTGTGCGCATCGTTGCGGATGACCGGCACAATTTTTTCGATCTTGCCTTGCGGGTTGAAAATCATTTGCGTCTCGACGGTTTCAAAGTCGATTGCGCCGCGTTTCTCACGCGCTTGCAGCAAGGTGTGGAACAGCTTGTACAGATTATTGATGTGCGGCAGCACGGCGGCGTATTGCTGCGCATTTTCGCCCTGCGGATTGGCCAGCATATCGGCCACTTGCGTGTAAGTGAGGCGCGCGTGCGAGAACATCACCGAAGGATAGAAGCGATGTTTCTCAATATCGCCCGCCGCGCTGATCTGCATGTCGCACACCATACACAGGCGTTCGACATTGGGGTTGAGCGAACACAAGCCGTTGGACAATTCTTCCGGCAACATCGGGATCACGCGGCGCGGGAAATACACCGAGTTGCCGCGATTGATCGCCTCCTTGTCCAGCGCGTCGCCGGATTTCACGTAGGCGCTCACGTCGGCAATCGCCACCACCAGACGGAAGCCTTTAGCATTCGGCTCGCAATACACCGCATCGTCAAAGTCACGCGCAGTTTCGCCGTCGATCGTCACCAGCGGCAGCTTCGCCACGCTTTCGCGTCCGGCGTAATCGGCGGGTTTTACTTCGGGAGAAAATGCCTCGGCCTGTTGCTTGGCTTCATGCGGAAATTCGTTCGGAAGATCGTGCTTGCGCAACGCGATCTCGATCTCCATGCCGGGGTCGGCGTAGTTGCCCAACACTTCGACGATACGACCTATGGGCTGCGCGTGTTTGGAAGGCTGCTGCATGATTTCCAGCATCACCACCTGCCCGGCTTTCGCGTTGCCACTTTGTCCCGCAGCAACCAAGATGTCCTGACTGATGCGGCGATTCTCGGCGACCACAAACTGGATGCCGTGTTCCTCGTACAAACGCCCGACCACGCGCGTATTGGCATGCTCCAGCACTTCAACAATGCTGGCCTCGCGCCTGCCGCGTTTATCCTCGCCACCAACGCGCGCCATCACGGTGTCGCCGTGCAGCGCTTTGTGCATCTCCTTGGCGCTCAACACCAGATCGGCACTGCCGTCATCCGGAATCAGAAAGCCGAAGCCGTCCGGGTGACCCTGCACCTTGCCTTTGATGAGATCGAGTTTATCCACCACGCAGATCGCGCGCTTGCGGTTGCGCATGATCTGGCCGTCGCGCTCCATCGCGCGCAAGCGGCGGGTGAACAATTCTTCTTCGTGCAATTCGATTTGCAACTGACTGCACAACTCGTCCTGCTCCACCGGCACACCTTTTTCTTCCAGCATTTGCAGGATGTATTCGCGGCTGGGAAGGGGTTGTTCATACTGCTCGCGTTCGCGTTCCAGAAACGGATCGAGTTCACGGATACTTTTTTTCTTTTTCGTCATTGACACAAAATCCTTAAGCAATTAAAGTGCGCACCCTTACGAAGCAGTGCCCAGATGGCGGAATTGGTAGACGCGCACGGTTCAGGTCCGTGTGCCGCAAGGTGTGGAGGTTCGAGTCCTCTTCTGGGCACCAAATATACATTTGTAACTTACTGAAAAGCCAGCATCTAACAGATTAGCTGGCTTTTTTGTTTTCGTACTATTCAACTCGATTTGCATTAAATCCATTATTTTCGTTTCTGGTTACAGCATGATTTGCATGCGAAATCGGAATGAATTCGCCTCAATTTCAAGGAGGGGGAAATAGGATGTGATGCGAAATTCCCAACCCGGATTGAAGCTCCAAACCGAGCGACCACCGCCAAGGTCGGCATCATAACAGGAAAGACCTCAGCCATTCCCTGCAATACGTTGCAGTTAGTTTGCGGATGAGCGGGTACAACAGGCGGAGGTTTGAATTTGTAGGTCGGGTTTCAACCCGACAAGCCTGTCCTGAGATTCGAAGCAGTCGGGTTAAAACCCGACCTACAAAATTGCATGCATCCCGGCGAACCGCTTCATTGCCCGTTCTTCGGGCATCACCTGCACGACATCCAGCATTGGCGCGGCTCTCCAGCCATCGCCCATCATCCGTTTATAGATCGCTCTATCCGCTTCGTAACATCCGCAGGATGCCGCTTTCAAGCCGTTGCGGTCGAGGATGGTGATGTCGCCGCGAGTGTAGTTAATCAGTTTGAGACGGTGCAGCGAAGTGGCGGCGCGGGTGACACCGACGCGGCGCACGCCCAACATGTAGGCCAGAAATTCGTGGGTGATATGAAACTGATTGGAGTGTGCCCTGTCTTGCGTCATCAGCAGCCAGCGCGCGAGGCGGGCTTCCACCACATGGAAATGGGTGCAGGCGGCGGCTTGCGCCAGCTGCTCCATCGCCACATACAGGTAACGTTTCAACACATGCTGCAACTCGACACTTCGTTCAAGCTCGCTCAAAAACTGCGCCGCTTCCATACGCAACGCTTTACCCGAACCCTGCACCATCGCATGCAGCGGCGACACCGCCACGCCCAGCATCAGCGCGATACCCAGCATGCCTTCATCGCCGACCAGCGCCACTTCCAGACTGGCGCGACCATCTATCTTCGCCACCAGCGATATAAAACTGCCGGTAGGAAAGTACACATGACTGATAGGCTCGCCGGGTTCGGCCAGAATATCGGCGAACACCAACTCGACCAACTCGCAGCCTGCCATAAAATTCAGCCTGTCCTTGCCGGGCAGATTCGCCAGCAAACGATTGGCTGCGGGGGAAGATTTGGTGGGCGACACGCGTTCTCTCCTTGGGGTGAATGGTTTGCAGCTTGGGCAAAACCATCGCTCCCGTCTGGACGCTAGCGCACACTACAAAAAAAACCCGGCACGCGATAAACGCACCGGGTTCAACCTACTAGGTGCTCATCAGGGGAGGAGTAACACCTGGACGCATCATCTGTGTTTGCAATAGATCGTTCTGTGCGGGAACACACACAAATCAAAAATGCTGTTGTAGGTGCGAATTTATTCGCACGAATCTTGTGCATAGTGCGAATGAATTCGCACCTACACAACCCACATCCCGCATTTCCCAGCCCTAAGTGCGCTATCGCACATAACCCAAACAAGCACCGTGCTATAACGCAACACATGGCGTAGTCTTTGCCTTCCATTCCTTGATTTCTCCGCAGTTTCATTGCATTCCTTTTTCAGCAACACGCTTCGGAGAAAACACAATGGCCGCCCCACTTTCCGCACGACATTCCCCCGAACAAAACCATCTTCTCGCCACCTTGCCCGCAGAAGTATTCGAGCGCATCGCGCCGCATTTGGAGTTGGTTGCCATGCCGCTGGGCGAAGCCTTGTACGAATCCGGCGGGCAATTGCATCACGTATGTTTTCCCACGACTTCCATCGTGTCGCTGCATTACGTCATGGAAAACGGATCGTCAGCGGAGATCGCGGGCGTGGGCAATGAAGGCGTGGTCGGCATCTCGCTGTTCATGGGCGGCAACACCACGCCCAGCCGCGCCACGGTGTGTACCGGCGGCCACGGCTACCGCTTGAAGGCGCGGCTGATGATGGAAGAGTTCAACCGCGCGGGCCCGATGATGCGGCTGATGTTGCGCTACACGCAGGCGCTGATTACCCAGATGTCGCAAACCGCCGTGTGCAACAGACATCATTCCATGGAACAACAATTGTGCCGCTGGCTGTTGTTGACGCTGGACAGGTTGCCCTCGCAAGAACTCATCATGACGCAGGAACTGATCGCCAGCATGCTCGGTGTTCGCCGCGAAGGCATCACCGAAACCGCAGGAGATTTGCAGCGCGCCGGGTTGATTAGTTACCGGCGCGGGCACATCACCGTGCAGAACCGCGAAGGGTTGGAAGCGCGCGCGTGCGAGTGTTACGACGTGGTGAAGAAGGAATTCAGGCGCTTGCTGCGCGAGGGATAACAATATGCGTAATGCGGGTTCGGCGTATAACACAGGTAGGGTGGGCACGTTTTATGTGCCCACGCGCAAACCTTACGCCAACCGCGTGGGCACACAAAACGTGCCCACCCTACACGCCAAGAAAGTAAACCATGTTCAATAAGATCCGCGATTCCGCCATTTTCAAACCTGCCGCCGGAACGGTGGCGGGCATCACCGAGGCCAAGCGGCAGAAGACGCTGCTGAAAACCGGTGCGCTGCAAAACGCGATTTTGAGCAGCGCGAATTTTTCCAGCATCGCCACCGACGAAAAAGGCGTGATTCAGATTTTCAATATCGGTGCCGAGTGCATGCTGGGCTACGCCGCCGCCGATGTGTTGAACAAAATCACCCCCGCCGATATTTCCGATCCGCAGGAAATCGTCGAGCGCGCAAAAACCCTGAGCGCCGAGCTGGGCACGCCCATCACGCCCGGCTTTGAAGCGCTGGTGTTCAAGGCTTCGCGCGGCATCGAAGATATTTACGAGCTGACCTACATCCGCAAAGACGGCAGCCGTTTTCCCGCCGTCGTATCCGTCACCGCTTTGCGCGATGCGCAAAACACCATCATCGGTTACCTGCTGATCGGCACCGACAACACCGCGCGCAAACAAGTCGAAGCCGAGCGCCAGCGTTTGCTCGACATTCAAGACGAGATGCACAAACAGTTGCAGCAGACCAACGCCACCTTGCAGGTCAGCGAAGATCGGCTGGCGGTGACGCTCAACTCCATCGGCGATGCGGTGATCGCCACCGATGCCGACGCGCGCATCACGCTGCTCAACCCGCTGGCCGAAAAGCTCACCGGCTGGACGCAGGCAGAAGCCCGGGGCCACCCGGTGGAAGATGTTTTCCACATCATCAATCAGGAAACGCGCCATCCCTCGATCATCCCGGTCAAAGAAACGTTAGAGCGCGGCACGGTTCACGGCCTGGCAAACCACACCGTAGTGATTGCGCGCGACGGCAGCGAATGCCCCATTGCCGACAGTTGCGCGCCGATACGCGGGCGCGATGGCAAGGTTGTCGGCGCAGTGCTGGTTTTCCGTGATGTGACCCGCGAATATGCGGTGCAGCAAAATTTGCGCGACAACACAGCGCTGATCCAGACCATCCTCAACACCGTGGTGGACGGCATTATCACGTTGCGCGCGCGCGACGGTTTCATCGAAACCGTCAACCCGGCAGCCGAGCAGATGTTCGGCTACACCGATGACGAACTCATCGGACAAAGTTTCGACATACTGATACCCGGGATGGATCACACGCATTTCAATTCCTCCACGGAGTATTTCACCACCCACGATGAGCCGGTCGCCAGTGACCTTGAACGCAAAATCGTGGGACGGAGCAAGGATGGCAGCGAGTTTGCGTTAGAGATTGCCGCCAGCGAAATGTGGCTGCGCGGACAGCGTTACTTTACCTGCATTTTGCGCGATGTCACCGCGCGCAATGAGCTGGACAGAGTGCTGCTAGAAAACAACCTTGAGTTGAGTAAAGCAAAAGCCGTGGCGGATCAAGCCAATCTCGCCAAATCGGATTTTCTGTCGCGCATGAGCCACGAATTACGCACCCCGCTCAACGCCGTGCTGGGCTTCGCCCAATTGCTGGAAGCGGGTTCGCCGCCGCCCACCGAGGTGCAGAGCGAACGGCTGAACCAGATCACCAAAGCGGGCTGGTATCTGCTGGAACTTATCAACGAAATTCTCGACCTCGCCGTGATCGAATCCGGCAAAGTGTCACTGTCGCCCGAGCCGGTGTTGCTGTTCGACGTGATGCACGAATGCCAGGCCATGATCGGATCGCAAGCGCAAAAACGCGGCATCCGCCTGGATTTTTTGCCGTTCGACAACAGTTGGTTTGCCCATGCCGACCGCACCCGCGTCAAGCAGGTGCTCATCAACCTGCTGTCCAACGCGATCAAATACAACCGCGCACAGGGCTCGGTCGAAGTGCAATGCAGCTTGAACTCGCCGGAACGCATCCGCATCACCATCAAAGACAGCGGTGACGGATTATCCCCCGAGCAATTGCTGCAACTGTTCCAACCGTTCAACCGGCTGGGGCAGGAAAACGGCCACGAGGAAGGCACGGGCATGGGGCTGGTGGTCACCAAACAACTGGTCGAACTGATGGGCGGCACGGTGGGTGTGGAAAGCACAGTAGGCACGGGCAGCACCTTCTGGGTCGAACTGATACGCGACATGACCGAGCCGCCCGCGCACGAAAGCACCCTGCCCGCCCAGCCCGCCACACCGGCACATGGCAATGAGGAATTGAGCACGCTGCTGTATGTGGAAGACAATCCGGCCAACATGAAACTGGTCGAACAGATCATCGCCCAACACCCGCATCTGCGCATGCTGGGCGCGCGCGACGGACATCTCGGTGTCGAGATGGCACGCTCGTATCTGCCGGATGTAATTTTGATGGACATCAACCTGCCCGGCATCAGCGGCATCGAAGCGATGAACATCCTGCGCAAAGACCCGACCACCTGCCACATCCCGGTGCTGGCATTGAGCGCCAACGCCATGCTGCGCGATATTGAAAAAGGATTGGAAGCCGGATTCTTCCGCTACCTCACCAAACCGATCAAGGTCAACGAATTGATGGGCGCACTGGAGGAGGCGCTGGAGTTTGTAAAAGCGGAACAGACATCAAAGGTGTTGTAGGTGCGAATTCATTCGCACGTTTGTAGAGCGGCGTGCGAATAAATTCGCACCTACAAAACCCGCGCAAGGCCATAAATGTCATGTAGGTCGGGCTTCAGCCCGACATGTCGGGTTAAAACCCGACCTACAAAATCCGCGCAACAGCATGGATTTTTTAGCGTCACCGAAAGTGAAACAGGAGGAATCAAAATGATAAGCAAACAAGAAATACTGAACGCCAGCATCCTCATCGTGGACGATCTGGAAACCAACGTGCAACTGCTGGAACAAATGTTACACAGCGTCGGCTACACCTGTGTGACCTCTACCACGGATCCGCAAAGCGTGTGCGAGCTGCACCGCAAGAACCGCTACAACATGATCCTGCTCGACCTCGAAATGCCGGTGATGGACGGCTTCGCGGTGATGGAGGGGCTCAAGGAAATCGAACCGGACGGCTATCTGCCGGTGCTGGTGATTACCGCGCAACCGGCTCACAAACTGCGCGCGCTGGCCGCCGGGGCGAAAGATTTCGTGTCCAAACCGTTCGATCTGGTCGAAGTGCAAACGCGCATCCACAACATGCTGGAAGTGCGCCTGCTCTACAAAAAACTGGAGAACTACAACAAGCTGCTGGAACACACGGTGGAAGAGCGCACCACCGAATTACGCGCCAGCGAAATGCGTTTCCGTCGCCTCACCGAGCTGTCGTCGGACTGGTATTGGGAGCAGGACGATAGCGGGCAGTTCACCAAACTGTTCGGTCCGGTGTTCGAAATGTTGGGCATCCGCGTCGATGAAGAGCTGGGTCAAGTGCGCGATGACCGTGGCGTGCATTGGAACGAAGCCGAGCGCAAAACCCTGGAAGAAAACCTGTCCACCCGAAAACCTTTCATCGACTTCGTTTACAGCCGCGCCAACCCCGACGGCACGCAGCAATACCTGATGGTCAGCGGCGAACCGATGTTCGACAGCGCAGGCCGCTACACCGGCTATCGCGGCATAGGCAAAGACGTGACGGATACGATCAAGGCGGATTGAACTTAAGGGCATCTCTATAAATTCGTCACACCGGCGAAGGCCGGTGTCCAGTTAATAAAACAGACAGTGCATCGCACTGACATAAAAGCATTTTATTTAAAACCGCTGGATTCCGGCCTTCGCCGGAATGACGAAGTTTTTCTAATGGAATAGTTGGATTCACCCATTTCAAACACCCCACCTCACGCCAACGCCCGTCCATAGGCGATCTGCACTATACACTCGCTGTAGATGCCCGTATTTACTGGCTTGCGGGCAAATTGTGCTTGTCTATGTTCGCTAGCGTACTGTCCCGAATCGTTCCCCGGCCTAAGCTGCCACCATCGTCAATTGTAGGTCGGGTTTTAACCCGACATGTCGGGCTGAAGCCCGACCTACGTTGCAATGAATAATCTGGGTTGATGAGGGAGCATTAACATGAAAAATCAAAACAAGCTGTTGCTCATCGCTGCCGCCGTGTGTTGCTTGGCGCTGACGGCTCAAGCTGCCGATGAAAGCGCGGTCGCTTTGTCGCCCCAAGCGGTGCAGGCAAGCAAGCCCGACAAACCTTTCCGCGACTGCGCCGGTTGTCCGCGCATGGTGGTGATTCACGGCGGCAGTTTTGTCATGGGGTCGCCCGATGCCAATGCCCCGCATGCCGAGGCCGGACGCGGCGAGGACGAAAGCCCGCAGCACAAAGTCAGAATCGCCAGTTTCGCGCTGGGGCAAACCGAGGTCACGCGCGGGCAGTTTGCCGAGTTTGTGAAGAAAACCAAATACCGTGCCGGAGACAAATGCTGGACCTTGAGCGACGGAAAATTTGAAGAGCGCGCCGGGCTTGACTGGCGCGACCCCGGCTTCGCGCAAAATGACATGCATCCGGTCACTTGCATCAACTGGAACGATGCCGCCGCCTACGTCAAATGGCTGTCGCGCATCAGCGCCAGACATTACCGCTTGCCGACCGAGTCCGAATGGGAATTCGCCGCGCGCGGCGGCACGACTACGGCGCGCTTCTGGGGCGAAAAACCGGAACTGGCATGCGATTACGCCAACGGCGCGGACAAGACCGCGCAGTCAGCAATCGTGGGCGCATCGTCGTGGACGGTGCATGCGTGCAGCGATGGTTTTGTATTTACCGCACCGGTGGGTAGCTTCAAGCCCAATGATGTGGGGCTGTACGACATGTTGGGCAACGTGTGGGAATGGACGGCGGAAAGTTATCACCCGAATTACATCAACGCGCCGACCGACGGCAGCATCTGGCAGGGCGATGGCGAAAAACGCGCGCTGCGCGGCGGCTCGTGGAACAACGGTCCGCGCGATTTGCGCGCCGCCGTGCGCAACAGCAACCCGCCCGAATTGCGATTCAACATTTTCGGTTTTCGCGTGGCGAGGGATGTGCGCTGATGCCGACCTTGTAGGTGCGAATTTATTCGCACGAATTTCGTGAGCGTGCGAACACCCACAGGGTGCAAGAACCTCTTCGAGGTGAATTCGCACCTACATTTCGCGCAGTGCCTGTTGCTGCTAATTCCTTTGCAACTGCAAGCGGCGGAAGCGGACACGCCGCTAATGCCGCCCATCGCGGCCTCGGCGGTTGTGCCTGTCGCGGCCTCGGGAATACCAGCAGTCACAGCGCCGGATATACCGCTTGTCGTAACACCGGAAATGCCGCCCGTCGCCGCATCGGGCATCCCGGTAACACCCACCAAAGATATATTCGACGGCTTGCAATCGTTGCGCGATTCACTGTCCGGGTGGATCACGCGCAGCGCCAGCAATATCGACCGCTTCTTTGCCGGAAACCGCCATTATCAGGAAAACAATCTGACCGAGTTTCAAATGACGCTGAACCGAACGACGGGATACGGCGGCGACCGCAAGTACGATTTTTCGGGCAGGCTGAATTTGAAGCTGCCAGTGTCGGAAGGTCGCTTGCGTCTGGTGCTGGAAACCGACCCGGAACGAAATACCATCGCAGCGCCGACAGGCCCTGCCGTGCTGCCCACCAAAGTCGCCGTGCCCAAGAGCGCCGCCGTGGCTCTACGCTACGAAACGCCCATCGATAAGGCATGGTATTTCCGTACTGATGGCGGGCTGAAATTTCCGGTTCCGGTGCAGCCTTTCGCCCGGGCGCGTGGCGGCTATTCGAGCCAGCTGGGGTCATGGGGCGTGAGCGCGGAAGAGTCTGTATATTGGTTCAACTCGACCGGTGCGGGCGAAACCACGCAACTCAATCTGACGCGGGTGCTCAATCCGCAGCTCCAGTTCAGTGCCGGTAGCGCCATCATTTGGCTGAATGAAAAACAGAACTTCGACATGCGTCAGGATTTGACGGTCAGTTACACGGTGAATGACCGCTCGGCACTGGTGTATCAATTGAGCGCGTTCGGGGTCAGCAACCCGCGCAACCAGGTGACGGATTATGTCGCGCTGATCGACTACCGCTACCGCATGCACGAGCAATGGCTGTACTTCGAAATCACCCCGCAAATTCACTATCCCAGAGATCGCGCCTACAAATCCAACTTCGCCCTCAGCATGAAAGTGGAAGCGTTGTTCGACGATACGAGAAAACGCGAGAGGTATTGAACCAAAAATATTTTTTGCCCGCAGATTACACAGATTCACGCAGATTATCTGCGACTTACTGACGAGATCCGCCTCACCCGGGGTGCGGTAACAAACTGTGGTTACGTGTTTTTTAATCTGCGTTAATCTGCGTAATCTGCGGGCTGAACTAAGGTTTTAGTTTTAGTTTTAGTTTGAATCGCACCTCCCCCACCCTATGTGCGATGGCGCACGGTTGTAATTCGCCGCTTTCGCCACAATGAAACTCGGCGAATCTCTACTCATTTCCCGATGGTTTCTTTTCAATTCTGGCGCGGTCTCTGTGGACTATTTTCGTGAAAACCTCCTATAAAATTATTGCATCTCTGAGTGGCGCGGCGCTGTTGCTGGCGCTGGTGGTGGGCGTGTTGTTCTGGTCGTTTAACCAGATCGAGCAAGCCGCTGAAATGCGCAAGCACAGCCGCATGGTGTTAAGCAGCGCGGCGGAGTTGATGTCGGCATTGAAGGATGCGGAGACGGGACAGCGCGGATATTTGCTGACGGGCAACGAAGATTTTCTGCAACCGTATCTGGCGGTGCGCAACGGGATTGGCGGTCGTTTAAAAGAATTGCGTGACCTGACAATAAACAGTGAGGCGCAAAAATCCCTGGACAGCATTGCGCCGTTGATTGATGCCAAATTGGCGGAATTGTCGCAGTCCATCGAACTGCGCCGCCAGCATAATAATGCCGCTGCGCTGGCGATTGTCAGTAGCGGTCACGGCAAGCAGTTGATGGATGAGATTCGCGCCAGGATGGATCGCTATACCGGGGTGGAAGAAACGTTGCGCACGCAGCGCGATGCCGCGTTCCAAAAGGACATGGAGCAGTTGTTCGTGTTCATTATTTTCACCAGCTTGGTGATGCTGTTGTTTGCGTTGTCCTTCGCCTATTTTATTTATCGCAGCGCACAGCAGCGGCTGAAAAATCTGGTTCACGCCGAAACGCAACATCTGCTCGAAGTGCAGGAGCAGTTGAACGCCCAATTGCAACAGACCAACAACACCTTGCAAATCAGCGAGGAGAAGCTGGCGGTGACGCTTTACTCCATCGGCGATGCGGTGATCGCCACCGATAACGCGGGTCGGGTGACCTTGCTCAATCCGCTGGCCGAGGAGCTGACCGGCTGGAAACTGGCCGATGCCAGTGGCCGCCCTGTCGCGGAAATTTTTCACATCATCAACAAGGAAACCCGCCAACCCGCCGCCATCCCGGTCAAGGAAACGCTGGAGCACGGCACGATTCAAGGCTTGGCCAACCATACCGTGCTGATTGCGGTTGACGGCAGCGAGCGCGACATCGCCGACAGTTGCGCGCCGATACGCGACCGCGACGAACAGGTGGTCGGGGCGGTGCTGGTGTTCCGCGATGTGACCGATGAATACTTTACGCAGCAGGCCTTGCGCGACAATGCGGCGCTGACCAAAACCATTCTCAACACGGTGGTGGACGGCATCGTCACGCTGCGCGCAAACGACGGCATTATCGAAACGGTGAATCCCGCCGCCGAGAAAATGTTCGGCTATGAATCCGCCGAACTCATAGGCCGCGATTTGCATTTGCTGATTCCCGAGATCGAACGTTACCAGCACAACGGCAGCTTCGAAAAATTGAGCGAGAGCGATGAAGCGTTGAACATCGGGGCAGGACGCGAGATTGCCGGCCAGCGCCGGGATGGCAGCACGTTCTCGATGGAGGTCACGGTGAGCGAAATGTGGCTGAACGGACACCGTCATTTCACCTGCGTCTTGCGCGACAATTCCACGCGCAAACAGGCGGAAGAAGCGCTGCTTAAAGCCGGTCCGTTGCAGAACGCCATTTTCAACAGCGCCAACTTTTCCAGCATCGCCACCGATGCCAAAGGCGTGATCCAGATTTTCAACGTCGGCGCGGAACGCATGCTGGGCTACTCCGCCGCCGATGTGATGAACAAGATCACCCCCGCCGATATTTCCGACCCGCAGGAAGTCATCGCGCGCGCCAAAGCCTTGAGCGCGGAACTCGGCACGCCCATCACGCCCGGCTTTGAAGCGCTGGTGTTCAAGGCTTCGCGCGGCATCGAGGATATTTACGAGCTGACTTACATCCGCAAAGACGGCAGCCGATTTCCCGCCGTCGTTTCGGTCACCGCCTTGCGCGATGCGCAAAACGACATCATCGGTTATCTGCTGATCGGCACCGACAACACCGCGCGCAAACAGGCGGAAGAAGCCTTGCTCAAAGCGGGCGCGTTGCAAAGCGCGATTTTCAACAGCGCCAATTTTTCCAGCATCGCCACGGATGCCAAAGGCGTGATCCAGATTTTCAACGTCGGCGCGGAACGCATGCTGGGTTACGCCGCCGCCGACGTGATGAACAAGATCACGCCCGCCGACATTTCCGATCCGCAGGAAGTGATCGCGCGCGCCAAAGCGTTGAGCGCGGAGCTCGGCACGCCCATCACGCCCGGCTTTGAAGCCTTGGTGTTCAAGGCTTCGCGCGGCATCGAGGATATTTACGAGCTGACTTACATCCGTAAAGACGGCAGCCGTTTTCCGGCAGTGGTATCGGTCACCGCGCTGCGCGACGATCAGGACACCATCATCGGTTATCTGCTGATCGGCACCGACAACACGGCGCGCAAACAGGCGGAAGATGCGCTGCTCAAGGCGGGCGCGTTGCAGAGCGCGATTTTCAACAGCGCCAATTTTTCCAGTATCGCCACCGATGCCAACGGCGTGATTCAGATTTTTAACGTCGGCGCGGAACGCATGCTGGGTTACACCGCCGCCGAAGTGATGAACAAAATCACGCCCGCCGATATTTCCGATCCGCAGGAAGTCATCGCGCGCGCCGAGGCGTTGAGCAGCGAATTGGGCACGCCCATCACGCCCGGCTTTGAAGCCTTGGTGTTCAAGGCTTCGCGCGGTATCGAGGATATTTACGAGCTGACATATATCCGCAAGGACGGTAGCCGTTTCCCCGCCGTCGTTTCCGTCACCGCCTTGCGCGATGCGCAAAACGACATCATCGGTTATCTGCTGATCGGCACCGACAACACGGCGCGCAAACAGGCGGAAGAAGCCTTGCTCAAGGCGGGCGCATTGCAGAGCGCGATTTTCAACAGTGCCAATTTTTCCAGTATCGCCACCGATGCCAAGGGAGTAATCCAGATTTTCAACGTCGGTGCGGAACGCATGCTGGGCTATGCCGCCGCCGATGTGATGAACAAGATCACGCCCGCCGACATTTCCGATCCGCAGGAAGTGATCGCGCGTGCCGGGGCGCTGAGCGCGGAACTCGGCACGACCATCACGCCGGGCTTCGAAGCCTTGGTATTCAAGGCTTCGCGCGGCATCGAGGATATTTACGAGCTGACTTATATTCGCAAAGACGGCAGCCGCTTCCCCGCCGTCGTTTCCGTCACCGCCTTGCGCGATGCGCAAAACGACATCATCGGCTACTTGCTCATTGGCACCGACAACACGGCGCGCAAACAGATCGAGGCCGAGCAGAAACAGCTGGATCAGCGCCTGCGCGACCAGCAGTTCTACACGCGCTCGCTGATCGAATCCAACATCGACGCGATCATGACCACCGACCCCTCCGGCATCATCACTGATGTCAACAAGCAGATGGAGGCGCTCACCGGTTCCACGCGCGACGAGTTGATTGGCGCTCCATTAAAAAACAATTTCACCGATCCGGCCAAGGCCGAGGCTTCCATCAAGCGCGTGTTGAGCGAAAAGAAAGTTACCGATTACGAGCTGACCGCGCACGCCAGAGACGGCAAGGAAACCGTGGTGTCGCTCAACGCGGCCACGTTCTACGACCGCGACCGCAAGTTGCAGGGCGTGTTCGCCGCCGCGCGCGACATCACCGAGCGCAAGCGTCTGGATCAAGTGTTGCAGGAAAAAAATATCGAACTGGAGAATGCCACCTCGGTGGCGGAAAAAGCCAATCTGGCCAAATCGGATTTCCTGTCCAGCATGAGCCACGAGCTGCGCAGTCCGCTCAACGCCATCCTCGGCTTCGCGCAATTGATGGAGACCGACGTGCCGCCGCCCACGCCATCGCAGAAAGAAAGTGTGGCGCAAATCCTGCAAGCGGGCTGGCATCTGCTCAAGCTCATCAACGAAATTCTTGATCTGGCGAAAGTCGAATCGCGGCAAGTGCCGCTGTCGGAAGAGCCGGTGTCGCTGGCCGAAGTGGTGCTCGAATGCCAGAGCATGGTTGACCCGCAAGTGCAGCAGCGCGGCATCAAACTGACGCTGCCGAAATTTGCCGCGCCCATGTTTGTGCGCGCCGACCGCACGCGCCTGAAACAGATTCTGATCAACCTGCTTTCCAACGCGATCAAATACAACGTGGCGCAGGGCTCGGTGGAAGTGAAGTGCGCGGAAAACACGCCGGGTCGCATCCGCATCAGCATCAAGGACAGCGGTGCGGGCTTGCCGCCGGAGCAAGTGGCGCAACTGTTTCAGCCGTTCAACCGGCTGGGGCAGGAAGCGGGCGGCGAAGAAGGCACGGGCATCGGGCTGGTGGTGGCCAAGCGTCTGGTCGAGCTGATGGGCGGCGTGATCGGCGTGGAAAGCCGCGTCGGCGCGGGCAGCGTGTTCTGGTTCGAGCTGAACGCGGTGGACGAGCCTCATCTTGAATTGGAAGAAGTGACCGCAGCGCCATTACCTCAACCACATACACCCCGCGCATCGCTCACCCACACCCTGCTCTATGTGGAAGACAACCCGGCCAACTTGAAGCTGGTTGAGCAAGTCATCGCGCGCTACCCGGAACTCAGCCTGCTGACAGCGGTGACCGGAACCAGCGGGGTCGAGATCGCGCACACCGCGCTGCCGGATGTGATTTTGATGGACATCAACCTGCCCGGCATCAACGGTTTTGAAGCGCTGAAACTACTGCGCCAAGACCCGGCAACCGCGCACATCCCGGTCATCGCCATCAGCGCCAACGCCATGCCGCTGGACATCGAGCGCGGAGTCAAAGCGGGCTTCTTCCGCTACATCACCAAGCCGATCAAAGTGGACGAGTTCATGAGCGCGCTGCACGAGGCGCTGGAGTTTGCGGGACAGGAGACGGTGTTGAACCCATAGCATTTTTGGCATTTGTAGGTGCGAATTTATTCGCACTTTAAATAATGCCGTGCGAATAAATTCGCACCTACAAAACAGATCGAGGAACAACAAATATCATGATTAGTTCATCCGACATTCTTCACAGCAAAATCCTGATCGTGGACGATCTGGAAGCCAACGTTTTGCTGTTGGAAAGGATTCTGAACGGTGCAGGCTACGACTGCATCACGTCCACCACGAATCCGCTCGAAGTGTGCGATCTGCACCGCGAGAACCGTTACGACTTGATCCTGCTCGATCTGATGATGCCCAAAATGGACGGCTTTCAGGTGATGGAAAAGCTCAAGGAAATCGAACCGCAAGACTGGATTCAGGAATTGGACCGGACCTACCTGTTTCAGGTGCTGGAGGGCATGAAGGAAACTGCACCGGGCGGTTACCTTCCGGTGATTGTGATTACCGCCCAACCGGCGCACAAACTGCGCGCGCTGGAGGCCGGTGCGCGCGACTTCATCAGCAAGCCGTTCGAGCTGGCCGAAGTGCTGGTGCGCGTGCGCAATATGCTGGAAGTGCGCCTGCTGTACGCGGAAACAAAGCGCTACGTTAAAGCGCTGGAAGAAAAAGTTCAGGAAGTGGAAGCCAGCCGCGATTTGATCCGCCGCCACAACGGCCAGGTGCAGCAGCTCTACGAATCCATCGTGTTTCTGGACGGCAAGGCCGTGCCTGTGCCGCCAAGGCGCGACTCGACAGAATTAGCGGAAAAAAAATGATCAATTCATCCGACATTCTCAGCGCCAAGATCCTGATCGTTGACGATTTGCAGGCCAATGTGTTGCTGCTGGAGCGCATCATTCGCGGCGCGGGTTATATCGCCATCACTTCCACCACCGACCCGCGCCAGGTGTGCGAACTGCATCGCAAACACCATTACGATTTGATCCTGCTCGATCTGCAAATGCCCGGCATGGACGGCTTTCAGGTGATGCAGGGGCTGAAGGAAATCGAGGCGGACGATTATCTGCCGGTGCTGGTGATTACCGCGCAGCCGGACCACAAGTTGCACGCTTTAAACGCCGGGGCAAAAGACTTCATCAGCAAGCCGTTCGAGTTGGCCGAGGTGCTGGCGCGCGTGCACAACATGCTGGAGGTACGCCTGCTGCACAAAGAACTGCGCACTTACAACGACGAGTTGGAAAAGCGCGTGCAGGAAAGAACCGCCGACCTTCAGGCCAGTTATCTGGAAACGATTTTCACCATGACGCGCGCGGCGGAATACCGCGATGAAGATACTGGCGCGCATGTGAAACGCATCAGCTATTACAGCCAGGCGCTGGCCAAAATGATGGCGCTGGATGATGTCTTTATCGACCGGATTTTTTTCGCCAGCCCGATGCACGACATCGGCAAGATCGGCATCCCCGACCATATCCTGCTCAAGCCAGGCAGCTTCACGCCGGAGGAGTGGGTCATCATGCAAACCCACGCCGCGCTGGGCGCGAAGATACTCGGCAACAGCAAATCGCCTTATCTGAAAATGGGCGCGGACATCGCGCTCAACCACCACGAGCGCTGGGACGGCAGCGGCTATCCGGGCGGCAAACGCGGCGAGGACATCCCGCTGGCGGCGCGCATCATGAATATCTGCGACGTGTATGACGCGCTGCGCAGCAAACGCCCGTACAAGCCCGCCTTCGACCACCAGAAGGCGATGGAGATACTCACCTTCGGCGACGAGCGCACCCGCCCCGAACATTTCGACCCGATTGTGTACGCCGTATTCAAGAACAACCACCTGGCGTTCCGCAATATTTTCGAGGCCTACACGGAATAGTCCGAACAGGAATCCAAACTTCTCATGATCGATTTATCCGACATCCTTAAAGCCAAAATCTTGATCGTTGACGATCATGCGGCCAATGTGCTTTTGCTGGAGCGCATGCTGCACGGTGCGGGCTATGTTGCCGTCACTTCCACGACGAACCCGCATGAGGTTTGCGAGCTGCACCGCAACAACCGCTACGACTTGATCCTGCTCGATCTGCAAATGCCCGGCATGGACGGTTTTGAGGTGATGGAACAACTGAAGGAAATTGAAGCGGACGGTTACCTGCCGGTACTCGTCATCACCGCGCAACCGGGTCACAAGTTGCAAGCATTGGAATCCGGGGCAAAAGACTTTATCAGCAAGCCGTTCGAGATCGCCGAAGTGCTGGCGCGCGTGCATAACATGCTGGAGGTGCGCCTGCTGCATCTGGAAACCAAGCGGCTTTATGAACAGGTCGTGCTGGAGAAAAAAGTGTCGGAACGGTTGCTGCTCAACGTGCTGCCCCAGGCCATTGCCGAGCGCTTGAAAGGCCGCCCCGAAATCACCGATTCCTTCGCCGAAATCATCGCCGACAGTTATGCCGGGGTGACAGTGTTGTTTGCCGACATCGTCGAGTTCACCCGGTTTTGCGAGGGCGTGAGCGCAGAAGTGATCGTGGGCATTCTCAACGACATCTTTACCCGTTTTGACAGCATCGCCGACAAGTATGGCATGGAGAAAATCAAGACCATTGGCGATGCCTACATGGCTGCCGCCGGACTGCCCGTGCCGGCAGAAGATCACGCGGCGCGTGCGGCCAACATGGCGCTGGATATGATCGCCGCATTGCAGCAATTCAATCAGCAAAGCGGTTATCAACTGCAAGTTCGCATCGGCATCAACAGCGGTGCTGTGGTCGCCGGAGTTATCGGCAAGCGCAAATTTCTCTATGACTTGTGGGGCGATGTGGTCAACACGGCCAGCAGAATGGAATCGCAAGGCATACCCGGACGTATCCAGCTGACCGATTCCACCCGGCAACAATTGAACGAAGCGTTCACGCTCGAACAGCGCGGAGCCGTTGAGATCAAAAGCAAGGGCAAGATGCACACCTGGTTTTTGAATAGCAGAAATAGCAACGTGCAAACAGGGATATGAAAATGGAAAATCATTTATTGCGCAGCGTGATATTTTTGTTTCTGGCACTGGCCTCAAACAATGCCGCAGCGCTCGCCACCGCCCCGCCGCTGGGTGCTGCCGCCAGTTTCGCGGTGCTGGCCGCGACCACGGTGGGCAACACCGGCAACACCACCATCAACGGCGACCTCGGCAATTCGCCCGGCGCAACGTTTACCGGCAGCGCCACCGTCACGCTCAACGGCACGCTTCACCTCGCCGATGTGACCGCCGCCAACGCGCAAACCGATACCACCACGGCCTACAATAACGCGGCAGCCCAGGCCTGCGATGTCGGCCCGACGGGAGCGACGGATCTGGCCGCCGCCACGCTCACGCCGGGCGTGTATTGCTACTCTTCCACACTGGCGAATAGCGGCATCCTGACGCTGGATGCACAGGGCAACAACAACGCCGTGTGGGTGTTCAAGATCGGCAGCACGCTCACCACCACTGCCGGTGCCACCATGGTGTTCATCAACGGCGGTCAAAGCAGCAATGTGTTCTGGCAGGTCACCAGCTCCGCCACGCTGGGCGCAAACACTTCGCTCGTCGGCAATATACTGGCGCTCACCAGCATCACCCTGACCACCGGTGCAACGGTTTCGGGAAGAATACTGGCACGCACCGGCGCGGTGACACTGGACACCAACTCCATTTTGCTGCCGCCCATCATAGGCATCGTCAAATCAGTGGTCACCGCCACCGACCCGGTGAATGGCACAACTTTTCCCAAGGCCATCCCGGGTGCGGAAATGCAGTACACCATCACCGCCACCAACAGCGGCTACGGCATCGCGGACAATAATTCAACCGTAGTGACCGACGCAATTCCAGTCGGCATGAAACTGTGCGTCTCTACGCTATGCAGCAACCCGCCCGTCACCTTCACATGCAGCGCCACCCCCGCCTGCGGCCTTTCCTACACCTATGCCAGCAACGTCAGCTACTCCAACCAGCCCGGCGGCGGCGCGCCCTATAACTACACCGCGATACCCGATGCCGCCGGTTACGACGCAAGCGTAACCGGTGTAAGAATCAATCCCAGCGGCGTGTTTAGCGCAGCCAGCGGCGGCAACAATGCATCGTTTACGCTGGTAGCGAAGATGAAAGTGCAATGAGCAAACCCGCTGTAGATTCCCGCCAATAGGCGATCTACACGATATGCATGATGCGGATCGCCTATTGACGGGCGTTGCGACGAAGGTGGGGAATTTGAAATGCGGCGTGGAAGGGGTAAGTGTTTATCCCAAATAATCCATTAGAACCGTCATTCCCGCGAAGGCGGGAATCCAGCAAAGAAAACATTCCGCGAAGCGGACAAGCGCTTGGTTTTGTCCCGCTTCGCGGGGAATATTCAATCAACTGGACTCCCGCCTTCGCGGGAATGACTGCTACTTCATTCGTGCCGAATCAATAAGCGACCGGAAGGTAAGCACCCGTAGAACGTCAGCATTGAAATGGGAAACTGTACTCACCACTCCCCCAAGTTCAACCCACTAACCGAGCCGTCTTCGGGTCATACACCACTTCGGTAATCGACCCATCCCGGATGCGCTCAACCGCTTCGTCAATCACTTGAAGCGGAACCAGAAACCACTCTCTCGGCTTCACCGGATTACCGAAGCGATCCTCGATGGTCAAGTCGAGCTGAGCTGCGCTGAACAGGCGGTGGAAAATATTTTCCAGCTTGGTGCGGTTCAGGTTGTGGAGCTTGTAGGTAGCGACCACCTCCACGTCCGCCAATAGATAGGTGGCATCCTTTTCTGCACCAGCGATGCGGGTCTCCACCTTGCCGCCAGTCACGCCGATCTTGTGGATCAGCTCGCGGTGCTCGGCGACAAATGGATGGTCGGACAAACTGCGCAACACGTAGATAGTGCCGGTTTCAATGTCGTCCGATTCTGACGCTTCACCGAACAGCGGCCCCATGTCAGTATCGGTCAAGCGGCGACCTGTTTCGTCTTTGTACAGCGCCCGCTCCAAAGAGCGCCGCAGCAAATTGCTTTCCGTGCCGTTGGCATAGATCACGCGCAAACGCGCATCGTTTCTTCCGTAGGCTGATTTGATGTTTTCGCCAAGTTCGGCAACATAGGCAAGTTGCCCGCCGACGATGAAATAGTTACCACTGGCGATACTGGTGTCGCGCCCGAAGCGCCGCGTGATGCGAACACCCGCCTTCAATTCCCGCTCCACCTGCTCGAACAGCGGTTGGAACTTATCAAAATCCGCACACGGCGTGCGGTCGGCGATTTCCTCCGCCGCACGCTTCTCAACGCTGGAACGCACATGGCGCAGCACGGTGATGTTGTCCTGATCTGCGGCTTCATCGCCGATGCCCAACTCGGCTAGCAAAGCGTCTTCATCCAAGCCATCCACCTCTGCCGGAATCGCCGCCGCACCAGACAACAAGCCGGGGGCATCCAGCCCGGCCAACAGGGTTTGCGCTTCCGGCAATTTGCGTAGCTGATCCAGGCGCACCGCATACAGGCGCTCGAAGATGTCGCGCCCCTCGCCGTGCAACGGGGCGCGCCCATGCGTTTGATGGAAACGCAGGATGTCCTCGAAGCCCGCGATGATGCGTTCCTCGCGCGGGGTTAGTCTGGAGACCTTGAGCGGGGCGACTTCTACACCCAGCGCATCCAACAGTTCGTCATCGTCCATTTCAGCCATTGCCGGACTCTCCCGACAACTGTGCCGCCTTCACTTGCGCGCGGAAACGTACCAGCGCAACCACGCCTTCGGCCATGCGCTTTTCCCAGGGATCAGCGGCGTTGATGTCCGGCAGGCGACCACGCTCGTTCTTGAACTGCAAAGCGCGTTTCGCCAGCTCACGGGCTTCGTCTTCGGGGATGCTTACCTTCTTCGCGGCAATGCTGGCCTGCACCTGTCGCAGCGATTTCTCATCCATCGCTTTTGCCAGCACCGCGTAGGCGGCATCGAAGGGGTTGATGCGGTCGATCAGGTCAATATCCAGGTCGCGCACATTGACGAACTTGCGCACCCCATCCAGCAAGGCCGTGCTGCCTTGCGTTGCGCCTTCGGCATCAGCATGAGCCAACGCCAGCTTGGCCTGCTGCGTGATGTTCATCGCCGCAATCGCGTGTTGGCGGATGGCTTCCTGATCGGTGTCGCTCAACTCCGGGTAACGCTCGCGCACGATCTTGCCCATGCGCAACTGGGTCAATTCTTCGGGCAACGTATTTTCCTTGTCGAACAGGCCGCGCTCCAGCGCAATCTTGTCCTGCAAAAAACTGGTGACAACTTCGTTCAAATCCTCCTTGCAGATGCGCGTCGCCTCCGGGCTTTGCGGCGTGGTCAGCCCGTTGATCTCCACGTGAATCTGGCCGGTATCCGTGTTCACCCCGATGTTGTGGCCGCCTTCCTTGTAGCCCTCCTCGCCGTAGTCGAAGCCGTCTTTTGGACCATTGTTTTTGGGCGTGAACTCGTAGCGCGGTGCCAGCACTTGTTCCATCAACAAGCTGGCGGAAATCGCCTTGAGCATATCGTTCACCGCTTCGGCCACGGCGGCCTGTTCGGCTGCGGGTTCAGCAATCAGATTGGTGAAGCGTGAGCGTTCCTTGCCCTCTGCATCGCGCGTGGCGCGGCCAATGATCTGCACGATTTCGGTCAGACTGCTGCGGTAGCCAATGGTCAACGCGTGTTCGCACCAGATCCAGTCGAAACCTTCTTTCGCCATGCCCAGCGCGATGATGACATCCACATGGTCGCGGTTGTTTTTCTGCGCCGGATCTTTCAACGCGGTGAGCACGCGCGAACGCCGTGCCGCATCGCTGTCGTCCACCAAGTCCGCCACTTTCAGCATGCGGCCATTGCCGGTCTGCACCAGATGGAATCCGGTAGCCGGGTCAATGCCTTTCCATTCACCCAAGCCGTGCATGATTTCGTTCACCTCGCGCTCCTTGTCTTTCAGGCTTTCGCGGGCATTCACATTGGGAATATGCACAATGGTTTTCAACGCCGGATCGAGCACCTTCTCCACTGCTTCCACATACCGCCCTGTGTAGAAGAAGTAACCGATGTCCAACGACTTGAGCCATTGGTAGCCGTTGAGCTGCTCGTAATAGGTGTAGGTGATCGTCTCGAACTTGGCCTCATCCGCCGGAATCAAAACCGCCTCACTGTCACCCCGAAAGTAAGAGCCGGTCATCGCCACCAGATGCACTTTGTCGCGCGCGATAAACGCGCCCAACTGGCTGCCCAGCACGTTGCCCGGATTGCTGGAAACGTGATGAAACTCGTCAACGGCAATCAAGCGATTGTCGAACGCGGCAATACCCAACTCTTCCACCGCAAAGCGGAAAGTGGCGTGCGTGCAGACCAGTATCTTGTCGGCACTGGCAAGGAACTCACCAACAGCCATGACCTTGGACTTGGCGACTTTCACATCATCCACGCCGGGCGCATTACACAAATTCCACTGCGGCGCGACTTGCCAATCCCAATCGAAACCGTACTGGCTCAGCGGCTCATCGGCAAAGCTGCTGCCGATGGAACGCTCCGGCACCACGATGATGGCCTGCCGCAACCCCTGATTATTGAGCTTGTCCAGCGCGATAAACATCAGCGCACGGGACTTGCCCGAAGCCGGAGGCGATTTAATTAACAAGTATTGCTCGCCGCGCTTGGCATAAGCGCGCTCCTGCATTTCCCGCATGCCCAGCGCGTTGGCCTTGCTGGATGCGCCGGTGCGTGCCGTGGTGATGGATACCGACGGCACGGTGTAGGTGTTGGTGGGATTGGTCGGGTTGGTCACTGTGAATCGTCCTCCGTAGATATGTCGTCGCCTGCCAGCTCGCGCTCGATCTGCTCGATGCTGGGCAAACGGGTGATGCCGAAACAATTGTGCAGCAGTTGCTGCACAAATTCCTTATCCGGCTAAGTCAATGGGCAATTGTGCAAGCACCTCTTGCACGAATTCCCCATCCAGCTAGACCCATGGATTGAAGTAATCGTCCAACAACCTGTTGGACAATTCCGGTTTCTGTCCAAGCTTCGCCAAAGGTGCTCATGCTTTCTTCCCCTTCGTCGCTTTTTTCACTGGCTTGGCCGCTGCCGCCGTTATCTTCGTATGCCGCTCAACCCGCTTTTCCAGCTGCTCGATTTCCTGCAAATCTGCCGCGTCGGCTTCCAACGCCTCGGCGGTGCGGCGATGGTGATCGAAAGTCTCGTAACGTGCGTGGGCGATGCTCACCATTTCATCATGACCGACCGAGCCGGAATTCTGCAAAACCGCCTGCCCGTTGAACGCCAGCATGCCGTCCACGTGATTGCGCCAGAAATCCAGCGTCAGGTCGTGCCGTTGTTTCACCCTCAGCTCTGCCTGTTCCAGAAAAATAACGACCAGCCGATTGAGGGTGTCTATCTCGTCTTCCGAGAGGTAATTCTTGGCGATGACCACATCCTGCTTGCGCACGCGCGAGCCGCTCCAGTGGGTGAGCGACATATTCGGGTTTTGCGGGTCAGCGCGCTTCACGATCAACTCTGCGGCAGTGTGGCCAGCGGCAGCGAAAAGCAGCTTGTTCTGCACCTCAGCAAAAAAAATCTGGGTTTCTTTTTCCGTGATGCAATAGTCCGAGGAGAGGGCGAAGAGGTCGCGGACTTTCTGATAAAAACGCTTCTCCGAAGCCCGAATCTCGCGGATGCGTTCCAACAACTCGTCGAAATAATCCCAAGCCCCCGGGTTCTTCAGCCGCTCATCGTCCATGACGAAACCTTTCACCAGAAACTCCTTCAGGTGTCGGGTCGCCCACTGGCGGAACTGGGTACCACGCGGCGAGCGGATACGGTAGCCGATGGCCAAAATCAGTTCCAGATGGTAGAGCTGCGTGCGGTAGTTCTTGCCATCGGCGGCAGTTGTCAAGGAATCCTTGACAACTGAATTCGCGCTCAACTCCCCTTCTTCAAAGATGTTCTTGGCGTGCAAACTGACGTTTTGCTTGGTGGTCTGGAACAGCTCGGCAATTTCCAGTTGGGAGAGCCAGATGCTGTCGCCCTCCACCCGCAGATTGATCCGGGTTTGTCCGTCATTTGAGGTGTAAATAATCAGACTGCTCATGCTTTCCCCCTTTCGCTTATCCCGGGTCGTCCATTAGCCCCGGAACTCGTCATTCCCGCGCAGGCGGGAATCCAGTTGATTAAAAAATCCCCGCGCAGCGGGTCAATGCCAAGGCTCTGTCCGCTTCGCGGGCTGCTTATTTTGCTGGATTCCCGCCTGCGCGGGAATGACGGTTCTAATGGGCATTTGGTTTCTTCGTTTTCGTGGTGGGTTTGGCCTTGGTCGCCGCCGTCATCTTCGTATAAAGCTCAAACAATTTTTCCAGCCGCTCGGTGTCGTTCTTGAAACGGCGACCGATGTAGATGCGCTCCAGCACTTCGTCGTTGCGCTCGTGGGCGTGGCGCAGATTCTCCGGCATGTTGTCCGGGTCGTACAGATCGGCGATGGTTTTGGGGAAATGCGCTTCGCGTGCCAGCAGGATGTTCTCCGCGCAGGCAGTCAGATCGGCTTTGTTTTGCTCGGTGAGCAGCGGCACGGGGAAGGTGTTCCAGCCGAGGGTGTTGGAGTAGCGGAAATCTGTTTTCAGCTTGCCGCAGACAGTACCAATCCAGACCAGATGCAAGCGGGATGCGATGAGCGCCATGTTCCAGAGCGGGGCATCGTAGAGGGCAAAAGCGAGGTTGCTTACAACTGAATGATTGTCGATAAGTCCTACGGGCAGATATTCACGCCCCTCGGATGAAACCCCCGGAAGAATCAGTGTGTACTTATCAGCACAATACATTTCCCTGAATTGATGGGCGCGTGAGGCCATTTCTCTCGTTCCAGCGTCTTTGCTCGCAAGACGCATCGCCTTCACTCCGTCAATTCGGTCGCGTATGGAATTTATCTTCAGCGCGCGCGGCAAAGTTTCATCAGTAATCCAAAGGCAATGACGAACAAGACCGCGAATGAACTCTGCCGAGCCGTAGATTCGACGAAGAAAAGTTTCCTGTTCGGACAAAGCTAAACCAAGTGAAGCGACTCCATCTGCCGAGAGCAAAAGATTGCCGCCATCAATCGGCATGTTTCCGAAAGACATGTCTGGCAAGCCTGCAATGCTTGCGCGCTGACCGTTCACGACAATATTCTCCCCGATAGTCAGATACGGCGTGATGTTCGCTGCATCCCGCACCGTAGTTTCACCATCGCTGCTCAGGTCATAAAGCTGTCGTTTCTTGTTTGTCTGCGTCGAGAGGCCAACGATGGCGACCGTAACGCCAGCATTGTGGCTGGCTAAGTTTGCCCACTTGAATGATGTGTGGGCAAAACAAATAACAGAACCCAACTCAAAAATTTTGGGCCACAGCAATGGAACGATTCGCCCCTGACAAATTGAGTTCGTACTTACAAAGGCCGCATCCGCTTTTGTTTTCTGAGCGTAAGCAGCAGCCTTCATAAACCAGCCGCCAACGTAATCAATTTGCTTTGACGAAATCCCGTAAGGATCAAAAACAGCAGTCAGATCGGCTTTCTGTTCCTTATCTTGAGTCTGACTTCCCTTGTACGGTGGATTGCCGCAGATATATGTCTCGCCCCCCTCGTTTTTGAAGTCCATTTCCGTCTGATCCAACGGCGTGTTGAACAAGTCATCACCCAGCACCTTCACGCCCGTCCCCGTAGGCGGACAGATGCTCAACCAATCCAGCCGTAACGCGTTGCCACAGACAATCCAGTTCTGCGCATCCAGCGGCAGAAACTCTGCCAGCGCGTCCTTCTGCCCGCGATACAGTACGTCGCACTGGAACTCGGCGATGATGAGCGCGAGGCGGGCGATTTCCGCTGGAAAATCGCGCAGTTCGATGCCGCGAAAATTGGTGAGCGGTATCTCGCTGCGCAGATGCGTTTCGTCCCGGCGGCGGTTGATTTCGGCTTCGATCTCGCGCATTTGTTTGTAGGCGATGACGAGGAAGTTGCCCGAGCCGCAGGCCGGGTCGAACACGCGGATGCGCGCCATGCGGCGGCGCAGGTTGAGCAATTTGATTTTGTTGTCGCCCGCATCAGCCAACGCGGCGCGCAAGTCGTCGAGGAACAGGGGATTCAACACTTTGAGGATGTTGGGCACGCTGGTGTAGTGCATGCCCAATGCGCCGCGCTCTTCGTCGTCGGCCACGGCTTGGATCATGCTGCCGAAGATGTCGGGGTTGATCTGTTTCCAGTTTAGATTGCCGGTGTGCAGCAGGTAGGTGCGCGCCATGCGGGTGAAGCGCGGTGCTTCGGTGTTGCCGGAAAACAGGCCGCCGTTCACGTAGGGGAAGCCGTTCGCCCAGTTCGGTAAACGGGGCTCGGCAAAATCGCGTTCGGCGACCTTAATGTTCATGGCGCGGAAGATTTCAGACAGCACTTCGTGGGTGTTGCTGCCGTCGCGTTCGCCCATCTGCTCGATGGTGTGGGTGAACAATCCTTCGCCGTTGAAGATGTCGGTGTCTTCGGCAAAAAAACAAAACACCAGTCGCGCCATGAAGTGGTTCATGTCGGCGCGGCGTTCTGCCTTCGCCCACTCGGGGTTCTCATTCAGCAGCTCGACGTAGAGTTTGTTCAGCCGCCCGGTGGCGCGCACATCGACGGGGTTGTCCTTGATCTCCTTGATGGTGGAGATGCCGGCCAGCGGCAGGAAGAAGCCAAAATGGTCGGGAAAATCCGGGTAGGCGCAGGCGATGGTTTCGCCGCTGGTCAGCTCTTCTGCTTCGAGCGTCTGCCCGTCGGTGGCGAGGATGAATTTAGCTTTGGCTTTTGTGGTGGCGGGACTGGCGCGCAAGGCTTTGAGGGTGTCGCCCACAGAGCCCGCTTCGCACACAGCAATGTGAATATGGTTGGTCTGGAGAACACCACCGGGCACATCCGACTTGTTGCTATTGCCAACACGCAGGCGCTTGAGCGCGGTGTCTTTGTTGCCAAAAGCAGCCAGAAACTCAAACGGAAACTCCGCCGTGTCGAAGGGCTGAAGGGCGAGTTCAGAAATGGCGGCTTCGATTTCTACTGCATTCATGGGGTATCTTGCTTGTGTGTTTTTTTCCCGTTTGCATCCGGCTGAGGTTCAGCGGCGGACGTGGCGCTTCGGGGTGCAGCATTGTAAATGGTTGCCCGCGAGTCCACGGAAGGTTTTGCATTCTGATTTAACGGGATGGCTGGATCTATATCAGCCGCTCGGATAGCCCAATGGCAGCAATGCCTGAGAGATGACCTTCATATCAGTCGCCGTGACTGGCTGCTATTGGCACGCTGCCGCACTTCAAGAACGATTTTTGTTATGAAATATTCGCCCACAAAATGCCATGCAGCCCCACCCTCTGTAGATGCCCGCCAATAGGCGATCTGCACGATGTGCTTGTTGTAGATCGCCTATTGGCGGGCGTTGCGGCGAAGGTGGCTACTCATAAAAGCACACCCGGTTGCGTCCCTCTTCTTTCGCCTGATACATCGCTATATCAGCGCGCTTTAGAATCTCTTCCGCACTGGTGTCGTGATTGATGAATAACATGACACCGATACTCGACGTGCAATGATGTTCCACTGTTTTTTCCAGTCCATCTTGCTTGAGTGTCAGCACATAAGGTTCGGCCAGCGCGGTGCGGATTTTTTCGGCAACGATGTGCGCGCGCGCGATGGATTCGTTTCGATCCGCATCCAGCTCGCCTATCATCACCACGAACTCATCGCCGCCAAAACGCGCGATGGTGTCCACTTCGCGCACGCAATGTTTGATGCGGTGCGCCACTTCGATCAGGAGCAAATCGCCCACATCGTGGCCGTGCACATCGTTGAGCGGTTTGAAGTTATCCAGATCGAGGAACATCAGGGCGGCGTAGCGTCCGCTGCGTTTGCTGCTGGCCCGTGTCTGTTGCAGCCGGTCGTTTAGCAGGCGACGGTTGGGCAGGCTGGTGAGCGGATCGTAAAAGGCCAGGCTATGAATTTGCGCTTCGGTTTTTTTACGCTCACTGATGTCTTGTTTGATCGCCACAAAGTTGCCGATCACATTGTTCCCGTCACGCACGGGCGTTATCGTCATTTCTTCGTGATAGAGCGAACCATCCTTGCGCTGGTTAATCAGTTCGCCATGCCATGGCTTGCCGACAAACAGGGTTTGCCAAAGATGTTCGATGTCTGTCTCGTTCTGCACCCCGGATTTGATCTGCTCCTTGAGCAAACGTCCCACCGCCTCTTCATGATGATAGCCGGTCATCTGCGTAAACGCCTGGTTCACCCAGACGATCAATCCATCCTTGTCGGTAATCACGATGGCATTGGCTGCCGCGTTGAGCGCGGCATCGTGCAGTTGCAGGCGGGCTTCCGCGATTTGCCTATCGGTAATGTCGTGCACAATCGAGAAAAGCTGCGTGCGACCGTCCACTTCAATCGGGGACGAATGTATCTCCACCGTGCGCACTTCGCCGCTGGCGAGACGATGGGGGAAAACGAAGTGATTGAGATCGCCACGAATCGCCTGCTTAGTGGCGAGGGCAATTTCATGCGGACCGAGCGTATTGATTTCTGAAAGATTCATGCTGCACAGATGTTCTATCGTATATCCGTAAAAACGGCTGGCGGCCGCATTGGCATTCTTGATCGCCCCCGTGGCGGGATCGACCAGCAGCATGGCCGACGCGTGTCCTTCAAACATGTGGCGAAAGCGCGTTTCGCTGATCTGCAACGCCTGCTCCCTATCCACCGCCTCGATACGCAGCACAATATTTTCGCGCATACGCTGGGAAACCTGGCGCATGCTCGCCAGCATAAAACCGATGAACACCAGCACCGCAAAGGCCATCAACTCCGCAATCTCGCCGCCTTCCACGAACATGCGTAAAACATAGGGGACGAGTGCGGGCAGCAGGAAAGCGATGATGCACAGCATGTCCACCGAGTAAGCAGCGGCAGCGCCTGCCGACAAACCCGCCAGCACAAATCCCAGAATAACTTGATGCGCCGCATCGCTGGCCGGAAAAAGCAACCAGCCCGCCACGCCCCAGCCTGCACCGGAAACAACAACACCCAGACGAAATCGTGTCAGCCAGACTTTGCTGTCGGTATCAGCCGACGCAGCACGCCGATACCAGACGGCCATGCCGGCGCGGGCGGCGGCAATGGCCACAATCAAAGCAAGCCAGCCGATAATTTCAGCGCTGTCGATCACACTGCGCTGCATATAGGCGAGCAACGCGGCCAGCATTGTGCCGCTCACAATGGATGCCGGGATGCCGCCGAACAACTGGCGCACTTGCGCGGCACGGATGAGTGAAATCTTGATTTCTGGCGCAGCCATAAAATGGGACTCCATAGCGATTTTCAGGCTGCCGAGTTTACGCCGTAGTCAGCAGATTGGCCTATTGCGTGGAAAGATGCGCATTGCATCCCACTTGGCCATGAAGTACAGTGACACGAAGTAACACTTTGATATTTTTGGTTGGAGAAATGATGGCTATGACTGCAAATTGTTCGACTACGCTCAAAGTCGATCAGGGAATCAAAGACCGGATTAAACGCCTTGCGGATGCGCGTCACCGCACGCCGCATCGCATCATGCTGGATGCGATAAGCGAGTATGTCGAACGCGAAGAAAAGCGCGAAGCATTCAGACAAGACGGCATCCGCGCATGGGAAGAATACCAAGCCACCGGGTTGCATATCACGCATACCGAGGCGGACGCATGGCTCGCCAAACTGGAACAAGGTCAGGATGTGGAACCGCCCGCATGTCACGTGTAATTTGGTCGCCTGCCGCGCTGGACGACATGCAGCGCGTCTATCGTTTCCTTGCAGCAAAAAACCTGCTTGCCACCAAAGAAGCCGTTAAGGCAATTCGTCAAAGCGTGAATATTCTCGTACAACATCCCGAAGTTGGGCGGCCTATCGCAGAGATGGAGCCGGAATACAGAGAGTGGCCGATTTCTTTTGGCAGCAGCGGCTATCTTGCCCTGTATCGTTTTGATGGACAGACTGCGCTCATCGTGGCGATACGCCACCAAAGAGAAGCCGGGTATTAAACCCGGATAGTTCATCAGGCGGAAATTCTCCGTTGATATTCCATCTTTACTATCACATCATCCTTCGTCAAAGACCTCTCCTTTCCAATCTGTCGCAACACTAAAACAGTTCGGTTCGTATGTTGCCGAACAGATCAAAAAACCATCCTCACGCAAGATTGCAGCACGCGAATATCCGCGCAAATTGAATACGCACGCGATTACTTCTCGCGTCACCAATCAGGAGATTCCAATGAAAAGAATAGCGACTATCGTTTTGTTTTCTGCTCTATCCACAACGGCCATGGCTGAAGGTCTGTTCGTATCCGCTGATGTCGGCAAATCCACGGCCAAAGATGCCTGCTCATCGTTTACGTCCATAGGCGCATCGTGCAGCGATTCGGGCACTGCCTACAGATTTGGCGGCGGCTTACAGTTCACGCCCAATCTGGGGGTTGAAGCAAGCTACGGTGTCATGGCTAAAGTCACCGCTTCCGGTAGCGGTGGCAACGTCGAATACAAGCCCAAAATCCTGCAAGTATCAGCCACAGGAACGTTTCCTATTGCCGCTTCTTTCTCTCTCATCGGCAAGGTGGGCTTAGCCAGAACCACCGTTGATCTCAACGCTACCAGCGGCATTGGATCGTACTCTTCCAGCGCAACCACGACCAAGCTGGCCTGGGGTCTCGGCGCGCAATTTGACCTGTCCAAAAACTTGGGAATCCGTGCCCAGTATGAAGACTTCGGTGATGTCGGCGATGCCAACACGACGGGCACTGCAAAAATATCCATGATTTCCGCCGGTGTTGTAATGAAGTTCTAATCAAGCGCAGTTCAAACCACAAGGCCGGGATTTTCCCGGCCTTGTTTTTTTGTTACAAAAAGAACGTAGGCTGTAGATGCCCGTCAATAGGCGATCTGCACGATATGCTCCATTCGGATCGCCTATTGACGGGCGTTGCGACGAAGGCGGTGAATTTGATATGCCGCGTGGAAGGGATAAGTGAATATTGCTTTGGCGGCTATAGACCCAAAGCCGTCGGTTGAGACTCCAAAAAATGCCTATGGGTTATTCACTATTTTTGAAATTTCTTCTGCCCTCTTGGAGCGAATTTGCATTATTTTGGTTCTCTCAGTATTCATATATTCAACAATATCCCAACTGGAGATATGCTTTTTAGGAATCTGATATTTCGTTCTAAGTTTTCTACTTAATTTTGAAGCCAATAATCCTAGCTCTGAATATTGATACTGCCTTTCTTCAAAAAACTCACTGTAATCTGGAGGTGTGGCGGCATATTCATATGTACTATCAATGAAACGCTCTGCATCCTTAATCATGTTTGGGAAATAGAGTATTTCATACATTAATTCCGGAGGTAATGATTTCCAATTAACATCACTTATCTGTATATCAAGCTGTGGGGCAGAAACCTGAATACTGGAAAACCCGTCAGGGTCTGTTTGCCCGTGACACAAACCATCGTCGTTAATAACAGATACACATCCTTCCATGAAGGACTCCAATAGGCAGACTATACGAATAGCTAAGTACTCTGCTTCTTTCTTCTTAGATCTGTGTTCCGCATAAAGCTCTTTTACAACCGAGAAAATTGTTGTTAGAACCGCACCAAGAGCAACACCCAACAAACCATATACAAATTTATCATCCATATAATTCCTAGGCTAAGTTCTTATTCCCAACAAGAGGGGCGACCCAAGGCACCTTACGCCTGAACAGGGTTTTAATGCAACCTAACGCGGGTGGTACGTGGTGCGATTGTCCGTTCTTGGCGCGTTGCCGCCCTTCACGAACTATTGACTAGTTGCAGGATTGTCCTTGCGATGGGGTGTAGCACTGCACGTGGCCGTTTGTGAAGCAAGGCAGTTGACCCTTGTTGCAGATCAATCCTTGTGCGCAGAATTGATCCAGACCGGGTTTTATACAACCAGTCCCATAGGCTCCGGTGCAAGGCTGTTCGTCTTTGTTGCAGATCAAACCTTGTGTGCAGGATTGATCCAGAGTGGATTTGAAACACCCCGCCCCGTAGGCTCCGGCGCAAGGTTGTTCGTCTTTGTTGCAGATCAAACCTTGCGTGCAAACTTGATCCAGATTGGGTTTGATACATCCGTTCCCGTAAGCGCCGGTGCAAGGCTGTTCGCCATCGTTACAAACCTGCGCCTCGCTAATTGCTGCCGCAGCGCAACCTGAAATCATCGCGATGACAAGTAAAAGCGGGCGTATTTTCATCGTCAATCTCCAACGTTCAAGTTCCGCAAGGTTGAAAAATATCTTACGGTGGTTATCGCCAATCAGCGCGTCCCCTCCACAATGATCGCCACCCGGCGGTTGGGTTGCAGGCATTTGATGATGGCGCTGTTGTCTTTCAACACAGCGCGTAACTTGGCGCAACTCACGATGGGCTGGGTATCGCCCATGCCGTGACTCTTGATTAAGTCGGCACTGAACCCCTGATCAACGATGTAGTTTTTGATGACATCGACGCGGCGTTGCGACAGTTTCATGTTGTATTCCAGATCGGGCGAATCGCTCAACCGGTCGGCATGTCCCACCAGCTGGATGCTGTCGATCTTTTTCCAAGTCTTCAATTGGTCCACGATGTCGTCGAGTTTCATCTGCGCATCGGTTACCAGACTCACATCGAAATCGAACAGGAATTCGGTGATCAGCGTGTGTTTTTTGATGATGAGAATTTCGCTGATCGGTCTCGGTGTCGGGTGGCACAACTCCGCGTCAACCTGCGCTTCATAGGCCAGATTTTCGGCGATGCGCGCGAACGGTTCGGCGTGTCCCCAACCCGCTTCCCATTTGTCGTGTCCCGCCCAGACGAGTTGCACTTCCAACTGCGCCAGCTTGCAATCCACGCAACTGCTGTTGCCGCTTTGTTTGAGTCTTGCGGCAACATTCCACAAGTCCTGACGCACTTTTTCGCTGGCATAAGGATGCGGCGTTTCCAGCCCCAGATAGTTTGGATCGTTTGCCAGTTTGTTCAGCAATTGCGCGGCCTGCTGCACCGCATCCTGCACGATGCCGGTTCTATCTTTTTCGTGGTATTCGATCAGCGCCATATCCAGCCACGCGCGCGCTTTGCACAGGGTGTAATTGTTCGTGCCCAGCGGACCGTAGCTGAGCTTGTCCACGCGGCTCTGCAATTGCTCGATCTGCTTCAGGTCTGCGGGCGTGGTTGGGCGGTTGCCTTCGGCGTGGGCGGGGAGGGTGAAGAGTGCGAAAAAGATAAACGCGAAAGCGTTGCGCATCAAACCCTTGATTCCTTCAGCCACCACATCCCCTCCCCCTTGCAGGGGGAGGGTTAGGGTGGGGGTAGAAACGCTACCGTTCAACAACTCTACCCCCATCCCAGCCTTCCCCCTGCAAGGGGGAAGGAGCGGGTTCGGCGCATGCTCAACGTGAGGTGATGTATCTGTTGAAAAATTTTGGTTATTCATGGCGGCGCTCCTTATCGGGCACGGGCAATCTGCCCGCCGTTTTTGTCGTTGAGCTTGAAAGTGTCCTGGTCGATCTTCATGCGCAGGGTGATGTACGGACCTTGCGCGCGGTAGCCCGCTGCGCTGAAATCGTGATCGTTGAAGCCTTTGACGTTGTATCCGGCTACGATCCACGCGTTGTCCACAACCTTGAAACCGAGCGACACGCCGAGGCCGTAGCTCAGCGCGTTGGCGCTCCAGCTTCGCAACACTGAGGTGTGCGCGCCGATGTCCCAGTCCTGCCCCAGATCGTGGCGCACTTCCACACCGATGAGGTCGGTGTAGCCGCTGTAATCCGTGCCGCCTATGTTGTCGAGCACGTACTTGGAGCCGTATTGCAGCGAGGTTTGCGTTCTGCCGTCGGTCAACCAGTTGGCGTTGTAGTTGTTCACCAGTTTGCGTAACTGCGTGCTGTTGCCAAGACTGACGGTGCGCTCGTCGAAGTAGTCGAAGCGATCCAGCCACACCCAGTTGCTGTCCCACGGACGCGAGGCGTAGGACACGCGCGCATTGAGGCTGCGCGCGAGGCTGATGGCGGACTGGTCATCGCTGTAGCTCAAACCCGAAGCCAGCACGTGCCCGGCATCGAGGTTGTGTTGCACGCCGAACAGCCAATTTATTTTGCGGTTGGTGTCGGAGATGCGGCGCTCGACGCGGGTGTTCGCGCCCCAGATTTTGTCGTTGTAATTTGCGCCCAGACTGCCTGCGGTGTAGTCGCCGGTTTGCGCACCAAACGCGGGCGTGACATTGGGATTGAGCGGCGGCGTGCCATTGCTGCGCAGTGTGTGCGCCCGATCCAGACCGGTGTCGGCTTGCCAGAATTCGTTGACCTGCCAGCGTTGCGTCATGCCCAGATTTGCATACATGCGACCGCTGTCGAGCGAATTCTGGTTGCCCAACGAAGCGGCCATGGACGCGCCTGTCCACGGTTGGGTGCTGACTCCGGCGCGCGACATACTGGTGGCCAGATTTTCGCCGCGCGCATATTCCTGTTCCGCAAACAGCTTGGTTTGTTCGGTCAGTTTGTAGTCCGCGCCGAGGTTGATGCGGTCGAGATAGTCGGTGTTGGCCGCTGAGCCGACGCTGGCTTCGCCGCCCGCGCGCACGGTGAGTTTTTGCGCGAAGGTATAACCCGCGCCGCCCAGCACTTGTGTGTTGTCGCGGCTGGTGCCGAGGTTGTCGGTGTTTTCGGAATAACGTGCGCCGTAGTAGGTGGTGAAAGCATCCAGCGTGTGGTTGACACGCCCTTCCACCAAGTCGCTGCGGGTGGTGTTCACACCGATGGTTTCCTGACGATAAACCTGCGCCTGCCCTTCCGCCGTGTCGGTAATTTTCACGCGCCCATCACCGCCTATCTTGCGCGTGCCGTTTTCGCCATTCGCCTGCTGGCCGAGGCCGAAGCCGCTTTCCTGTTCGCGCAAATACAGCTTGCCGTCCAGCTTGCCTTCGTGGCGCAACACTTCGGCTTTCCACGCGCTGCCGTCCAGTGGCAGACCGGCGAGGTCGCGCTGGCTGGTTGCCACTTCGGCCTGTACTTTGGTTTTGTCGTTGACTTGCCACGCCGCATCCAACCCGCCCAGATTGCCGCTTGCGCCCTGCGTGCCGTCACGCACCAGCGTAACTCCCGTTTCCAAGCCCTCGCGCGGTTTGAAGCTGGCGCGACCGCCTGCGGTGATGTTCTTGTCCAGCGGATCGCCGGACTCGTATTCGGCCACGATGAATATCGGATTGAACGCAGCATCGCGCGCATAAATCGGCTGCTTGAAGAACACCGTGCCGTTGATGTAGTCGATGTCGTAATCGAGATAGCGCGACATCGTCTGCGAAGACACAATGATCTGCGATTGAAATCTGTCGCGCGTTTCGATGCGTATCTTGTCGGAATTCGCCACGATGTTTTTGCGCGAAAATTTGTACAAGCCCGATGTGCCGTCGCCCGCAATTTCATCTTTGATGTAAGCCTGCATAGTCGAAGTGGCGAACGCGTTGTAGCCGAATTTGTCGCCGTGATATTCGGATTTCACGCCGTTCACGGTGCGGCTGTAACGCGAAAATTCGGTGACGGTCAGCCCGGTGTTGTAATCGCCGAACATCGCGTAAAACTGCTTGCGCTCGATTTTCAAATACAGCTTGCTGGCGCTGGCAGCGTCGAAATACGGCTGCGTGGCATCGGCGTACAGCGTGTAATACTGGTTCGGGTTGATTGACTGTAGCAGGCCGGGGTCAGACTGCGGCTTGGCGCTGTCATACGCCATGGTCAGCAGATATTCGCCTTTGATCGACCCCTTGGCATACAAAGCCAAGCGGTCACCGTCGAACAATTCACTGTCCGCGCCGGCTTCTTTCAGCGCGGTCATGTTGCCGGAAAGCTGTTTGTGCGCCAGCGTGCCCTGCCCGATTCCCACCAGCACCCAATCGCGCTGCGCCGCTTCCAGCCAGGTTTTAACTTCCTGCTGTCTATCCGCGCCGAACGTGAAATTCAGCACCGCTTCGCCGGATTGCGTGGTGGGTGCTAACTCGATCAGCGCGATGCCGTCGGAGCCGATCTCGTAGCGCGGCTTGCCGTCTATTTTTCCGCCCAGCGGGTCGCGCTGTTCGGCTTCGAGACGGTTCATGGATTCGTAAGGACTGTTGATCTGAAACTCGCCATTCACGCCGCGCCGCATTTTGTAACCGTCTTTGTCGTAGAAACGCACCGCCAAAATCGGCCGCGTTTTGCCGTCGGCGATCAAGCGCGAATTTTCGGGAACGATCTCTGCGCGATCCGGCGCAACGGCATAGTGGATGTTGCGGCTCTGGCGCAGCACTTCCTTGCCAGTTGCATCCTTGACGATCACTTCCATGCGGTTGTCGCCATCCTTGATGTGCACACCGCGCCAACTGGCCAGCGTAACCGTGCTCGCCGCGTTGGTTTCCTCGCCGTCGAAATACAAAGGATCGACCGGCTCGCCGTTCAACAGCAGCGCGACATTCTGGCCGGGGACAATTTTCACCACGACCTTGATCGTGGGCAGTGCGGGCAGAAAACTTTCCTGCGGATGCAGCCATGCCGTGCCCGCTTCGGCTGTGGCCAACCAGCTTGCATTGAACGGCAGTTGCTCGACCAGCGTGCTGCGACTGTCGAGATTCGGCTGTTGCGGTACGGCATCGCCGGGCGTGCGCACCGTGCGTTCGTCGCGCAATTGCGCACCGGGCACATTCGGAATTTCGTGGTGCGGCACGGGTGGCGGAATCAGCGCAAAACTTCCCGCAGCGACGGGTTGATCTTCCACCACCACTTCGCTGCGCGGCAAGTTGATGCCTTGATGGGTGGTGGGTGCGTTGAAGCGCGACATCGCCACCAGCGTGCTGGGCGCATGTCCCGAAGTGCTTAAATCGAGCGTGAGCAAATGTTCCCACGCGCCCTGCTGCGCCTCCAGACGCAGGATCAACACACCGCCGCTATTTTCCAGCGCAGCGGTGGCTTTACCGTCGAGCAGCACGCTGCCTTCAGACAGTTGCACACCGTCCGGCAACATGAGCGTGGAAGAGACGCGGCTCACCTCGCCGTCGCCGCGCAATTGCATCTTGACGTGAATCAACTCGCCTTCGCGCAACGCCGACAAATTCTGGATGAGACGCATTTCCTTGACGGCTTTTTTCTGCACATGAAAATCGGCGCGCCACAAACTGCCGCCGCGCACATTAACGAACTGCGAGTAATTGCGTCCGGCAAAGCGCGAATTCTTTTCGCACGTCACCACTTCGTAATCGTCGGTCAGCGAATCAGTATCCAGTTGCACCACATGCGAACCGGGACGAATGTTGTCGGCATGCCAGCGCCCGTCTTTGTCGGTGAGGATATACGTGCCGTCTTCCAGCACGATGCGCGCGTTTTGCAAACCGTCCTTGTCGTTATCGACCTTGCCGTCGCACGAACCGATGATGACGCGCCCCATCAGAATGGCGCGGCTGCGCATCAAATCTTCAACCACCATGACGCTGGCGCGCGCGGTGTTGGAACTGAACGTATTGATGGAGAAGGCCGTGTTTTCTGCCTTCCCGCTATGCGCACCGGGCGTGACCAGCGCCACATAGCCGAGCGTAACCGTGCCCGCTGCCGCGATGTTGCCGAGGTTGAAGGTCAGCGTGCGGCCATCCGCCGAGATCGCAGGATCAGCCAGCACCGCGTTATCCAGTCGTGCCGAACCCGTCTGGTAGCGGAAGCCTTGCGGCAGGCGGTCGGCGATTTGCACGTTCACCGCAATGGCGGCGGGCATGATTTCGTTGCTGACGGTCAACGTGTAAGGCACGTATTCGCCCTCGCCCACCACCGCTTTTCCTGCGCTCTTGGTGATTTGCAGTTGCGTGCCGTTGGAGTCCGCCGGAATGTTGATATTCAGCGCGAGGTCGCCGGGCAATAGCGTGAACGTCGCCCCGTAAGAGGCCGCCGACACGTTCGCTGCCAGGCTCACCACAACAGGTGTGCCCGATGCCAGCATCACTGCCTGCGAACGGCTGGAAGGCACGCTATAGCCCGGCGGCGGCTCCACCTGCATGCGATATGTGCCGGGAGAAATTAACGGGAAGCGAAAATCCCCCGGCGGCATGCTGACCGTGCCGCCGCACGCGATGAAGGTCGAGCCGGTCACCATCGGGTTGGGCGAAAGCTGCGTGCCGTCATCGCAAAACACGTTGGCCACATTGCCGCTGGCGGTGTCGATCAGCGTGACGGTCGCGCCTGCCAATGCCCTGCCGCTGACCGAGTCGAACACCGTGCCGAACGGATCGGCCAGTGCGGCGGCGGCAACAATGATTGCCGTCGTGCCGCTGTGTTGAAAAGCGTAGCTGGCGCTGAGCGCGGAATTGGTCGCCACCGACAGCGCGCAATTATTGGCCGTGCCTGCGGCGCGCAGGGTTTTGATCGCACTGACAAACACGCCCGTATCCGGCCCGGTTTCCGTGAGCAGCATGACTTCGCTATCCGCAGGTGAACTGCTATGCACGATCACCGCCACGGTCTCCACCGCGCCGCTATTCTGGTTGGCGAAGCTGTCCGCAACTTCCACATACACGTTCTGCCCTTTGCCGAAAACCGCCGAAGGCGCGAGGTTCGCCGTGCCCGCCGCGATGCCGCCATTCAGATCGGGAGCAACCGAAGTGAGCGGCAAACCGGATAAATCCAGATTGCCCGCCGACCAGCATTGCGACGCGCCAGAATTCGTAGGCGTGCCGCCCTGCTTCGCTACCATAAAGCGAATCGTCGCATCGGTGATCACCCGCGCCGCCGCCGCAGTGCTCAGCGGCGCACCGGCGATCTGGTAATTCGCCGTGGCGGTATTGGTGACGGAGACACCGGCGGGGGTGGCGGCATACAAGGGTGTGGACAAAAGTGCGAGCAGAAAAAATTGAATGAATGTCTTGATGCGAGAATCAAACTGACGCAAACCCTCATCCCCAGCCCTTCTACCCGCAAGGGGTACGCCGGTGGGTGCCCCGCTGCTTCGCAGCGACCCTTCCGCAGTCCCGAGGGGAGAAGGGAGCAAAGTCCCTCTCCCTCCGGGAGAGGGGTTGGGGTGAGGGAAGGCTCTCTTGAACATGAATCGCTTACTGCACCGTGGTATTAAAAATAACCGTCACGGTTTCGCCGTTCTTCAACAGACCCGCAGTGGCATGACCCGCATCCGTGGGCAGCATGGTGGAATAGGTCGCGGTGATTGCCTGACCCGCAATATCCAATCCGTCCGCCGTGTTGGTGGTGAAGTAACTGGTGGTTGCCGCTGCTCCGCCCGCCGATCCGCCCATGTTGCGCGATACGCTGCTGGTGACCTTGAAGCCACGGTTGGCGGCGCTGGCCGGTGTGCCTGTCGCGCTGTCGCAGTTAGCGGCATTGGTCGGCACAACCAGATTGGCATCGTGCGCCAGCGAAGCGGCCAGCGTGTCGGTGATGGTTGATAGCGTGGCATCCGCCGAGCCGGTGTTGCTGACTGCAATTGACCATTGCGTGATCGCTCCGGGAATATTTTTCGGGAAAGTCACGCCGTTGGACGGATCGCACAACAAGGTGGCGGTCTTGCTCACGGCGAGCGTGGCGGTGACCACGGCGTAGGTGTTGCGCGCCGAGTGCTGGGCATCACGGGCATCGTCATAATTTGCACTGAAGCCCGTTTCGCTACCGGCGATGTCGGCAAACACGATGTCAACCGCGCCCACCGTATCCGCACCGGCGGTTTGCGTGATGGCCGCACCCGCTGTGCCGATGCTGGCAACGTAAACGCCGTTGACCCCGGTGAAGTTGCCGCGTGCCGTGGCTTTCAGGCCGACCAGCGCAATGTCCGCATTCACTTGTGAAGCAGGAATGGAACACACCACGTACACGTTCTTGGTCGCATCGGCTGCCAGTTCGTCAATGAAAATCGCCGTGTCTTGTGCCGACTGGTAACCCGCTGTCGCGCCGCTTTCCACGAATGCGCTACACGACGTGGCATCGAACTGGTCGCCCGCCGCCACTTGGTTTACAGCCAGATTAAAGTCCAGCGGGCTGTTGGCATTGTTGGTGACGGTGAAGGTGGAGACCTGCGCGGTCGCACCGGGCACCACGTTGGTGGTGACTCCACCGGCAACGGTCAGGTTGACCTTTTCATCCACCAGAAACGAAGTGGAAGTGGTGGTGATCGGGGTTTGCGCAACCGCGCCCACGTCATAAGCGAGCGTGGCCGAGTTGCTGATGGATGTTCCAGCCGTAGTACCTGCGGCTGCCGCATTTTGAACCGCACCGAATATCAGACCGGCAGCCAACAACGCCGTGAGTCCGATACTCGGGGGGCTGCTTCGAGCATGGTTTTTCATTTTATTCTCCTGTCATTTTAAAAATTATTTCAAAAAACATTTGCCACAGAGGACACAGAGATCACAGAGAAATCGGCTGTTGCGAAAAAGTGATTCATCTATTTTCCTGATTAGCCACAAAGTTCAGCATTCCCTCTCCCGCAGGCGGGAGAGGGTTAGGGTGAGGGTCGTTGAGTAATAAACAGTTTTGTTCCAACTCAAAGACCCTCATCCCCAGCCCTTCTCCCGCCTGCGGGAGAAGGGAGCAAAGCGGCGGATCCGTCAAAGGCTCGGGCAGGAAAAATCGGCGACGGTGAGCCGACTTGTTCCCGCATAAATATAAATATTCGGAATGGGACATGGCGTTATTTGATGCTCGCGCGGAAAGAGACTTCACCCTGCTTGCCCACACCCAGCTCGCCCTTGTAGGTCCAGCGGATGTGCGTGTATTCGGCGGGCAGCGCGGGGCGCGTTTTGCCTTCTTTGGTTTTGACGATGAGCCTGTCGGGCGCGGCGTATTGCTTGCCGCCGTCCACCGAGAAAGTGATGGCGCTGTTAGCGCCGATGGCGCTGCCTGCCTGGTAGAGGCTGTCGTTCGGCACCGGGTTGGTGATGACGATATGTGCCGCCGGTTTTACCGTGAGATTTTTGAAAGTGGTGATGTAGATAATTTCGTCACCCGGCACAGCCTTGACCACCGGCGAGCGCAACGTTTCCTTCTTGCCGTTTTTCACGGTGACGACTTCGCGCTCGGCAATGCTGACCACCTCCACTGCGCCGGGAGCGGCGTAGGCGTTCAGGTGAAATAGCGACAGCAGCGTGGCAGCAAAAAGGAGGCGAATGATTCCGAATTGTAGGTCGGGTTTTAACCCGACATGCTTGTCACGAACATGTCGGGTTAAAACCCGACCTACAACTTCGCCGGAATGACGGCTTAATGAATAGTTCAGGTTCAACATGGCGATCTCCTATCAGTTAACAGTGGCGCGAAAAGTGAATGCGGTCGTCAGCGGTGCTGTGACGTTTCCGGGCGTTACGATGACGGTGTTGGGCGCGGCAACATTGCATGGCGGTGCTGTCGTGACCGTTGCGCAAAACGCCGCGTTGTCGCCATCGGCGGCATCGGTTTTCGCCACGCCATCCACGTCTATGCTGGCGGGGACATAGCTCAGGTCGGCAGGAACGGGGTCGGTGAATGCTAGGCTGTTCACATTGCCGCTGCCGCTCACGTTGAAGTTAACGCGGTAGGTAACGATCGAACCTGGGACGATTTTGCAGGCACTGCCGCCACCGGTCAGGCATTGGTAAACCGGCGGAGTCGTGCCCGCAACCACGCTGCAAACAGTGGCGTTGCAGCCGGACGCATCCTGAATGCCGATGATGCTTTTAGTCATGCCGACCACGAGCGCGGAAGCGGATATGGTGAACGTGGCGAAGGCGGAATGCCTGCCGTCTGCGGCGATGTCTCCCGCCGCACTGCCCGCGATGTCGGCGAACACCACGTCCACGGCATTGGCGCTATCGGCGGCGGCGGTCGCCGTGGTGGGAACCAGCGTGCCCGCGTTCACGGTCGTCGCCAGCAAATTGAAAATCGCAGTTTGTCCTCCACTCGCCAGCGGCGTGTCGGCCACGATCAAAATTTTCAGCGACGCATCGGCGGCCACATCGCCGAAGCTGCCCGCATTGACATACAGCGTGTCGCCCGCGTCCCAAACGTTGTCGCCGTTGGCATCCAGATAAACATTCACGTTGGTCATGCTGGCGATAGTGGCCGCGCCCGCCACGGCGCTCAGCGCATAACGCTGCGCGGCGTTGCCGTTATTGGTAACGGTGAACGCCAATGCCTGCTTGAGCGAGCCGGATGCGATCGCGGGTGCGTCGGCAACTTTGGTCACCGTCAGGTTGACTTTGTTGTCCACCACAAACGTCGCGGTGGAAGTGATATTGGTTTGCGGAGTGATGCCGATGCTATAGACCAGCGTGGCCGAGTTGCTGATTGTGATGCCCGCCGCCGTACCCGCCGCGATGGCGGGAAACGGAAGTGCTGCAATGAGAATTGCCAGACACACTGGCCGGAACAAGCGCTGCATTATTTTCGCGGTGGATTTCAGATTCCACCCGCGCCAAGGTTGATGTAGTTGCGCAAAACTACATCAGCCACTCGCCTCGTTCTGTCTTGTGGGACACATAAGGGCATCTCTAAAAATTCAAATTCCGTCATTCCGGCGAAGGCCGGAATCCAGCGGTTTTAAATACAATGCTTTTATGTCAGTGCGATGCACTGTCTGTTTTATTAACTGGACACCGGCCTTCGCCGGTGTGACGAATTTATAGAGATGTCCATAAGAAACAAAACCCGCCCACTGTGTTGCAGCGCACAAACCCGCGCGGCAAATTTTCATACACTGCGATTTCCGCAATGACAATTTGGAGATTCACATGAAGAAAATTCTGACCGCAGCAGCACTCGTCAGCGCCTTGTTTGCGCTGCCCGCCATGGCACAGCCTTACGTGGGCGCAGGCATCGGCACGGCCAATACCGATTCCCAACATTTTTCGTACAAGCTGTTTGCCGGCTACCAGATCATTCAGAACATCGGCGTTGAAATCGCCTATACCGATTTCGGCAGCTACCGCAGCGCGGCAGCTAAATCGGTTTCTGTCGCGGTGGTAGGCACGTTGCCGCTGAACACCGAATGGAACCTCACCGGCAAGATCGGCAACACCGCCAACAACACAAAATACAACGGCGATGCCACCCACAGCACCATGATGTCGGCGGTGGGCGTTTCGTGGAATTACGAAAAGAAAATGGTGGCCAGCGTCGAGTATGAAGATTTCGGCAAACTGCCCGGCAATGCCAGCGGCTACGCCAAGAGCGTCACCAATTTGACGTTGAACGGGAAGTATTCGTTCTGACCTGAAAAGCGTAGCCGGGTGTTTGTAGGTCGGGTTTTAACCCGACATGTCGGGCTGAAGCCCGACCTACAACTTCATCGCAAGCCAACAACCACGCCATTCTCCATCAAGCGCATGATGTAGATCGCCTATTGACGGGCATCTTCCGGCAGTTGGCTAGTTGAAAATCAGGATTTCGCTGTGGCAACGCTTTTCTGCGCAGCCCATTCCTTGAGCAGGCTGAAGCCCAGCGCAAGTAGCGTGGGTCCGATGAAAATACCGACAAAGCCGAAGGCGAGGATGCCGCCCATGATGCCGAACAGTCCCAGGATGAAGGGCAGTTTGCTGCTGCGGCTGATCAGCATCGGTTCGACCACGTTATCCACGCTGCTGATCAGAAATCCCCACAGCAGCATGAAGATTCCCCAGCCCACTGTGCCCTGATAGAACAAATATATAACCGCGCCGCCCCAGATCAGCGGCGGGCCGATGGGGATCATGGACACCATGAAGGTGGCCACGCCGAGCAGCAGCGCCGCCGGTACGCCCGCGATAAAAAATCCGATGGTGGCCACCGTGCCTTGCGTCAGCGCCGTGCCCAACAAGCCGTACATGACGGCGCGCATGGTGTCGTGCATGATGCCGATGACGTGCGCCGCATTGCCGCCTACCACTCGTTCCATCGCCACGTTGGCAAAGCGCATCAACGCTTTGCCGTCGCGATATAAAAAGAAACTGACGAAAGCGGCCAGGCTCATTTCCACCACCCCGTGCCAAAGAAAGAGACCGCCCGCCAGCAAAAAACTTTTGGCAGGTTCGAGCAGGCGCTTCACCAGCGCGGCCAGTTCTTTCTGGCTGTTGGCGACCAAGTGCCAATAGGCATCGGACGATGTGCCGATGATGGGCAATCCCTTTAGCCAGGTCGGCGGTTCGGACGGTCCGTTCTCGACCAGCTGTTTAACTTCGTCGTAAACCACAGAGACATTATCGGCAAGGTGATACGCCACCAGCGCCAGCGGCAAAATCACGATCAGCGACAGCGAAAACGTCATGCACAGCGCGGCGATATTTTGATGGCCGTGAAACTTGCGCAACAGCCATTGATAAATCGGCCAGGTCGAAACGCACACCACCACGGCCAGCAGCGCTGCTGTGAGGAAGGGCTTGAGCACCAGCAAGCAGCCCGCCACCAGAATAAACAAGATGGCGAGTTGGGCTAACTGTTCGAAGCGTTTTTCCATGATGAACTTCTCTTCCAGAATTGTATTTCTGTAGGTCGGGCTTCAGCCCGACATGTCGGGCTGAAGCCCGACCTACGATTATCTATCGCGCAATTTGAGTTTGATCTGCTGCAAAGTTTCCAGCACCGCCGCCTGCTCCGATCCGCCCAGACTGAGCGCGCGATTTGCCGAGGCCAGTGCTTCGGGATAGCGCTGCTGGTCGGCGAGGGTTTGCGCGAGATTGTTGTAGGCGATGGCGGAGTCGGGATGATGCAGCGTCGCCTGCACATAGGCTTGTTCGGCGCGTTGCGTTGCGCCTTGGGCGTAGGCCGCGTTGCCCTTGCCGATGAGCGCGCCCAGATTGCGCGGCCAGTGTTTGAGTGCTGCGTCATAGACGGCTTCGGCTTTGTCCGGCGCTACATTTTTTTCCAGCGCCACCGCCGCATTCATATATGAAATTTCGTTTGCGGTTTGCGGCATGCCACCCGGCGGCAAGACCAGCATTGACCAGTATCCGGCGCGCGCCCAAGTGTATTCAAACGTTCTGAATGACAACACCTGCCGCTGCTGCAAACCGGAGCGCAGGATGATTTCTTCGCGCTGCAAATCGTAGCCAACCACCACCGCGTAATGCCACAGCGGATACCAACTCAGTGCCAGATTTTGCAGCACCACCACCGGCGTGCCGGCAGCCACTTCCGCCAGCACATCATCCAACTGCGGTGCCAGTTCGTAGGCGAGCAGCCCGTGGCGGCGCGTGGCCGCCAGCATTTCCACCTGCACGCTGCCCTCGCGTCCCGGCAGATAAACCTGCGTCGCCAGTTCTTGCGGAGTCGCCGCAACACCCGCCGCATTCATCGCCGTCGCCAGCGCGGCGGGGCCGCATTGGTGCGCTTCCTGCGCATGGAACGGCACTGCGGTGAGTTCCACCCGCGACGGCAGCTGTGCTGGTGGCGACATGCGCAGCGCCTGCGTTTGCGGTGTGGCGCAACCGCTCAGCCAGACCAAAAAAAATGCGCCCGTAACGAGACGGGCGCAGATTTGATTAAGCATGGTTTGGAATCAGTGAACCGACTTCGTAAACGGAAACACTTTGGTAAAGCCCAGAATATCCGTCACCAGCAGAATCACAAATATCGTGAGCAGCACGCCGACAAAATCGCCACCGGCGGGCAACTTGTCCAGCTTGCCCGCGACTTGCTGCACTTCCTGATCGCTCAGTGCCGCCACGCGCGCATCGGCGGTGGCAGCATCAATGCCCTGCTTCTGCATTTCCGCGCGCACGTCTTCGCGGTTCAGAAAGGAGCGGACGCGCTCGCGGTCGGATTGCGCCTGGGCGGAAGTGGTCACTTTGTCTGTCCCCACTATCCCGGCGTAAGCGGACTGGATGGGCATTACAAGCGCCAAAACACTGGCGATCAGCAAGCGGCTGGTCATGCGCATAAAACGTGTGTTCATTTTGTTCTCCTTTAAATTATGCAACCATAAAACCTTACTTCAGCCCGCAGATTACGCAGATTCACGCAGATTATCAGTGGCATATTTCCGAGATGCGCCTCACCTGGAAGGTGTATCAACAGGCTGGAATTTCCTGTTGTTTAATCGGCGTTAATCTGCGTAATCTGCGGGCAAACAAGGTTTTGCTTCAACGCAAAAAAACCGAATCCATTTTGAATCTCCGGTACAGCACGTAGCTATGCAAAAACCAACCCAAAATAAAACCCAACAGCAAGGTGAAAAATATCAACAGCGCGGCGGACAAGGATACTTTCCAGTACAGAAAAACAATCTCGACGGCGGCGACGTTTTGCGCGATGAATATCACCGCCAGACTGGACAGAAAAAGTATCAGCAATAATTTTATGGTCATGTTCATCCCCTTCAAAACGCGTGGAGCGCAACTCCTGAAATATCTTTATCCCACTTTTGATCGCGGCTATCCGTGCGCTGTCGCACATACCGGCGTTTTCCCGGCCAGCAGTTCTGCCAGAAATAATGCCAGCAAGGTGTAAGTCAGGAACAGGTAATAACCCGGCTGCAGCGCAGTACCGTTGGTGGTCAGCAGCACCAGTTCCTGTCCGCTTGAATTCAACTGGCCGAGCTGGCTGGAGATGATGCCGTTAAAGCCGATATAGGCCATGAATATGGCCACCACCATGACATCGGTCATGGACCATTTGCCGGAACTCAACACGAAGAATTTGATGAGCGGATTATTTCTGGCATGGTGAAAGTCGAAGTAATACCCCAGCGACGAAATGATTTTCAGCAGCGGAAAAATGATGCTGAAGGTGATGAGCAAAATGCCGACCAATTTCATTTCAATGTCCTGATGGGTCACCATGATCCAGAACACGTCCAGAATGCTTTTGCTCTGGAAATACAACACCTGATTTTCAAACAAAACGGGATGCCCCATCAGCATGAAACTCATCTGCGAAATTTTCGCTTCCATGTCTATGGTGGGCGTGGTGACCCCGGCCAACAGCAGCAAGACCAGCATCAGCACCAGCAGAAAATAGCGCGGGGGAGTCAGCGTTTTTCTGCTGAAGGCGGTGAGCGAAAACAGCAGCACGGCCAGCGCGACCATCAGCACCACTTGCTTCACGATCAGCGCCTGTCTGTCGGAAATTTCCGCATGCAGCTTGCTGCGCGCCTCTGCCACATCTTTGGAATCCGTCTTGAGCAGGATGCGCTTCAACCGGGGCGTGGCCAGCAAATCAAACGTGTTGTCGGCGTAATTTTTCAACTGCCGGTTCAGCGCGGACTTCACCTGCCGCCGGGTTTTCGCTTTGGTCATTTCGTTAATGACGGCATCCGCATAGCCGGGAATGCCTTTTTTGATTTCGTCCAGATTAATGAACACGTCGATGAACGACTGCGACAGCCGCCCGCGCGCCGTGCCCGCGTTGCCTTCCCGGATTTGCTTGTCGATTTTGTCGATCAGCGTATTCAGCAGCGCTTCGATATGTTTGCGCAGTACCCGCTCGTTGGCTTTGGACAAATACAGCTTGTTGATTTCGTCGGCGAGAATCACCGTGACTTGCCGCTTCCATTCATCCGCGCTGAGCAGGCCGTATTTGACATCGTTGAGTTCGGCGTAATCGTTTTTGTTCTGCTGGTTGACCATCGAGTTGACGATGATCTGCTGGCACAGCAGCAGCGATGCGATGACGATGGCCAGAGAGAAAATGAAATTGAGCGGTTTCATCGCGCGGGTTACCACACCAAACATGAAACGCTTTTGTAGGTGCGAATTTATTCGCACCTACAAGAACGGATCACTTGAACTTGGATTGCGCCTCGGCCACACCGGCCTTCAAGTCATCCCAGATTTTGTCGGCGGTCACTTTCACTTGCTCCCACGCTTCGCCGCTGGCTTTTTCCAGTTCGCTCATTTTTTCCGAGGCGGCGCGATGTTTTTCACGCAGGTCACGCAACGCTTCGGCGCGTTTGACTTCGATGTCGGCTCCGGCGTTTTTCGCTTTGGCTTCGAACAGTTCGATTTGCGCGCTCCACTCTTTCAATTGCGCCGCGAGTTTTTGTTTGTACGCTTGTTCGACTTGCATGGTGTTCTCCTTTAATTAAAAATCTTTTTGCCCGCAGATTACACAGATTAACGCCGATTAAAAAACAGGTAACCACAACCTATTCCACACTTTTTGGGTAAGGCAAAACTCGACAGTGAATCGCAGTTAATCTGCGTAATCTGCGGGCTGATGTTTTATGGTTTATGTTTTCGGCATCACCACGAGATTGTTGTTCACCCGGCTCACGCCTTGCACCGCGCCCGCCATGGCTTTGGCCATATCGCTGTTGGCTTGCGAGTTGACCGAGCCGCTCAGGGTCACTTCGCCTTTGATGGTGTCCACACTGATTTGCAGCGTCTTTAAATCGGACTGGGCAAAGTAGGCGGCTTTGATCTTGGCGGTGATGCCCGCATCGTCCATCGCCACACCGGCCTTGTTGCCCTGCTCGCCCATTTTGATTTCGACTTTTTCGACCGTGTCGCTGATTTTCTGCCCCGCCTGATCCATGCTGCGGTCTATGTTTTTTCCGGCGGTTTCTGCGGGGCCGGGTTTGTCGCAAGCGGCGAGGCCTGCAACGAGCAGCAGTGAAACGCCGATCAATTTGAAGCTCTGTGATGTATTCATTTTTCTTCCTTTTGCATATTCAGAATTCATTAAAACGTAGGTCGGGCTTCAGCCCGACTTGTCGGGTTGAAACCCGACCTACAATGCTCCCTCCCCCTGCATGGGGGAGGTATCTTTGCTGGCTGTTATTTCGCCACTTCCTGATAGTTGTAAATGATGTTGACGCGACGTTCTGCCTGTTGATCTTCCAGCGTGGTGCCGTAAGCGACACGGCGGGTGCTGCCGAATGCTGCGGTGCCAAGCCGTGTGCGCGAGATGCCCAGGTTATCCACCAGATAGTTCACCACGGCTTGCGCGCGTTGCGAGGAAATCTCCATCGCTTCATCGGCAGTCACGCTCTCTCTAGCAGCACCTTCGCCGACACTCATTCCGGCAAAGCCTTCCACTGTTGCGGTGATCTTGGGATTCGCATTCATGTAATTCGCCACCACGCTGAGCTGGTTGGCGTACTCCGGTGCGATGGTGTGCTCATACGGGTCGAATTGAATTTCCAGCGCCATGGTCAACCTGTCGGGAACCACCTTGAGACCGGCCACATCCGTGGCACAGGCGACAACCGCGTTGATGCGGCGATTCTCCTGACGTTCTTCACGCGTGTTGTTGCCGTTGATTGGACGCGTTTCGCCGTAGCCCACTGCGGTCAGGCGGGAAGGCTCGATTTTCTGGTTGTCTATCATGTAGGCCACCACGCTTTCCGCGCGGCGTTGCGACAAATTCTGGTTGAACTCGGGTTGCCCCACATTGTCGGTGTGCCCCTCGATCACGGCGGTGGTCTCGGGATATTTCTTCATGTATGTACCCAGCACCGCGAGCTTCTCTTTCTCTTCGCGCTGCATCTCGTCCTGCTTGATCTCGAAAGTGAAATCGAGAATGCTGCAATAGCGCTGGCTCTTCACCTTGACCGGCACGACGACCATGATAGGCGCGGCGGCCGCAGGAATGCAGGCAGCGGCCAGCGGCACGGGACGCGGTGCTTTCTTGAAGCGATAAACCAGACCGAGAGTGAACAAGTTGATGTCGCCACGAGAGCCGACGGCATCGTTCACGCGGAAGCGTTCCGCCTCGGCGCGCACACCCAGAGAGCGGTTAAAGTCGTATTGCAAACCCAAGCCGTACTTGTAGCTCATTTCGCGTTTGCTGGGGCTGGGGTTGGTGAGCAAGGTCACCCCGCCGGTGCTGCCGAATTGATCGCGCGCTTCGGCGTATTGCAAACCGATGCGCGTGAACACGGAAAGCTTTCCGGTGCGCGGCAAATAACCGCCAAAGATTGGCAGCGAGAAAACGCCATCAACATTCACGCCGTCGAGCTTGATGTTGCCGTTCATCGTTCCCGCCGGGCCTGTCGTGGTCGCCGTATAGGCGTACTTGCCGAGGTTGAAATAACCGGCCTCGATGGCGAGGTTCTCGTTGTACTTGTAGCCGCCGAACAATTTGTAGCCCGAGTCCTTGTTATCGCTGCTGATGGTGTTGGAGGTGAATCCCGCACCCATCAACTGGTTGGAGATTCGCGCCTCGTCGATCTTCGACCAACTCGGCCCGATGCTACCGCCGCCGTACCAGACACCGTCTTCCGCCGCTGCCAGCGGGCTGGCCATGACAGCGCATCCAACCAGACCCAGTGTCCCGACCACCCTCACAACTCGCTTAATGTTTTTCATGTTTATCTCCAATAAATTTGGTGCAACTCATCGAGTGCCGCCAATTAAAGTTACCTGCCTGCGGTTCGCTCCCCCTTTGCGAGAAGTCCTCCTTGTCGGGTTGAAACCCGACCTACAACCTGGTGTTGCGCTCAAATCAATTGCATCAAACCCTACGGTACAGAAATCGTGGTCACGGACGGACTGGCCGCGCCGGTCAAGGTGATCGCACCCGCGCCGCCCGCGCCTGCCAGCACACGACCGTTCACTGTCGAACCATCCAGCACGGTGGCGGTACGTCCGGCCAGAATGTTGCCGTTCCAGCTCGTGCCCGAACCGATGGTGATGTCGCGTCCCGCGACGAACCACACGTTGCGGGCTTGCGCGCCGTTAATCAGCTTGATCTGCGTCGGCAGCAACAACGTGCCCGAGTCCACAAAATCGCCCGCGCCGCCCACTGTGCCGATCTTGAAAATGAAGATCGCGTTGGCGTTGTTCTGCGCATCCAGTGTGGCTACCCAACCTGCCGCCAAGCCCAGATTCGCTTCGTTGTAAACACCGGGGACGATGATTTTGCCAACCGGTCCCGGCGCGCCGAGTTGGCCGCCGAGCACACCGGCCAGCGTGTCCACTTTGTTGAAGCCTTCGACCCACGCGATGTTCAAATCGTTGGAGACCGAGTTGGCCGTGCCGCCGTTGTCGAACGGATCACCGGCGAAATAGATCGAGCCGTTCACCGTCATGCCGGTCGGGCTGGCGTAGGTTTTGGTCAGACACGTTTGCGACGCACCGGCATTGCCCGTGGAGTCGGTACACGTGGCCAGCGGATACAGCGCCACATCGCCGTTCACCACCGTCACACCGGTCGAAGTCAGTCCGGCGCGCGAGGCGATGCCGAACGAAGCCGCACCTCTAAGGTTGATGGCAGGCGGCGGCACGACGACCGGAGCTGCAACGGTTCTGAACGTCCACGGATTCGGCTTGGGCAGACCGCCCACCGCAGGCACGACCAGCGCGTTGTTGGCGAGGTCTTTGGCACCGTTGGTGACGGTTGCGGTGTAGTCGGTATCCAGCGTGAGGCTGGTCAGCGGCGTGAACGTGGCGATGTTGTTCTGCACGTCGTAAGCCACCGTTCCCGCTACCGGAATTCCCGAAAGCGTTTCTTTCAGCGTGAAGTTGGCAGTAACCATCGTCGCCTGATTCATCGCTTCACTGAACGTGGCGTTAACGGTGCTACCCACGGAAACCAGCGTGGCCACATTGGCCGGATTGGTGTTGGTGATGGTGGGCGGTGTGGTATCCGGCAGCGCGCCGGTAGTCCAGCTCCACGGGTTAGGCAGCAACCCGGCGGCCAATGCGTTCGCACTCAAATCCTTGGCAGCCACAGAAATGGTGGAGGTGTATTTCATGTTCGGCGACAGATTAACGGTGGGATTGAATGTCGCCGTATTGCCCAGATAAGTCACCGTGCCCGCGACCGGATTGTTGGTCAGAAATTCTTTCACCGTGTAGCTGGTGGCAGGACTTGCCAGCGTGGTCGGATCCATCGCTTCGCTGAAAGTGGCGGTGTCGTTGCGGTTGACGGCCAAACCGATGTCGCCATCCGCCGCATTGGTGGAAATAATTTTCGGCGCGGTGGTGTCGGCGGTGAAGCCGGTGTTGAAACTCCACACGTGGTTCGCTGCCATCGCGGTGCCGATTTGATTTTTGACCAGCGTGGTGACCGTTGCGGTATAGAGCGTGCTGGCCGCCAGCGCTGCGGTCGGCGTGAACACTGCCGTCGATCCGGCGTAAGTCACCGTGCCCGCCACGGGGGATAGCAACGGGCCGGTCACTTTGAACGAGGCCGTGGTGATCGTTGCGGCATTCATTGTCGGCACGCTGAAGGTGGCGGTGATGCGGCGGTTGATCTGCACGCCCGAATCGCCGTTCGCCGGAACGGTAGAAGTCACCGTGGGCGCGACGATGGCCGCAGCGCCCACGCCCACTCCGCCCAGAATAGGCGCACTTCCCCCGTTACCGCATCCGGCCACAAATGCCGTCAGCAGCAACGCCGCGAACCACGTCAGTGGCCTGATAGCGCTTTGAAAATTTTTCATTTTGTTTCTCCTTGTGTTGCGACTCTTCATCAGCGAAAAATCAATCGACCTGTCACGCTCAGGTTCGTTATCCGCTCTTTGCGCAGGGCGCTCTGTTCACTAGCGCACACATCGGGGAAAGATTTTTGGTGGTTTAAAAAAATGCCAGCCTGTTGTTGTAGGTGCGAATTCATTCGCACCTACAAAAACCAGAACTGCCCGGAGATGCCCGTCAATAGGCGCTCTACATGCAGCGCATGCTGTAGATCGCCTATTGACGGGCATCTTCAGCGATGTAGGGCGGGTCACACCCGCCGTTTGTTGTGCGGCATCGGCGGGTGTGACCCGCCCTACCAAATTATTTTGGCTTTCCGTTTCTGGATAAAAAAAGGCCGTCTCGCGACGGCCTTCTTTCACTGCCTTACATCAGCTACGCAACTGTTACGGTGCCGGTTTGGTAACCGGATTCTGGTCAAGGGTGACCGCTGTTTGTGCCAGCAATCTGCCGTTCACCACTGCGCCGGTGTTGAGCGAGATCAGGGTTTGACACAAGACGATTCCCTTGAAGTCAGCCGTGGTGCCCAGTGTGGTTTGACCGGAGACTTGCCAGAAAATGTTCTTGGGAAGCGCGCCTCCTGCCAGGGTCACGATGGCGGCGTTGGCCACGGTGAGGTTACCCGCGATCTGGAAGATCCAGACATCATTCGGACCGCCCGAGATCGTCACGCCGGAGCTGCCTATCGCCAAGCCTGTTCCCCAAGTGTAGAGACCGGGAGCCAGTGTCATGCCGCTGACATCCCCTGCACCCAGATTGACAAAGTCGGGGGTCGTTCTTCCGGCTGCGTCGGTGAACGCGGTTTGCATATCGCCGATGGCCGTGGTCATGTTGGACGGTGTGGGCACGGCGTAGTCTGCCGCGAACACTTGCCCGGTCACTTGCGGCGAGGTTGAGAACACATTCGTCGAGTCGGCGGTCAACGAGAACCCGGTGATGAAGGTTGCGGCGGCAGGACTCACTCCGATGTCTCCCGTGATGGTGGAAGAGGGAATGGTCGAAATGCCCGTTTTAGCCAGGATCACAAAGTTGCCCGCTGTGCCCAGGAACACGGGCGCAGGGCCTAACGGCAGGCTGACGGTGACGGTGTAGTTCGCCGTCGATGCGTCTGCTGCGGTGACGGTGTACACCACCGGGCTGGTGAAGTCGTTCGGCGTGACCGTGCTGGTTTGCACGGCTGCGCCGACGTGGACGTTGCTGCCGGTGGTGGTGTAGGTCGCCACCAGTGCGGTGAGTGTTGTTCCGTTAGGCACAGTCACTGCGATGGTTTTAGCCAGCTCGTTGATGGTGCCGGTTGCACCTGTGTATCCGGCGAACGAGAAGGCGGTAATCGCTTTGGCAGCAGAAGGAGCGATGGTGACAGTGACCGTGTAGGTCGCTGTGGTCGCATCGCCTGCCGTGACGGTGTAGGCCACCGGGCTGCTGAAGTTGTTCGCCGTGGCGGTGCTGGTTTGCACTGCCGCACCCACTTTGACATTCGCGCCGGTGGTGGCAAACGTCGCCACCAGCGTGGTGACATCCGTTCCGTTCGGCACGGTGACCGCGATGGTATGCGCCGGTTCGGTAATCACACCGGTTGCTCCGGTGTATCCGGCGAACGAGTAGGACGTGATGGCTTTGGCGCTGCTTGCAGCCACCGTGACGGTAACGGTGTAGTTGACGGTTGATGCATCCGCCGCCGTCACCGTGTAGATCACCGGAACGCTGAAGTTGTTTGCCGTGGCGGCGCTGGTTTGCACTGCCAATCCCACCTTGACGCTGGCACCGGTGGTGGCATAAGTCGCCACCAGCGCGGTGACATTAGTGCCGCTCGGCACAGTCACTGCGATGGTCTTGGCCGGCTCGTTAATGACACCCGTTGCACCTGTGTATCCGGCGAACGAATAACTGGTGAACGCTTTGGCAGTTGCCGGGGCAATCGTCACAGTGACGGTGTAAGTCGCGGTTGACGCATCACCTGCGGTGACGATGTAGGCCACCGGGCTGGTGAAGTTGTTCGCCGTGGCGGTGCTGGTTTGCACAGCCAATCCCACCTTGACGCTGACACCCGTGGAAGCGAAGGTCGCCACCAGTGCGGTGACATTCGTGCCGTTCGGCACGGTCACTGCGATGGTCTTGGCCGGTTCGTTAATCACGCCCGTGGCACCCGTGTATCCGGCGAAGGAGAAGCTGGTCATCGCTTTGGCAGTGGAAGCTGCGACGGTGACAGTGACAGTGTAAGTCGCTGTTGACGCGTCGCCCGCTGTGACGATATACGCCACCGGACTGGTGAAGTTATTCGCGGTCGCGGCGCTGGTTTGCACGGCCACACCCACTTTGACGGTGCTGCCTGTGGTGGTGAAAGTCGCCACCAAAGTCGTGACATCCGTGCCGTTCGGCACGGTCACGGCAATGGTCTTGGCAGGCTCGTTGATGACACCGGTTGCACCGGTGTATCCGGCAAACGAGAAGCTAGTCATCGCTTTGGCTGTACTCGGTGCGATAGTGACGGTGACGGTGTAAGTCGCGGTTGACGCATCACCTGCGGTGACGATGTAAGCCACCGGGCTGGTGAAGTTGTTCGCCGTGGCGGTGCTGGTTTGCACTGCCAATCCCACCTTGACGCTGACACCTGTGGACGCGAAGGTCGCCACCAGTGCGGTGACATTCGTGCCGTTCGGCACTGTCACTGCAATCGTTTTCGCAGGCTCGTTAATCACGCCCGTGGCACCGGTGTATCCGGCGAAGGAGAAGCTAGTCATCGCTTTGGAGGTGGCGGCGGCAACGGTCACGGTGACGGTGTAAGTCGCCGTGGTCGCGTTTGCTGCGGTCACCACATACGCCACCGGACTGGTGAAGTCGTTCGCGGTGGCGGTGCTGGTTTGCACCGCCGCACCGACTCGGACAATCGTGCCGGTGGTGGTGAAGGTCGCCACCAGAGTGGTGACATCCGTTCCGTTCGGCACAGTCACGGCGATGGTCTTGGCCGGTTCGTTAATCACGCCCGTGGCTCCAGTGTATCCGGCGAACGAGAAGCCGGTCAGCGCTTTGGCGGCGCTCGGTGCGATGGTGACGGTGACGGTGTAAGTCGCGGTGCTCGCATCACCTGCGGTGACGACATAGACCACCGGGCCGGTGAAGTTGTGCGCTGTGACTGCGCTGGTTTGCACCACTCCGCCCACCTTGACGCTGCTGCCGGTGGTGGTGAAAGTCGCCACCAGCGCAAGCACGTTAGTGCCGTTCGGTACGGTTACCGCGATGGTCTTGGCCGGTTCGTTGATGACACCTGTTGCACCCGTGTATCCGGCGAACGAGAACGCCGTCAATGCTTTGGCGGTGCTCGGTGCGATAGTCACCGTGACGGTGTAAACCGCTGTGGTCGCGTTCGCTGCGGTGACGGTGTAGGCCACCGGGCTGGTGAAGTTGTTGGCGGTCGTGCCGCTGGTTTGCGTGACCAAGCCCACTTTGACGCTGGCTCCGGTAGTGGCAAAAGTCGCTACCAACGCGGTGACGTTGGTGCCGTTGGGCACAGTCACTGCAACTGTCTTGGCCGGTTCGTTAATCACGCCGGTCGCACCCGCGTATCCGGCGAATGAAAAGGCCGTGAGCGCTTTGGCGGTACTCGGCGCGATGGTGACGGTGACGGTATAGATCGCCGTCGAGGCATCTTGCGCGGTTACCGTGTAGAGCACCGGGCCGGTGAAATTATTCGGTGTCGTGCCGCTCACTTGAACGGTAGAGCCGACTTTGACGCTGACTCCGTTGTGCGTATAAGTCGCCACCAGTGCGGTGACGTTGGTGGCGAACGGCACGGTGACGGCGATAGTCTTGGCCGACTCGTTGATCGTTCCCGCAATGCCGTTCAGCGAATAAGCGGTAATTTCTTTGTTCACCCCAGAAGCGCTGGCACCGCCGAAGATTGGATCGCTGCCGCCGTTGCCGCAGCCCGCCAACAATACGGCCAGCAGCAACGCCATGATCCACAGCAGCGGGGTGTAGCCATAGACCAGCATGTCGGCAACCGACAACTTGCCGTAACGGCTGAAAATAGTATCGGTCTGATGGCAGGTCGTCACTGCACCGGCACTCACACTATCGAATTTGTTCATTTTGTTCTCCTCAATATTTGATCCGGGAAAGCATCGAACGATTCGATCTAGCCTTGCCGGTACTTGTCCTGATGTACTACGCCGATATTCGCTGTGGACACGCTTCATGCCTTTACCCTCCACAACTTCGTTCACCTTGTGTTCCCCTTTTCAAAAGCAATGTTGCCGGGGCAAAGGCACAAGTCGCACTGGACGCAGTTATCCGCCTTCCGCACAAGCCGCTCTGTTCACTAGCGCACATATTGAAAAATATTGGCGGGAATGGCGGAAAGCGCCGGGATAGATCGCGTTTTTGTAGGTCGGGTTTTAACCCGACATGTCGGGCTGAAGCCCGACCTACGAACTGCATTTCTTGTTTCATGTGCTTTAGCGCACAGAGCGATTCATGGTGAGACAGGAAAATCGCGGCAACATACAAAACTGAAGGTGTGCCCCATGCTCCCAGAACGAAATATCACCGGCACAAATGTGGATGAGGGAACGGCGGTCATCACCGTGACCACGGCGGATGCGTCCGGCGAGTCGGCCAATGCGGCGGCGGTGTTGATTCGCGCTTCGCGATACTTGCGCATGAATATATCGCTGGGGGTGCTGGCGGTGATCGGCTTCGTGGCCGCGCTGTATCTGGCGCGCGCGTTCTTCGTGCCGTTGCTGATCGGCATCCTCGCCAGCTATACGCTCAGTCCGGTGGTGGATTGGCTGAAGAAATGGCATATCCCGCGACCGCTGGGCGCGGCATTGGTGTTGGGCGTGCTGGTCGGCGGTATGTCGTGGGTGATGTTTTCATTGAGCGACGATGCGGCGGCGATGATAGGAAAACTGCCGGAGGCCACGCGCAAGTTGCGCCAGAATTTGATCGACACGCGCACCGGCACCACCGCGCTGCAAAACATGCAGGAAGCCGCCAATCAACTGGAGGGCGCGACCGCCGACGCGGGCGCAAAGCCCGGCGCTGACGACGGCACGGCGCGCACCATCGCGCCGTCGGCCTGGTTGCACGACTACGCGTTGGAACAATCCGCCTTGCTGTTTACCGTGGCCGCGCAAACGCCCATCGTATTGCTGCTCACCTATTTTCTGCTCGCCTCCGGTTCGCATTTCCGGCGCAAGCTGGTGGGCTTCGTCGGCCCCTCGCCGGAGCGCAAGAAAGATACGGTGGGCATTCTCGATGAGATCGACGTGCAAGTTCAACGTTACTTGCTGAGCATGGTGGTGTCGAACGTGCTGGTGGGAGTTGGCGTGTGGCTGGCCTTTGCCGCAATGGGCGTGGAGCAGGCAGGCATCTGGGGCATCGTCGCCGGCGTGCTGCACTGGATACCTTATCTGGGGCCAGCCTCGGTGGCGATTGCCAGCGGCATGGCGGCCTTTCTGCAATTCGGTTCGCTGCTCTACTCGCTCGCCGTAATGGGGGCCTCGCTGGCAGTTGCAGCCGCTGTCGGACTCGGTTTCACCACCTGGCTGCAAAGCCGTTTCGCCAACGTGAATGCCGCCGTGCTGTTCATCGCCCTGCTGTTCTTCGGCTGGTTGTGGGGCGCATGGGGACTGCTGCTGGGCGCGCCGCTGGTCGCCATCGTCAAGGTGATCTGCGACCGCGTTGATGCGCTCAAGCCGTTGGGGGAATTGCTCGGAAGGTGAGTGTCGCAGCTGAGGGGTTTGTAGGTGCGAATTCATTCGCACAGGTCACGTTATTCGTGCGAATGAATTCGCACCTACACAAGGCGTGAGCATTCTATTTCCCCCAATGTTCGATAGCGCACGGTTAGCGTCTGCCAAGTGGTGTCCAATCCTCATTCTCTGTTGCGGGTATTTTGGATCATGAAATTCAACATGAAACTATTTCAAGCCATTGCCGCGAATCTGATCGCCATGGCAGTTTTGTCCGGCTGCAACACCGCGCCGCAAAACGCGCAGCTCAGCGATGCGCGCAGCAATTACCGCGACGCGCAGAGCAACCCGCAGGTTAACGATCATGCTGCGGTTGAATTGAAAACCGCCGGGGATTCCTTGCGCAAAGCGGACATCGCTCAGAAGCAGGGCGAGAGCGCGGAGATGGTGAATCATCTGGCATACATCGCCAACCAGCAGGTGACCCTCGCGCAGGATGCCGCCAAGCTGGACAGCTTGCGCCTCGAACCAAAAATTATTGAGGTTGATGCGATCAACGATCAGACGCACCTCGCCAGACAGGCCAAGCAACTGAGGGCGTTGAATGCAAAAAAAACCAAACGCGGCATGGTGCTCACGCTGGCCGATGTGCTGTTCGACACTGACGATGCGAATCTGACCTCCGACGGAAAAATCCGCGTGACAAAACTGGCCGATGTGCTCAAGGAACACGCGCGATTGAAAGTGATGATCGAGGGTTACACCGACAGTACCGGCAATGAACGGCGCAATAAAAAACTGTCCGAGCGGCGCGCCAATGCAGTGCGGATCGCGTTGATCGATCAGGGGGTGACCAGCGATCGCGTCTCTTCGCGCGGCTTCGGTCAGGCGTTCCCGGTGGCCGGCAATGCCACCGCCGAAAGCCGCCAATTTAACCGGCGCGTTGAAATCATCATCTCCGACCAGAACGGAAATATTGCCAAACGCTAGAAGAATTATTTCAACCAACCAAAGGAGTGAAACATGAACACGAAAACATTGGATGCAATCAGCAGTGAACTCGCCGCTTCCAAGGACAAGTTCGCGGAGGAGTTGCGCATGGTGGTGAAAGAAGCCGAAGCGTTGCTGCACGCCAGCGCCAGTCAGACCGGAGAAGGCGCTGACGCAGCCCGCGCGCGCATCCAGCAGAGTCTGCATGCGATCAAGGAACGCTTGGTAGAAGCCGAGGAATCCGTGGTCGCCAACACCAAACACGCCGCCAAAGTCACCGACCAATACGTGCACGACAACCCCTGGAAAGCGATCGGCATTTCAGCCTGTGTGGGCGCGATTATCGGGATGCTGATCGCGCGGCGATAAAATCATGACTCAATCGACCGGACTGCTGGAGTCGTTAAAACGTCTGGTGAGCACGCTGCTCGCCATCATCCAAACACGGCTCGAATTATTGGCGAACGAGATTGAAGAAGAGCGTCTGCGTGTCGGACAGATTTTGCTCTACGGTTGCATCGCGCTGTTCTTCTTCGGCTTGTCCCTCATGCTGCTCACGGTATTTATCGTGGTACTGTTTTGGGACAACCACCTGCTGGTGCTGGGCATACTTGCGTTGCTGTATTTGATCGGCGGTCTCGTCGCATGGTTTGCCGCGCGGCGCGTGGCGCAAAAACGCTTCACCCTTTTTTCCGCGAGCATGGACGAACTGTCCGAAGACCGCGACTGGCTCGCCCCGCGATTATGAAAAACCAACTGCTAGAACTCGCGCGGCGCAAGGATAGGCTGAAGCTGCAAATCCAGATCCAGCGTCTGGAAGTGGCCGAGATTGTGGTGGATTTTCACAAGCCGTTGAAACTGGCCGATGCGGGAATGAAAGCGGTAAATGTCATCCGCCATCACCCGGCCTTGGTGGCGGGCGGCATGACGGCACTGCTGGCGTTCAGGCGCAGCGGCCTGGTCGGTCTGGCGCAATATGGCGTGCGCATGCTGTTGCTCTATCCTTCAGCAATATTTCTCGGGTGGAAATATGTGTCGTCGGTGACGCGCGGCTTGAAAGATAAACGCAAACACGATGCGTAGTTAAGTAGGTTGGGCAAAGCGCAGTGTGCCCAACATGATTGATAGAAAACCTGTTGGGCACGCTGCGCTTTGCCCAACCTACAAGAAATAATTCTGGATGCTCAAGCCTTCTTCACCCACAAAATACATCCGCCATTGGGGTTGATTTTCCCCGCCACCACCTTGCACGTATTCGATCCGGCGTTGAAATTTGCACAGGCGGCGCATTTCTTTTCACCCGTTGCCTGAGCCGTGTACTGCACACTTTTCTTGGACACTTTTTTTGCCATAGCTTCCGCAGCAACAGCCGTGGAACTAAAAAGTGCGAGCGGCAGCAACAAGCTGCAACCCACTGCCAGTGAGCCGCGCAGCATATCTCTGCGCGAGATTGATACGTCGTTGATGATGGATTTATTCATGTCGTTCTCCTTTTGCCTGGAACATTCCAAGTGCGCGAATGATGTCTGCTCGCGCGCCCCGATGCTGTGCGACGGCGCACATAAAAAACGTCGGAGTATGTGCGTTAAGGCACGGAATGAAACTCTCTAACGGCGCACCGTGCATGTTGGAATACATCTTGTCTCGGGAGCCCGCAATGAGTTTCATCACCACGCAAGACGGCACGGAAATCTATTACAAGGATTGGGGCGCGGGACCCGCCGTGGTGTTCAGCCACGGCTGGCCGCTCGATGCCGATGCGTGGGAAAGCCAGATGGTTTTTCTGTCCGCCAACGGTTATCGCTGCATCGCGCACGACAGGCGCGGCCATGGCCGTTCCGGCCAGCCTTACGGCGGCAACGATATGGACACTTACGCCGACGACTTGTCGGCGCTCATCGAAAAACTCAACCTGACCGGCATCATGCTGGTGGGACATTCCACCGGCGGCGGCGAAGTGGCGCGTTACATCGGTCGCCACGGCAGCAAGCGCGTTGCCAAGGTGGTGTTGGTGGGCGCGGTAACTCCGCTGATGCTCAAGACGGAGGCCAATCCCGGCGGGCTGGATATAGCCACGTTCAACCATATCCGCGACGGCGTTGCCGCCGATCGCTCGCAATTTTTTTATGACCTTGCGACTCCGTTCTACGGAGCCAACCGAGCGGGCGCGAAGATCAGCCAAGGCGTGCGCGATGCGTTCTGGTTGCAGGGGATGTTGGGCGGTCTCAAGAATGAACTCGACTGCATCAAGGCGTTTTCCGAAACGGATTTTACGGATGATCTGAAAAAATTCGACATGACTACACTCATCATCCACGGCGACGACGACCAGATCGTGCCTATTGGCGCGTCGGCGATTGCGACATCGAGGCTCATCAAACACGCGACCTTGAAAGTTTATGCGGGCGCACCGCACGGACTCGCCCACACGCACGAAGACCAATTGAATGCCGACTTGCTCGATTTTCTCGAATCATAATTTTTGCGTTTCAACCAACGTCATATCAAGGAGAAATTTATGTCCACCAGCAACTATCAAGAACCCGTTGAAGAACTTTCTGCCGAAGCACGCGATATGCACCGCGCCATTGTTTCGCTGATGGAAGAACTGGATGCAATCGACAGTTACAACCAGCGCGCCAGCCTGTGCAAAGACACTGAACTCAAGAGCATCCTGGTTCACAACCGCGACGAAGAAAAAGAACACGCTTCCATGTTGCTGGAATGGATTCGGCGCAAAGACTTGAAGTTTTCCAAGAAGATGAAGGATTATTTGTTTACTGAAATTCAGATCGCGCATCAATAGCCGTAGGTGCGAATCAATTCGCACCTACCAACACTTCATCTGAAATAACGCGCGCCATTCAGAAAGATTTTGTCATGTCAGTTTGCTCACGATTATGTTGGCTTATCGCTGCCTTGTTAGTCTGTTTTTCGCTAACGGCTTCGGCTGACGACGAAGATTTTTCAGCCCTGACAAAACGGCTGCAAGCCGAGAAACAGAAATTCGCGCAGCGCCAACAGGCCATGCTCGCAGCACGTTATGACCTGTCTGACAGACCATCCGCAACGACGGCAATGTCGCGCGGCAAGCCGGTACAGGACGGCGTGCGCGTCAAGTTACCGCGCGGGATGACGTGGGAAAAACTCGCCGCTTTGTCGCCGGACGAAATCAAAAACAAGCAACTGTGGCCTGCCGGTTTTCTGCCGTTGCCGCATCCGCATCATGAAGTGGGCGGCATGGTGTTTCCAAAATTTCTTATTGAAGAAATCAAACGACAAACCGGGCGCGACCTGACGCGCTTCGATCTCGATTTCGATTTGCCGGATCATTTCCTGCCCGAGTTTCCTGCGCCAATTTATTTGACCACACGCCCCGATTTGGGCGATGTGTCGCAGGGCAAGTTGGTGACGTTGGACAACTTCAACGCGATATTAAAAGACATTCTCAATCCCAAGCAACTCGAAGGATTGCGCTTGTTGCTCACGCCGTTTCCGCAACAACAATTCAACGCCACCGATGACCGCCGCAGCTTGAAGGCTTCACAAGGCGTGGCCTGTTTCGACTGCCACGCCAACGGTCACACCATCGCGGCCACGCACACGGTCGGCGACATCCGCCCCAACGATCACCGCCACCGCATCGATACGCCATCGTTGCGCGGTGTGAACATCCAGCGCCTGTTCGGTTCGCAGCGCGCAATGAAAACGGTGGAGGACTTCACCGAGTTCGAACAGCGCGGCGCTTACTTCGACGGCATTCCGGCGGATGCGGCGCGCAAAGGGATCAACGTGCTGGAGCGCGGCAGCCAGGTGCAGTTCATGGCCGAGTTTCAAGCGCTGCTCGACTTCCCGCCCGCGCCCAAGCTCAACTTGTTCGGCAAACTCGCTCCCGCCCAAGCCAATGAAAGCGAACTGCGCGGACAGGAAATATTTTTCGGCAAAGGCCAATGCGCGAGCTGCCACACGCCGCCGTATTACACCGACAACAGCATGCACAATTTACAGGTGGAACGCTTCTTCAAGCAAGTCACTATCAATGGCCGCACCGCATCGGCAGACGGTCCGATCAAAACTTTTTCGCTGCGCGGAATCAAGGATTCACCGCCCTATCTGCACGATGGCCGTTTGCTGACATTGGCGGACACGGTGGAGTTTTTTAATCTGGTGTTGGAGTTGAAACTGAACGAACAGGAAAAGAAAGACCTGCTGGCATTTTTGCGGGCGCTGTAGAAGTTCACGTAGGTCAGGCTTTAGCCTGACATGTCGGGCTGAAGCCCGACCTACGATCAACTCCATTTCATCAACTACTTTCACAGGAGATCATCATGAGCAAATATCAAATCGCCGTCGTCGTCGGTAGTTTGCGCAAGGATTCATTCAACCAGAAACTGGCCAACGCCATGATGAAATTGGCACCGCCGGAATTCACGTTCAAGCAAGTGAATATCGGCGACTTGCCGCTCTACAATCAGGATGACGATGCGCATCAGGCCGAGCCGGTCAAACACATGAAGAGCGAGATCAAAAGCGCGCAAGGCGTGTTGTTCGTCACCCCAGAATACAACCGCTCCATCCCCGGCGTGTTAAAGAACGCCATCGACCACGCATCGCGCCCTTATGGGCAAAGTGTCTGGGCGGGCAAGCCTGCGGGTGTGCTGGGGGTTTCGCCCGGCGCGACTGGCACGTGTATGGCGCAACAACATTTGCGCAATATTCTGGCGACGCTGGACATGCCGACGCTGGGGCAAGATCGGAAGAGCGTCGTGTAGGGAAAGAGTGTAGATCTCGGTGGTCGCCGTATCATTAAAAAAAAA
>FZPU01000031.1_pt1 | contig 117867 bp, 106 predicted proteins | sample 1534781 | NCBI WGS metagenome assembly FZPU01 (sample SAMEA104161949, study PRJEB21768) | metagenome | isolation source: underground water
GTTTACGCCAAGCAGCCGCTGGGTGGCCCGGCGCAGGTGCTGGAATATCTCGGGCGCTATACGCACCGGGTGGCGATCTCCAATGAGCGCATCCTCGGCATGGAGGGAAACCACGTGCGCTTCCGGGTGCGCGATTCGGCCAACGGCAACCGCAAGAAGGTGGTGCAACTGGAAGCAGGCGAGTTCATCGAGCGCTTCATGCAGCATATGTTGCCCGGCGGTTTCAAGCGGATTCGTCACTACGGCTTGCTCGGCCCCGCGCACAAAGCCGCCAATCTGGCCGCTGCGCGTGCCGCATTGGCCGCACCTGTTCCCGATCCGGTCGTGGTGGAATCGGTAGAGGCGTTCATGCGGCGAGTGGCTAGCATCGAGTGGCTGAACTGTCCGCACTGCCATGTGGGGCGGTTTCATGTGATGCGGACGATTTCGCCTCACCCGCCGCGCGCACCACCCGGAAACTCATCGTGATACTTCCCGATTTCCTCTCGTGTTTCCCCCGGCAGTTGAGCGTTCGCAACCGCTGTGGATGCGCTCGTCCATGCGGCATGTGCGATGCGTGTGCGGAGCAGTTTGCACGGTGTGACGATGGCAATGTGAGCCGCAAAATCACACCATGGCATCCGTTTCTTCCGGGCTTACCACCGCATGTTCGGTTCTCGCGGTTGACGCACTACCTCAAACCCTTACAATCCCCATAGGTTCCGCTCTCCGTAGGTTCAGTCCAACGAGGTTTATCTGCCGCCATTGCATGTCGCGGAAGTAACACGTTTGGCGAGGGCGGCAGATAAACGCTATTCGTTAGGTGCCATTTATGAGTCCACGGAAAATTTTCAGCAGTGCCTTGATTCTTGTTGCCCTATTAGCTCCTGTTGCTGCTGTATCTGCTCAAGATCAAAGCGCTGCCTTCGCTGCCAATTTGTTCTTTAGTCTTTGCCTCATTGAAAAGGGCAATCCAGATAGCCCACCACAGTACCCAGAATTCCGACTAAACCGCCTTCGGCCCGACGCAGAGGCAATGTTTCTTTCCGGCAAACCAGGAAAAGCTTGGGGAGCTAATGCTTCATTCGGTAACTTCGTTGTGTCAATTACCGATGATCGCTTATGTTCTGTGCATGTCCGGCGCGTTGCCGCCAGCAAGGCTACTGAAGTCTTTCTGCTAGCTCTGAAGCACATCACAGATGGCGGTGCAATGCAGGAACTACCTCTTGAAAAAAAGAACTACTCATATGGAACGGTGGTAACCCGGAGCTTCGCCTATCTTCCGAAGCAGCAAGATGCGTTCTATCTCGCTGTGCTTTCAACCACTGACGCTCCCGATGCCCCAGTGCAGGCAATTATGTCCTCTAGACGGCGCAATGGCACCTAATCCTACGCTTCAAGCGGGACTGCGCAAAAGCGCGCAGCCTCTTAATCCAGTAACGCCCCTCCATTCCCGCCTGAAATGAGTTTTTGAAATAGCACCTTGCCCGCAAGGCAGTAAATACGGGCATCTCCATCAAATGCATGAGCTAGATCGCCTATTGGCGCGCCTTCCCGTGATGTTTGGTTTTCAGAATGAAGAGCCGGAATCAAAAAGGCGTAGGGTGTATAAGCGCAGCGCATCCACCACAACCGTCTGAAGGTGGATGCGCTGCGCTTATCCACCCTACATCTGCCTAGCTCATTCCATAAACATCACGTTTTTGTAGGTCGGGATTCATCCCGACGGTGTTTGCGCTTTGAGGAAAAAAGCGTCGGGATGAATCCCGACCTACGAAAAGCAGCGCGGTTCATGGAATTCTATTCGGGCGAAAACTACGCCACCGTCACTTTGCCATCCAGATATACATCCTGAATCGCATTCAACAGTTGCACGCCTTCCGCCATCGGTTTCTGGAATGCTTTGCGCCCGGAGATCAGCCCCATGCCGCCTGCGCGTTTGTTGATGACGGCGGTGCGCACGGCTTGTTGCAGGTCGTTCTTGCCGGATTCGCCGCCGGAGTTGATGAGTCCGGCGCGCCCCATGTAGCAGTTGGCGACCTGGTAGCGCACGAGGTCGATGGGGTGGTCGGTGGTGAGGTCGCTATAGACTTTGGAGCTGGTCTTGCCGAATTTGATGGCGTTGTAGCCGCCGTTGTTTTCGGCCATTTTTTGTTTGACGATGTCGGCGTTGATGGTCACCGCTAGGTGGTTGGCTTGTCCGGTGAGGTCGGCGGAGACGTGGAAATCTTTTTCAGCGGTCTTGAACGCCGGGTTGCGCAGGTAGGCCCAAAGAATCGTGGCCATGCCCAGGCTGTGCGCGTGTTCGAAGGCTTCGGATACTTCCATAATCTGGCGGCGCGATTGTTCCGAGCCGTAGAAAATCGTCGCGCCCACGGCCACCGCGCCCATGTCGAACGCCTGATCCACGCTGGCGAAAATCGTCTGGTCGTAGATGTTGGGGTAGGTCAACATTTCGTTGTGGTTGATCTTCACGATGAACGGAATTTTGTGCGCGTACTTGCGCGCGACCGAACCCAGCACGCCGAGCGTGGAAGCCACGCCGTTGCAGCCACCTTCGATGGCGAGCTTGACGATATTTTCCGGGTCAAAATACATGGGATTGGGCGCGAACGATGCGCCGCCGGAGTGTTCCACGCCTTGGTCAACGGGGAGCAAAGAGAGGTAGCCGCTGTTCGCCAAGCGCCCTTGTCCGTACAGGGCTTGCATGCTGCGCAGCACGCCGGTCTTGCGGTCTTTCATCGCCACCACGCGATCCACGTAATCCGGTCCCGGCACATGCAGGGTTTCTTTCGGGATGCCAACACAGCGGTGGTTCAACAGATTGTCTGCTTCTTCGCCCAACAGTTGCACGATGTTCGTCATATTGTTCTCCTTGGAAAGTTGCACGGAATGGCGGAGCAATGTTACTCCGCCCTGTATAATTTTGTCCTTCGTAATTGAATGAGCAAAGCAATGCATCAAACAGTAGGCAGCAGCGTCACCAGTCCCAAAGATTGGTATCAGGCAGCATGTAAAAAATCCGGTTTCGTGTGTGATGCGGGGCAGATGGCCGCGCTGGACGAGCTGGAAATGCCGTGGCAGCAAATGCTGGAATTCAAAACCCGGCGCGATCAGTTTCTCGGGCGCAGTTTGCTCAGCCCCGATGCGCCCAAAGGTCTGTATTTGTGGGGCGGCGTGGGCAGCGGAAAAACTTTTTTGATGGACGGTTTTTATCACTGCGTGCCCTATCGCCGCAAACGCCGCATCCACTTCCACCACTTCATGGTCGAAGTGCATCACGAGATGAAGCAACTCGCGGGCGAGAGCGATCCGCTGATAGCACTGGCCGACAGTATTGCGCGTTCCACCCGCTTGCTGTGTCTGGACGAGTTCCATGTGGATGATATTGCCGACGCGATGATTCTCGGGCGCTTGCTGGAGGCGCTGTTCGAGCGCGGCGTGGTGCTGCTCACCACTTCCAACTACGCGCCGGACGCGCTATACCCCAACGGCTTGCAGCGCCAGAATTTTCTGCCCGCTATCGAATTGCTCAAGCGCGAATTGAAAGTGCTGCACCTCAACAGCGACACCGACTACCGCATGCTGCAAATGGCGCGCGATCCGATTTTCATGTTGAGCGGCGATGCGCAAACCGGGAAACAGATGTTGTCCTTGTTCCAGCGCCTCACCGCCAACACGCAAGACAGCGCGGATTTTGTGCAAGTGCGACAAATCAAAATCCCGGTCAAACATTTGGCGCGCGAAGTGGTGTGGTTCGACTTCAAAGTGCTGTGCGGCGGCAACCACGACCAGTCCGATTATCTGGAAATCGCCCATCGCTACCCGACGGTATTTCTGTCAAACGTGCCGCGCATGACCGCCGACAACAGCGCGGAAGCCAGACGCTTCACCTGGCTGATCGACGTGTTGTACGACAACCACGTCAAACTCGTGGCCTCTTTTGAAGTTCACGTGTTGGAGCTGTATGCAGAAGGACGACACGACAGCGAATCCCAACGCATCGCCAGCCGACTGACCGAAATGCAAACGCGCCGCTATCTGGAATTGCCGCACCGCAGTCGCGGCGTGACGTTGACGGAATGAAAAACTTCCCTCTGCTCTGAGTCCCCTCTCCCGCAGGCGGGAGAGGGCCAGGGTGAGGGTCGTTAAGTTTTCGCCAAGTTGGTTGCATCGCACAGACCCTCATCCCCAGCCCTTCTCCCGCCTGCGGGAGAAGGGAGTAAATGCAGAACTGCCTGAAGAAGCCCGTCAATAGGCAATCTGTACTGAGTAATGTGTGGAGAATGGCGTGGATATTGGCTTGCGGTCAAGGTGGCTTATTGAAATTCGTTAACCCCCAACCCCTCCCAGCCTCCCCTTGTGCGAGCATCCGCTACGCGGATTGCCTGCTTACCCCACTTCAGGGGAGGAGCCAGTGCGCTATCAGTCGTCGCGTCTTTGCTCTCCCCCTGACAAGGGGGAGCTGGAGGGGGTTGGTTTTTGCAGTGAAACGCATGCAACAAGCTCTCTGAAACTCCCGCGAAAATACCAGCCCAGCCCGCATATCCAGTACAGCGACAACGAAGCCGGGAAATTCGCAGCGCGCATCAGTTTCAGCGCGACCGGGTCTTTGAAATGCCAGTAAATCGCGTAACAACCATCCACCGTGAACCAGGTGAAAAACAACATCCAAGGCCACAACCGCCAGCGGCGCTCGATCAACACGCGCATGCTCCACGGCGCGGTCAGATACGCGAGCAGCGCCATTATCAAACTGATGGGAATATCCCAATCTGGCGCTTGGTAATAAAACGAACCGACAATCAGCAAACCGATGCCGAACGCCAGTGTCAGCAGCTTCCACGGGCGCAGATATTCGGCGGGGTAGTTGAGGTGGGGGAGGGGCATTTTTCGTGATTGATTAAAGCAACTCCACACCGAAGCGGCGAACTGCGAGCGCGAACAGGCCGAAGCAAACCACGGTGATGACGACGCAGGCCAACAGCGACGGCCAAAAACCGATGCGCGGCAGGAGCAGCGGAAACGCGAGGAACATCGGCAGCGTCGGGATGACATACCAGAACGTAAACCACGCATGATTGGCGATCTTTTCCTGCGACTGGTTTTCGACGTACAGCCAGATCAGCGTCAGGATAGTGACAAGCGGCAGCGCCGCTACCAGGCCGCCGAGTTTGTCGCTGCGCTTCGCCAGCTCGGAAACCAGCACGACCACGGCGGCAGTCAGGAAATATTTGGTGATGATCCAGTTCACGGTTACTCCAGATTATTTGAGGTTGCCTATACGGCGCAATACTCGTCGTTTGGCTTATGGTGCCGGATTCGGATAAGCCCTATGCACCACTTCGATCTTCTCCAGCATTTCCGCCGTTAGCGTCACTTCTGCGCTATCCAGATTTTCCTGCAATTGCGCCAGCGTGGTCGCGCCAACAATCACGCTGTCGGTGAACCATTGCGTGCGCGCAAAGGCGAGTGCCAGGGTCGCGGGCGAGAGTCCGGCTTCCTGTGCGATGCGCACATATTCCTTCACCGCAGGCGGGACGTTAACTTTGTTGTAGCGTTGGCCGAAGCCGGGGAACAGGGTAATGCGTCCTTTTGCATTCGGGTCGGCAATGTATTTGCCAGTGAGCCAGCCGAAGGCGAGCGGGCTGTAGGCAAGCAGGCCGACGTTGGCGTGGTGGCAGACTTCGGCGAGGCCGCTTTCGTGGGAGCGGTTCAGCAGGTGGTAGGCGTTTTGCACGCTGACGATTTTGGGCAGGCCGAGTTGTTCGGCGCAGCGCACGAATTCAGAAACGCCCCATGGGGTTTCGTTGCTTAGGCCGATGTGGCGCACTTTTCCGGCGTGTACCAGTTCGGCCAGTGCTTGCAGTTGTTCGGCGATGGGTGTCGTCTCGCGCTCTTGTGTCACGTCGTAACTGGTCGAGCCAAACATGGGCACGTAACGATCCGGCCAGTGGATCTGGTACAGGTCAACGTAGTCGGTTTGCAGGCGGCACAGGCTGCCGTCGATGGCGGCGGTGAGGTGTTCGCGGTTGATGCGCGGTGTGCCGCGTATCCAGCTGAAGCCGCGTCCGGGACCGGCGATCTTGGTGGCGACGATGAGTTTGTCGCGCTGTTGTTTTTTCAGCCAAGTGCCGATGTAGGTTTCGGTGCGGTTGACGGTCTCGGCGCGCGGCGCGACGGGGTACATTTCGGCAGTGTCGATGAAGTTGACTCCGCGCGCAACGGCGTAATCCAGCTGCGCGTGGGCATCGGCTTCTGTGTTCTGTTCGCCGAAAGTCATGCTGCCTAGCGCCAGTGCCGAAACCTGCAAATCGCTGCTGCCTAGTTGTCTGTATTCCATGGTTGTCTCGTGGTGAATCGGAGAGGTCATTTTAATGGTAAAGTCTTCACTTGAAATGCGGGAATCAGGATAGAACAGGAGGCCATGATGGGAAACAACAATATGATGCGCTACGTGCCGACAGTGGATGATGCGTCGCTGGATGCGGCATTGGCAGACTGGAAGAACAGTTGCCCCCAATTGGGAATATGTGCGCTGCTTCCCGAAGCGCTGAAAGACAGCGTGGGCGTGTTGCAGGCGGCATGCGCGCGGCACGGTGTGCCGCTGGTCGGCGGCATTTTTCCGGCGCTGGTGCAGGACGGAAATTTCCTGACCGAAGGCGTGTGGTTGCTGGGTTTCGCGGAGATGCCTTATTACGCGCTGTACGACAATTTGCCCGGTGGCGGCGTGGAGGCGGAGCAAGCCGCCGAAAAAATCGCCGCCGATGCGCGCGAGCGGATAGATCACATTCCCGATCTGACTTTGTTCCTGCTGTTCGATTCGATGCTGCCCAACATCAGCACCATGCTCGATTATCTTTATCTGCAACTGGCGAACCGCGTGCACTACGCGGGCGCGAATGCGGGCAGCGAAACTTTTCAGCCCATGCCGTGTTTGTTCGACGGCCAGCGCGTGGTGAGCAACGGGCTGCTGGTGATGCTGTTGACGCATCACAAGGGCGCGATTCTGGAGCACGGTTATCACGCGCCGCAGCGCACGCTGTTTGCGACTTCGACCGAGGGCAACCGCATTTCGCAGATCGACTGGCGACCCGCGTTCGAGGTGTATCAGGAGATGGTGAACGAGCAATACGGGGTGAAGATCACCAAGGAAAATTTCTACGAACATGCGGTGCATTTTCCGTTCGGCATCGTGCGCGCCAACCATCACGTGGTGGTGCGCATTCCGGTGATGCTGGCCGATGACGGTTCGCTGTTCTGCGTGGGCGAAGTGCCGCCGAACGCCGTGCTGACTTTGCTGGAGCGTCCGTCGGTGGATACCAGCGAAACGTTGCGCGTACTGGTGGACGGCTTGACCGCGCTCAACGGCAATCCGGCCGGAACGGAGTTGCTGTTGTTTTATTGCGCCGGACGGCGCATGCATCTGGGCATCGAACTGGCCAGCACCGAGCTGGGCGAGTTCGCCAACCGCACGCAGGCATCCCAAATCGGCGGCGCGCTTTCGCTGGGTGAAATCGGCGGCTCGACGCTGCACGGTTACCCGCTGTTCCACAATGCGACGCTGGTCGCCGCGCGCTGGTAGCACGCATGGGGCGCGACAATATTCTGCCGGTGCTGTATGACCTGATCGTCACCATCGGCAGCGAGATCAGCGTCAAACCGTTGCTTACGCGCACGCTGCAACGCCTGCTGTACCACACCTCGTTTTCCGCCGGATTCATATGTCTGGATGTGCCGCCGTGCAATCAGGACGGCGGTCAGGTCGAGGTAAAACTGGATGCAGTGGTCGGCGATTTCGACTTGATCGGCGAGCTGGGCAAGAAGATTTTTTTGCCGTGCGAACTGATCTGCAAAACGGCGGGGCGCGCGGACGAACAGGCGGCCCTGTTGTCGGCCTTGCGCTGCACGCAAACGCCGTACAAAGCCTATCTCAAATTGCCTGTCGCAAATTGCGGCGTGATCGTGCTGCTGGCCGCCGAGATTCCCGCGACGCAGTTGCCGCTGACCTCCATGTTGCAGCCGGTGCTGGCGCATCTGGCGAAGGCCATCATGCTGTGCCGCCGCAACGATGCTTTTACCAGCGGCTTGGCGCTGCGCCGCGATTTGCTGGAAGAAGTATTCGAGAGCAGTTATTCGGCGGTGACGATTACCGACCGCGAATCCAATATTATCGAAGTCAATCCGGCATTCACGCGCATCACCGGCTATGAGGCGCAGGAAGTGCTGGGCAGGAATCCGCAGATCATGGCTTCTGGGCGGCACGGTCAGGATTTTTTTGAGGAAATGTGGGACAGCATTCGCGCCGAAGGGCATTGGGAAGGCGAGATATGGAACCGTCGCAAAAACGGTGAAGTGTTTCCGTGCTGGATCAACATCAATCAGGTGAACGACAAGGCCGGCAGTTTGTTGTACTACGTCAGCATGTTCTCGGACATCAGCAAGCGCAAGGAAGCCGAGGCGCAAATCCACCAGCTGGAATTCTATGATCCGCTGACCCAACTGCCGAACCGCCGCTTGCTCATGGAACGCCTGCAACAGGCTTTTGCCGTGGGTTCGCGCACCGGGCAACACGGCGCGGTGCTGTTTATCGATCTGGATAATTTCAAGGCGATCAACGATACCAAAGGCCACGAAACCGGCGACCTGTTGCTGGCCGAGGTGGCGAAACGGCTCAGAACCTGTGTGCGCGAAGGCGACACGGTGGCGCGGCTGGGCGGCGACGAATTCGTGGTGGCGCTGGAATATTTGAATGCCATCTCGGATGAGGCGGCCGCGCAAGCCGATCTGGTCGCCGAAAATATCCGCGATGTGCTGAGCCAGCCGTACAACCTGATGAACCACACCCACCACACCACACCGAGTATCGGCGTGGTGTTGTTCCGGGGGCATCAGCAAAGTCTGGATGATGTGCTGAAGCACGCGGATACCGCGATGTATCAGGCCAAGACCGCCGGGCGCAACGCGATTCGCTTTTACGATCCGGTGATGCAAGCGGCGATCGAAGCGCGCGCTGATCTGGAAGAAGAATTGCGCCACGCGCTCGACAAGGAGCAACTCCAGTTGCATTACCAGATTCAAGTGGACAGCATGCGTCGCCCGCTGGGCGCGGAGGCGTTGTTGCGCTGGACGCATCCGCAGCGCGGCTCGATATTGCCCGAGCATTTCGTGCCGCTATCCGAGGAAAGCGGCATGATCGTTTCCATCGGCATCTGGGTGTTGAACGCGGCGTGCGCCCAGCTCAAAGCCTGGCAGCATGACCCGCTGACGCGCGATCTGACGCTGGCCGTGAACGTTAGCGCCAAGCAGTTGCACAAGGCGGATTTCGTGTTGCAGGTGCAGCGCGTGTTGCTGAAAACCGGCATCAGACCGGCGCTGCTGAAACTCGAACTGACCGAGAGCGCCGTGCTGGAAGATGTCGAAGACACCATCAACAAAATGCGCGAAATCAAGCTGCTGGGCGTGAGCTTCTCGATGGACGATTTCGGCACGGGATATTCATCGCTGCAATACCTGAAACGCCTGCCGCTGGATCAGGTCAAGATCGACCAATCCTTCGTGCGCGACATCACCACCGACCCCAACGATGCCGCCATCGTGCAGACCGTGATCGCCATGGGCGAAGCGCTCGGTCTGGACGTGATCGCCGAAGGCGTGGAAACCGAAGCGCAACGCGAATTCCTCGACCTGCGCGGTTGCCATGCGTTTCAGGGATTTCTGTTCGGCAGGCCGATGCCGGTAGCGGAGTTCGAAGCGATGCTGCGCGCGTCGCGGGTTTGATTGGTTGCGGGCGGAAACACATTTGCATCCGCGCGGCATGTCAAATTTCACCCCTCACCTTCATCGCAACGCCCGTCAATAGGCGATCCGCATCATCCACTCGTTGTAGATGCCCGTATTTACTGCCTTGCGGGCAAGCGGGAGTTGTGAAATAGCGCTTTCAAATACAATTTTCATCTACGGGTTGAAGCAAGCGATTGTGCGGTGTTAGTCTTCGCGCCTTCGTAAAGATCAAGAGCCGGGCAAGGCTCGGGATCAGTTGAAAGGAATCACCGATATGCATGCAATTTTGAACACTATTTTCACCAAGCACCGGCAACAGTCCGGCGCGCTGCTGCCCATTCTGCACGACATCCAACACGAGCTGGGTTATGTGCCGGAGGAGGCCGTGCCGCTGATCGCGCAGGAGCTTAATCTGTCGCGCGCCGAGGTGCATGGTGTGATTTCGTTTTACTCGCATTTTCGCCAGACTCCGCCGGGCAAGCATGTGGTGCGCGTGTGTTGCGCCGAGGCGTGTCAGGCCAATGGCAGCGAGGCACTGGCGGCGCATGCGGCCAAGCGTTTGCAGGGTGCGGATGAGACGTTAGAGCCGGTGTATTGTCTGGGGCTGTGCTCCATGGGGCCGGCGATCCAGATCGACGAGACCGAGCTGCATGCGCGCGTGACTCCGCAGAAGTTCGATGCCTTGATGCACAAGCTGGGAGAAAAATCATGAGCATCACGCTATACATTCCCGGCGACGCGGGCGCGCTGGCGCTGGGGGCGGATGAAGTCGCGGCGGCCATCACCAGCCACGCGGCCAAACTCAAGCTGGACATGAATATTGTGCGCAACGGTTCGCGCGGCTTGTTCTGGCTGGAGCCGCTGGTCGAAGTCGTCACCGCGCATGGCCGCGTGGCCTACGGGCCGGTGACGGTGGTCGATGTGCCGACATTATTTGCAGCGGATTTTCAACATGGCGGCAAACACCCGCTGCGTTTGGGCGACATCGCCGTGTTGCCTTATCTCGCCAAACAACATCGCGTCACCATGCGCCGCGTCGGTATCGTCGATCCGCATTCGCTGGCCGATTATCTGGCGCACGGCGGCGGCAAGGGGCTGGCGCTCGCGCGCAGCCTGCCGCCTGCCGACATCGTGAATCTGGTCACCGACTCCGGCCTGCGCGGGCGCGGCGGCGCAGCCTTCCCCACCGGCATCAAATGGCAGACGGTGCTCGACCAATCAGCAAATCAAAAATACATCGTGTGCAACGCCGACGAAGGCGACTCGGGCACGGTGGCCGACCGCATGTTGCTGGAAGGCGATCCGTTCTGCGTGCTCGAAGGCATGGCCATCGCTGCGCTCGCGGTCGGTGCAAGCAAGGGCTACATCTATGTGCGCTCCGAATATCCGCACGCCTATCTCGCGCTGAATGCCGCGCTGGCAGTGGCAGGCGATTGGCTGGGCGACTTCCACATTGAGGTGCGCATGGGTGCAGGCGCTTATGTGTGCGGCGAAGAAACAGCCATGCTGGAAAGCATAGAAGGCAAACGCGGCATCGTGCGCAACAAGCCGCCGCTGCCCGCCATCTCCGGCCTGTTCGGCCAGCCCACGGTCATCAACAACGTCATCACCATCGCCAGCGTGCCGGACATCCTCGCGCTGGGCGCGGCGTTTTATTGCGATCTGGGCGTGGGCAGTTCGCGCGGCACGTTGCCGTTCCAGCTCGCGGGCAATATCAAATTCGGCGGTCTGGTCGAAGTGCCGTTCGGCAGCACGCTGCGCGAATTGTTGTACGACTACGGCGGCGGTTCGCGCACGGGTCGCCCGCTGCGCGCAGTGCAAGTGGGCGGGCCGCTGGGCGCGTATTTGCCCGCGTCGCAGTTCGACACCGTGCTCGACTACGAAGCCTTCGCCGCCATCGGCGCAGCGCTCGGCCACGGCGGCATCGTCGCCTTCGACGACACCGTGGATATGGCCAAGCAGGCGCGCTACGCCATGCAGTTCTGTGCCATCGAATCCTGCGGCAAATGCACACCTTGCCGCATCGGCTCCACGCGCGGGGTCGAAGTCATCGACCGCATCCGCAGCGGAGATGTTGGACAAATCCCCTTGCTGCGCAGCCTGTGCGACACCATGACCCACGGCTCGATGTGCGCCATGGGCGGTATGACCGCGTACCCGGTGCTGTCGGCGCTGGATCATTTTGCGGAGGATTTTGAATGAGACCTTCATGCCGTCATTCCGGCGCAGGCCGGAATCCAGCCATAAAAAATAGTCTGCGCAACAGGCAACAACAAAATGTTGTCCCGCATTCGCGGGAAATTGTTAATCATCTGGATTCCGGCCTGCGCCGGAATGACGTGGTGTTTGACAATGAATTTTCCGGGATGAAAGTTTGATATGAACGAAATTGACTATGGCACACCCGCCATCACTTCCGACCACGAAGTCACCCTGCACATCGACGGCGTAACTGTCACCGTTCCCGCCGGAACTTCCGTCATGCGCGCCGCTGTCAAAGCGGGCGTGATGATCCCCAAACTCTGCGCCACCGATTCGCTCGCACCGTTCGGTTCTTGCCGTTTGTGTCTGGTGGAAATCGAAGGCCGTCGCGGTTATCCGTCCTCTTGCACCACGCCCGCCGCAGCGGGGATGAACGTAAAAACGCACACGCCTAAACTAACCGAACTGCGCCGCAATGTGATGGAGTTGTATATCTCCGACCATCCGCTCGACTGCCTCACCTGCGCCGCCAGCGGCGATTGCGAATTGCAAACCACGGCGGCGCAAGTTGGCCTGCGCGAAGTGCGTTATGGCAAAGACGGCGCAAACCATTTCAGCGTCGCGACGAAAGATATTTCCAATCCCTACTTCATCCACAACCCGGCCAAATGCATCGTGTGCAACCGTTGCGTGCGCGCGTGCGAAGAACAACAAGGCACGTTCGCGCTGACCATCAGCGGGCGCGGTTTTGATTCGCGTGTGACTGCGGGGCAGGGTGAAAGTTTTATGGAGTCGGATTGCGTTTCCTGTGGCGCGTGTGTCAACGTCTGCCCGACGGCGGCGCTGATCGAGAAGAGCGCGGTCAGGTTGGGGCTGCCCGAGCAAGCGGTGGTGACCACTTGCGCCTATTGCGGCGTGGGCTGCGGCTTCAAGGCCGAAATGAAAGGCACGCAGGTGGTGCGCATGACTCCGTGGAAAGACGGCAAGGCGAACGAAGGCCATGCTTGCGTCAAAGGCCGTTTTGCCTGGGGCTACGCCACGCACAAAGACCGCATCACCCAGCCGATGATTCGCGCCAAGACCAGCGACCCGTGGCGCGAAGTGTCGTGGGATGAAGCGTTCACCTACGCAGCCAGCGAGTTCCGTCGCGTGCAGGAAAAGTATGGCAAAAATTCCGTGGGCGCGCTGGTGTCCAGCCGCTGCACCAACGAGGAAGATTATCTGGTGCAGAAGCTGGTGCGCGCCGCCTTCGGCAACAACAACGTGGATACCTGCGCGCGCGTGTGCCATGCGCCTACGGGTTACGGCCTCGGGCAGACGCTGGGCACGTCGGCGGGCACGCAGACGTTTAAGTCGGTGGAGCAATCCGATGTGATCTTGCTGATCGGCTCCAACCCCAGCGAAGGCCATCCGGTGGTCGGCTCGCGCTTGAAGCGCCGCGTGCGCGAAGGTGCAAAGCTGATCGTGATCGACCCGCGCGAAATCGACATGGTGACTGCGCCGCATGCGCGTGCCACGTTCCATTTGAAGTTGCGCCCCGGCACCAATGTCGCCATGTTGTCCGCGCTGGCGCATGTGATCGTGACGGAAGGCTTGGTCAACGAGGCGTTCGTCGCCGAACGTTGCGAGGCACAGGCCTACACCGACTGGCGCGAGTTCGCCGCGCGTCCGTCCAATTCGCCTGAAGTGATGCAAGCCGTCACCGGCGTACCCGCCGCCGATGTGCGCGCGGCGGCGCGCTTGTACGCCACTGACGGCAACGCGGCGATTTTCTACGGCCTCGGAGTGACCGAACATTCGCAGGGTTCGACCGCCGTGATCGCCATCGCCAACCTCGCCATGGCCACCGGCAACGTGGGGCGCGACGGCGTGGGCGTGAATCCGCTGCGCGGGCAGAACAACGTGCAAGGCTCGTGCGACATGGGCGGCTTCCCCGATATTTATCCCGGTTACCGCCACGTTTCGGATTCCGCCACGCGCGAGCTGTTTGAAAAAGCATGGAGCGTGAATCTTCAAGCCGAGCCGGGCTTGCGCATCCCCAACATGCTGGAAGCCGCGCTGGACGGTTCGTTCAAGGGACTCTATTGCCAAGGCGAAGACCCGGCGCAGTCCGACCCCAACACCCAGCACGTGCAAGCCGCGCTGGCCGCGATGGAATGTGTGGTGGTGCAGGATTTGTTCCTCAATGAGACGGCGAAGTTCGCGCATGTGTTCCTGCCCGGCGCATCGTTCCTGGAAAAAGACGGCACGTTCACCAACGGCGAACGCCGTATTTCGCGCGTGCGCCGCGTGATGCCGCCGCTGGCGGGTAAGGCCGATTGGGAAGTGACGCTGGGGCTGGCCGCAGCGCTCGGCTATCCGATGCAATACGAGCATCCGTCGCAGATCATGAACGAGATCGCGCACCTCACGCCGACCTTCGCCGGGGTCAGCTACGACAAGCTGGAAAAAATGGGCAGCGTGCAGTGGCCGTGCAATGACAAGATGCCGCAAGGCACGCCGCTCATGCACGTGAATGCTTTCGTGCGCGGCAAGGGGCGTTTCTTCAACACGCAATATGTGCCCACCGACGAGAAAGTCACGCCGCGTTTCCCGCTGCTGCTCACCACCGGGCGCATCCTGTCGCAATACAACGTCGGCGCGCAAACGCGGCGTACCGAAAACGTACAGTTCTACGGCGAAGACGTGCTGGAAATCCACCCGCACGATGCCGAAGAACGCGGCATCAAACAAGGCGACTGGGTCGGCATCCAGTCGCGCGCAGGCGACACCGTGCTGCACGCCACCGTCACCGAGCGCGTGCAACCCGGCGTGGTTTACACCACCTTCCACTTCCCTGAATCCGGCGCAAACGTCATCACCACCGACAACTCCGACTGGGCCACCAACTGCCCCGAATACAAAGTGACGGCGGTGCAATTGGTGAAAGTGGAGCAACCATCGGCATGGCAGAAGCGCAATGCGCGCGAGGATGAGAAGCAGCGGGGGTTGCTGGTGGGTGCGAAACATTAACTCCTTTTTCTCGCCGAGAGGAAATTTGCTCCCTTCTCCCGCAGGCGGGAGAAGGGCTGGGGATGAGGGTCGGTGCGCTGCAACCCACTTGGCGAATACTCAACGCCCCTCACCCCAACCCCTCTCCCGCCTGCGGGCGAGGGGCTTGAATTCGCAGGAATGACAAATTTTTCGATGAACTCCCAAACGCATTTGCTGGTAACAAGACCCGACGGCACATCCACCCTCGACACCGTCGCCGAAGAACTCCCCATCGCCTTCGAATACAACGGCATCTCGCACACCGTGATGCTGGCCACCCCAGCCGACCTTGAAGATTTCGCGCTGGGCTTCAGCCTGACCGAAGGCATCGTGGACAAGCGCAGCGAGGTGTTCGACATCGAGATCGAAGAAGCCGAAGCAGGCATCACCGTGAAAATGAAAATCGCGGGCGGCGCATTCGCCCGGCTCAAGGAGCACCGCCGCAGTCTGGCCGGACGCACCGGCTGCGGTTTGTGCGGTGCGGAAAGTTTGTCGCAGGTGATGCGCGATCTGCCACCGCTGACAGATGTCGCACCATTCCCGCTGCAAGCGTTGTACGAAGGCATGCACCGCTTGCCCGCGCAGCAACGATTGCAACAAACCACCGGAGCCGTACACGCCGCGTGCCGCATCGCCGCAGACGGCAGCATCAGCCACGTGCGCGAAGATGTCGGTCGTCATAACGCGCTGGATAAAACGCTGGGCGCGCTGGCGCGCGACGATGCCGTTCGTCCTGAGCCTGGTCGAAGGATGCCCGGCGGCGCGCTGCTCATCACCAGCCGCGCCAGCTTTGAGATGGTGCAGAAAGCCGCCGCATCAGGTTACGGCATCCTCGCCGCCGTCTCCGCGCCAACCGCCGCCGCCGTGCGCCTGGCCGACAAACTCAACCTCACGCTGGTCGGCTTTCTGCGCGGCAATAGCTGCGCCATTTATACTCACGCATCACGATTGCAAGGAACCCCGAAATGAAACCGGAAAAACTGATCAAAATGGCCAACCAGATCGGCGCATTTTTCGAAGCCATGCCCGACCGCGAACAAGCGGTGGCGGGCGTTGCCGCGCATATTCAGAGGAACTGGGAGCCGCGTATGCGCGGCGCGTTACTCGATCACGTCACACAAAACGGGGATGAGGCGCTGATGCCTGTTGTGCGCGAAGCTTTGCGGGTTGGGCAGAAGGTCAACTGAAAATATTTATAAAACGGGCAATGGTAATCGTCGTGATTGAACATGCCAGATGAAAAGTAAAACTAATCTTTTAGAAATTGCAAGAAGCAATTTTGTTAGGGCACCACTTCCTTCGAGTTTTTTGACTGGTGGCGACGATACTCGGGCATGGTTTACAAAACACGAAATTGTGTACCCAACAATGTTCACCCGCGAAGGTAATGCGATCGGATTTAAAAAGGAAGGTGCCGAGGCAGTAATTGCGCTTGCAGAAGGTTTTCTCAAGGAACATCCTGATTACGTTAAAGTTACAAATTTCCAAAAATTTGTTTCAACATTAGCTAACAGGTTGATAGATACCATCCAGAATGATGAAGTTCATGAAGACTATTCCAAATTTGAGGAAAGGATTGCAACTTGGTTTGCAGAGGAAAACGTGCCGAGGACGCATTACATTCCATGCGCCATTTCACCCTATGACTCGCAAACTTTTGATGTTGGCCCTGTAACTTTTTACACGGTTCGCAGCTTTAAGGCATTCCATACAATTGGCTTGTATGATGAACTGGAACAGCATGGTTATGACCGCCTTTTTAAGTTTACAGCAGCGCATGGTGCCAATTGGATAGCGGAAATTAGAATTAAAGGATTTGATCAAACTAGGTCTTCGGAGCAAGCTGATATTTCTATTGATATTGCGCTTACGGCTCTTCAGTTGTTTACTCCATCGTCAATTTCAAGAGAAGTATCGAGATTAACGGCACGCACTATTCCTCGTATTATCGAGAGCTTCAATAAAATAGGTGATCATTTGGCAATTGGGTGGGCACGCTGCGATCCATTCATCGGCTATTCCTTAGAATATTTTGACAACTTGCTCATTGAAAATAGGAACATTCTTGATTCTGTTGGGCGGCGGATTAATTCATTTGCGACTAATGAATCTATTCTTCCAAAGTTGGAGCAAGCCTGGTGCGATGCCGCCTACTGGTTTCACGAGGGGGTATCTGAGAAGTTGGATACGATAGCAATTACCAAAATGGAAGCTGCCATTGAAGTATTGCTTTTCGCAGAAAGTTCGCAAGGCAGCAAAGATCGTTTACTTAAAGCATTTCAAGCAATCTACGGTTTAGATGGTAAGCAACCGTTACGTCAAAATGATTCACGAACGGTCATTGAGTTTATAAATTCAATTGTTACAGCGAGATCAAGAATTCTTCATGGTACGTGGTCGACGCTAACCCATAGACCATCAACACGAGACGAACATCAGCACCGCGAAGAAGTTGAAATGCTGGCGAGAAACCTGCTAATTCATTTCACTCTTCAGCTTGATGAGTACAAGAATATCGAAAATCCAGAAGATAATTTCAAGAAGTTCCTTGAGTGGATTGGGATACAAAAAGGTAATGCCAGAAATAGTTAGCGAGGAAAACAAACAATGGGGTTGCACTCGATTGATCTACCCCTCACCCAACAAAACGCCCCATAGTCAGTGCATTTTGCATTTCGATTTCATCAAGCACACCTCGTGAAGATGCCCGTCAATAGGCGATCTACGTCATGCGCGTGATGGCGATTCCCTTGGCTTCTTGGCCGCCTCACTGCCAACGTATGGGGCGGCGCAACGCGGAATGCCGAGGGGAGCTGCATTAGATTGACGACAGAACGTTCGTTCTTTATGATGCGTTGGTCTTTCCTCACCTTTGAATAAGGAGACCCGACCATGCAACCAGCCCTCTTTGAAGAGCACGAAATCCGCCGCGTTTACGACGAAGCCACTGAGACGTGGTTGTTTTCGGTCATAGACATTATTCGAGTGCTTACCCAATCGGTGGATTACCAAACCGCCAGAAAGTATTGGAAGGTGCTGAAGGGGCGGTTGGATAAGGAAGGCAGTCAACTGGTAACAAACTGTTACCAGTTGAAAATGGCCGCCGAGGACGGAAAGCAACGGCTTACCGATGTTGCCACCGCCGAAACTTTGCTGCGGCTGGTGCAGTCCGTGCCTAGCCCGAAGGCGGAGCCGATCAAGCTGTGGCTGGCGAAGGTGGGCTATGAGCGGATGCAGGAGATGGCTGATCCGGCGCTGTCGCTGGAGCGCGCCCGCGAGACTTGGCAGAAGCACGGGCGCAGCGAGAAGTGGATTCAGCAGCGCATGACTGGGCAGGAGACGCGCAACAAGTTGACCGATTACTGGAAAGAGCACGACATCAAGCAGGGCGAGGAGTACGCGATCCTTACCAACATCATTCATCAGGAGTGGACGGGTGTGGATGTGAAAGAGCACAAGGCGCTGAAGAGTCTGAAGTCGCAAAACTTGCGCGACCACATGAGTGAGGCAGAGCTGATCTTCACCGCGCTGGCAGAGCTTTCTACGCGCCAGATCGCGGAGAGCGTAGAGGCCATCGGCATGAACGAGAATGAGGCGGCGGCCAAGACAGGTGGCGGTATTGCCAAAAGGGCGCGGTTGGAACTGGAAGGGAAGACGGGTAAGCGGGTAGTGTCGTCTGAAAATTATTTGCCGCCGGGGAAGAGGAAATTGGCGAAGGAATAATGTCATTCACCGAAGGCCGGTATGACGTTTGATCACCAGACCTCGTGAAAACGCCCGTCAATAGGCGATCTACACCATGCACTTGATGGAGATCGCCTATTGACGGGCATCTTCAGAGGGGTTGGTCGAAAAAACAAGCTGAGCGATGGTTGCGAAGCTCATCTTGACTTGACGGCTGAAACAGCTATATTAGACGCAACAGCCATAACGTCTAAGAGGCGCTCCTATGATTACCATGTCTTCTCTCGAAGCTCAAAATAAGTTCGGCCTTTTGCTGGATTCTTCCCTGCGCGAACCCGTCACGATCACGCGGCGCGGTCGTCCAGTCGCGGTCATTCAAGCCTATCAAGATTACCAAAGCGCCACTCAACTACCTTCGCTTGAAATGGCGAAATTCTTTAGTGAAAATTTTCCGCTGCGCGGCAAAGAGGCGGGGGATGTATTGCGCCGTTACTTTGCTGGGGTAACGTCCCCTGCCGAAAAAGAAGGTCTGACCGAAGTTGATGTAATGCAGATTCTCGATGAGAAATGACTAAGTCGCGTTACATCGTTGTTGATACCAATGTCATTATTAGTGCGGGAATTTTGCCCAACTCCACGACAGCCAAAATGCTTGCCGTTGCGTTCGATCATTTCATCCTGGCGCAAAATGCAGAAACTTGGGATGAGCTGATAACCCGCATCAGGAAGGAAAAACTCGACCGCTATTTCGAGCGCGCAAACTCACGTGCCGAGTACCTTTTGCGCGTTAACGCCAACACCGGGTTCTTTGATATAAAAACGGTCGCGACGGAATGTGCCGATCCCACGGATAACAAGTTTCTTGGTCTGGCGATTGATGCTGCCGCCACGATCATAGTCAGCGGCGATAGCCACCTACAGGTTTTGCATCCTTACCGGGGAATTTCCATCTGCTCCCCTGCGGATTTTTTGCGTTTGTATCAATAGTTATGGTTGTTTCAACATGAACAATCTATTAGAGCCGCCGCAACTCCTTCCCCCTTGCAGGGGGAAGGTTGGGATGGGGGTAGAGCGATGGAGCAGTCACGTTTCTACCCCCACCCTAGCCCTCCCCCTGCAAGGGGGAGGGGACGTGATGGCTAATCGTTTTGTTTGAAACGAACCCGGTTCACCCCTTAACCGGCTTCACCAGCGATGCCGCTAGTTTTGCGCGGCGGCGGGCTTCGTCGGTGTTGTCCGCGTTGCAGACGGCCACACCCATGCGGCGTTTGAGGAAGCTTTCCGGTTTGCCGAACAGACGAATGTCGGATTCCGGCACGGCGAGTGCTTTTGCCACGCCTTCGAACGCGATGCCTTTTTCTGCCAGTCCGCCGTAGATCACCGCCGATGCGCCGGGGCGGCGCAGTTCGGTGTTGACCGGCAGGCCGAGGATGGCGCGCGCGTGCAATTCAAATTCCGACTGGCGTTGGGTGGCGAGGGTGACCAGGCCAGTGTCGTGCGGACGCGGGCTGACTTCGGAGAACCATACTTCGTCGCCCTTGATGAACAGCTCCACGCCGAAGATGCCGCGTCCGCCCAAGGCGGAGGTCACTTTGCCCGCCATGTCGCGCGCGCGTTGCAATGCCACGGGCGACATGATTTGCGGCTGCCACGATTCAACGTAGTCGCCTGACACTTGCACGTGGCCTATGGGTTCGCAGAAGAAAGTTTCCACTTGGCCGGATGCGCCGACGGCGCGCACGGTGAGTTGGGTGATTTCGTATTCGAAATCGACGAAGCCTTCCACGATGACGCGCGCTTCTTTGACGCGACCGGATTTCAAGGCGTAGTCCCACGCGGTTTGCACGTCTTGCTGGCCGCGCAACAAGGACTGGCCTTTGCCGGAAGACGACATCACCGGTTTGACGATGCAGGGGAAACCGATGCCGCCGTCGATGGCAGCTTGCAGTTCTTCCAGCGAACTGGCGAAAACGTATTTGGATGTCGGCAGGCCGAGTTCTTCTGCGGCGAGGCGGCGTATGCCTTCACGATTCATGGTGAGTTGGGCGGCACGCGCGGTCGGGATCACCTCGGCGATTTTTTCTCTTTCGATGTCGGCCAGCACCGAGGTGGCAATGGCTTCGATCTCGGGCACTACCAAGTCCGGGCGTTCCGCTTCAATTACCGCGCGCAAGGCTACCGGATCGGTCATGTTGATGACGTGTGAACGGTGCGCCACCTGCATGCCCGGCGCATCGGCATAGCGATCCACCGCGATCACTTCCACCCCCAAGCGTTGCAAAGCGATGACGACTTCTTTGCCCAGTTCGCCCGCCCCCAGGAACAAAACTTTGGTGGCGGAGGGGCTCAGCGGTGTGCCGATACGGGAGAGGTGGTTGGTTGTCATGATGGTGAGCGGTGAGTTGAATTTAGGGGATGCGATGGTAGCTTGATATTTGCCTGTTGGACAACCCGTAGTTACCCGCGCGTATTGGATTGCGTCGCGAATTGCGTCAGATCAACCAGCGGTGCGGGCTGCCAGCCGGGTTTGCGGTGCTCGGCAACGACGTTGGTGAAGATGCCGCCGCGCACGTAGAACTTGGCGGTGAGGCGCATGAAGCGCGGTTGGGTGGCGGCGACCAGATCGTTCAGTACGCGGTTGGTCACGTCCTCGTGGAAATGCCCTTCGTTGCGAAATCCCCAGATATACAGCTTCAGGCTCTTCAATTCCACGCACTTCTCGTCGGCGATGTAATCCAGGATCAGCGTGGCGAAATCCGGCTGGCCGGTTTTGGGGCACAGGCAAGTAAATTCGGGGATCTCCATGTGGATGTGGTAGTCGCGCTTGGGTTGCGGGTTGGGGAAGGTCTCCAGCGTCTTGCTCGGTTGCGTGGTCATTTGGTGGGGGTTCATGCTTGGGTTAGAATGCGGCGCATTATATCGTCAGCCTGAATCAAATTGCGCCTCGCCCATATCAAGTTAGCCGGTTTCAAGTCCTTCGTTGATCCCACGCATATCTCGCTGCCGGGTCAGCTGGTGGGCATCGTCGGTCCGAACGGTTGCGGCAAATCCAATGTAATCGACGCGTTGCGCTGGGTGCTGGGCGAGTCGCGCGCTTCGGCCTTGCGCGGCGAATCCATGCAGGATGTGATCTTCAATGGCTCGGGTAACCGCAAGCCGGTGTCGCGCGCCAGCGTGGAGCTGGTGTTCGACAACACGCTGGGCAAGGTGGGCGGGCAGTGGGCCAGTTACGCCGAAATCTCCATCAAGCGCGTGCTGCAACGCAACGGCGATTCCAATTACTACATCAATAACCAGAACGTGCGGCGCAAGGACATCACCGATATTTTCCTCGGCACGGGGGTCGGCGCGCGTGCCTACGCCATCATCGAACAGGGCATGATTTCGCGCATTATCGAGGCGAAACCGGAAGAGTTAAGAGTGTTCCTCGAAGAAGCGGCGGGCGTGTCCAAATACCGCGACCGTCGGCGCGAGACCGAATTGCGTCTGGGCGATACCCGCGACAATCTGTTGCGCGTCTCCGATATTTTGCAAGAACTCGATAAACAACTGACGCATTTGGGCGAGCAGGCGGAGATAGCCAAGACCTATCGCGAACTGGAAACGCGACGCGATACCACGCAACGTTTGTTGTGGCTGGTGAACAAGCAGGAAGCCGAGACGCGCCGCGTGCGTTTCGCGCAGCAAGTCGAAAAAACCAGAAACGAACTGGAAGCCGAAATCGCAAAACTGCGCGAAGTGGAAAGCAAGCTGGAAGGTGCGCGCAGCGAACATTTTGCTTTGGCCGATGCGCTGCACGCCAAGCAGGGCGACTTGTATGCGAGCAACGCGGAAGTGGCAAGGCTGGAGCAGCAGATCACTTTCCTGACCGAACAACGCAATCGCCTAGCGCAACAGATTCAAAACGGTGAACGCCAGATCGCGCAACAGCAAACGCAGTTGCAAGGTCTGGGTACGTTGCAAACGCATTGGCAGCAGCAACAGCAGGATGCCGCCGTGCGCGTGGCGGTGAGCGAGGAGCGAGCGGAAACGGAGGCGGAGCAACTGCCGCAAGCCGAAGAGGCGGCGCGTCTGGCGCAGGAAAAACACAATGCGGTGCAGCGCGAGCAATTGCTGATCCAGCAACAATTGCAGTTGGCGGAGACGCAGCGCGGCCACATTCAGGGCAACGTGCAGCAACTGGATAGCCGCCGTTCACGGCTGATGCTGGAGCGCGACAATTTGCCAAAAGCGGATGAACTGGGGTTGGAATCCGCGCAACAGCAATTGGCCGAGTTGCAGATGCAGCACGAAGAGCAGCAACAGCAGCTGGCGCAATTGCAGGAGCAGTTGCCGCAGGCCGACGCGGCGCGGCGCGATGCGCGCAATGCGGCGCAGGAACTGGAGCGGCAGTTGGGGCAAACCGAGGCGCGCCTCAATGCGCTGAAGCAATTGCAGGCACAACTCGATAACGACAAAAATCTGAAGGCATGGCTGGTGCGGCATCAGTTGGATAACGCGCCGCGCCTATGGCAATCCATGCGCATCGAGCAGGGCTGGGAAGATGCGCTGGAAGCGGTGTTGCGCGAACGCATCAACGCGCTGGCGTTGCCGCATTTGGAAGATGCGGCAGGCTGGAGCGATGTGCCACCGGGGAAATTGGCGGTATATGCAGCGGATGGCTCGCGCTGTGCTGCGGAGGCAAATCCATCCGGGCTGACACCGCTGGCAAGCTATGTAAAAAGCCAAGATGCGCAGGCGGCTGCGGTGGTGGAAGACTGGCTGGCCGGGGTGTATGCCGTGGCAAATCTGGACGCGGCTTTGCAAATACGCGGTAGCCTGGCTGCGGGTGCGTGGTTGGTCACGCCGCAAGGCCATTTGGTCGGGGCGCACAGTGTGTTGTTTCATGCGCCGGATAGTCAGGTACACGGCATTTTGGCGCGGCAGCGCGAGATCGAGCAATTGCAGCAAGAGACGCTGCAACGCGCTGATGCCGTGGAACTGGCTAAGCTGAGCGTAGCTCAGGCTGAAGAGTTTTATCACAGCATCGAAAGCCGAATCGGCCCGTTGCGCAGCGGCAATTCAGAATCGCAGCAGCGCCAGCATCAGATCCAATTGCAGATTTTGAAATTGACGCAAGCCATCGAACGCAGCCAAGAGCGCAGTATGCAGATTGCGCAGGAACTGGAAGAGTTGTCGGAACGGGTAAACAGCGAACATCGCCAGTTGGATGAGGTGGCCGAGCGCACCGAGGTGCAACGCGAGCAATTGTCGGAGCGACAAATCGAGAGCGACCATGCGCGGCATCAGGCGAGCGCACAGGAAGCGTCGTTGCGCGAGGTGCGAGAACGCGCGCAAAGGGCGCAGCATGAATTGCAGGAATCGCGTTTTTTTGCCAAGACTTGCGCCGACAAGATCGCCGACCTTGAGCAAAACATAAAACACAACACCGAAACGCTGGCGCAATTGGAAGAGGCGTTAGCGCATAGCCGCGCCGAGCAAACCAATCTGAGCGATGGTGACGCGCAACAGAAATTGCAGGAGGTTTTGCAGCAACGCCAGATGCACGAGCAAGTATTGGCAGAGGCGCGCAACACGCTGGAGCACGCCACGCTGAACTTAAACCGGATGGAGCAGGAGCGCATGGTTTGCGAGCAGAAGCTGCATCCGTTGCGCGAGAAAGTGAGCGAGATCACGCTGAAGGAGCAGGAAGCGCGGCTGCATTACGAACAATGGGCGGAGCAACTGGCTGGTGTGGATGAAGCGCCGTTGCTGCCGTTGATTGAAGGAGCCAAAGCGGGTGGCTTGCAGAACGAATTGACGCGCGTGAGCAACGAGATCGTCGCGCTCGGTGCGGTGAATCTGGCCGCGCTGGAAGAATTGCAAACAGCGCAGGAGCGCAAATCCTATCTGGATGCGCAGGCGAAAGACTTGAACGAGGCGATCGAGACGTTGGAAGATGCGATCCGCCGCATCGACAAAGAATCGCGCGATCTGTTGATGGCGACTTATGAAGAAGTGAACCGTCATCTCTCGGAGTTGTTCCCGGTGTTGTTCGGCGGCGGCGATGCGTGTTTAGTGTTGACCGGCGACGAGATTCTGGACAGCGGGGTGCAGGTGATGGCGCATCCGCCGGGCAAAAAGAATGCCTCCATTCATTTGCTGTCAGGCGGCGAAAAAGCGCTTACCGCCATCGCGCTGGTGTTCTCCTTGTTCCAGCTAAATCCAGCGCCGTTCTGCGTACTGGACGAGGTGGATGCTCCGCTGGACGATACCAATACCGAGCGCCTATGCAAGCTGATTCAGAAAATGTCGGACAAGACGCAGTTCGTTTACATCAGCCACAACAAGATCACCATGGAAATGGCGCACCAACTGATAGGTGTGACCATGCAGGAGCGCGGCGTGTCGAAAGTGGTGTCGGTGGATATCGAGGAGGCTTTGCGGCTGCGCGAAGACAGCGGCGGCGCAGTCGCCGCCGCATTGGTTTAATTGCAGTAGGCGCTGATGTTTTTGCGAGCTTCATCCATGCGTTGTTCGCGGGCCGCATCGTCAAGATAGGTTTTTTCGCCTTTTTCATCGTAAGTCACGATACGTGAAGCTTCTTGCAGTGTGCGCAAGTTTTGTTGTGAGGTCGTGCAGTTTTGTTTTTTTGCTGCTGTTTCGGCCTCTTGCTGTGCTTTCTTTGCCGCAGTTTCTTCTTTAGCTTGTTTGGATTTTTTCAGTTCGGCTTCGCGTTCCGCAATGCTTTTGGGAGAAAAGGTGGCGGGGGCTTCTGTCTGTCCTTTACCGGCGATGTTTTTGACAGACTCGGCTTTGACATTTTCGGGGGGCGGGGCATCCGAATAATGGACTTTTCCGTCCGCATCCACCCATTTGTTGAGTCCGGCATGAGCCGTCAGGCTGAATGCGAACAGTGCAATAACCGAGAAATAGCGTTTCATGGAGTGTCCTTTAAATAATATTTACTTAAAACTACCTATTATTTTAGGGCGCGTCAATTTATCATTAGCGATGTTTTGATCGCGTCAGCGCTATTTATGATTTTCGGGCGTGGCGAACAAGCTGTCCAACGGGGGGGAGATGTCACAAGTAAAGACGCAAGCGAGTAGCAAGCTGGATTTCTTGCAGGTTGAAAATAACCAGGAACCCGTGCTCAAACTTTTTCGCACCTATTTCCGTTCGCACTTGACGACCGGGAAGTTGTTCGATGATTTTCCCGATTTTTTTCTGGTTAAGCCAATCCTTCTGAAGGATCCTGATCTGGTGACGCGCGCATCCGATAAGTTGATTCTGGATGATTGTGTGCAGCGCGCCCAAGCGCGCAAGGGATATGTCGGCGTAAGCAAGTGGCGCAATCCCAAACTGAATTACTACTGGCTGGAATTGTCGGTTTTTCCTTATATGCTGGGCGACGAGGTCAATCAGAATAATCAAGGCGAATTTTTTTATGTGCTGGGTAATTTTATCGAGTACACCAGACAGCATCCCAAGCTGTATGGCGATTTGACTGCCGAGATCGATTCGGACAAGGATCTGGCGCTGATGCTGGCGCAGATCAACAAGCGCAGCGAAAAAATTCAGGAGTTGTTGCCCTACTACTCGCTCGATATGTTGGCGAATTTCAATCCGAACTGGCCTGTAGGCGAAGTGAATAAACTGTTGCAATCCCTCAGGGGCAGCGACCAAAGCTGGTGCGACTTGTTTTTTGAACACATCATTTATGTGATGGGGCAAAAGCACCAAGGCGAGGCGTGATAGTTGCATAAGCTTGCTTGGGCGGGGCGCAAGTTTTGATATAATGCGCGCTTTGCAGAGGAAGGTTCCCATGCGTATTATTCAAAAAGCTCTCACCTTCGACGATGTGCTGCTGCTTCCGGCACATTCCAATATTCTTCCGCGCGATGTCAGTCTGCGCACCCAACTTTCACGCAATATCACGCTGAATATCCCGCTGCTGTCCGCCGCGATGGACACCGTCACCGAAGCGCGCTTGGCGATTGCCTTGGCGCAAGAGGGCGGCATCGGCATCGTGCACAAGAACATGACCGCCAAAGAACAGGCAGCGCAAGTCGCCAAGGTCAAGCGTTTCGAGAGCGGCGTGGTGAAAGATCCCATCACGATTGCGCCTAACATGACCGTGCGCGATGTGCTCAATCTGACGCGTCAACACAAGATTTCCGGTTTGCCGGTGGTGCAGGGAAAACAAGTGGTCGGCATCGTGACCAACCGCGATCTGCGCTTTGAAAACAATCTCGACCAGTCCATCACCAATATCATGACTCCGCGCGAGCGGCTGATTGTCGTTAAAGAGAATTCCAGCCGCGACGAGGCGCGTCATCTGATGCACAAGCACCGCATCGAGCGCGTGTTGGTGGTGAATGATGCCTTCGAGTTGTGCGGACTCATCACGGTTAAAGACATTCTTAAATCCAGCGAACACCCGTTGGCTTGCAAAGACGAGATGGGGCGCTTACGCGTTGGGGCAGCAGTCGGTGTGGGCGAAGGTACGGAAGAGCGCGTGGAATTGTTGGTCGAAGCCGGCGTGGACGTGCTGGTGGTGGATACCGCGCACGGCCATTCGCAGGGCGTGTTGAGCCGCGTGCAGTGGGTCAAGAAAAATTTCCCGAAAGTCGATGTGATCGGCGGCAACATCGCTACCGCTTCCGCTGCTAAAGCGCTGGTCGATCACGGTGCGGATGCGGTCAAGGTCGGTATCGGCCCCGGTTCTATTTGCACTACACGCATGGTGGCCGGAGTTGGCGTGCCGCAAATCACGGCCATCCAGAACGTGGCGGATGCGCTGGCAGGAACAGATGTGCCGCTCATTGCCGATGGCGGCGTGCGTTTCTCGGGCGATATTTCCAAGGCTATTTCCGCTGGTGCGCATACGGTTATGCTGGGCGGACTGTTCGCTGGCACTGAAGAAGCACCGGGAGAGATCGAGTTGTATCAAGGCCGTTCCTACAAATCCTATCGCGGCATGGGCAGTCTAGGCGCGATGCAGCAAGGCTCGAAAGACCGTTATTTCCAGGAAACTGAAGGCAATAACGACAAGCTGGTGCCTGAAGGGGTCGAAGGTCGTGTGCCTTACAAGGGCAGCGTGCTGGCTGTTATTCATCAATTGCTCGGCGGCTTGCGCGCCAGCATGGGCTACCTCGGTTGTGCCGACATCGCCACAGTTCATGCAAAAGCGGAATTCGTCGAGATCACCTCTGCCGGCATTCGCGAGTCGCATGTACATGATGTGCAGATCACCAAAGAAGCGCCGAACTATCATATCGACTAGGATTGGGGATCGAGGATTCAGGATTGAGTAAAATCAGTCCTGATCTTCACTTCTAAATCCTGCATCCTCATTCCTAAATCCTTTCAAGCCATGCATAAAAAAATCCTCATCCTCGATTTCGGTTCCCAGTACACCCAGCTGATTGCACGTCGTGTGCGCGAGACGCATGTCTATTGTGAACTGCATCCGTGGGACATGCCTGAAGCGGACATCCGTGCGTTCAATCCGGCGGGCATTATTCTTTCCGGCGGACCGAATTCGGTATATGAAGAAGAAACGCCGAAAGCGCCGCAGGTGGTGTTTGATCTGGGCGTGCCGGTGCTGGGCATTTGTTACGGCATGCAGACCATGGCGGCGCAACTGGGCGGCAAGGTCGAGAGCGGCAAGGTTCGCGAATTCGGATATGCCGAGATTCGTGCGCAGGGACATTCAAAATTGTTCGACGGCGTGCAGGACAGAACCAACGCGCAAGGCCACGGCTTGCTCGATGTGTGGATGAGCCATGGCGATAAGGTGACTGCTTTGCCACCGGGCTTTACGGCGATTGCTTCCAACGAGGCTACGCCGTTCGCCGCGATGGCGGACGAATCGCGCAACTACTACGCGGTGCAGTTCCATCCCGAAGTGACCCATACCTATCAAGGCAAGGCCATCATCGCCCGTTTCGCGCACGACATCTGCGGTTGCGGCAATGATTGGAACATGCCGGACTACATCGCCGAAGCGGTGGAAAAAATTCGCGCGCAAGTCGGCGAAGAAGAAGTGATTCTCGGCTTGTCGGGCGGGGTGGATTCCTCTGTGGCGGCGGCACTGATTCATCGCGCCATCGGCGACAAACTGACTTGCGTGTTTGTGGACAACGGCCTGTTGCGCCTGCACGAAGGCGATCAGGTGATGGAGACCTTCGGCATCAATTTGAAGATGAAGGTCATCCGCGTGGATGCCAGCGGCGAGTTCATGAAACACCTCACGGGTGTGACCGACCCGGAACAAAAACGAAAAGTGATCGGGCGCGAATTCGTCGAAGTGTTTCAGCGCGAATCGGCCAAACTGAAGCAAGCCAAGTGGTTGGCGCAAGGCACGATTTATCCCGACGTGATCGAATCCGCCGGAGCCAAAACAAAAAAGGCGCATGCGATCAAATCGCACCACAACGTCGGTGGTTTGCCGGAATCCATGCACCTAAAATTGCTGGAGCCATTGCGCGAACTGTTCAAGGATGAAGTGCGCGAACTGGGCGTGGCACTGGGTTTGCCAGCCGACATGATCTACCGCCATCCTTTCCCTGGCCCCGGTTTGGGCGTGCGTATTCTGGGCGAAGTGAAGCGCGAATATGCCGAGTTGCTACGTCGTGCAGATGCCATCTTCATCGAAGAATTGCGCAACACCAAAGATGCCAGCGGCAAGAGTTGGTACGACCTCACCAGTCAGGCTTTCACCGTGTTCCTGCCGGTGAAGAGCGTCGGCGTAATGGGCGACGGACGCACCTACGAATGGGTGGTGGCATTGCGCGCGGTGCAGACGCAGGACTTCATGACCGCGCACTGGGCACACCTGCCGTATGAACTGCTGGGCAAAGTTTCCAACCGCATCATCAACGAAGTGCGCGGTATCAATCGCGTGGTGTATGATATTTCCGGCAAGCCGCCTGCAACTATCGAGTGGGAATAAAGCCGAGCGTGGCAAATAAAAAAGCGGTGGACTAACCACCGCTTTTTTTTGGTAGAGAAACGCTTCAATGTGAGACGCGGGTTACTCCTGCGCTTTCGATGACGCGCACTGTATCGCCGACGGCGAAGGTTTCTCCGCTGATGGATTTGGCCTGAACCACCGAGATGTGGCTGCCGTCTTCAAGCTTGATGGCGATCTCCAGCGCATCTTCGCGCGTATAAGCTTCTTCCGTGGCCGCACCCAGCATGCCGCCGACTACGCTGCCGAGAACGGAGGCGATCTCGCCGGTTTTTCCCTGCGATGCACCGCTACCGGCGATACCGCCGACCACCGCGCCGGCGGTGGTGCCGATCTGGCTTTGCGTACCTTCGATGCGCACCGCACGCACGCTTTCGATCACGCCGACTTTGAAGGTTTGCACCTGGCGCACTTGATCGCGGGTATAGACATCGGCGGATTTTCCGCTGGCGCATGCGCCCAGCAATACAGCGGCGGACAAGGCAAGAATCAGTTTTGTGTTCATGTGCGGACTCCTTGAGAAATTTGACTGCTGTTCGATTGCGCGTCAGGGCTAAGGTTCATTTTTTTGAATAGCCGGGCCGCCATTTTTTGAGCAATAGCGCGTTGCTGACGACCGACAACGAACTCATCGCCATTGCGCCGCCCGCAATGACCGGATTGAGCAAGCCCATTGCTGCCAGCGGAATACCCAGCACGTTGTAGGCAAAAGCGAAGAACAGGTTCTGGCGGATTTTGGCGAGGGTGACCTGCGACAGGTCGATGGCATCCGCCACGCTGGACAGATCGTTGCGCATCAGCGTGATGTCTGCCGCTTCGATGGCGATGTCGCTGCCGCTCTTCATGGCGAAGCTGACATCGGCGGCGGCCAGCGCGGGCGCGTCGTTGATGCCGTCGCCGACCATGCCGACGATTTGTTCGCTGGCTTTATACGAGTTGACATGATGCGCTTTGTCTTGCGGCAACACTTCGGCGCGGTACTCGTCAATTCCGGCCTGCTGTGCGATGGCGTGCGCCGTGGCTTCGTTGTCGCCGCTCAACATCACCACGCGTATGCCCATGGCGCGCAAGCGTGCCACGGCGGCGACGCTGGTCGGACGCAGCTGGTCGGCAAATGCGATGTAACCCAGCATGCTGTTATTGCGCGCCAGCGCGATGACGCTTTTGCCTTCTTGTTGCAGAGCCAGTATTGACGGCGTATCCGACGCGATGCCTTGTTCGGACAGAAAGGCGGGCGAACCCATCACGTAAGATTCGCCATCCAGTGTGGCGCGCAGCCCCTTGCCCGGTGTCTCGACGAAATCGCTGACGGGCAGCGGCGCTACTGATTGAGCTTCGGCGTATTCCAGCAGCGCGGCAGATAGCGGGTGAGTGGAATGCTGTCCCAGACTGGCCGCGACGCGCAGCAACTCGCCATCATCGCTGCCCGCATTCGGGCGCAATTCAGTCACTGTCGGTTTGCCTTCGGTCAGCGTGCCGGTCTTGTCCAGCACCAGCACCGACAATTTGTGCGCGCGCTCCAGCGATGCCGCATCTTTAACCAGAATGCCGTTGCGCGCCGCCAAGCCGCTGGCGACCACGATGGTGATAGGCGTGGCCAGCCCCAGCGCGCAAGGACAAGCGATCACCAGCACCGACACCGCGTTTATCAGCGCGTAGGAGAAATTGCCTTCCACCGCAAGCCAGTAAGCAAAGGTCAGCGCCGCCAGCACCAGCACCACCGGCACGAACACGCCGGAGATTTTATCGGCCAGTTTCTGGATGGCGGCTTTCGAACCTTGTGCCTGCTCGACCAGACGGATCACCGCCGCCAACTGGGTGCGGCTACCCACCGCGATGGCGCGGCATTTGATGACCCCGTGCTGGTTCATGGTGGCGGCATACACCTTGTCGTCCGTCTCCTTGATTTGCGGCATGCTTTCGCCGGTCAGCATGCTTTCGTCCAGGCTGGACGAACCTTCCAGCACCACGCCATCGACCGGTACGCTTTCACCCGGACGCACCACGAAAATATCATCGGGGCGGAACTGCCCGACCGGTACGTCGATCACCACACCGTCGCGTTCCACATGGGCGATCTTCGGTTGCAGATTGAACAGCGCTTCCAGCGCCGAGGTGGCTTTGTTTTTTGCATTGGCCTCCAGCAATTTGCCGAGCAACACCAGCGTGATGAGCGTCGCGCCCGCTTCGAAATACACGGGCTGATGCAGACCCAGCAGCACGATGGCGCAGCTCAGGAAATAGGCGGCACTGGTTCCCAGCGCCACCAGCAAATCCATGTTGCCGCTGCCGTGCTTGATGCTGCCCCATGCGCCGCGATAAAAACGCGCGCCCGCCCAGAACTGCACCGGCGTGGCCAGCAGCCATTGCAGCCAGGTGGGCAGAGGAAAATGCACATCAAACATCATCAAGGCCATCTTCAGCAGCAGCGGAGAAATGAGCGCCAGCGAAACGTAAAACACCATTTTTTCTTTGTGGAACTGTCTGGCTCTATCCAGCTTTTCCGCCGCAAAATCGCGCGCCACATGCGCATCGAAGCCGGTGTCTTGTACGGCTTTGATAATTGCGTCAACGTCGTTCAGCGCGGGGTCGAAAGTGACGCTGGCTTTTTCGGTGGCGAGATTGACCACCGCGTTGACATGCGGCAGCTGGTTAAGGGATTTTTCCAGGCGGGCGGAGCAGGAAGCGCAGCGCATACCGACGATCTGGAGTTCGGCGTGGTTTTCAGCAGATGACATGGGTAAATGAGTCGAGGAATGAACGTGATAAAAGATACGCCCGATAGACTGGCTTGTCTATCGGGCGCGGGTGATGCGGATGAATAGCAATGCTTATTTCTTTTCCATCGGGCAAGTGTTCATGCCGAGCAGAGTATAGGCTGGGCAAAAGCCGAAGATGCCGGTGAGCAAAGGCACAACGCCGATCCAACCCCATACGCCGACTGTTCCGGTCAGCGTCAAGCCGATCAACGCCAGACCAACCACGATACGCAGACCACGATCAATACCGCCTTCATTGCATTTCATTTCAATCTCCGATAATGAGTTTTGGGGCTTTCATCATACGGAATTTGCGGATAGTGTCTGTGATAAAACGCACACAGACACATTATCGGCCTTGAGCAGAACAAGGTTTCCTGTTTCAATCCGCGCTCAGTACGTTTACGGGGAAGAGCATGGGACAGGCAAGCATTGGCATCATAGGCGGTAGCGGCGTGTATGACATCGAAGGGCTGGAAAACAAACGCTGGAAAAAAATCGAATCGTCTTTCGGTGAACCTTCTGACGAATTACTGTTCGGCGAACTTGACGGGGTGAAGCTGGTATTCCTGCCGCGTCACGGGCGAGGGCACAAAATCCCGCCGTCCGAAATCAATTTTCGCGCCAACATCGACGTGCTCAAACGCGTCGGCGTGACCGATGTAATTTCGGTCAGCGCGGTCGGCTCGTTGCGCGAAGACCTTCCGCCCGGCACCTTCGTCATCGTCGATCAATTTATCGACCGCACCTTCGCCCGCAACAAATCGTTCTTCGGCAGCGGCCTGGTGGCGCACGTGTCGATGGCGCATCCGGTGTGCAGCCGTCTGGGCGACCACATCGAAGCGGCGGTCAAGGAAGCGGGCATCAACGCCGTGCGCGGCGGCACGTATCTGGTGATGGAAGGCGCACAATTTTCCACGCTGGCCGAATCAAATGTGTATCGCAGCTGGGGTTGCGACGTGATCGGCATGACCAACATGCCCGAAGCCAAACTCGCGCGCGAAGCCGAGCTGTGTTACGCCACCGTGGCCATGGTCACCGACTTCGACTGCTGGCATCCCGACCACGCGCATGTGAATGTGGATCAGATTATCAAAGTGCTGCTGGCCAATGCCGACAAGGCCAAAACGCTGGTGAAACATGCCGTGCCGCGTCTGGGCGGCGATGAGAATGCGCACGAATGCGGCTGCCGCAGCTCGCTGCAATATGCCCTCATCACCTCGCCCGAAGCGCGCGACGAAGAAATGAAAAAGAAACTGCATGCGATAGCGGGGCGGATGCTGAAATAAAAAACTTGTTTGCCCGCAGATTACGCAGATTCACGCAGATTAAAATCAACCCTCGAAAAAATCTGCGTGAATCTGCGTGAATCTGCGTAATCTGCGGACAACGATTTTGATCTATAGGAATCCATGACTGAACTTTCATTGCGCCAACAACTACTCGACATTTCGCGCCGCCTGGTCGAACTCGGCCTCAATCGCGGTTCATCGGGTAACGCTTCGGTGCGCTTAGGCGACGGCATGCTTATCACCCCGTCCGCCTTGCCCGTATCCGAAATGAGCAGCGAGAGCATGGTGCGCATGGACTTGGGTGGCAACGTGCTGCAAGGCGGCAAACCCTCCAGCGAATGGCGATTCCACCGCGACATCTTTGTTTCGCGCCCCGAGATCAATGCTGTCATCCACACCCATTCCATCTACGCCACCACCATCGCTTGTTTGCGCAAAGACGTGCCGCCAGTGCATTACCACATCGCAATCACCGGCGGCGACACCATCCGTTGCACGCCGTACTCCGTGTTCGGCGAACAGACACTTTCCGACCACGCGCTCGAAGCGTTGCGCGAGCGCAAAGCCTGCCTGCTGGGCAACCACGGCATGATCGTGCTGGGCACGGACTTGGCCGACGCGCTGGCCGTCGCGGTGGAAGTCGAGTTCGTCTGCGAAATCTACTGGCGCACCCTGCAAGCGGGCGAGCCGCAGATACTCACACCGCAACAGATGTATGAAGTGAAACAGAAGTTTGTCGAGTACAAGAAGAAAAGCTAACCCAAAACCTTCCCCGCAGATTACACAGATTACGCAGATTCTCGTATTTTAGTTTTGCCTTTAAATCTGTTTAATCTGTGTAATCTGCGGGCAAAAAGTTTTTGAATTTTAATTTAGGAAACCGCCATGCCCATCAAATCAAAAATCCGCACCGTCCCCCATTACCCCAAACAAGGCATCCAGTTCCGCGACATCACCACCTTGCTCAAAGATCCGGTCGGTCTGCGCATCACCGTGGATGAACTGGTGCGCCGCTACGCCGACGTGAAGATCGACAAGATCGCCGGCATCGAATCGCGCGGCTTCATCATCGGCGCACCGCTGGCTTACGCGCTGGGCAAAGGCTTCGTGCCCATCCGCAAAAAAGGCAAACTGCCCGCCGAAACCATAGGTCACGACTACGAACTCGAATACGGCACCGACCGCATCGAGATACACACCGATGCCATCGAAAAAGGCGAAAAGGTATTGCTGGTGGACGACCTCATCGCCACCGGCGGCACCGCCCAAGCTGCCTGCTCGCTGATCGAAAAAATGGGCGGCCACATCGTCGAATGCTGCTTCATCATCGACCTGCCCGACATCGGCGGACGCGCAAGGCTGGAGAAACACGGGCAGAAGGTGTTTGCGTTGTGCGAGTTTGAGGGGGATTAGCTGCAAGTGCTGCTGTGATTTGATGTTGTCGAAAATAGCTTGAAAAGTTGTCGATGTTGCGTACAATAGTTGTCGATATTATCCAATTCTGTTGACGAGCCGTGAGAGCAAAAACATCTGAAATCAGAAATTTCATGTTGCGCATGTGCCGCAGCAAGGCACTTCATGTTGCGGCAGAAACGGCGCGGCATTTCGGCATTTCAAAGCAAGCCGCCAGCCGACACCTTCTTGCTCTGGAGAGCGACGGAATGATTCGTTCTTCCGGTGCGGGCAATGTAAAAATTTCGTGGCTTGTTCCATTAGTTGAAAAATCATGGAGCTTTAATTTGGCGGGCTTGCGCGAGGATGTTGTCTGGCTTGAGAACCTTGCCCCGCTGTTGCTCGACTTGCCAGCAAACGTGCGCGATATGTGGCATTACGGGGTCACGGAGATGATTAACAACACCATAGATCACTCCGAAGGTACTGCGCTGACAATTCATTTCGCCCGTACTGCGCTTGATACAGAGGTCTGGATAGACGATGACGGGGAGGGCATCTTTCATCGCATTCAACGGCTGGCAAAGCTTTACGATCCAAGAGAAGCAATTCTGGAATTGGCAAAAGGAAAGTTCACCACTGACCCGGCCAATCATTCGGGTGAGGGCATCTTTTTCTCTTCGCGCTCATTCGATTCGTTCGTAATCATGTCGCGTACTCTCTATTTTTCGCACAATGCAGAACAGGACGACTGGCTGATAGATGGCGACAAAGACATTCCGGGGACGCGCGTATATTTGAAGTTGGCAAACGAAAGCCAGCGCACCCTTAATTCTGTCTATTCGCAGTTTACCGAGCCGGACGAATTTTCCTTTAGCAAAACCATTGTGCCGGTTCGATTGGCGCGTCACGAAGGCGAGAAGTTGATTTCGCGCTCGCAGGCAAAGCGGCTCGTATCGCGCTTTGAAAAATTCAAGACGGTCGTGCTGGACTTTGCCGGAGTGGAAGAAATCGGACAGGCATTTGCCGACGAGATTTTTCGGGTATTCGCCACATCGCACCCGGAGGTTGAGCTAATTCCCATTCACGCCGCAACCGAAGTTCAGCAAATGATTGTTCGGGCGTTGGCTGTAAGATGAAAAATAGATGGGCGGCCACATCGTCGAATGCTGCTTCAGCATCGACCTGCCGGATATTGGTGGACGCGCGCGACTGAAGAAACTCGGGCAGAAGGTGTTTGCGTTGTGCGAGTTTGAAGGCGACTAGAAATGATCTGATCAACTAATAATTGGAGAGGCGAGTGAAAGTCTTTTATATATTATTTTCAACCATCATTTTCCTATTCATATGCGCAATTCTATTTGTCTCTGTTGGAGAACGAATTGATCCTATGGGGATAGTAATAGTGCTTGTATTACTTCTTGGTTTGGGAGTTTTGTTTTCCATTCGATTCATGCCTGGAAAACAAAGAGTACGCGAACAAAGTAGTGACAAGTCATCGTTGTTTAGTTTTGATTCCCAAGATTCAAGTCGTATTCAGCTTGCAATAGGCATTTTTCTTTATGTGATTGCCCTAGTTGATTTCATCAAGCCGCAAATCCCGAACGAATCTGCTAGATGGGGTTGGTTTTACAAAATATTATTTGACCAATTTGGATTGTTAGGCATGTCATTGTGGTGGTTTGCACTGGGGTCTATTTTGGTCGTCATGGCTTTTACCAAAACGAAGCGTATGTAAAAGGCTGGTTTTTTTCTGAGCAAATCAATTTAGAAAGAGTGGAATGAAAGTCGAAACCCTACGCTGGCTCAACAACAAGCTGGAGATGATAGACCAGCGCATCCTACCCGCTGCCTTTGAATATGTGAGCTATGACTCGGCTTCCTCGGTGGCGGAGGGCATTCGCAGCATGGTGGTGCGCGGTGCGCCTGCTATTGGCGTGGCGGCGGCTTATGGGGTGGCGTTGGAGGCGTTGCGGTTGTCCACCCTTCGACAGGCTCAGGGCGAACGGGATGAGTTTGATAAGGGCATGGAAACGGGCTTCGCCGTGCTGGCCGCGAGCCGACCCACGGCGGTGAATCTGTTCTGGGCGTTGCAGCGTATGCGCCGCGTTTGGGAAAGTGTGGCGGCGCAATCGCCGCAGCAGATCGCGCAGCGTTTGCTGGGCGAGGCGCATGAGATATTGGCGGAGGACATTCGCATCAACAAGGCGATGGGCGCGTATGGTGCGGCGTTGTTGAAGGACGGGGCGCGGGTGCTGACGCATTGCAACGCGGGGGCGCTGGCGACGGCGGGGTGGGGCACGGCGCTAGGGGTGTTCCGTTCGGCGGTGGAGGCGGGCAAAAAAATTTCGGTGATCGCGGACGAGACGCGGCCTTTTCTGCAAGGCGCGCGGCTGACGGCGTGGGAGATGGTGCAGGAGAATATTCCGGTGACGCTGATTACCGACAACATGGCCGGGCATTTGATGGCGCGCGGCGAGGTGGATGCGGTGGTGGTGGGCACGGACCGCGTGGCGGCCAATGGCGATGTGGCGAACAAGATCGGCACGTACATGGTGGCGGTGCTGGCGCGGCGGCACAACATTCCGTTTTATGTGGCGTGCCCGCTTTCCACTATCGACATGAATATTGCCACGGGCGCGGACATTCCCATCGAGGAGCGTTCGGTGGAGGAGGTGAAAGGTTTCCGCGACTATCACTGGGCGGCGGAGGGCGTGACGATTCGCAACCCGGCGTTCGATGTGACTCCGGCGGAGTTGGTGTCGGGGCTGATTACCGAGCGCGGTGTGGTGTTGCTGCCGGATACGCAAAGCATTCGGCAGTTGATATTGGGGTGATGCGCGAAGGACTTCAATGTTCGTCATTCCGGCGCAGGCCGGAATCCAGTTGGATAAGAATCCCTTGCGTAGCAAGGACAAACCCTAACGGCATGTTGAATAAAATCGCTGGATTCCGGCCTTCGCCGGAATGACGGATGTTTTGAGCTTCTCGATGAGATGCACCTTGCCCGCAAGCCAATAAATACGCCATTCTCCATCAAGTGCAACGCGTAGATCGCCTATTGACGGGCATCGCGGGGCAGTTGGTGTTTATATTTTTTGTTTGAGCGCTGCTGCAAGCCACAATCCATGGCAAATGGGCGATTCAAGGTTAAATACCTGTTTCCATTAGTGCATCCTTTTGGTACAATCCGCGCCGTTTTCAGATGGGCTTCGAGCCCGTTTTTTATTTGTGGGTACGAATATGGATGTGTCTAAGCTGGTAGAAACGACGCTGGCCGGTATGGGTTACGAGCTGGTTGACTTGGAAGTGTCCGGGCGCGGGCTGATGCGCGTGTTCATGGACAAGCCGGAAGGCATTGCGGTGGAAGACTGCGAACGGGTGAGCAACCAATTGGTGCGTTTGTTCACGGTGGAGGGGGTGGAGTACGAGCGCCTCGAAATATCTTCGCCGGGTCTGGATCGGGTGCTGAAGAAGGAAGCCGATTTCGTGCGTTTTGCCGGGCAGAAAGCGCAGATCAAGTTGCGCATGCCGATGGCGGCGCGCAAAAATTTCGTTGGCATTATCGGCGAACTGAAAGATGGAATTTTGCAGTTGGATGTGGATGGCAGCCCGGTTGCAATCGAGCTGTCGAATATGGATAAGGCACGTCTTGTGCCGACGTTTTAGTTGCTGGAGATAGCGATGAGTCGTGAAGTTCTGTTGTTGGTAGATGCCTTGGCGCGTGAGAAAAACGTGGATAAGGAAATCGTGTTTGGTGCGCTGGAAGCGGCGTTGGCCTCGGCCACCAAGAAGCGTTTCCCGGACGAAGAGGCGGAGGTGCGCGTGAGCATCGACCGCCAGACCGGCGAGTACGAATCGTTCCGCCGCTGGCAGGTGATGGACGACGAAACGTTTGAAACGCCCGAGCTGCATATCAAGCAAAGCGAAGCGGAAAAGCTGAATCCCGGCATTCAACTGGACGACTTTGTCGAAGAGCAGTTGGAGAATATCGACTTCGGTCGTATCGGCGCGCAAGCCGCAAAACAAGTCATCTTCCAGAAGATTCGCGACGCGGAACGCGAGCAGATTCTGGCCGACTTCATGGAGCGCAACGAGCATCTGGTGTCCGGCACGATCAAGCGCATCGAGCGCGGCAACGCCATCGTCGAGTTCGGCAAGATCGAAGCCTTGCTGCCGCGCGACCAGATGATCCCGAAAGAAAATTTGCGCGTCGGCGACCGCGTGCGTTCCTATCTGTTGCGCGTGGACCGCACCGTGCGCGGCCCGCAAATCATCCTGTCGCGTATCACCGCGCAATTCCTGGCCAAGCTGTTCGAGCTGGAAGTGCCGGAGATCGAAGAAGGTCTGCTGGAGATCGTCAGTGCGGCACGCGACCCCGGTTCGCGCGCCAAGATCGCGGTGCGCAGCCACGACCAGCGTCTCGACCCCATCGGCACTTGCGTCGGCATGCGCGGTTCGCGCGTGCAGGCGGTGACCAACGAACTGGCGGGCGAGCGCGTTGACATCATTTTGTGGTCGGACGATGCCGCCACGTTCGTCATCAATGCGCTGGCTCCGGCGGAAGTCAGCAGCATCATGGTGGACGAAGACAAGCACAGCATGGATGTGGTGATCGAGGAAGAGAATCTGGCGCAAGCCATCGGACGCGGCGGTCAGAACGTGCGTCTGGCGACCGAGTTGACCAACTGGGAAATCAACCTGATGACGGTGGAGCAAGCTGCCGAGAAGAACGAGCAGGAGTTCTCCAAGATTCGCGACCTGTTTGTGAGCAAGCTGGATGTGGACGAGGAAGTCGCCGACATTCTGGTGCAGGAAGGTTTCAATACGCTGGAAGAAGTGGCATACGTGCCGCTGGAAGAAATGCAGGCCATCGAATCTTTCGACGAAGCGACGGTGGAAGAGCTGCGCAGCCGCGCGCGCAACGCGCTGCTGACCGCTGCCATCGCCAACGAAGAGCAGGTCGAGCACAACATCGAAGACCTGCTGAAGATCGAAGGCATGGACGAAGAAACGGCGCGAGCACTGGCGGGCAAGGGCATCGGCACGCAAGAGCAGTTGGCCGATCTGGATGGCGATGAATTGATGGAAATGACCGGAATGGATGCCGAGCGCGCCAATCAGTTGATTATGACGGCGCGTGCGCCTTGGTTCGTTTGAACCTGAAGCGCAGGCAGTAAGGGTTATCCGTAGTCTGGTATTGGTTAAGGGGTTGCAATGGGAAAAATGAACGTCGCGCAATTTGCGGGTGAGCTGGGACTTCCGGTCGAGCTGCTGTTGGAGCAGTTGAAATCGGCTGGAGTCTCCAAGCAGAAAGATACCGACTCCATCTCCGAACAGGACAAGTCGCAATTGCTGGAACATCTGCGCAGCGCGCACGGTGGCGGCAAGAACAAGATCACGCTGGTGCGCCGCGAGACGACAGCGATCAAGAAGGCCGACAGCACCGGCAAGTCGCGCACCATTCAAGTCGAAGTGCGCAAGAAACGCACTGTTGCCCCCGCCGCCGCAGTACAGGCTGCCGAAGCGGCAGTCGAAGTGGTAGCAGCGCCCGCTCCGGTAGCCGCTCCTGCACCTGTTGTGGAAGTTGCCGCGCCTGCCAAGCCCGCCAAGAAGGGCTTGAACGAGCAGGAGCAAAAAGTACGCGAAGAAGAAGCGCGTCAACAAGCCGAGCTGGCGGCACGCCAAGCGGCAGATGCGCTGGCCAAACAAGAGCGCAATAAACGCAAAGCCGCTGTCGCCGAACCTGCTCCCGCGCCTGCTCCGGTCGCTGCCCCCGTGGCTGCGCCGACTCCCGAGCCTGTGGCCGTGGCGAAGTCTGCCGTTGCAGCGCCCGCCAAACCTGCTGCTGCGGGTACGCCGGAAGGCACGTTGCACAAGCCGACGCTCAAGCCCGGCGACAAGGTCGCGCGTCCCGCCAAAAAGGTCGAGAAGCCAGCCGCCGCTGTCAAAGAAAGTCCGTGGGATGAAAAAGGACACAAAAAACGTCCGCCATCGCGCAGCACCGATACCCGTGCCGGATTGGGCAGCCGCACCGGCGGCAGCGCAGTGCGCGCGCCGCGTCACGACAAACACAGCAAGCCGGATGCGGGACAACATGCATTCTCGTTGCCGACAGAACCTATCGTGCAGGAAGTGATGGTTCCAGAAACCATCACCGTGGCCGAGTTGGCGCAGAAGATGTCGATCAAGGCGGTGGAGATTATCAAGACCCTGATGAAAATGGGTTCCATGGTCACCATCAACCAGGTGCTGGATCAGGAAACCGCGATGATTCTGGTGGAAGAAATGGGACACAAAGCGGTTCCGGCCAAACCGGACGATCCCGATGCGTTCCTGATGGAAGCGGTCGATCACGCCGATGTGATATTTGAATCGCGCGCGCCGGTCGTCACCGTGATGGGTCACGTTGACCACGGTAAAACTTCCTTGCTGGATTACATCCGCCGCACTCGTGTGGCGAGCGGCGAAGCGGGCGGAATCACGCAGCACATCGGCGCATATCACGTCGATACGCCGCGCGGCATGATTACTTTCCTCGACACGCCCGGCCACGAAGCGTTTACGGCGATGCGCGCGCGCGGCGCGAAAGCCACCGACATCGTGATTCTGGTGGTGGCGGCGGACGACGGCGTGATGCCGCAAACCAAAGAAGCGATTCACCACGCCAAAGCGGCGGGCGTGCCCATCGTGGTGGCGGTGACCAAGATTGATAAACCGGATGCCAATTCCGAGCGCGTGCGCCAGGAACTGGTGGCGGAAGGTGTGGTACCGGAAGATTGGGGCGGCGACGCGATGTTTGTCGAAGTGTCGGCCAAGACCGGACAAGGCATTGACACTTTGCTCGAAGGTATTTTGCTGCAAGCCGAAGTGCTGGAATTGAAAGCGCCGAAGAACACCAGCGCCAAGGGCGTGGTGGTTGAAGCGCGTCTGGACAAGGGCAAGGGCGCAGTGGCGACATTGCTGGTGCAATCCGGCACGCTGAAACGCGGCGACGCGATTCTGGTCGGTTCAGTGTCGGGTCGTGTGCGCGCCATGCTGGATGAAAACGGCAAGGCTATCCACCAAGCCGGTCCTTCCATCCCGGTCGAAATTCAAGGTCTGTCCGAAGTGCCGGTGGCGGGTGCCGATTTCCTGGTGCTGGCCGACGAGAAGAAAGCGCGCGAAATCGCGCTGTTCCGCCAAGGCAAGTTCCGCGACGTGAAACTGGCCAAGCAGCAAGCCGCAAAGCTGGAAAACATGTTCGAGCAGATGGGCGAAGGCGAAGTGCGCACCTTGTCGCTGATAGTCAAAGCCGATGTGCAGGGTTCGCTCGAAGCCATCGCCAGCTCGTTGCAGAAACTTTCCACGGCAGAGGTTAAGGTCAATCTCATTCACAGTGCTGTGGGCGCGATCACCGAGTCCGATGTCAACTTGGCATTGGCTTCCAAGGCCATCATCATCGGCTTCAACTCGCGCGCCGATGCCACAGCGCGCCGTCTGGCTGAATCGTCCGGCGTGGATATTCGCTACTACAACATCATCTACGCGATGGTGGACGAGATCAAAGCGGCGCTGTCCGGCATGCTGGCTCCCGAGAAGAAGGAAAGCATCATCGGCATGGTCGAGATTCGCCAAGTGTTCCACATTTCCAAGGTGGGCACGATTGCCGGATGTTATGTCACCGAGGGCTTGATTAAACGCAGCTCCAGCGTGCGTGTGTTGCGCAACAACGTGGTGATCCATACCGGCGATCTGGACTCGTTGAAACGCTTCAAGGATGACGCGAAGGAAGTTAAATCCAACTTCGAATGCGGCCTGTCCTTGCGCGGCTACAATGATCTGGAAGTCGGCGATTTCCTCGAAGTGTTCGAGATCGTCGAAGTGGCACGGGCACTGTAAATGGCCAAAGATTACGCACGCACCGATCGCATCGCCGAACAAATCCAGCGCGAATTGGCCCAGCTGATTCGTCTGGAGGTGAAAGATCCGCGCGTGCGCAAAGTCACGCTGACGGGGGTGGAAGTGACCAACGACCACTCGCACGCCAAAGTGTTTTACACCTCGCTCGACGGCAATAGTCCCGAGTTGTTGCAAGGTCTGGAACGTGCTGCCGGATTTCTGCGCAGCCAGTTGGCGCATGCCATGAAGCTGCGCATCACGCCGCAGTTGCATTTTCTCTTTGACGCGTCGGTCGAACGCGGCGCGCATCTTTCCCAGTTGATCGATCAAGCGGTTGCGAGTGACAAAAAAGACTGAGCAATTCAGGCGCGTCACCAGGCCGCTCGACGGCGTGCTGCTGTTCGATAAGCCGCTGGAACTCAGCTCCAACACCGCGCTGCAAAAAGTCCGCCGTTTATTCAGTGCCGAAAAAGCCGGGCACACCGGCACGCTAGATCCGCTGGCTACCGGCCTGCTGCCGGTCTGTTTCGGCGAAGCCACCAAATTCACCATTGCCTTACTCGATGCCGACAAACGTTATCACGCCACGATTCGTCTGGGACAACGCACGACCACCGGCGATGCCGAAGGCGAAGTGACCGAGACGCGTCCTGTGGATGTAAATGAAGCGCAAGTGCTGGCCGTGCTGCAAAAATTCATGGGCGAAACACAGCAACTGCCGCCCATGTATAGCGCCATCAAACACCAGGGCAAACCGCTGTACGAATACATTCGCAAAGGCGAAACGGTAGAGCGCGAATTACGCACGGTGTTCATTCACGAATTGAAGCTGGAGCGCTTGCAAGAAAACGAATTGGAATTCAGCGTGCTGTGCAGCAAGGGAACTTACGTGCGCACCTTGGCGGAAGACATCAGCGAACAACTGGGTTGCGGCGGACATCTGATCGCGCTGCGCCGCACCGGAATCGGCGAGTTCAATCTGGACGCTGCCTACACCCTGCCGCAACTGGAAGCGATGGATGCGGCGCAGCGCGATGCCTGCCTGTTGCCGCTGGATAGCTTGGTGCAAAACCTGCCGCGTCTGGAGTTGGATGCGGTGCAAGCCAACCGTCTGGCGCAAGGCCAGCGGCTGGGGCTGACCGATGCCTTCCCCGATGGCAAACGCAGGTTGTACGCGGACGGATGCTTCATCGGCCTCGGCGAATTGTCCGCTGGCAGACTGAGTCCCAGTCGCTTGTTGTCCGGCATCGCCAAAGCGGCGGCAGTGGTTTCTTCGCCCGAATAAATCACAGCATCAAAAAGCATTTTCGTCCGAACAACCTCACGGGAACGCCCGTCAATAGGCGATCTACAGCATGTGATTGATGGAGATGCCCGTATTTAGGGGCTTGCGGGCAAGATGACTTTCAATGTGCAAGACTTGACCAAAAATCCCGCACCCGAAAAGAGAAGCGTTTAATGCATCTCTTCTCCGGCAGGGAGTTGAAACTCGGCAGATTCAGTTAACCGGAGTTGCTTCAAAGAGGTGGCCATTCAAATTGAGGACGGCTATTGCCGCTTTGAGTTTCATTTCCTCGGTAAAATCAACTTTTGTGCCGGCTTTGTTGACATAGCCCCAGACGGTGTCTTCTCCGACCGGAAAAGTTGCCTTTTCTTCCAGCTCCGCGAAAGTGGCCAAATTCTGGCTCAATTCCTTTGCCAAAACTTCTTCTGCGCGAGAAATGATCTCGCCGCGTGTATGGCGCTGCTCGCTGATCTCGCTGCCTGCCGGACTACTCATTTGTCCGGCACTCATTCTTGTTTTGTACAACTGCTCCACTGCGTTTGTATTTGTCATGATGTGTTTTCCTTAAATAGATGTTGATGATTGAATTCCAAAATGCATGACGCAACAATATTGGAACGCCATGACTCTGTAACATATGCTTCCAGTTGCAGCAGAACCGTACGCTAACCAACGTAGATATAAACGGATCTTGCATCAATACCCCCCCAACAAAGCGCGCCATAACCAAAGTATGTTATTGGATATTTTCAACATGCCATTGCCCGGAGATGCCCGCCGATTGGCGTTCTACACGCATCGCATGCTGTAGATCGCCTATTGGCGGGCGTTTCCGTGAGGGAGCGGGAGGCGGGGGCTGCACTTTTTCGTTGGCATCCGCCAATGTGTTCGGTTACAATGCGCGTCCTTTTACAGGCGCGTAGCTCAGCTGGTTAGAGCACCACCTTGACATGGTGGGGGTCGTTGGTTCGAGTCCAATCGCGCCTACCAATTTTCCGGTAGCGTCCCGAAGTTCTTCTGAAAAAAAGCCATGTTCACATTGAGCCTGCATGGAGAAGAAAGCACTCAGGCTCAGCTCAAGTCTGGTTATTCCTATTGTTTGATCGTGCGTTCCGACACCCAGCGCAAAGCGGTGTTGGATACGCTTGCGGCCTTGCCGAACGCGGCGGTCGTCGCCAACAACGGCGGTCTCATCAGCAATCTGCGCGTGTGGGAAAACCTCGCCCTGCCGGTGCAATATCGAAATATTCAACTCGGCGGCAAATTCGAAGAGAACGTGGTAAATTTGCTGGAGAAGTGCGGCGTGCGCGACGAGCAGTCGTTTACCGCGCTGATGTTCAAGTTGCCCGATCAGTTGTCGTTGTACGAAAAACGTCTGGTCGGTTTTGTGCGCGCGATGTTGATGATGCCGGAGGTGATGGTGTACGACTCTTTGCATGAAGGACTTTCGCCCAGAGAGATGGAAAAGACCGCCAGATTCGATCGCATTTTCCGTTTGTATTATCCGTTCCGCACTTCGGTGTTGCTGAGTTTCGACGAATATCGGGACCCGACCGAACCCCGACAAGTGGTTATCCAATTGTGAGATGAAACTACCTAACTTCAATCTGACCATACTGAATACCGAGCGCAAAACTATCCGCTTTATGTGGGGCGCGATGTTGGTGCTGGTTGCGGTGTCGAGCATGATCGCGTTCAGGCAGGATTATTTTGTGCGCAATACCGCGATCTATTTCTTTGCGCCCAACGCGCAGGGAATCAGCAAAGGCATGGCGGTCAAGTTCATCGGCTTCAAGGTGGGCAGCGTTCAGGAAATCAGCATGCAGTCCAACGCTTCGGTCAAGGTCAAGTTGTCGCTGGATAACGAATACGTCCGCCTGATCGGGCAGGATGCCAAAGCGCGTTTGACCAAGGAGGCGCTGGTGGGCGAGGGCGTGGTCGAGATCATTCCCGGCGAACAACAGGTGCGGCAGGTGGTGGAGAACAGCGTGCTGGAGTTCGAGCGCGGCATTGATGCGGGCGCGTTGGTGGAGCGGCTTACCGGACAATTGCAACCTATCCTGACCGATGTAAAACAGATCACCTCTTCGATCAACAACCCGCGCGGCGACGTGCAGCAGATTCTGAAAAACCTCACTCAAGTGACCGGCGGCTTGCGCGAGACGGTGGTGCAATTCAACTCGCTGGCGCAAAGCGGCAATCAAAAACTGGATGGTGCGTATGTGAAAGTGGATCGCGCGCTGGATCGCGTCAATTCAAGTCTGGAAGCCGTGGACAAGGCGATTCCAAAACTGGTGGGCAAGGCGGATGCAACGATGGACAACGTGCAATCGGTGGCCGTCGATATCAAGCGCATCACCAGCGAATCTTCCGAACAAATTCCTTCGCTGGTGCGCAATACCAACGCGCTGGTGCAGGATAGTCAGGAGACGCTGAAAGGCGTGCAGAAATCCTGGCTGCTGAACGATCTTTTCCCCAGACCGGAAGAGACGGCGCTGCCGGTGGACGGCTATGTGACACCGCCGGTGGTCAAGCCGTGATGAATAAATTGTTCTTCAAAAGCGCGCTCTTGCTGCTGGCGTTGTCGCTGCTGTCTGCCTGCGGCAGCAAAGCGCCGGTCGCGCGCAGTGCGCGCCAGGAGCAGGCGATAGAATTCAACCAGCGCGCCCAGCGCGCTTTTTTGCGCGGCGAATATCAGGCCGCCGCAGGCTTGTACGAGAACGCGCTGCAACTGGATGCCGCCATCGAGAATGTGGACGGCATCGCGATCAATCTGCTGAATCTGGCTAGGGTAAACCAAACATTGGGCAAGCCAGCGCTGGCGCAACAATATCTGGATAGGCTGTTGGGCGAAAAGGCGCTGCATTTTCCGGCCGCGCAACTGGCTGCGGCGGCCACGCAATACGGCCTGATCCGTTTGCAGGCGGGCGATGTTGTCGTGGCGAAAATATGGGCGGACAAGGCGGCGGAATATTGCGCATCCGACTGCAAATCGTCCGGGGTGATCGCCAATCTGCGCGCGAATATCGCTTTGCAGTCCAACGATAAAGAGCAGGCGCTGTCTTGGAGCGAGCGTGCGGTCTCCGCCAACAAGGGCGAGTCGCAAGTCGAGTATGCCAATGCCTTGCGCCTGTCGGCGCAGTCCAGACTGTTGCGGCAGGAATTTGCGTTGGCGCTGCCCTTGCTGGAAGAAGCGCTGGTGATCGACAAGTCGCTGGGGCTGCCGGAAAAAATACGTCAGGATTTATTGTTGTCGGCGCAAGCGCAAGACAAATTGGGGCGCGCGGAATTGGCGGTGCAGTATCGCGAGCGGGCGGCGCGCATCGCCGCCACTTCGGTGAAGTGAGATGGAACTGAAACTGGGCGCGCTGAAGTTGGCAAATGAAAAGACCCGAATCGGTCTGGGCTTTGTCGTGTGTTTGCTGGTGACGGCGGGGCTGACTTTCTCTCACCTGAGCGAGAATTTGAACCGGAAAATACTGGACAGGCAATTTGTTTTCTTGCGTGACCACTACCCGCATCCGATTACCAACGATGTGGTGATTGTCGGCATTGATGAAGCGACCTTCAAGACTTTCAAAGAACCCTACGAATTATGGCATCCCCATTTCGGCAAATTCATGCAGGCCATGAGCCGTGCCAAGCCCTCTGTGGTCGGGATAGATGTGGCGTTGCCGGAACATTCCTACGATTTTCTGATACCGAAGTATGACCAGAATCTCACGCAGGGATTGCTCGCGCTGAAAGCGCAAAGCCCTATCGTGCTGGGGCAATTGCTGGACGAGAACGGCAACTTCCGTTCGGTGTATGCGCCATTTATCGAGGCATCCGGCACGGGGGCGCTGGCCACAGTTGTGGTGTGCTCGGAAGCGGACAAGGTGGCGCGCTACGCCGATCCGAACCAGTGTACGGTCAACGCGCAGGGCGCGACCTTGACCGAGGCGATGGCGGTGCAATTGGGCAAGAAGCTGCCATCGCGCGGGCTGGTCGATTTCAGGGTGGGCGATGAGCTGACTTACATCCCGTTTCAAAAAGTGCTGGATTGGGCGGAGAGCGGCGACGACGAGCAAATGCGCAATGCGTTCGCGGGCAAGCCGGTGTTGCTCGGCATGATCCTGCCGTTTGAAGACCGCGTGAATTTGCCCGTCGTGCTGGCGGCGTGGGAGCCGGAAAACCGCCATGTCTCCACCGTGGTGTGGCATGCGCAGGCGCTGCGCTCCATGCTGGAGCGCGGTTTGATCCAGGAATCCCATCACGATCTGGTGCTGGCGCTGAGTCTGCTCGCGGCCTTGCTTTGGTTTGCCCGTTTGCACTGGTTCAAATTTGTGTCGCTGGTGATCTTCCCGTTTGTGCTGCTGGCTTATTCGACCTGGCATCTGAGTCAGGCGGCCTATTTGCCGGTGGGCGGCATATTGCTTTCCGGCTTTGCCGCGTTCGGTTTGCGTTCCATTTACGAATTGGTGTTGAAGGCGCGCGAGAACAAGGAATTGCGCGGTATTTTCGGCAGCTACGTGAGTGCCGAGACCTTGCGCGAATTGATCGCGGGCGGCGTGCAATCGCGTCTGGAGGGGGAGCGCAAGCGGGTGTGCATCCTGTTCGCCGACATCCACAATTTCGGCGTGCGCAGCGAAAGCAGTTCACCCAAAGAAGTGGTCGCATTGTTGAACGAATATTTCACCGAAATGACGGTGGCCATCCACCAGCATAACGGCACAGCCAGCAAATTTATCGGCGATGCCATCATGGCCTGCTTCGGCGCGCCGCAAGCATTGGAATGCCCGGAGAAAAACGCATTGGAAGCCGCGCAGGCCATGCTGTTGCGCGTGCGCCAGGTCAATGCGCGCTTGAAAGAGCAGGGCATCGCACCGATAGAGATCGGTATCGGACTGCACGTGGGCGAAGTCATCATCGGTCATATCGGTTCGGAATTGCGCCACGAATACACGGCCATCGGCGAGGTGGTGAGCATGGCCGCCAAGCTGGAAGAACTGACCAAGACGTTGGGCTATCCGGTGGTGTGTTCCAAGGCGGTGGCGGAAAGCGTCGAGCTGTCCGGCGGGCTGACCGAATTGGGCGAGCAAACGATGAAAGGTAATACCGTATTGTCGGTGTGTGGCTGGTATCCGCCTTTGCTTGCGGCGAACTGATGTCTGACCTTTGGAATAAAGTCAGTCTGTGGTTGAAGCTGGGGCAGATCGTCCAGACGGCGCGCGGTTGTTTTGATTTGTGGTGGTATGCAACCAGCCATTACCGCGTTTTGAAAATCGTTCCGGTCAACACCGTGTTCCATCGCCAGATATTCTTCACCGGGGTGGAGGCGTGGGGCATCGTCGCGGTGTTCGGCTTTTTGTGCGGCACGCTGGTCATCACCCAGACCACCTCGCTGGTCGGCGGCGACAGCGAACTCACCGTGAAAATTTTGATCTGGACCGTGGTGCGCGAAGTCGGCCCCTTGTTCGCCGCCATCATCATCATCGCGCGCAGCAGTGCTGCCATCGCCTCCGAGCTGGCGCTGATGAAAACGCGCAACGAAATGACCCATCTCTCGCGCATGGGCATCTCGCCGAATGACTATCTGGTTGTGCCGCGCATTTTCGGTGTGACACTGGCCGTGGTGGCGCTGACCATTTACTTTCAAGTTGTCGCCATTGGCGGCGGTCTGGCAGTCAGCGCACTGTTCCAGAACGTCTCCTATCTGGATCAGATCGGGCGCTTCCTGAGCACCGTCAAACTCAGCGAATTCGTGCTGGTCGCCTTCAAAGGCTGTTTGTTCGGCATCGCCATTTCCACCATCTCCTGTTACAACGGCATGCAAGCCAAACCCTCGGTGACCGAAGTCCCCAAAGTCGCCATCCGCGCCGTGCTGCAAAGCCTGCTGTTCGTGTTCACGCTGGACGCGTTGATCGCCTACGTCACAATGGCGGGGTGACTTGCGCTATACTGCGCGCCGCTTGGCGCAGGGTGCGTCGGGTCAAAATTTGAAGTGCGGCGCTTGCCGCATTTGTTTTTTAGCAGAGTGAATAAAATGCCTGTCATTACCTTACCGGACGGTTCGCAACGTAGTTATCCCAACCCCGTGACTGTGGCTGAAGTCGCGCAAAGCATAGGCGCTGGTCTGGCGCGTGCGGCGCTGGCGGGCAAGGTGGACGGGGTGCTGGTGGATACCTCTCATTTGATCTCTGCCGATGCCAAGCTGGCGATCATCACCGACAAGGATGCCGACGGCCTCGATCTGATCCGCCATTCCACCGCGCACTTGTTGGCGTATGCGGTGAAGGAATTGTTCCCCGAGGCGCAGGTGACTATCGGCCCAATGATCGAAAACGGTTTCTATTACGACTTCGCTTATTCGCGCCCGTTCACGCCTGAAGATTTGACGGCTATCGAAAAACGCATGGCGGAGTTGGCCAAAAAAGATTTGCCGGTGACGCGCAAGGTAGTGCCGCGCGACGAGGCGGTGGCTTATTTCAAATCGCTGGGCGAGAAATACAAAGCCGAGCTGATCGAGTCTATTCCCGCCGATCAGGATGTGTCGCTGTACAGCGAGGGCGAGTTCACCGATTTGTGTCGCGGCCCGCACGTGCCTTCGACAGGTAAACTCAAGGCGTTCAAGCTGATGAAGGTGGCTGGTGCGTATTGGCGCGGCGATTCCAAGAACGAAATGTTGCAACGCATTTACGGCACGGCGTGGGCGAAGAAGGAAGACCTCGATGCCTATCTGGTGCGCCTGGAAGAAGCGGAGAAACGCGACCACCGCAAGCTGGGCAAGTTGCTCGATCTGTTTCACATGCAGGATGAAGCGCCGGGTATGGTGTTCTGGCATCCCAAGGGCTGGGCGATGTGGCAGGTGATCGAGCAGTACATGCGCTCCGTGTATCGCAACAACGGCTATCAGGAAATCCGCTGCCCGCAAATCATCGACCGCGTGTTGTGGGAAAAATCCGGCCATTGGGAACACTACAAAGCCAACATGTTCACCACCGAGTCGGAAAAACACGACTACGCCATCAAGCCGATGAACTGCCCCGGTCACGTGCAAGTGTTCAATGCCGATTTGCGCTCGTACCGCGAGCTGCCGCTGCGCTACGGCGAGTTTGGTTCGTGCCACCGTAATGAGCCTTCCGGCGGGCTGCACGGTCTGATGCGCGTGCGCGGTTTCGTGCAGGACGACGGCCATATTTTTTGTACTGAAGCGCAGATCGAATCCGAAGTGACGGCGTTTAATGCGCTGGTGCTCAAGGTTTACAAGGATTTCGGTTTTCACGATGTGGTGGTGAAGTTGGCGTTGCGCCCAGAGGGTAGGGTAGGTTCCGACGAAATCTGGGATAAGTCCGAAAATGCCTTGCGTGCGGCGTTAAGCGCTTCGGGTATGACTTGGGAAGAATTGCCGGGCGAGGGCGCGTTCTACGGTCCGAAAATCGAATTCCATATCAAGGATGCGATTGGCCGTTCGTGGCAGTGCGGCACGATTCAGGTGGACTTCTCCATGCCGGGACGTTTGGGTGCCGAGTTTGTCGATGAGGACAATACCCGCAAAGTGCCGGTGATGTTGCACCGCGCGATACTGGGTTCGCTGGAGCGTTTCATTGGCATCTTGGTTGAGAATCATGCCGGGGCATTGCCGTTGTGGCTGGCTCCGGTGCAGATGGTGGTGATGAATATCTCGCAGGCGCAGGAGCAATATGCTGAAAAAGTGACGGAAACGCTGCGTTTGTCCGGCTTGCGCGTGCAATCGGATTTGCGCAACGAGAAGATTACCTATAAAATCCGCGAACATAGCTTGCAGAAGTTACCTTACCAGCTGATTATCGGCGACAAGGAAATGGCTGCAGGTCTCGTTGCCGTGCGATCCCGAACAGGTGAAGACCTTGGGCAGATGTCGGTGGATGCGCTGTTACAGCGCTTGCAAACCGAGCTGCATGTGGAAAGCGCGGTTTAATTTTTTAATGGAGAATTTCCAATAGCACAGGATAAGTCGCAGCGTATCAATGAGCAGATAACAGCACCGCAGGTGCGGCTCATCGGCGCGGAGGGAGAGCAGGTTGGTGTCGTGGCAATCGCGGAAGCATTGCGTATGGCGGACGAAGCGGAATTGGATCTGGTGGAGATCGCGCCTTTGGCCGAACCGCCAGTTTGCCGGATCATGGATATCGGCAAATTCAAATACGCGGAAGCCAAGAAACAACACGAAGCCAAACTAAAACAGAAGCAAGTTCAGATCAAAGAGATCAAGTTTCGTCCGGGTACGGATGAAGGCGACTACAACATCAAGTTGCGCAACCTGATCAAATTCCTGGCTGATGGCGACAAAACCAAAATTACCCTGCGCTTCCGTGGGCGCGAGATGGCGCACCAGGAAATCGGCATGAAGCTGATCGAGCGCATCCGGGGCGATTTGGACGAACATGGCGTGGTCGAGCAGTACCCCAAGATGGAAGGCCGTCAGATGGTGATGGTGCTCGGGCCCAAGAAGAAATAAGTTTGTATCGCAACGGAGCAAGGGACTTGCCGTTGCGGTGGTAGTGCAAAGAGTCCCGCATAAGTGGTTTCGGGTTTTCAAGTGTTTCTGTCAGAAACCTCCCGACATCATCAAATAAAATGGAGTTGTTATGCCAAAGATGAAAACCAAAAGCAGTGCGAAAAAACGCTTCGTCGTTCGCCCTGGTGGCACTATCAAACGCGGTCAAGCGTTCAAGCGCCACATCCTTACCAAGAAAACCACCAAGAACAAGCGTCAACTGCGCGGTTCGACAGGTGTCCATGAAACCAATACAGCATCGGTTCGCGCCATGATGCCTTACGCGTAAGGAGTAAACATGCCAAGAGTAAAACGTGGTGTAACGGCGCGTGCGCGCCATAAGAAAGTTCTGAATCTGGCCAAGGGTTACCGTGGTCGCCGCAACAGCGTTTATCGCATCGCCAAAGAAGCGGTGATGAAGGCTGGTCAATATGCCTACCGCGACCGTCGTCAACGCAAGCGTCAGTTCCGCACTCTGTGGATCGCCCGTATCAATGCGGCTGCACGTGAACAAGGCATGGCGTATAGCGTGTTCATGAACGGCCTGAAAAAGGCGATGATCGAGATCGATCGCAAGGTGCTGGCCGATTTGGCCGTGTTCGACAAAGCTGCGTTCTCGCAGATCGTCGCACAAGCCAAAGCCAGCCTCGCCGCGTAAGTATTGCGCTAAATAAAAAAGGAGGCTTCATGCCTCCTTTTTTTGTTTCAAGATTGAATAATGCTAGAACTCAAAAAAATTCTGGATGACGCACTGCAAAGCTTCGCCGCGATAGAAGACGCGGCAGAGTTGGAAAATGCCAAGGCGCGTTATCTCGGCAAGGATGGCAGTTTGACCGGCCTGTTGAAGGGCTTGGGCAAACTTTCCGCCGAAGAGCGCCCGGCTGCCGGTGCGCGCATCAATCAAATCAAACAACAGATCGAAGCAGCGCTGAATGCGCAGCGCGATGCTATCCAGAATCGCGCATTGAACGCCAAGCTGGCAGCGGAGTCGCTGGACGTGACGCTGCCGGGGCGCGGTACGGGCGTAGGCGGGTTGCATCCGGTTACGCGCACGCTGGAACGCATAGAAACGTTGTTTCATTCCATCGGTTACGACGTGGCGGAAGGCCCGGAGATCGAAAACGATTTCTACAATTTCACCGCGCTGAACATTCCAGCCGATCATCCGGCGCGTGCCATGCACGACACTTTCTACATCGACGAGCAGCATGTGTTGCGCACGCATACCTCGCCGATCCAGATTCGCTACATGCAAGCGCACATGGCGAAATACCAGCATCTGGAAACGATGCCGGACATTCGCATCATCGCGCCGGGACGGGTCTATCGCGTGGATTCCGATGCCACCCATTCGCCCATGTTTCATCAGGTCGAAGGCTTGTGGATTGGCGAGCGCGTGAGCTTTGCCGACCTGAAAGGCGTGATAGCCGATTTCCTGCAAAACTATTTCGAGACCGAAGACATGCAAGTGCGTTTCCGTCCTTCGTTCTTTCCGTTCACCGAACCTTCGGCTGAAATGGACATGAGCTGGAAGGGCGGTTGGCTGGAGATCGGCGGCTGCGGCATGGTGCATCCGAACGTGCTCAAGCATGTCGGTATCGACAGCGAGAAATATATCGGCTTCGCTTTCGGCATGGGTGTCGAACGCTTGGCTATGCTGCGTTACGGTGTGAACGACCTCAGACTGTTCTTCGAGAACGATCTGCAATTCCTGAAACAATTTAACTGAACATGCAATTCTCTGAATCCTGGTTGCGTACCTTCGTAAACCCTTCGCTCACGAGCGAGGAGTTGTCTCACCTGTTAACCATGGCCGGGCTGGAAGTGGAGGAGATGACTTCTGTCGCGCCAGCTTTTGAAAAAGTCGTGGTGGCGCAAGTGCTGAGCAAAGACAAACATCCCGATGCGGACAGACTGAACGTACTGACCGTGGATGTTGGTCAAGCTGAACCGCTAAGCATCGTGTGCGGCGCGGGGAATGTGACCGTCGGCATGAAAGCGCCGTGTGCGCTGGTCGGTGCGAAGTTGCCCGGTATCGAGATCAAGCAGGCCAAAGTGCGCGGCATTGCCTCTTTCGGCATGATGTGTTCCTCAAAGGAAATCGGTCTGGCGGAAGAGAGTAGCGGTTTGTTGGAGTTGGCCGCTGATGCAGTCGTCGGCCAAAGCATTCGTGAACATCTCGATCTGGACGATCATCTGATTACGCTCAAGCTCACGCCCAATCGCAGTGATTGCCTGTCGTTGCAGGGTATTGGTCGCGAAGTGGCGGCATTGACTGGAGCGCCGTTGCAAGGCAATTCCCATGCAATCTTCAAACACAGCAGCGACATTACGCGCAAGGTCAAGGTAACGGCATCCGCCGCCTGTCCGCGTTATAGCGGTCGAGTGATCTCCGGCGTGAACGCCAAGGCAGCGACTCCCGCATGGATGGTGCGGCGCTTGGAGCGCAGCGGTTTGCGCAGCATCAGCGCGCTGGTCGATGTGACCAACTATGTGCTGCTGGAACTGGGGCAACCGCTGCATGCTTTCGATCTGAACAAGTTGAACGGCGACATCGAAGTACGTTTCGCCCGCGCTGGCGAAAGCATCAAGTTGCTGAACGAACAAGTCGTGGAGTTGAAAGAAGACATGCTGGTGATCGCCGACGGCAAAAGCCCGGTCGCACTGGCAGGCGTGATGGGCGGTGCGGACAGCGCAGTGGATGATGCCACTACCGAGATTTTTCTGGAAAGCGCGTTCTTTGTACCTGGCGTGATCGTCGGCAAATCGCGCCTTCTCGGTTTCGGTTCGGATTCCTCTTATCGTTTCGAGCGCGGCGTGGATTTTGCAACCACCCAAGCCGCACTGGACAGAGCCACCCAATTGATTCTCGACATTTGCGGCGGACAAGCGGGCGCGGTGACTGAGGTATGTGCTGAGCTACCCGCGCGTCATCCGGTGAAACTGCGTACCTCGCGCGTACATCGCGTGCTGGGCGTGGCTTTGGAGGCCAAAGAGATAGCGCAGATATTTTCGCGTCTGGGCATGGCGTTCCAGCAGAACGGCTATGAATTTTTGGTGACACCGCCCAGCTATCGCTTCGACATTACGATTGAAGAAGATTTGATCGAAGAAGTGGCGCGCGTCTATGGCTACGAAAAAATCCAGCCAGTGGCGACGCAAGCGCGTATGAGCGTATTACCGCAAATCGAGGCGCAGCGTCCTTTGACAAAGTTGCGCCAGAGTTTGGTGCTGCGTGATTATCAGGAAACTATCAACTACGCTTTTGTGGAAGCCGAGTGGGAGCGCGATTTGTGCGGCAACATTTCGCCCATCGCGCTGAAGAATCCCATCGCCAGCCAGATGAGCGTGATGCGCAGCAGTTTGTTGGGCGGATTGCTGGGCGCTTTGCGTACCAATCTCGCGCGCAAACAGCCGCGCGTGCGCCTGTTCGAGATCGGCGGATGTTTTTTCGCCGAAGCGGGAAGCTATGAGCAGCATGAACGCTTGGCCGGATTGGCTTACGGCGGCGCATTGGCCGAACAATGGGCTTCGCCTGCGCGCAACGTGGATTTCTACGATGTGAAGGGCGATGTGGAAGCGCTGTTCGCGCCGCGCAGTCTGAGCTTTCAGGCAGCGCCTCATGCGGCCTCGCATCCCGGACGGTCGGCGCGCATTTTGCTGGATGGTCGCGCTATCGGCTGGATAGGCGAGTTGCATCCGCAATGGCAACAACAATACGGTTTGCCGCAAGCGGTGGTGTGGTTCGAAGTCGAATTGGCGGCATTGACGCAAGCAAACGTGCCCAAAGCCACGGACATTTCGCGCTTCCCGCCCGTGCGCCGCGACCTTGCGTTGCTGGTGGATGAAGGCATGACCGTACAGACACTATTGGAGGCTATGCAGGCAGCCCAAGCGCCCAACGTGGTCGAGTTGGCCTTGTTCGATGTGTATCGCGGCAAGGGTCTGGAGCAAGGCAAAAAAAGCCTTGCATTCCGTGTGTTATTGCAAGATACTCAAAAAACTTTGACCGATACCGAGATTGAAGAAAATATGACGCGTCTAGTTGCAGCAATACAACGCCAAGGCGCGCAGTTGCGTATGTAAGAGGAGAATATGACGACACTGACCAAGGCCGAACTGGCCGATCTGCTGTTTGAAAAAGTGGGGCTGAACAAACGCGAAGCGAAAGACATGGTGGAAACCTTCTTTGAAGAAATTCGCATGCAGTTGGAGCAAGGCGAAAGCGTCAAACTTTCCGGCTTCGGCAACTTTCAATTGCGCGACAAACCGCAACGTCCCGGACGTAATCCCAAGACCGGAGAAGAGATACCGATCACCGCGCGCCGAGTGGTCACTTTTCATCCCAGCCAGAAACTCAAGAGCATGGTAGAAAAGAACTATCATGGAACAACACGTAGCTAATTCAGAACTGCCGCCTATCCCGGCGAAACGCTACTTCACTATCGGTGAGGTTAGCGAATTGTGCGGGGTGAAAGCGCATGTGCTGCGTTACTGGGAGCAGGAATTCTCCCAACTCAAACCGGTGAAGCGCGGTGGCAATCGCCGCTATTACCAGCACCACGAAGTGTTGCTCATCCGCCGTATCCGCCAACTGCTTTACGAAGAAGGATTCACCATCAGCGGCGCGCGCGGACGCTTGGAACAACACGCCACGCAGAAAGAAATCATCGTTCCCACCATTACGCCAAGCTTCAATGCAAGCGTGTTCAAACGCGAATTGCGCGAAATAATTTCGCTGTTGCATTCGTAAGCAAAAATCGCATAAAACAGCTTCGAGATTTTCAAGGTGCTCTGCTATAATCCGCGCCCTCGGGGCGTAGCGCAGCCTGGTAGCGTACTTGCATGGGGTGCAAGGGGTCGGGAGTTCGAATCTCCCCGCCCCGACCAGTAGTAACAAAGACTTGCAACAGAAATGTTGCAAGTCTTTTTTATTTCTGGATGCCCGGCTGCAAAGCGAAAAAATGCCAGCTGCTTCGCAAGCAAATGCCACTTCCCGCACGAATTCCACGTTCAGTTATTCCCATTTTTTTAAAATCAATTTCACGATTGGCGTAGTATTGTGATGCGTCGTAAAAAGTGTGGAAAAAACAATGAAATGCATTCGTTATTGTGTGCTTCTATTCGTGTTTGGAGTCCTGCCCGCTTTGGCGCAGTCGAACCCCGCGCAGGAAAATTCTTTTCCTGAAAAAGTACGTCCGCAACTCTCCGCTAACACAGCCGGACTGGTTCTGTCCGACAACGAAAAACTCCGACTCTCCACCCCCCCGGTCTTGCGCGTCGGCATGGCGGACGCTATTCCCAAGGAGGAGAGTGAAGAGTTATTCAACCGCTGGATGGGAGCGCGGGTAGAACAGGGAATCAAAGCCGGGACATTGGTTAAATATGGCGCAGCATTGGTGCTGTTATTCCTGCTGTTCGGATATTGGGTATATCGGATGCGGCGCGAAATTGGCTTTCGCAAGGGCGCCGAAATGCGCGAACACTCGCGCAGCGATATTCTGGAAATGCTGGCGAAAGAGACTCCATTGCCTGAAGTTCTGGAGACCATAGTGCGCAGTGTGGAACATGAAAAAGCTGGCACGATTTGCAGTATCTTGTTGCTGGATAGTGCGGGCAAGCATCTCGGCAAAACTGTGGCACCCGGCTTGCCCGCTTTCTATAACGCGGCACTCGACGGGATTGAGATCGGCCCCGGCGTGGGTTCCTGTGGAACGGCGGCCTTTACCGGCGAGCGTGTCATCGTTGACGACATCGCAATTCATCCCTATTGGGCATCCTACAAAGAGCTCGCGGCGCGTGCCGGATTGGGCGCATGCTGGTCGCAGCCAATCCGTTCTTCAACCGGCAAAATTTTTGGCACATTCGCTATCTATCATCGAAAAGCGCACACGCCGACTGAATCCGATTTTTCCATCATCGAACAATCCGCACGTCTGGCCAGCATCGCGATCGAGAAAAGTATCGCAGCAGAAAAGCTGCGCGACAGCGAGGCACTTTATCGCCTGCTGACAGAAGGTGTCTCGGACGTGATCTGGAAGGCGGACAAAAATTTATTCATCACCTATATCAGCCCGGCGGACGAACGGATTCGCGGTTACCAAGCCGAAGAGGTGATCGGTCATCATGTTTTCGAAATGTTCACCGCAGAAGGGGTTGCCACCGTCAAGGAAGTCATGCGCAAGCGGAAAGAGACCGAACAGCAGGGAACTCAGATAGGTTCGATCACCTTCGAAGTACATCATCGCTGCAAGGATGGCAGGCTGTTGTGGGCAGAGGTTTCCTCGGAACCCGAGCGCGACGCGAACGGGACGATCACCGGATACCACGGTATTACCCGGGAAATGACCGAACGCAAACGCATTGCGGAGGAACTCATGCTGGCCAAACAAGCCGCCGACAATGCCAGCCGCGCGAAAAGCGATTTCCTCGCCAACATGAGCCACGAAATTCGCACTCCGATGAATGCCATCATCGGGATGACACATTTGTGCCTGAAGACAGAACTGGGCGACAAGCAACGGGATTACATCGAGAAGGCCTACCATTCGGCCAGAATGCTGCTGGGCATCATCAATGACCTCCTCGATTTTTCCAAGATCGAGGCCAACAAGTTGGCGCTGGAATCCAACGATTTCAATCTGCATTCGACGTTGGCGAATCTGGATTCCATGGTGGGACATCTGGCGCGGGAAAAGGGCTTGCGCTTCGAAATTTTCATTCACGACGATGTGCCCGATTTCCTGCTGGGCGATGAATTGCGCCTGGCGCAAGTGCTGATGAATCTTTCCGGCAACGCAGTAAAATTTACTTCCAGTGGCGCAGTGAGCATTTCGGTTAATCTGAAAAGCGCCGAAGAGAAAATGGTCGAGCTTGAATTTTCGGTGAAAGATACGGGTATCGGCCTCACGCACGAACAGGCGCAATGTTTATTTCATCCCTTCACTCAGGCGGACACCTCGACCACCCGCCAATACGGCGGCACCGGACTGGGGTTGGCTATCAGCAAGCGACTGGTGGAAATGATGGCTGGAAGCATCCGGGTAGAAAGCGAGCCCGAGGTGGGAAGCACTTTCAGCTTCACTGCGCGCTTCGGCCTTGGCAAGGCGTTCGTCGAAAGCATTCCGACAAGCAGCGAAGAGCAGATCAGCGCTCGCGCCAGACTCAATGGCGCGAATATACTGCTGGCGGAAGACAATCCCTTCAACCAGCAAGTGGCGGCAGAATTGATGGAGGAATTCGGTGTCAACGTGACTTCGGTCAACAACGGACGCGAAGCGCTGGCAATGCTGGACAAGGAACACTTCGACATCGTGTTGATGGATGTGCAGATGCCGGAAATGGACGGCTATGAGGCCACCCGGCAAATCCGGGCGAATCCCCTGCTGGCAGAGCAGAAAGTGATCGCCATGTCGGCCAGTGCCATGGCGGAAGACCGCGAACGCTGCCTTGCCAGCGGCATGAATGATTTCATCGGCAAACCGATAGACCCGGAGCTGATGATGCCGGTGCTGGCAAAATGGATGCCGCCGAGAAGCGGAATATCGCTAGAGGAGGGTGCTGATCTGCGCAGCAGTAAAGAGCGCCGCAGCGGCGGTGACCGCAGAGCGGCAGGCGCAAGAAAGCAGGATGACGTGATTGATCTCGCCGTTCTGAGTCATCTGGTCAGCGATGACCCGGCCAGAGTGCGCAAGTTCGCGTACAAGTTTCTGGAGACGGCGCAAAAGACTTTGCTTGAAATGGATGCGGCGTATTCCGGCGGCGATCTGGCCGCGCTTGGCGGGCTGGGGCACAAATTGAAATCTTCGGCGCGGACGGTAGGGGCAATGGGCTTTGCCGAAATTTGCCAGACATTGGAATCTGCCGGGAATACCATTGATTCTTCGCAGGCTGAGATATTGTTGGAGCAATTGCATTCGTTACTGGAACGCATTGCCAGGCAGGTAGAGCAGGAAACCGCATGAACCTGTCAAGGCCGCCTCTAAAAATCCAAATTTCGTTGCAATACTGCGTTGCTCACAAAAAATTGCTCCTTACATATCGAATATATGCTGCGTCGCAATTTTTTGTTCGCGCCTTGTCTTGCTTAGAACTTTGAATTTTTAGAGGTGGCCTCAACACAACCGGATTTTTTACAGGAGTCATTCACATGAAAAAAACAATAAGCAATATTTCCGCGCCGATTTTGGACAAGCTTGGATCCTTGCGTGTTCTGTTGGTGGATGACGACGAATTTGCGCTGGATTTTTTGGAGGACATGCTGCGCACGCTGGGGGTTAAAAGCGTCAACCGGTCGCTGGAGGGACATGCCGCGCTGGAGATCATTGACAACGCGATCAGTTCGCCGCAACTGGTGATCTGCGACCTCTCCATGCCGGGCATGGATGGCATCGAATTTTTGCGGCATCTGGCGCGTCGCGGCTTTGAAGGTGGCGTGATCCTTTCTTCCGGCAAGGATAAGCGGGTAATCAAAACCGTGGAGAGTTTGGTGCACGCGCACCGGCTGCGCTTTCTCGGCACGTTGCACAAGCCGGTCGAGAAAGAAGCATTATTGGTTGCGCTGATGGACCTCATCGGTTCCGCACCGAGCAACGGCTATGGCCAAATACAAGAACTCACCCCGGAAGAAATCCGTGCCGGGCTGGAGACGGATCAACTTGAAACTTTCTTTCAGCCCAGAGTGCGGCTGGCTGACCGGAGTGTGGCGGGAGCCGAGTGTCTGGTGCGCTGGCGGCATCCCGAACGCGGCCTGCTCCAGTCGATCGCCTTTATCCCGGTGGCGGAAGAATACGGCCTGATAAATGACCTGACCATGGTGATGTTCGGCAAGGCGATGGCGCATCTCGCCGAGTGGACGCGCATGGGCCACGACCTGAATCTATCGGTGAATATTTCCATGAACAGTTTGAACCGACTTGATCTGCCGGAAGTACTCGCCGACTTCGTGCGGCAAGCCGGTTTGAAGACCAATCAGGTGATACTGGAAATGACAGAGAGCCGCCTGATGAGCGACATTCCCACCAGCCTTGAAGTCATCACCCGGCTGCGGCTCAAAGGGTTCGGCGTGTCCATAGATAACTTCGGCACCGGCTATTCCAGCATGGAAAAATTGAAGCAACTTCCCTTCACCGAAATCAAGATGGATCGCACCTTCGTGTGCAGTGCCACCACCGACGATGTGGCGCGTGCCATCCTCGAATCGAGCCTGAAAATGGGTCATGCGCTCGGCATGATCGTGGTCGCCGAAGGCGCGGAAACCAAGCAGGACTGGGCTTTGCTGGCTGCCATCGGCTGCGACGAAGTGCAGGGATATTTTGTCGCCAGACCGATGCCGCCGGAGGAATTCATTCCCTGGAAAACACGCTGGGAAGCGGCCAATTGCACGAGCAAGAGTTAAAACGCAGTTGAGGGTTTTGTAGGTGCGAATTTACCTCGAAGAGGTTCTTGCACCCTGGGGGGGGGGCACATGCACAGAACTTCACGCGAGTTGTTGCTTTAACGCCTCGCAGAGTTTGCCGGTTTCATCTTCCTTGTCCAGCGTTTTGCCGCTGATCCAGAACGTATCCTCCGCGCGCGCGCCCAGCGTGTTGATCTTGGCGCTGCGCAATTCGATCTGGTGTTGCGCCAGCACAAAGGCGATGTTTGCCAGCAGGCCGGGGCGGTCGCCGGCCACGATGGACAAAATATGCTGGCCTTTTTCGTCGTGCGCGATTTCGACTTTGGGTGTGATGGGAAAGTGTTTGAGCTGGCGGCTGACGCGGCCAATGTGCGGCGCGACAGGCGTGGCATCGCCCGCGAGTTTTTGCGCCAACTCATATTCGATGTAGTTCAACACATCGCGGTAAATCGTCTTGCTGTTGCCTGCATCCATCACCTGAAAACTGTCCAGCGCGTATCCGTGATGGGTGGTATGCACTTTGGCTTCCATGATGTTGTAGTTCATGCGCGCGAAGAAGTTGCAGATGCAGGCGAACAGGTAGGGCTTGTCCCTGGTATAGACAAATACCTGCATGCCCTCGCCGATGCGGCTCAGGCGCGCCTTGACCACGGGCACGTCGCTGTTCACGCGGTGCGCCAGCAAACGCGTGTGCCACGCGATTTCGTGCGGCTCGTGGCGCAGGAAATAGTCCGGGTCCAGTTGCGCCCACAGCAATTCGTAACTCTCTGAACCGATGGCGTACAGGCTGAGTGTTTCCGCCGCGAGGCGGCGCACTTCGCCGACCTGATCGGCGATTTTGCCGCCCACCATGTAGCGTCGTGTGGATTGGAATAAATTCTCGAACAACTTGCCTTTCCACACGTTCCACACCTTGGGGCTGGTGCCCAACACATCGGCCACGGTGAGCATATACAGCGCCACCAGATAACGGTCGTTCGGAATCTTTTTGGCAAACGCGGCGATCACATCCTGATCGGACAAATCCTGCATTTGCGCGGTGGCGGAAAGATCGAGATGGTGTTGCACCAGCCACACCACCAGCTTTCTGTCCTCGCGCGCCAAGTCATGCTGTTTGCAAAAACGTTCGGCATCGGCGCGTCCTTTTTGCGCGTGGTCGCCGCCGCGCCCTTTGGCGATGTCGTGGAATAGCCCGGCGATATACAGCACTTCGGGGCGGGCAAAATCCTTCATCAGCTTATTGCACAGCGGATGTTCGTGCTCGTGCCGTTTCAGCGCGAAACAGCGCAGGTTATGCACCACCATCAGGATGTGTTCATCTACCGTAAACACGTGGAACAGGTCGTGCTGCATCTGCCCCGTGATGCGTCCGAACGCGGGCAGGTATCGCCCCAGAATGCCGTTGCGGCTCATGCGCCGCAGCACGTGGGTGATGCCCTGCGGCGCGCGCATGATCTGCATGAACAGCGCGCGGTTCTTTTCGTCGCGGCGGAAGGCCGCGTCGATTTTGCCGCGCGCACGGATCAGCGCGCGCGCAGTCGGCGCGGAAAAGCCGGTCAGCTTTCCATGCTGTTCCATCAGCAAAAAACTTTCCAGAATCGTTGAGGGATCATTTTCAAACAGCATTTCGTCGCGCGCTTCGAGCAGATTGTTGCGCGACAGGAAACGCTCGTTGAGCGGATGCACCGAGTCAACTTCCGGGAACAAGTGCGTGTGCAGGTTCTGCAACAGAATCGCGCTGAGTTGCAGTACCGCGCGCTTGGTGCGGTAGTAACGCTGCATCAGGATTTCGCTGGCGCGGCGCGTGTCGGTTGACGCGACATGCATCTGCGTCGCCAGTTCGTTTTGGTAGTCGAACAGGATGCGGTCTTCGCGCCGCCCGGCGATGTAATGCAACTGGATACGCAGCGTTTGCAGCAGCGCCTCGTGGCGCGCGATGGCGCTGGCTTCCTGCGCGGTCATCAGTTTTGCTGCGGCCAGTTTGCGCCATGTGCCGCCGAAACCGCTGGCACGGCTGATCCACAACACCGTCTGCAAATCGCGCAGACCGCCGGGGCTTTCCTTGATGTTCGGTTCGAGATTGAAGTCGGTATCCTGAAAGCGCGAGTGGCGTTTTTCCTGCTCCTGCACTTTGGCCAGATAAAACGCGCGGCGGCTCAGATGTGTGGAAAGCGCTTCGCGCATGTCCAGAAACAGCGCGCGGCTGCCGGTGATATGGCGCGCCTCCAGCAGATTGGTTTGCACCGTCACGTCCGACGATTCGGACATACATTCGCCTATGGTGCGCACGCTGTGCCCGACTTCCAGCCCGATGTCCCACAACTTGCCGACCAGTTCCTGCAAACGTTGTTGCAACGCTTCGTCCGGCTGTTGCGGCAACAGGATCAGCAGGTCGATGTCCGACTTGGGAAACAACTCCTCGCGGCCATAACCGCCCACCGCCACCAATGCCAGCCCGGCAGGCATGGCGAGCAATTGCCACACCTGCTGCAAATGTTCATCGACGATTCGGGTGTGCGCGCGCAAATGGCGCGCGGGCTGCGTGTGGGAAGAATAACTGTCTTGCAGCGCGCGGCGCGCAGTGCGCAGGCTGTCGCGGATTTGGGTGATAGACATTGGGGTGTGAAACTCAGTCAGGAATTGGCGGCGACCCGGCAGACAACGTCAACACTTCGTAGCCGCTCTCGGTCACCAGAATCGTGTGCTCCCACTGCGCCGACAAACTGTGATCCTTGGTCACCACCGTCCAGCCGTCGCCCAGTTGCTTGGTGCCCGCCTTGCCCGCGTTAATCATCGGCTCGATGGTGAAAATCATGCCCGCTTCCAGCTTGGGGCCGGTTTTGGCTTTGCCGTAATGCAGCACCTGCGGCTCTTCGTGGAAATTTCTGCCGATGCCGTGCCCGCAAAATTCGCGCACCACGCTGTAGCCCAGCCCTTCCGCGTAGGATTGAATGGCGTTACCGATGTCGCCCAGATATGCGCCCGCCTTGACCGTGCGGATGCCGAGCCACATCGAAGCATAAGACGCTTCGCACAAACGCCTCGCCTGAATCGACGGCTCGCCGATGTAAAACATGCGGCTGGTGTCGCCGTGAAAACCATCCTTGATCGTGGTGATGTCCAGATTCACGATGTCGCCGTTCTTCAATTTCTTGTCGCCCGGAATGCCGTGACACACCTGATGATTGATGGACGTGCAAATGGACTTGGGATACGGCGAATGCGAACCGTTCGACGTGTAATTCAGTGGCGCGGGAATGCAGCCCTGCACATTCACCATATAGTCGTGGCACAACTTGTCCAGCTCTTCGGTAGTGACACCGACTTTGACAAACGGCGTGACGTAATCCAGCACCTCACCGGCCAAGCGACCGGCAACGCGCATCTTCTCGATTTCCTGCGGGGATTTGATACTGATAGACATGATGTGAATGGATATTTGGAACGGGTGCGAGGATAGAGGATAGAGCGCGGCAGCACAACCCGCACGGGAGTATGTCAACGAGTTATGTGCGAATGAATTCGCACATACAATAACTGCATAACGCAATGAATTTTCACAGCTTCCAACTTCAACTACCGTTTTTAGGTTCAACCCGGTGGCAAGCAATTTCCTTTGCTGTTAGATTGCGCGGCGTTGGAAATGGCGTATTCCATCCCGCATCAATTTTCGTCGCTTGCCCCTCCCTCTTTTGAAAGGAAGTTTCATGTCCCAGTTTGAGTACAAAATCCACGGTAACGATTTGCAGTATGTGCAGTTCACGCTGGCTCCCGGGCAGGAGGCGTTGGCGGAGCAGGGGGCGATGATGTTTATGGATCCGCAGGTCGAGATGAATGCGATTTTGGGCGATGGCAGCGAGTCGCGCTTCGGGGTGATCGGGCGTTTTTTCAACGCGATCAAGCGCTCGTTCACGGGCGAGTCGATGTTCAGCAGTTTGTACGAGAACAAATCCAATCAGCCGCAGAGCATCGCGATTGCCGCGCCCGGTCCGGGCGAGATTGTGCCGATCAATCTGGACGAGCAGGGCGGTTCGATTATTTGCCAGAAGGGCGCGTATCTGGCCGGGGAGCGCGGGCAAAAAATCCAGATCGCATTCCAGAAGCGGGTGCGCGTCGGGCTGTTCGGCGGCGAGGGTTTTATCATGCAAAAAATCAGCGGGCGCGGCACGGTGTTTATCCACGCTTCCGGCACGCTCAAACAAGTGGCGCTGGGCCCCGCCGATTCACTGAAGATTGATACCGGTTGTCTGGTGGGCATGTCGTCCAATGTGCGCTACGACATCAAATATACGGGCAAATTAAAGACCAGTATTTTCGGCGGCGAAGGGCTGTTCTACGCCACGGTTTCCGGCCCCGGCCATGTGTGGATGCAGTCGTTGCCGATGAACCGCCTGAGCCAGGTGTTGATGACAGCGGCGGTGACGGGTCGCGGTCAGGGTTCGATGTTGGGCAAACTGTATCTGTTCGGTATCGTGATTTTTGTGCTGGTGACGATTTTTGCGGGTGAATGAGGGTTGAAGTATTTTCATCAAATCTGAAAATTCCGTCATTCCGGCGCACACCCATAAGCGCTAAATTTTTTTGCCGGAGTTTTTCTCCCTCCCCTTCAAGGGGAGGGTTGGGGTGGGGATGGGGATATATTTCATGGAATTCCACCCCATCCCCCTCCTAACCTCCCCCTTGAAGGGGGAGGAATTGGATTCGTTAGTGCTTATGGGACTATGTCGGAATGACGGTTGAATGGGTTAGCGGGCATGAATGAAATACAAGTTCTTTTGTACGGTTCCGGGTTGCCGGTGGCGGGGCAGTTGGTTCATTGCGTGGTGGGGCAGGATGCGCTCCACTTGCGCCCGCACGAGGCGGAGGATTTGCGCACTATCCCGTTTGCCGAGTTGCGCGTGGGGGTGGCCGGGTTCGAGCACGACCAGTTGCTGTTGAGCTGGAAACATGACGACAGTTCCGACTGGTCGCTGATTCCGGCGGACGCGGGCGAGCAAAAAAAACTCATCGCGGCTTTGCCGCAGCACGTCATTCCGGGCATGGCGCAATGGCAGCGCGCGACGCGCTCGCAAAGCTGGGTGTGGCAGGGGATTTTATATACGCTGGGTTTTGTGGCGCTGTCGTTCGCCTTGCTGGTTTGGCAGCATGAGCGCGTGACGATGTGGGCGGCCAGCCGCGTCTCCATGGAAACTGAAAAAAAGCTGGGCGAACAGGTGTTGAAATCGCTCAACCCGGAAGCGAATTTTTTGCAGGAAGGCGAAGCGGTCAACACCGTGAAAAAAATCGGCGAACAGCTCACCGCCGGTTCGCGTTACCAGTACCAGTGGTATGTCTCGAAAGACCCGGCGGTGAACGCCTTCGCCATTCCAGGCGGCTTTGTGGTGGTGAATAGCGGCTTGCTCAAACACGTGGATTCCGCCGACGAACTGGCAGCGGTGCTGGCGCACGAAGTGCAACACGTCGAACAGCGCCACGCCCTGCAAAACATGATGAACAGCGCGGCGGTCGCGTCGGTGGTGCTGGTGGTGTTGGGCGATGCCAACGCGGTGGCGATGATGTTAGCGCATCAGGTTTCCACGCAATATTTCAACCGCCAGATCGAGTCGGATGCCGACATCAAAGGCGTGCAACTGTTGCAGGGGAAAAACCTGGATGCGAAAGGCATGGTGAGTTTCTTCAAAAAAATGGACGCGGGATTCGACGCTAAAAAAGAGTCCGAAGAAAAGGAAAAGCCATCCGAAGTGGCAGGCTGGTTTTCGTCGCATCCCGATACGTTAATTCGCATCCAGGTGATCGAGGAATATCTCGCGCAACATCCTTGCGGTACATGCACGACTTTAACGTGGGACAAAGCCGCGATGCAGGCCGGGCTGGAGGCGGCGGATAAATCCAAGTAGCTCTTTGGAGTCAACCCCGTTTTCATCTCGCAAAACTTGGATAACCACCGCCAGTTCCCTCGCCCGCTTGCGGGAGAGGGTTAGGGAGAGGGTGAATTTTTTAAAAGCGCCACCCTCTCCCCCAGCCCCTCTCCCGCCAGCGGGCGAGGGGAGTGATGCGGCGGCTCACGTCTTGTTGGATGACCCCGGTGATTTCTGAAATTGAAAAATGTCGCCGATTTATAATAGCACCTTGCCCGCAAGCCAATAAATACGCCATTCTCCATCAAGTGCATGATGGATATTCCCGTATTTACTGCCTCGCGGGCAAGGTGTGTATTTCAAAACACGTTTAAACCGCGTAACCTTTCCTGCGCAACGTCTCGATGATTTCCTGAATCACGCCGGGATCGTCGATGGTGGAAGGCACGGTGTAGGGTTGGCCGTTGACGATTTTGTTCAGGGTTTTGCGCAGGGTTTTGCCGGAGCGGGTTTTGGGCAGGCGCGCGAGGATGACGGTGTCTTTGTAGCAGGCGATGCCGCCGATGTTGTCGCGGATGCGCGCGATCATCTGCTGTTGCAGTTCGGCTTCATCCACGCTGATGCCGGACTTGAGCACCACCAGCCCCATCGGTACTTGTCCCTTGAGTTCGTCGTTGCGCGCGATGACGGCGCATTCCGCCACTGCCGGATGTGCGGCCACCACTTCTTCGATCTCGCCCGTGGAAAGCCGGTGTCCGGCTACGTTGATCACGTCATCCACGCGTCCCATCACGAACACGTAACCGTCCTCGTCGATGTAACCGCCGTCGCCGGTGGTGTAATAGCCGGGCAGGAATTGCAGATAACTTTCGCGGAATTTGTTGTCGTCGCCCCAGATGCGGTTCATGCAGGACGGCGGCAGCGGCAGCTTGAGCGCGATGTAGCCTTGTTCGTTGCGCGCCAGTTGCGTGCCGTTTTCATCGAGGATACGCACGTCGAAGCCGGGCGTGGGCAGCGTGGAGGAGCCGTACTTCACCGGCAACGGTTCCACGCCCCATAAGTTGGCGGTGATGCCCCAGCCGGTTTCGGTTTGCCACCAGTGATCGACCACGGTTTTGCCGCTTTTTTCGATCAGCCATTGCTGCGTCGGCGGATCGAGACGTTCGCCCGCCGAGAAGATGACCTGCAATTTTGACATGTCGTATTGCGCCATCAGCTTGGCTTCCGGGTCTTCTTTTTTCACCGCGCGGAAGGCGGTGGGCGCGGTGAAAAACGACTTCACGCCGTATTCCGCAATCACGCGCCACAACGCGCCCGCATCCGGGGTCATGATGGGTTTGCCTTCGTACAGCACGGTGGCGCAGCCGTGTAACAGCGGGCCATACACGATGTAGGAATGGCCGACCACCCAGCCCACGTCCGAGGCCGCCCAATACACATCGCCGGGTTCGACGTTGTAGATCGCCTTCATGCTGTATTTGAGTGCCACCGCGTGGCCGCCGTGGTCGCGCACCACGCCTTTGGGTTTGCCGGTGGTGCCGGAGGTGTAGAGGATGTACAGCGGGTCGCTGCCTTTGACCGGCGTGCAGCCCACCGGTTTTGATTTTGCCAGCAACGTGGCCCAGTCGTGGTCGCGTCCTTCGATTAGCGTGGCATGAGTCACCCTGCGCTGAAACACCACGCAGCTTTGCGGCTTGTGCTGCGCGAGTTCGATGGCTTTGTCCACCAGCGGTTTGTATTCGATGATGCGTTTTACCTCGATGCCGCAAGACGCGGTGAGGATGACTTTCGGCGTGGCATCATCGATGCGCAACGCCAGTTCCGGCGGCGCGAATCCGCCGAACACCACCGAGTGGATCGCGCCCAGCCGCGCCACGGCCAGCATGGAGATCACCGCTTCGGGAATCATCGGCATGTAGATGATGACGCGGTCGCCTTTCACCACGCCGAGGTCGGCCAACATGCCCGCCGTGCGCGCCACCGCATCGGTCAATTCGGCGTAGGTGTATTTCGCTTTGGTATCGGTGACCGGGGAATCGAAAATGAGCGCCGTCTGCCCGCCGCGACCATTTTTCACATGAACATCCAGCGCCATGTAAGCGGTGTTCATCTCGCCGTCGGCAAACCAGGTGCCGATGCCGTCGGCATCGTGCGTCAGGATTTGCTGCGGAAATTTGAACCACTCCAACGCCCCGGCCTGCTTGCGCCAGAAGCCCTCTGGATCATTCATCGAATAGTCGTACTCTGTGCGGTAGCTCATTTCGATTCCTCCCGTTTCGTCATTCCGGCGTAGGCCGGAATCCAGTTAGAAAAACATCCTGCGCAGCAGACCACAAAGAACTGTTGTCCCGCTTTCGCGGGGAATAATTTTTCATCTGGATTCCGGCCTTCGCCGGAATGACGTTGTATTAATTGATCGTCAACATCTCCATAAACTCGTTCACCGCTGTTGCTTCCAGTTTCTGTTTATCCAGGCACAGCGCCATGATCTGCTGGCAGCGGTGTTCCGGGAAACGTGTTCTCAGGTTGCTCAGGAATTTCTGCTCCAGCACCGGAATGCCTTCGACGCGGCGGCGGCGGTGGCCGATAGGATATTCGATTTCGATCTTGTCGGTGCTGCTGCCGTCCTTAAAAAATACCTGAAGCGCATTGGCGATCGAGCGCTTGTCCGCTTCCATGTATTCGCGGCTGTAGCGCGGTTCTTCGAGGATTTCCATCTTCTCGCGCAACTGGTCGATGATGGGATGCGCGCTGTGAAAACTATCCTCGTAATGCTCCGCCACCAGATCGCCGAACGCCAGCGGCACGGCCACCATGTATTGCAGGCAATGGTCGCGGTCGGCGGGATTGGCCAAGGGGCCAACTTTGGAAATGATGCGGATGGCGGACTCGTGCGTGTGGATCACGATCTTGCTGATCTCGCCCAGTCTGTTCGCCACTTGCGCATGCAAACGCACCGCCGCTTCGCACGCGGTTTGCGAATGGAATTCGGCGGGGAAAGAGATTTTGAACAGCACGTTTTCCATCACGTAGCTGGCATAAGGTTGCGGCAGGCTGAACTTGCGCTGCTCTTCCGGCTTGAGTTTCTGGTCTTTGTTGGTCTTGGAAAACAGCACGTCGTAGAAGCCCCATTGCGGCGCGGTCAACACGCCCGGAATGCCCATCTCGCCTGCCATCGTCATCATCGCCAAACGCACCGCGCGCGACGTGGCATCGCCCGCCGCCCATGATTTGCGCGAACCGGCGTTGGGCGAATGGCGGTAAGTGCGCAGCGATTGCCCGTCAACAAAGGCTTGCGACAGCGCGTCGATCACCTGCGCTTCCGTGCCGCCTAGCAAGCGCGTGACCACGGCAACAGAGGCGACCTTCACCAGCACCACATGATCCAGTCCGACGCGGTTGAAACTGTTTTCCAGCGCCAGCAGTCCTTGAATCTCGTGCGCTTTGATCATCGCGGTCAGCACGTCGCGCACGGTCAGCGGTGCGCTGCCTTCGGCTACGCGGCAGCGGCTCAGGTAATCGGCCACGGCCAGAATGCCGCCGAGGTTGTCGGAAGGATGACCCCATTCCGCCGCCAGCCAAGTGTCGTTGAAATCCAGCCAGCGAATCATCGCGCCGATGTCCCACGCAGCTTTCACCGGATCGAGTTCGTGCGACGTGCCGGGCACACGCGCACCGTGGCGCACTGTGGTACCGGGCACGATGGAGCCCAGATGTTTGGTGCATTCCGGGAAGCGCAACGCCAGCAGCCCGCAGCCCAGCGTGTCGATCAAACAGTTGCGCGCGGTGTCGTAAGCCTCATTCGATTTGATTTCCATGTTGCAGACATACTGCGCGATGTCCACCAGCACTTGGTCGGGGGCGGGGCGGTTGTTCATTTCTACATTGGCACTCATTTTGGTTTCCTTACGTTTGTTAATTGGGCGAAATTTTTGTGAAAGTCATTTTGTTTTTAGCCCCTCTCCCGCAGGCGGGAGAGGGGTTGGGGTGAGGGACGTTGAGTGTCTGCCAGATTTGTTGCATCGCACAAACCCTCATCCCCAGCCCTTCTCCCGCCTGCGGGAGAAGGGAGCGTTAGCGTTTCTCAATCGGCATCCAAGCCAGATTCTCCGGCCCGACGTAATTCGCGCTCGGTCGGATAATTTTTCCGTCGGCGCGTTGTTCCATCACGTGTGCGCCCCAGCCGGTGACGCGCGAGACGACGAACAGCGGGGTGAACATATTGGTCGGCACGCCCATCATGTGGTACGACACGGCGGAGAACCAGTCGAGGTTGGGGAACATTTTTTTGGTTTCCCACATCACGCTTTCGATGCGTTCGGCGATGTCGAACAAACGGGTTTCGCCCGCCTCAATCGCCAGCTCTTTCGCCAAACGTTTGATCACCTCGTTGCGCGGATCGGAAATGGTATAAACCGGATGGCCGAAACCGATGACGATGTCTTTGTGCGCTATGCGCTCGCGGATGTCGGCCTCGGCCGCATTGGCGCTTTCGTAATGGCTCTGGATGCGGAACGCTTCCTCGTTCGCGCCGCCGTGTTTCGGCCCACGCAACGCGCCGATTGCGCCGGTGATACACGAATACAAATCGGAGTTGGTTCCCGCGATCACGCGCGCGGTAAAAGTCGAAGCGTTGAACTCGTGTTCGGCGTACAAGATCAGCGAAATATGCATGGCGCGCACCCACGAAGCTTTCGGCGGCGCGCCGTGTAACAGATGCAAGAAATGCCCGCCGATGGAGTCGTCGTCGGTCTCGACGTTGATGCGTTTGCCGTTGGTGCTGAAGTGATACCAGTACAACAACATCGAACCGAACGTCGCCATCAGCCGGTCGATCAGTTCGCGCGTGATGCCTTCGCTGTGGATCTCCGGCTCGTGTTCGCAAATGCCCAAAATCGAACAGCCGGAGCGCATCACATCCATCGGATGCGCGTTGGCGGGAATCGCTTCCAGCGCCCACTTCACCGCCTGCGGCAAGCCGCGCAGCGATTTGAGTTTGGTCTTGTACGCCTTCAATTGCGCGGCATCCGGCAAGAAGCCGTGGATCAGCAAATGCGCGATCTCCTCGAATTCCGCCTTCTCCGCGAAATCCAAAATGTTGTAACCGCGATAATGCAAATCGTTGCCCGCACGCCCCACGGTACAGACGGCGGTGTTGCCCGCCACCGTGCCGGAAAGCGCAACGGATTTTTTCGGTTTAAAAACGGGTGTTTCTTCTGCCATGTTTGCCTCCTTGAAATAGGTAAAACCTTTTTGCCCGCAGATTACGCAGATTGACGCAGATTATTTTCAGGCGATTTTTTGAATTTCGGGTTTGCTTTTAATCTGCGCTAATCTGTGTAATCTGCGGGAAACGCTTTTTCAGTCTTAAATATTTACTCCGCCCCTTTTTCAGCAAACAACCTATCCAATTGCTGCTCGTAAGCGTGATACCCCAGATGTTCGTAAAGCTCCGCGCGTGTCTGCATTTCAGCGACCACGTTCTGCTGCGAACCGTCGGCCAGAATGTGTCGATAGACATTCAGCGCCGCCTTGCTCATGGCGCGGAAAGCGGTCAGCGGATACAGCACCAGCTGGATGCCCACGCCGGAAAGTTGCTCGGCGGTAAACAGCGGTGTCGCACCGAACTCGGTGATGTTCGCCAGCACCGGCACATTCACGGCGCGGGTGAATTCCGCGTACTGCTCCAGCGTGGTTATTGCTTCGGGAAAGATCATGTCCGCACCTGCTTCGACGCAGGCTTGTGCTCGCTCGATCGCCGACGACATGCCTTCCACCGCCAGCGCATCGGTGCGCGCCATGATGACGAAGCTGGCCTCCGTGCGCGCATCCACCGCCGCTTTGATGCGATCCACCATTTCGCTCTGGCTGACGATGGCTTTGTTGGGTCGATGACCGCAGCGTTTTTGCATCACCTGATCTTCGATGTGAAATCCCGCCGCACCCGATTGCGCGATTTCGCGTGTGGCGCGCGCGATGTTGAATGCGCCGCCCCAGCCGGTGTCGATGTCCACCAGCAACGGCAGTTCACTCACCGCCGTAATGCGCCGCGCGTCTTCGCATACGTCATGCAGCGTAGTGATGCCCAGATCGGGAATACCCAGCGAAGAAGCCGCCACGCCGCCGCCGGAAAGGTAAAGCGCCTTGTGCCCGCTGTGCTGCGCCAAGATGGCGCAGTAGGCGGTGACCGCGCCGACGACTTGCAATGGATGGTTGTCGGTGACGGCTTGGCGGAGTTTTTGGCCGGGGTTATTTGAAGGTTGCTTCATTTTCAATTCCTCACTGAACTCTGAATCACGTCATTCCGGCGCAGGCCGGAATCCAGTAGAAACAATAATTCCGCGTAGCGGACAAAACCCAACTGCATGTTGAATAACTGCACTGGATTCCGGCCTGCGCCGGAATGACGGCTAAACGAAATCATGCTGCCGCCTCCTTATCCATCATCTCGCTGATGCTGCGCCAAGCCCCCTGAATGTGGCGGCGCATCAGCATCTCGGCCAGTTCGCCGTCGCGTTGCGCTAGCGCTTCCACGATCTGGCGGTGTTGGTTTAATGCGGGCTTGGTGCGTTGTGCATTGCGGCTGGTGCGGAAACGACACATGCGCAGCAGTTGGTATTGTTCGCTGCCGAGCAAATCCATCAGCATCTGGTTGCGGCTGCCGCGCACGATCTGGTAATGGAAATCGAGGTCGCCTTCGCTCTGCGAATACACTTTGCCGCCTTGCTGTTTGATCTGTTTTTCGTGCTGGTCGAGCAGGGTGTTCAATTGCGCGATTTCGTCGTCGGACATTTCAATCGCGGCGAGGCGGCAGGCCATGCCTTCCAGCACTTCGCGCACCGCGTACAAATCGGACAACGTTTTGCGATCCAGCACCACCACGCGCGCTCCGGCATTCGGGATACGTTTGACCAGCCGCATGCCTTCCAGATGGCGCAACGCCTCGCGCAACGGCCCGCGCCCCATACCGAAACTTTCGGCCAGTTCCGCCTCGTTCAACTTCTGCCCTTGCGCCAGTTCGCCGGTCACGATGCTGTGCGCCAAACGCCGTGCCGCCACGTCTGCGAGAGTGCCTTCCTGTGGAACTTGGGTTTGCATCCATTTTCTCCGATTGTCGACAAACTGGCTGAATAGTAGCACCGGAAAGAATAAAAAGTGCAATATATTTTGCTTATGTCAACAAAACGGTGCGATTAATCAGTTTTTGTAGGTGCGAATTTATTCGCACATAACACGTTGAGCGTGCGAATAAATTCGCACCTACAAACCCCTCATCTGCGTTCATTGGCTGAAGCTTTCACTTCCAGCCGCATTTTTCTGGATGCAGTAATATCGGTTCAACGATGTGGCGTGGGCTGTTATCCAAATGAAAAATTCATTCAAATATTTTGCGCGTGGGTTTTGGCTATTGCTGCTGGCATTGATCGCGGGTGGCGTGGTCAGTGCCGCAGAAAATATTTCATCGCAGCCCGACATCGAAGTCTTCGTGCGCGAAGGCTGCCCGCACTGCGCCAAAGCCGATGAATTTTTGGCAAGACTTCAGCAAGAACAACCCGCGTTGCGCATCGTGATCCGCGATGTCAGCCGCGAACCTGCCGCTTTGCAACGCCTGCAACAGATCGCCGAGAGCCACGGCGAAACGCTGCTGCGCGTGCCCGCGTTTATTGTGGGCGAGCAGATGATCGTCGGATATTCCGAAGAAGTTTCCAGCGACAAACTGATCCGCGACGCGCTGGTGCGGGCTCATCCTGCAACCCCGGCGGCGAATTGTGCTGCGCAGGAAAATTTGAACTGCGCGCCGGAAGCCGAAACTTTCAGCGTCGATTTTTTCGGCCACACGCTGGCGCTGGAACAAATTGGCCTGCCGCTGTTCACCATTGCGATGGGCTTGCTGGACGGTTTCAATCCCTGCTCGATGTGGGTGCTGATTCTGATGATCTCGTTGCTCGCGCCGCTGAACAATCGTCCGCGCATGCTGGCAATTGCGGGCACGTTTGTGGTGGTGCAGGGGGTAGCCTATTTTCTGTTCATGGCGGCGTGGCTTAATCTGTTTTTGTTTGTCGGCCTGTCGCGTTTTTCCGTGATCGTCATCGCGCTGATCGCCTTGTTGGCGGGCGCGCTCAACCTGAAAGACTTCTGGAAATTTGGCTGGGGTGTTTCGCTGTCCATCCCTGACGCAGCCAAGCCCGGCATCTACGCGCGCATGCGCCGCATCCTGCACGCCGAAGATTTGACGGCGGCGCTGTTCGCCACCGTGCTGCTGGCGGTGCTGGTGCAAATCGTCGAACTGCTCTGCACCTCGGGTTTTCCCGCGCTGTTCACGCGCATTCTCACCTTGCGCCAACTGGATGGCGCAAGTTATTACGGCTACCTGCTGCTATACGATGCGGCTTACATGCTGGACGACGTGATCGTGCTGGCCATCGGCGTGGTCACGCTGAGCCAGCATCGCCTGCAAGAAAAAGAAGGGCGTTGGCTCAAGCTGCTCAGCGGGGTGGTGATGGTGGGGCTGGGCGTTTATCTGCTGCTGGACGTGTATTGACGCACGCCGGAGGTGGCAGGTGCTTATACTGCGTTCACACTAACCGGAGAGGATATTTATGAATAGCAGGATTCGCCAGATTCTCGACCAGATCAGCGCGCTCGAAGACGAATTGCAGGATGCCGTACAGGAGCAGCGCGCCAACCTGCGTTACACGCTCGAAGGCAAGCGCGTGGTGTTCGAGCAAGCCATCAAGGATGCACACCGGCGCGTCAAGCAAGGCGTGTTCCGCTGGTTCATTTCCATACGCCCGCAAAATTTTCTCACCATGCCCATCATCTACGGCATGGCGCTGCCGCTGCTGTTGTTCGACCTGTTTGTCAGCCTGTACCAGTTAATCTGCTTTCCCGTTTACGGCATCGCCCGCGTCAAGCGCGCGAAATACTTTGTGCTGGATCACCAGCATCTGGCGTATCTGAATTTTTTCGAGAAAGGCCACTGCATGTATTGCTCGTATGCGGTCGGCTTGCTGGCTTACGCCAACGAAATCATCGCGCGCACCGAGCAGTATTTCTGCCCGATCAAACATGCGGGAAAAATCATCGGCACGCATGCGCACTACGAGCACTTTCTGGATTACGGCGATGCCGAAAACTACCACGGCAAACTGGAAACGTTCCGCAACGAACTGGGCAAGGAAGCGGAGCAGACAACGAAGCCGTAATTCTTCATCGTTATTTCCGGGGAACTGGATAGCATGCACCCGCACCGCCACGACATCGAAAAACTCTACGCGCATCTGCACAGCGGCGCGCAGGGTTTGGCGCAGGCCGAAGCCACGCAACGGCTGGCGCAGTACGGAGCGAACCAACTCGAAAAAATCAGCGGACAATCTTTGGCGGGCAAGCTGCTCAAGGAATTCACCCACTTCTTCGCGCTGATTTTGTGGCTGGCGGCGGGGCTGGCGTTCTTCGCCGAGTGGCGCGAACCGGGGCAGGGCATGGCGCTGCTGGGCTATGCCGTGTTGGGCGTGATCGCGGTCAACGGCCTGTTCTCGTTCTGGCAGGAATACCGCGCGGAAAAAGCGCTGGCCGCGTTGCGCGATTTGCTGCCGCGCCACACCACCGCGTTGCGCGACGGCAACGCCGTGCAACTGCCGGTGGCGCAACTGGTGCCGGGCGATGTGGTGCTGCTGGCGGCGGGCGACGATGTACCCGCCGATTGCCGCTTGATCGAAGCCTTCGGCGTGCGCGTCAACACGTCCAACCTCACCGGCGAGTCGCGCCCCAAGTCGCGCGATATCAGTGCCACCAGCGAGGAACAAGTGGCGCTGCGGCGCGACATTCTGCACGCCGGGACATCGCTGATCTCGGGCGAAGCCAAAGCCATGGTGTACGCCACCGGCATGCACACCGAATTCGGCAACATCGCGCGCCTCACGCAGGTTGTGCACGAACCGTTGTCACCGCTGCAAAAAGAAATCGCGCGCCTGTCGCGGCTGGTGGCGCTATTTGCCCTGCTGCTCGGTGCGCTGTTCTTCCTCATCGGCCATCTGCTCGGCTTGTCGTTCTGGGGCAACCTGATCTTCGCCATCGGCATCATCGTCGCCAACGTGCCGGAAGGTTTGCTGCCCACCGTCACCCTGTCGCTGGCGCTGGCCACGCAGCGCATGGCGAAGAAGAACGCGCTGGTGCGCCACTTGCCCGCCGTGGAGACGCTGGGCGCGGCCAGCGTGATATGCAGCGACAAGACCGGCACGCTGACGCAGAACCGCATGAGCGTGCGGCAGGTGTTTTTTTCGGGGGAGATGCTGGAGTTTGATTTTGAGTCCCTCTCCCGTAGGCGGGAGAGGGGTGAGGGTCGATGCGCTGAAGCCAATTTGGTTGATGCGCACAAACCCTCATCCCCAGCCCTTCCCCCGCCTGCGGGGGAAGGGAGTGTAAGCATTGCCGAACCCCTCTACGCCATCATGCGCCACTGCCACGATCTGCGCCGTGTGCAGCGCGAAGGGCAGGAAGCGTGGCAGGGCGATCCGATGGAGGTGGCGCTGTTGCAAGGTGCGCCGGACGGGGCGCTGTTCCCGCGTGTAAACGAAATTCCGTTCGATGCCGAGCGCAAGCGCATGTCGGTGATCTGCGACACGCCGCAGGGTCAGATGCTGTATTGCAAAGGCGCGCCGGAGATGGTGTTGCCGCTGTGCAGCGCCATGCTGCTGCAAGGCAATATCGTGCCGCTGGATGAGGCGGGGCGCAGCAGCTTGCTGGCAACGCAGGAGCAGATGACAGAGCGGGGCTTGCGCGTGATCGCGCTGGCCTACCGCGCGTTGCCGCAACACGCCGCGCATCCGGAAAGCGAGCTGGTGTTCGCCGGACTGGTCGGCTTGGTCGATCCGCCGCGCCCCGGCGTGGCCGAGGCAATCGCCACCTGCCATCGCGCCGGTATCCGCGTCATCATGATTACCGGCGACCATCCGCACACCGCCAGCGCCTTGGCGCGCGAGATCGGGCTGGCGCAAAACCCGCTGGCAGTGATCGGCGACAAACTGCGCGGCATGTCCGATACCGACTTGAACCTGCTGCTCGACGAACCGGAACTGATTTTCGCGCGCAGCAGCGCCGAGCAGAAAATGCGCATCGTGCAAGCCTTGCAGCGCCGGGGCGACATCGTGGCGGTGACCGGCGACGGCGTGAACGATGCGCCCGCGCTGAAGTGCGCCGACATCGGCATCGCCATGGGCATCAGCGGCACCGATGTGGCCAAGGAATCCGCCGACATCGTGCTGCTCGACGACCACTTCGCCACCATCGTCGCCGCCATCGAAGAAGGGCGCGCGGTGTACGACAACCTGCGCAAATTCCTCACCTACATCCTCACCTCGAACGTGCCGGAGATGGTGCCGTATCTCGCGTTCGTGCTGTTCAAAATTCCGCTGCCGCTGACCATCATCCAGATTCTTGCGGTCGATCTGGGCACCGACATGTTGCCCGCGCTGGCGTTGGGCGCGGAAAAACCCGACCCCGGCATCATGCAACGCCCGCCGCGCCCGCGCGGCGAACGGTTGCTCAACCGGGGATTGCTGCTACGCGCCTATTTGTTCCTCGGCTTGCTGGAAGCGGTGGCGGGCATGGCCGCATTTTTCTTCGTGTTGCGCGGCGGCGGCTGGCAATACGGCGCGGCGCTGGGCTTGCACGACACCTTGTACCTGCAAGCCACCACCGCCTGCCTCGCCGCCATCATCGCCATGCAAGTCGTCAACGTTTTCCTGTGCCGCCACCCGACGTTATCCGCGTTCGCGCGCGGCCACCGTTTCAACCGCCTAATCGTTTGGGGCATCGCGTTCGAGTTGCTGCTGCTGGCGCTCATCGTCTATACCCCGTGGGGCAACGCGCTGTTCGGCACCGCGCCGCTCGAATATGGGGTGTGGCTGTTCATCCTGCCGTTCGGCTTGGGTATATGGCTGCTGGAAGAGGCGCGCAAGGCGCTGGTGCGCCGCAACGACAAAGCAGAAAATACGGCTCAATAAATCGCACAACTGCCCGGAGATGCCCGCCAATAGGCGTTCTACGCTATGCACATGATGTAGAATGCCTATTGGCGGGCATCTCCGCGAGGTGCGGTTTTTAAATTCTGCCCCGCACCGGAATGACGCGCAAAAAAAGCCGACCAAAAGGTCGGCGGGTTCCAGGGGGAAACAAACTTTTAGGCGGCTGCGGGCTGTCCGATGACGGAGCTGAATAGTTGCAGCGCTTCCATCGCGGCGGACGGTTCGACGCGTTCGTAGGCGAAGCCGCCCGCTTGCACCAGCAGATAGTCGCCCAACTGCAACGGGCTGTCGATCAACATTAGACTGACATCGCGCTGTTCGCCGAAACATTCCACGGTGGCCATTTCAGCGGAGAGTGCCACGATGCGGGAGGGGATCGCCATGCACATGTCAGGCCGCTTCCGCGATGGCGCTGTTGACTTCAAGACCCAGTTGCCGCAATTCTTCGACCACCATTCCCACCACTTCCGGCAGCCGCGCTTCCACTTGCGAGGTGAGTTCCATCGACGTTTCCAGCGAGACGGGTTCGACTCCGATCACGGTGATGCCGCCGGGTTGTTCGCCGATGAAGGCCAGCGTGGCCAGTACATCGGAAAGGCCGATCTGGTGCGGCGACAGTTTGGTTTTGAAGAACACCGGCACTTGATCGCCCACCAGTTTAACGATGGCGGCGGGCGCTTTGCCCGCACGCACCGCGTCGATGATGATGAGGTGGTCGGCGTTGGATAAATCATCCAGCATTTCCATGCCCGTCGTGCCACCGTCGATGACCACGACCTCGGGCGGCAGGTCGTAATCGCGCTGCAATTTTTCGATGGCACGCACGCCGACCCCTTCGTCGGAGAGCAGGATGTTGCCTACACCTAGAACAACAATACGCATGAACATTTCCTTTTGGACTATCTGCTAAATTCCCTCGCCCGCTTGAGGGAGAGGGGAGCTTAAACCTAAGCCGGACGAGCCGGAACCAAAATGGAGCAGCACAACCAACCCCATCCCCCTCCTAACCTCCCCCTTGAAGGGGGAGGAACTAGGCTCCCTCCCCTTCAAGGGGAGGGCTGGGGTGGGGATGGGGTGTTGAAAGAAGGCTCATCAATCAATCACCCTCTCCCCCAGCCCCTCTCCCGCAAGCGGGCGAGGGGAGTGTGGTTACAGCGCCTTCACCTGAACGACGGGGTTGCCTTCGGCATCCAGCACATGCACGGCGCAAGCGAGGCAGGGGTCGAACGAGTGGACGGTGCGCAGCACTTCCAGCGGGCGCTCGGCATCGGCCACGGGCGTGTTCAGCAACGAGGCTTCGTAAGGTCCGGGCACGTCGCCTTCGTTGCGCGGGGCGGCGTTCCAGGTGGTGGGCACGACCGCCTGATAGTTGGTGATTTTGCCGTCGTCGATAACCACCCAGTGCGACAACACGCCGCGCGGCGCTTCGTGGAAACCGACACCGCTGACTTCGCCTTTGGGGAACACCGGTTTGTTGAAGGTGGCGGTGTCGCCTTTGCCGATGTTATCCACCAGCAATTGCCATTGCTTCGCCAGCTCGTCCACTTGCACCGCGCACGACACGGCACGCGCCGCGTGGCGACCGATGGTGGAATGTACGGCGGCCAACGGAATCTTGGTCTTGGCAATGGATCCGGCAGTATCCAGCACGCCGTTCAGATACTTCAGCGTCGGTGCGTGATTCTGTGCGGCCATCGCCAGCACGCGCGCCAACGGGCCGACTTGCGCCGGGTGGCCGTAGAACGTGGGTGACTTGACCCACGAGTATTTGCCGTCGTCCTGGAAGTCGGTGTATTTCGGCACGGTCTCGCCCTTGAACGGATGTAACGCGCCTTTGCCGCCTTTGTACCAGGAATGTTTGACGCTTTCCTCGACCCCGTCGCGGAAATATTTGTCGTTGAACGTCTTGATCGGTTTGACGCTGCCCAGATCGCCGCCTTTGACGAAACCGCCGGGCAGGGCGAACTTGGTGCCTTTGGTGTCCAGCGGCAAATCGGGCACGGACAGATAGTCCGTCACACCCGCGCCGATGGCGGTCCAGTTGGCGTAGAACGCGCCGATCGCGGCCACGTCCACTACATAAACGTTCTTGATGAAATCGTCCAATTTATCAATCCATTCCTTCACCGCCAGCAGGCGCTCGATGGTCAGCACCGATTGCGAATCCGTTGCAATGGGGTTGGACACACCGCCCACCGCCATGTTTTGAATATGCGGTGATTTGGAACCGAGGATGCTCACAATCTTGCTGGCGTAACGCTGCACTTCCAGCGCTTGCAGGTAATGCGAAACCGCCAGCAGATTCACATCGGGCGGCAGCTTCATCGCCGGGTGACCCCAGTAGCCGTTGGTGAAAATGCCGAGCTGGCCGGTGCCGACGAAATTGCCCAGACGCTCTTTCACCTTGGTGAATTCCTGCTTGCTGTTGCCGCTCCAGCTCGACAGGCTTTGCGCCAGTTGCGCGGTGGTGACCGGGTTGCCTTTGAGCGCGGAAGTGACATCCACCCAGTCCAGCGCGGACAGGTGATAGAAGTGCACGATGTGATCGTGGATGGCGTGCGCGGTGATGATGATGTTGCGGATGTATTGCGCGTTCAGCGGCACTTCCATTTGCAGCGCGTTTTCCACCGCGCGCACCGAGGTGATCGCATGCACTGTGGTACACACGCCGCAGATACGTTGCGTGATCGCCCACGCGTCGCGCGCATCGTGCCCCAGCAGAATCTGCTCGACCCCGCGCCACATCTGGCCGGAGGCCCAAGCCTTGGAAACCTTGCCGTTATTGATTTCGCAGTCGATACGCAGATGCCCCTCAATGCGCGTGATCGGATCAATCGTTATTCTTTTTCCCATTTTAAATTTCTCCTAGTTTCTCTGATGACTTACTTATTGGTGGCAATGGCAGATTCGTGGGTGCCGGGCAGGATAGGCAGGTAACGCACCAGCACGATGTAACCCAAAACTTCGAATGCGATCAGGCCGACAGTAACCATGATTTCCGCTACCGACGGAAAGTAGTGCCAGCCCGGTCCGGTTTCGTAGCCCACCAAAAATGAATTGATGCGCAGCAGGAATCCCGCCAGCATCAAACAGCTCGCCGCGATGAAAAGTTTGGACGGATTTTTGCGCGCGGCGGGCTTGGACAAAATCACCAGCGGGGCGATAAACGCCGCCATCTCGATCCAGAACATCAAGGCTTCGATGCTGATGGAGAACATGCTGCCGATGGCTCCGCGCCACACCAGATCAACCACGCGCAGCGCGAGATAAACCGCCAGCATGCCCAGCATCACTTTGGATAATTTGCCGAGCAGATGCATTTCCAGCGGACGTTTGAAACCGGAGGAAGACAAGCACGCCTCGAAAATCACCACGGCGAAACCGATGGTGACCGCCGTCAGCAGATAAAACAGCGGCAGCAGAATCGACTGCCACAGCGGATGCACCTGATAGCCGAAAACCACCAGCAGCGAACCGAGCGAAGACTGGTGCATGGAGGGCAGCAGTGCGCCTAATGCGATGATGAGGAACAGCACTTTGTTGAGCTTTTTCTTCACTGCGTCTTTGCCGAATTTCTCCAGGAAGGCGGGCGAGAACTCGATCCACATCACGAGGATGTAAGCCGAGATACACAGCGCCACCTCGAACATCACCGAGTTGGGTTGCGCGTAGCCCGGCCAGAAGATGTGCCAGAAATTCCAGTAACGCCCCAAGTCGAAGATCACGCCGACACCGGCCAGCGTGTAGCCGAACAAACTGGCCAGCAACGCCGGGCGCACCAGCGGGTGGTATTCGCCTTTGTTGAAGATATACACCAGCAGCGCCACGGAATAGCCGCCGCAAGCGAAGGCCGAGCCGATCACCACGTCGTAAACCACCCAGATGCCCCAGGTGTAACCGTCGTTGAGGTTGGTGACCGCGCCGAGGCCGAAGATGAAGCGATACAGCAGGATGAGCAGCGCGAGCGCCACCAGCCCCGCCAACAACTTCGTGGTCGGCGTGACCAGCGGCCCGCCTAGCGGCGCGGGTGCGGGATGATGGTTGTGGGATGAAGACATCAATTTCTCCTTATTTCTTTTCATCGTTGAACGCATCGTCGCCTTCGACGTTGCGCTTGGCGATGTATGTCAACGCACCGAGAACCACCAGCGGCAGCGCCAGCGCGTTGCCGTACAGCGTGTGTTGCATGGTTTCGGAGGTGGCCGCATAAGAACGTTCCGGCAATTTCGGCATGCCCAGTTTTTCGAAAGGCACGGCGGACAGTTTCAACATTTGCGTGCCGCCCAGTTCTTTCTCGCCGTAAATCTGCGGCAGATATTTCGCCGCTTTGGCCGTGTGCGAAGACTGGTCGTGCGTGTTGATATTGCCGCGCGGGAATACCGCAAATTCGCCGGGCTTTAACGCCAGCCTGCGTTGAGATTCCGCATGCAAATCTTTCACCTTGCCGTATAACGTCGCGCCGGTCGGGCACACTTCCGCGCAAGCCGCATATTTGCCGTCGCCGATGCGGTGTTTGCACAACTGGCATTTGCTGATCTGCGGCAGCGCTTTGTCGTACTGGAAACGCGGCACGCCGAAGGGGCAGGCGGCCACGCAATAGCGGCAGCCGATGCAGGCATCTTTGTCGTAACCGACGATGCCGGTGACGGGGTCTTTGGTCATCGCCGACACCGGGCAGGCCGATACGCACGAAGGGTCAACACAGTGCAGGCAGGACACCTTCATGAAGGCGAAGCCGTCTTTCTCGCTGTCCTTGGTGGCGCTGTTGCCGTCCTGATACACCTTGATGACGTTGAGCGTCTTGCCGGAAATATCGGTCGGGGTATCCCACAAATGTTCGGCATCGGAAAACTCAGGCGGCATGTCGTTGGCTGTCTTGCACGCGGAAACGCAGGCCTTGCAGCCGATGCACAGCGTGCTGTCGTACAACAGCCCCAGCGCTTCGCCCGGCATGGTCAAGTTTTCCCGCGCTTCGGCAGATGTTCCCGCCGCAAGCAAGGTGCCCCCGGCCAGCGCCCCTTTCAGGAAATCGCGCCGGCTGATGCTCATGATGGAGTCCTTTCGTCGTGACCTTCATCGAGCTTGACGTTTTTACCGAGGTTTTCTGCCATCTTCTTGCCCGCGCCGAATGCTGCACCTGCCACCGCTGCGGTGAGCACTGCCGCACCCAGCGTGACACCTACGCCTTGCTCTTCGACGATGCGCGGCAAACCGACTGGCGGCGAAATTGTTTTCAGCACGGCCAATTCGTGGATTGGCTTGGTGAACGCCACGCCTTTTTCGGTACAGCCGATACAGGGGTGACCCGTGCCCACCGGCCAGCTCGCGTTGCCCACATCGCCGAACAAAATCGACGGGCAGTTGGCATACGTCTCCGGCCCTTTGCAGCCCAGCTTGTACAAGCAATAACCCTGGCGGTGACCCGCGTCGCCGAATTCCATGGCGAAGCGACCCGCATCGAAATGCGCGCGGCGCTCGCAGTTTTCGTGGATGAGGCGCGAGTAAGCGAACTTGGGGCGACCGATGGCATCCACATCCGGCAGCTTGCCGAAGGTGAGGAAATGCACCACGGTGGAAAGGAAGTTGTAGGGGTTGGGCGGGCAGCCGGGAATATTGGGAATCACTTTGCCCAGAATCTCTCCGGCGCTGACCGAGCCGGTGGGGTTGGGTGGGGTGGAGGGCATGCCGCCCCATGAAGCGCAACTGCCGATGGCGATCACCGCTGCCGCATCGGCGGCGCATTCCTTCAACATCTCGATGGCGGTTTGCCCGCCGATCTTGCAGTAAATGCCGTTGTCCTTGGTCGGGATCGCGCCTTCCACCACCAGAATATATTTGCCCTTGTTGGCTTTCATCGCCGACCTGCGCGCGGCTTCGGCCTGATGACCGGCGGCGGCAAACAGCGTTTCGTGATAATCGAGCGAGATCACATCGAGGATCAGTTTTTCCAGCGTGGGATGCTCGGCGCGCAACAGCGATTCGGTGCAACCGGTGCATTCCTGAAAGTGCAACCAGATCACCGAAGGTCGTTTCTTGGTGGCCACCGCTTTGGCGATTGCCGCCACCGCATCGTTGGGCAGCCCCATGGTTGCCGCCATCGCCGCGCAAAACTGCATGAAACTGCGGCGGGAAATGCCCAACCGCTTCTCCAGCGCCACTATGCTTTCATCATTTTCAATGTTGTTCTCGCTCATAACCTCGACCCTTTGTTATTGGTTTACGTCCCATGTGATAAGTCACGAAACTTCCGAGATCAGAAACTCGTGCTAACCCACCTATAACAAAAACCATGCCACCGTTTCAGTGGTGTGGTTTAACAACAACTTGAACAAAAACCGCAGCGGGAAAAATCAATTTTCAGGGGACATTGCGATAATTACTTGGAAAGGCAACTGGTAAGCAGGTTTGCAGTGGAAAGTTGGGCGTGACCAGTAAAATATAAGCCCCTTCCTATGAACCTCACGCTTTTGTAGGTCGGGATTTATCCCGACGTTTTTTTAATTGTGAACACCGTCGGGATAAATCCCGACCTACGAAAATCAGCACGGGTTCATGGGATTCAATTCGGGCGATCATTGATCGGCTGCGGTCTCTCCCGCCTGCGGGCGAAGGGAGCACGTGCCGTGGCATTCGTCACCCGCTTTGCGGTAAGCTACGCCCCTTCCAGTCCCCACCTCAGAAAGCGCAATAAAATGGCACAAGGTCAATATGTAATGTCCATGCTCCGCGTGAGCAAGATCGTTCCCCCCAAGCGTCAAATCATCAAAGACATTTCCCTCAGCTTCTTCCCCGGCGCGAAGATCGGTCTGCTGGGTCTGAACGGTTCGGGTAAATCCACCGTGCTGCGCATCATGGCGTTGCAGGACAAGGAATACGACGGCGAGGTGCAGCACCTGCCCAATATGAAGATCGGCTACCTGCCGCAAGAGCCGGTGCTTGATCCGGCCAAGACCGTGCGCGAGGAAGTGGAATCCGCCCTGGGCGAAGTGATGGAAGCGCAAACCAAGCTGGACGCGGTGTACGCCGCTTATGCCGAGCCGGATGCCGACTTCGACGCGCTCGCCGCCGAGCAGGCGCGGCTGGAAAACATCATCGCCGCCAGCGGCAGCGATGCTTCGCACCAGATGGAAATTGCCGCCGACGCGCTGCGTTTGCCGGAGTGGGATGCGGTGGTCAAGAATCTTTCCGGCGGTGAGAAGCGCCGCGTGGCGCTGTGCAAGCTGCTGCTGGAAAAACCCGACATGCTGCTGCTGGACGAACCGACCAACCACCTCGATGCGGAATCGGTGGAATGGCTGGAACAATTCCTCGTGCGCTTCCCCGGCACCGTGGTCGCCGTCACCCACGACCGCTACTTCCTCGACAACGCCGCCGAATGGATTTTGGAACTGGATCGTGGTCACGGCATCCCGTGGAAGGGCAACTACTCAAGCTGGCTGGAACAGAAGGGCGAGCGACTGGCAACCGAGCAGAAACAACTCGACGCGCATTCAAAAGCGATGAAACAAGAGTTGGAATGGGTGCGCCAGAATCCCAAAGCGCGCCAGGCCAAATCCAAAGCGCGTATCGCCCGCTTTGAAGAACTGAATTCGCAGGAACATCAGGCGCGCAACGAAACGCAGGAAATCTTCATTCCCGTCGGCGAACGTCTGGGCAACGAAGTCATCGAATTCGACGGTGTTTCCAAAGCCTACGGCGACCGCCTGCTGATCGACAACCTCAGCTTCAAAATTCCGCCCGGCGCAATCGTCGGCATCATCGGCCCCAACGGCGCGGGTAAATCGACATTGTTCCGCATGATTACCGGCAAAGAACAGCCGGACAGCGGCACGGTGAAAATCGGCCAGACCGTGAAGATCGCCCACGTTGACCAAGGACGCGATTCGCTGGAAAGCGACAAGACCGTGTTCGATGCCATCTCCGGCGGCAACGATATTTTGACCGTGGGCAAATACGAAACCCCGGCGCGCGCCTACATTGGCCGCTTCAACTTCAAGGGCGGCGACCAAGCCAAACTCGTCGGTCAACTCTCCGGCGGTGAGCGCGGACGCTTGCATCTGGCGCAAACCCTCATCTCCGGCGGCAACGTGCTGCTGCTCGACGAACCCTCCAACGACCTCGACGTGGAAACCCTGCGCGCGCTCGAAGATGCCCTGCTCGAATTCGCCGGCTGCGTCGCCGTCATCTCCCACGACCGCTGGTTCCTCGACCGCATCGCCACCCACATCCTCGCCTGCGAAGGAGATTCGAAGTGGACGTTCTTTGATGGCAACTATCAGGAATATGAGGCGGAGAAGCGGAAGCGTTTGGGGGAGGAAGGCGCGAAGCCTAAGCGGATTCGGTATAAGCCGATTAGCAGATGATTTCTCATTGATTGACAATCCCCGACCAGCGGCGTTGACAATTAACCTATAGGTTAATACTATGCAAATATTGGTTTTGCACAAAAACCGGCACAAGGTCGGGGCGGTTGGCAATTCGGTTACTTGCGAATCGCTCGATTTTTTGATGAATTTGGAAGCAAGCTACCAAGCAAGTGCGGATGGACTATTTGATTTGCTGGAGCGAATCAGCCAGGAAGGGCTTCTTGAAATCTCGACCAAACTGTCCCATCGCGTAGATGAAAACGAAAACATATACGAGTTGATCAAAGGCAAACTGCGTTTGTTCTATTTCAAGACAGAGGATGACTTCTTGATAATTTGCACCACAGCACTCATCAAAAAATCTCAAGCCGTTGACCCGAAACACGTCAAAAAGGCGATACGTCTCAAGCATGAATATTTGCAAGCCGTTAAACAACACACACTCAGCGTGATCGAGGAGAATGAAAATGGCGATTAACAAAAAACTGGCGGCTTATCTTGCCGAAAGAAAAAAGACCGATGTCTATTGGGTGGAATCTGCAAAACTGGATTTTGCGATGAAGCTCGAAAAACAGATGAAGTTGGCTGGCTTGAGTTACGCCAATCTAGCTAAAAAAATTGGAACAAGCGCCGCCTATATCTCCAAAGTGTTTCGTGGCGACACCAACATGACCATCGAAACGATGGTCAAATTGTCGCGCGCATCGGGAGCGCGCCTCAATATCGAAATCGTGAGCGAAGCTGTGGAAGCAAAACGCTGGAACAATAAAATTATTCCGTTTCCGACTATCAGATCGCCACAAGTGACCGCTGTGTGTACCACTATCGCTGAGTATGCAGTTCATCGTGCAAGCAACTCAGAAATAGAATCTAGGGCAGCTTGAAATGGATGATTACAAATTCCCCATCCAACTTGAACGAGTCGTTTTCACTCGCTCAGTTGTTATCGCCGTTCCAGAACATCAACCTGGCGATCCTGCCCACTTAACTTTGGGACCCGAAAACACTGTCAATGTGGTCGCTATTGATGGGCAGGAAGGAAAATATCAAGTCAGCGTGGGAGCAAAGCTCAACATTGGCGGAGACGCTGCGTATCCCTATATCATCGACATGGAGTGTGTTGGTGTTTTTTCTGTCGATGCCAAACTTTCCAAAGACGAAGCAATACGCGGAGTAACGATTACCGGGCACAGTGTGCTCTACGGCGCTATCCGCGAGTCGGTTGCATGGATTACCGGAAGACAACCCTTCGGGCAACTGATGCTGGGGCTTTCTGTATTGCGACCCGCGCAACAAGAACCGAAAAAAGAGTAGGACGCAAACGCCTGGGCGAAGAGGGCGCTGCGCCTAGGCGGATTCGGTATAAGCCGTTCGCCCTGGGCCTGTCGAAGGGTGAACGACCTCTGTCACTCTCGTGTTTGAGCTAAACTAGCACCAAGGTGTTCGCCGCAAACCAAGGAGGCCATCATGCAAGCAATCGAATTCAACTCGCAACTTGAACACGGACAGATTGCCGTGCCCGAGTCGCTTCATCTGGCAGAAGGGCAGCCGCTCAGAGTGCTGATCCTTCTGGATGAGACAGCGCGTGCAAAACGCAGTGATAAAAGAAATGTGTGGGCGCGAACAGCGGGGGCATGGCAGGGCGAACAACTGGTGCGCGAGCCGCAGGGTGACTACGAGCAAAGGCTGCAATTGGAATAATGCCCCATGGAATTTGAAGCCGATCCGGTCAAAGCAGCACTAAACTTCAAGAAGCATAAAGTCAGCTTCGAAGAGGCCGCTTCGATATTTGGAGATTCGATGGAAATCACTTTCCACGATCCTGACCACTCGGTTGGTGAGGTGCGCTGGCTGTCGTTTGGCATGTCGAGTAGAGGGCGAGTTCTTGCGGTGATCTACACCGAGCGTCGAAGTAAGTTTCGGCTGATCAGCGCGCGAGTAGCAACGAAACACGAAAGGAAAATCTATGAAGAAGACTGACGAAATGCGCGCCGAATATAGGCGCGAAGACCTTGGAAAAGGTGTTCGAGGCAAACACTACGCGGCCTTCCAAAAAGGTAGCAATCTGGTTTTGCTCACACCTGAATTGGCAAAAATATTCCCGACCAACGAGGCCGTGAATGCAGCCCTTGAAACACTGGTGGGTGTCGCACGTTCTGCGGTGGGAAAAAGTCGACGCACAAGCGGAACGACGGCGAAGTGAACGCGTAAATCGCGGTTCACGATTATTCCAATGTCAGCCTATTGGCGCGTAAGCGAAGTGAACGTGATTGAAGACCATGCTGTGTGGGTGCGCTTCATGGATGGTCTCGAAGGCATCGTGCGCTTCTTGCCGGGATTCTTTCGCGGCGTGTTTTCACATCTGAACGACCCTGAAAAATTCCGGCAAGTTACCGTGGTTGGTGGCGCAGTCACTTGGCCGGGAGAGCTTGATCTTGCGCCGGATGCGAGGCATGAAGAGATCAAACAGCGTGGCGGCGAGTGGGTGGTGGAGAATTAAGTAGCATGAAAACAATTGCGATGCTGAACCCCGATTACTTTTCAGTGCTAGCCGAGACCGCTATCTAATACAAACACGCTAGGTTATCCAAATAACTATGGACGAAACTACACCCACCAAAGTATTTGTGTCTTACTCTCACGACTCGCCTGAGCATAAGCGGTGGGTTACTGATTTTTCCTCTAATCTTGTCAAGAATGGAATTGATGTAATTCTTGATCAATGGGATTTGGGGTTGGGCGATGACGTACCAAAATTTATGGAAAAGTCTGTTTCTTCATCTGATCGAGTATTGATGATTTGCACAGAGCCTTACGTTCGCAAAGCGGATGATGGTGTCGGAGGCGTTGGATATGAAGCTATGGTCGTGACTGGTGAGTTGGTTCAAAACATTGGTACGTCGAAGTTTATTCCAGTAATGCGACAGAATGCTGTTAATAAAATTTTACCAAAATCTATGTCAACTCGATTTTATGTTGATATGAGTTTGGATGATCTTGAACAATTCGAAAATTTGTTGAGGGAACTTCATCAGGCTCCGGCTGTTGAAAAGCCAGCCCTTGGAAAGAACCCATTTGCAAAATCCCCTTCTGGGAAAGAACTGCCTGCGGAGAAATCACAGCCATTGCATCTTGAAGGCATTTCCGACCCGGCCAAAATTTATTTAATGGCGGTAGATGTTGCTAAGTCTGGGGATATATTGCAATGGCGAGAATTAATTCGGAGCGCTAGAAAAAACATTGCTCCTGGATTGGCTGCATGGCGTGAGAAATATCCTCAAGCACCCGCCACGAAAGAAGCTCTAATTAATCAGTCGATTGAAGGTATAAGCGAATTCGCGCCGTTAATTTCAATGGCACTAGCAGGCATTGCTTCTGGCAGAGAAAAGTTTACGAATCAATTGTCGTTGCTTGAGGAAATCCTGAATCCGAGAGATTGGAATCAAGGTGGATTTTCAGTTGTCGTTGGTATCCCTTCTGCGGGCGCATTTATATACCAAGCGCTCCATGGTGCAATGTGCCTTTATACGGAACAAATCACACACGCGATTTCAATGGTTCGATCAAATATGAAATTCCGCGATTGGAATGAGCCAATTCCTATCTGGCAAAATCATGAAGTTATGGGCTGGCCAACCTCACTCGGACACAACTCCGAAGAAGCTTGGAATGTTCTTGTTTCTTTACCTGCTAAGTATCCTTGGGTCGTTACTGTTTTTGGAGATAGTGAAGATTACTTGGCTGCTTTGGTTGCGTACTACTTGGTGCTTAACATTAACGAGTACGCATACATCCTCAAAGCAAATCAAGAGTCAATATTGGAAAAGGACAAGATGTACCTTGATATACCTCTATCGTTTCTAAGGGTGTCAGATGAGGTGAAACGCAGAGCGTACCGATTGATATTGCAGGATCAAATGCAAATTAAGAATATTTGGCAATCACTTGGAATAACAGATGAGAGGTTCTCTTTGCATTGGAATACGTGGGTTAAGTTATGCAACAGTTGGCTAAGTAGTGATGGAAGATATTGGAGTTTTAGTCCAATGGTTCATGCAAACATGCCCAAAGATATACAGCTAATAGGGACAGCTTAATCTGACCAAACGAAAGGGGCTGCATTGCAATAGTTTTCGAGTAGTGTGGTAATTGAATACAAAAAAGTTAGGCTCGATTTTCACGAAATTTGTTTACCCACCTTCACGCGAAGGCGCATGAATAGGCGATCTACGTCATGCGATTGATGGAGAGTGGCGTATTTATTGGCTTGCGGGCGGAGGGGTAAATATCCCCCTTTTTTTAGCCGCATTCCCATTTTTATTCGGATCAAATTTGAAGAAAGAGACCGCCCATGGATTTAATTCTATTGCAGCCCGGTAGCCCGGATTTCTTGGGCAAAGATTTCAGCAACCGGGCGACGGAGGGGAATTTGATTGAGGGTGTTTGGCGGGATGAGACCCGCTCCCAAATTGAAAACCTTCCCTGTCTGGAGTTGGTGTCGATCCAGCAGGGGATGAAGCAGCAGGTGACCACCGATGTGAGCAATTCGGCTCGAACTTCGGGACGACCGCTCATCACAGAGATCAGCTGCACCAAGTACGTCGATAAGGCTTCGGTCAAGTTATACGATTACTGCCTGCGAGCCAAGCCGCTAGACAGTTGCGGTCAGGGTGACAAGAGCAGCGCCACCAAAATATTCATCTTGCGAAACGCTGGCGATAATACCGCCAGTATCATGACCTTCTACTTGCGTAGCGCGCTGATCTCCGAGATACAGCTCCAATCACACCCGGACGATATGCCGACCGAACAATTCAAGATCAATTTCACCGAGATTATCTGGGAGTATGCGACGCAGCAATCCGATGCCAGTTTGGCCGGGGTCAAGGCGGCGGGGTGGAGCTTAGTCCGCAACAGACCTATCTCTGATTTCTCCTGAGTCGATGCATACCTGATGAGGCAGCAACACGTTAAAAAATACTCGTGGACGTGATAGGCAGCCCAACATGGACTTGACCGAACTAGGTTTGGATCGCGGGATTGAGGAGCGGGCAACATGTGCCTCAGGCCAGCGCCTTGCCCGCGTGACGGCGGTGGATCGCGGGCGTTATGTCGTGCGCGATGAGCGCGGCGAAGTGCCCGCCGAGCTGACGGGCAAGTTTCTTTACACCGCCGCGTCGGCGGTGGATATGCCTTGTGTGGGCGATTGGGTGTGTGTGTTGTTTCACGATGTATCGTCCGCCGCGAGCATCCACGATGTGGTGTCTAGGCGGTCTTTCTTGCGGCGCAAATCTCCCGGCAAAAATATTGATTTCCAGATGATCGCGGCGAACATCGACGTGGCGTTCATCGTGCAGTCGTGCCATTTCGATTTCAACGTGCGCAGGCTGGAGCGTTATCTGGTGATGGTGAACGAGGGGCAGATTGAGCCGGTGCTGTTGCTGACCAAAACGGATTTGGTCAGCGCGGCGGAGCTGGAACGTTTGCTCGCCAATATTCGCGCGGCGGGCATTACGGCGCGTATCGTCACGCTCAGCAACGAGACGGGAGAAGGTATCGCACAGGTGAGGCAGCTCATGCTGCCGGGCAAAACATATTGCCTGCTCGGCTCGTCGGGTGTGGGCAAGACCACGCTCATCAATCACCTGTTAGGCCGCGATGCGCTGCAGACCGCCGCCGTCAGCGGCACAGGCGAGGGCAGGCACACCACCACGCGCCGTCACTTGGTTGTACTGGACAACGGCGCGCTGCTGATCGACATGCCGGGGATGCGCGAGCTGGGTATCCTGAGTGCGGGCGAGGGGCTGGACGATAGCTTCGCCGAAATTAAATCACTCGCCGCCCGTTGCCGCTTCGCCGATTGCACTCACAACAACGAGCCGGGCTGCGCGATTCGCAAAGCGATAGAAATGGGCGAACTGAACCCGGCGCATTTCCATAGTTACCTGAAGCTCAAGGCCGAGTCCGAGTTCAACGAGATGTCGTATCTGGATAAACGCAAGAAGGATAAGGCGTTTGGCAAGATGGTGAAGGCGGTGTTGAAGGGGAAGGGCTGAGTGTCTTTTGCTGGCGTGTGTTCACCCCATAAAATTCATCAGAAAAATCCGTCATTCCGGCGCAGGCAGGAATCCAGATGAAATATAAATCTCTCACGCAGTGGGACAAAATTGTTGTCTGCTTCGCAGGTTATTATTTTTGACTGGATTCCGGCCTGCGCCGGAATGACGGCGCTAATGAATAATCCGGGTTCAAGCGAGGAATGAAAATATGAAAGCCATCGTTTATACCAAGTACGGTTCAGCGGAAGTGCTCAAGCTCAAAGAGGTCGAAAAACCTGTTCCCGCCGACGATGAAGTCTTGATCAGAGTGCATGCGGTCGAGGTGACCAAGTCCGACTGCGAGATGCGCTGTTCCAAATTTGCGGTGAAGTGGTTCTGGTTGCCCATGCGAATCGTGATGGGTATCCGCAAGCCGAAGAGACAAATATTGGGCGGATATTTTTCCGGTGAGATCGAATTCGTCGGCAAAGACGTTTCCAAGTTCAAGGCGGGAGATAGTGTTTTGGGGTCTGCCCAACTCAAGTTGGGCGGATATGGCGAATACATCTGTCTGCCCGCCAGCTACACGATAGTGCCGATGCCGCACAACCTGAGTTTTGCTGAGGCGGCAGCGCTACCTTTTGGCGGGATGAATGCGCTGCACTTCATGCGACGAGCGAATATCCGAAGCGGGGAGAAGGTGCTGATTAACGGGGCGGGCGGCAGTATCGGCATCTATGCCGTGCAGATCGCCAAGGCGATGGGAGCCGAGGTGACGGCGGTGGACAGCAGCATCAAGGAGGCGATGCTGCGCCGCATCGGCGCAGATCATTTCTTCGATTACAGCAAAGAGAATTTCGCCACCAGCGGCCAGCGCTATGACGTGATCTTTAACATGGTGGCCAGCCGTTCATATTCCGAATGCGTTAACGCACTCAATCCCGGCGGGCGCTACCTGATGGGGAATCCGCGTTTATCCGACATGCTGAGATCTGTGCTGACAACCTGGTTTACCGACAAGGCGGCATATTTTGCTTTTGCCGGAGAAAAGGAAGATGAACTACTCGCACTCAAGCAGATGGTCGAGGAGGGCAAAATTAATTCATGCGTCGATAAAATCTATCCGATGGGGCAAGCGGCTGAAGCTCATCGAAGAGTGGAGACTGAGCAAAGATTGGGGGCTGTCGTCATATCAGAAAGAACTGGTAGCATTAAGCCCGCTTTCCGGGAGACGAAATAGCAAGAGAAGGTCGAATTTTCGATGGTCATTTCAGCTTCACAATAAGCCAACTCCATATCCGCAAACATGGGCGATCTTGCTTTCCGTTGTGCCATTGCCGACGATGCGGATGCCATCGTCGCGTTGGTTAACTCCGCCTATCGCGGCGATTCCAGCCGCGCAGGCTGGACAACCGAGGTGGATATTCTGGGTGGGCAGCGCACCGATGCGCAGGAGATCACGCAGCTGATCGCGCAAGAAAATTCGGTGCTGCGCTTGTGCTTGCGCGACGGAGAGATCATCGGTTCGATGCAACTGGAGCGGGTGGATGTAACAACCGCGTACATGGGCATGCTGGTGATTCGCCCGCTGATGCAGGGGCAGGGATTGGGGCGTTGCCTGATGGAAGAAGCGGAGCGTTTTGTCAAAGCGGAATGGGGCGCGACGCGCATGCAAATGCAGGTGATTACGCTGCGGCACGAACTGATCGCCTATTACCAGCGACGCGGTTACCGGCGCACCGGCGAGATCATGCCGTTCCCCGCCGACGATCCGCGATTCGGCTTGCCCAAGGTGGCGGAGCTGGAGTTTGAAGTGATGGAAAAGTTACTGCACTGATGCGGGCAACAATGATACTGCGTTGACGGCGGATCGTTGAACAGCCCTTTTGCCGGTCTGGCTTTTGGTAATTGCCTTTCCTCGACGCTGTGGCGGCAGCCCATATACAATGAAACGGTAAACGTTTTTTTCCGGTAATTATTCGATGAAGTTTCCCGCTTTCCCCTGGAATAAATTTCACTTCAACTTCAAATCGTTTGCTATTGCGGCAGGCCTGATTGCGCTGCTGCTGTTGTTGGCGTTGGTCGGGTATGTTTATTATCTTGATGCCACTATCCGCGAAGCTTTCGATGGTCGCAAATTCGCATTGCCTGCACGCGTTTATGGTCGTTCGCTGGAGTTGTATCAGGGGCTGAAGCTGACACCCGTGCAATTCGCGGGAGAGTTGCAGCGGCTGGGCTATCACGAGAACCCGCAGCCGGACGAAGCGGCAACTTACAAATACACGCTGAACGGGCTTGAATTTACGACACGGGATTTTGTGTTCGGGGATGGCGCGCAAGCCTCGCAGCGAGTGCGTGTCGAATTCGCCGACGGCAAGGTGTCGCTGCTCCAGCAACGCGCCGCGCCCGATGCCGATTTGACTTTGTTGCGCATGGAGCCGCCGCTGATAGGCGGCATCTATCCGGGACACAACGAAGACCGCGAACTGGTGCGGCTGGATCAAGTACCCAAGCTATTGATCGACGCGCTGATCGCAACCGAAGACCACAAGTTCTATACGCACTGGGGCATTGATCCGCGCGGTATCGCGCGTGCCCTGTTCAAGACCGTCAGCGGGCAGCGCATCGAAGGCGGCAGCACGCTGACCCAGCAACTGGTGAAGAATTTTTTCCTGACTTCGGAACGCACGCTGTCGCGCAAGGCAAACGAAGTGCTGATGGCGCTGTTGCTTGAGGCGCACTACAGCAAGGATGAGATTCTCGAAACGTATATCAACGAAATATTTTTGGGACAGGATGCCAGCCGCGCCATTCACGGTTTCGGTCTGGCCAGTTATTTTTATTTTGACCGTCCGCTGAACCGGCTGGAATTGCAGGAGTTCGCCACGCTGGTCGGTATGGTCAAAGGGCCTGCGGTGTATGACCCGCGCAAGAATCCCGCGCTGACATTGCAGCGGCGCAACATCGTGTTGCAGGGAATGGTGGGGCAGAATGTCATCACGCAGGCGCAATTCATTGCGGCCAAGCAGAAGCCGCTGGGCGTGGTTAATCGCATTCCGTCCGGCACTTCGCCGTATCCGGCTTTCCTGCAATTCGTTCATCGCCAATTGGAGCGCGATTACCGCGAAGAAGATTTGCGCAGCGAAGGTTTGCGCATCTTCACCACACTCGATCCGCGCATTCAGCATGAGGCGGAGCAGGCGTTGGCGACGCGTCTGGTGCAAATTGAAAAGACGCGCAAGATGCACGCCAATACGCTGGAAGGTGCGGTAGTGGTGAGCAGCACGCAGACCGGCGAAATACAGGCCATGGTGGGTGGACGCGACGCGCGTTATGCCGGATACAACCGCGCCATCGACGCGCAGCGCCAGATCGGTTCGCTGGCCAAGCCCATGGTGTATCTGACCGCGCTGGAAGACCCGGCGCGCTTTACGCTGATCACGCCGCTGGACGACAGCAAACTGGTGTGGAAGCAGCCCGGCACCAGCGACTGGAAACCGCAGAACTACGAGCACGAGTTCCACGACAAGGTGCAACTGCGCACCGCGCTGGCGCATTCCTACAACGTGGCAACCGCGCGTCTCGGCATCGAACTCGGTGTCGCGGGTATCCTCGACAAACTTCCGCAGTACGGAATCGAACGGCGACCGCCGCCGTTTGCCTCGTCGCTGCTGGGGGCGTTCGAGCTTTCTCCGGTGGAAGTGATGCAGCTATACCAGACCTTCGCCGACGGCGGCTTCCGCACGCCGTTGCGCGCGATCCGCGAGGTGGTCACCGCCGACGGCAAGCCGCTGCAACGTTATCCGCTGAACGTCGATCCCGTCGCCGCACCGGGGCCGGTGTATCTGCTGACGGCGGCTTTGCAGGGTGTGGTGCGCGAGGGAACGGCGCAGACGATGAGCAACTGGTTGCCCGCCGAGTTGAATGTGGCGGGCAAGACCGGCACTACCGATGACCTGCACGACAGCTGGTTCGCCGGATATACCGGCGACCACGTGGCGGTGGTGTGGGTGGGGCGTGATGACAACAAACCCACAGGATTGACCGGCGCTTCGGGCGCGATGACGGTGTGGGGCGATATGATGCAGAACATTCAGCCCGAGCCGTTGCAGCCCGTAGTGCCGGAGAATATCGAAATGGTGAATGTCGATCCGCTCAGCGGCTTGCGCTATAACGACGAATGCAAGGCGGGCTTATCGCTGCCGTTCATCAAAGGCTCAGCGCCGGGCGAAACATCGGCCTGCCCGTTTCCGTCGGCGGTGATACCGAAGGTCGAAGACAAACCGGTGGTCAAGATCGAAGCGAAGCCGGTAGTAAAACCTGAAATCAAACCAGTGCCGGAAGAGAAAAAGAGCTGGCTACAGAGGTTATTCAATTGATAGAAAACAACCGATTATTTTTTGTTGCGGCATGGCTGCTGTTGCTGGCCGGATGTGCCAGCGTGCCGACGCAACCGCCTGCAAAGACCACTCCGCAGGAAGCGATTCCGCAGGTGACGATACCGCAACAGGCGATGCCGCAAGCTGCACCCCAGGTTGCGCCGCAAGCAGCCATTGAACCTGTGCCTAAACAGGCCATGTCAGGCAATCCCGCTGTCGTCGCATTGTTGGATCGCGCGCAGCTTGACACCGCTGCCGGGCGCAGCGAAGCAGCAGGCGCATCGTTGGAACGCGGACTGCGCATCGAACCGCGCAATGCCTGGCTGTGGCAGGAGCTGGCACAATTGCGCCTGAGCCAGGGGCAGTACGCGCAGGCAATTTCACTCGCGCAAAAGTCGATGAGCTTCGCCGCGCAGGAACGCCGGTTGCTGGCGCTGGACTGGCGCGTGATAGCCAATGCACGTGTGGCGCAGGGCAATCAGGCCGAAGCGGAGCAGGCATTCCAACGCGCCACGGAGCTTGAACAGGCAGTGCAAATGGAAGCTGATCACGGGTTTTGATTAAAACTTTCATACGGTTTGGAACAGGCAATACCAAGGGGTAATTTAATTTCACTTTGAAGAGGGAGAACAAAATGTTCAAGAAAATATTTTTGAAATTCACCGCTTTGCTTTTGATCGTGATTTCCGGGCTGGCTTGTGCCCAACCCAACACTGATGCCGACGAGCAAAGCCTGCTCTCCGCTTTCGCCGCTTACACCGATTTGCGCATTGTCAGCGTGCGGCAAAATCTGGAAATTCTGGCTTCCACCGTCGAGGCGCAATCGGGCAAATGGGATGGCATGAAGCCGCTGTTGAGCGGCTACCAGAAATCGGATAGCGGTCTCATCGTTTGGTTTCTCCGTCCCGATGGCACGTATTACACGGTGGATAAAGGGCTGATGGATGTAAAACTGAGCGACCGCAGTTATTTTCCTGCGCTCATGAAAGGCGAAACAATTACCGGCGCGCTGGTGGTCAGCAAAAGCACCGGGCAGCGTTCGGCAATTATCGCGATCCCGATGAAGATGGGTAATTCGGTGGTCGGCGCGATTGGCGTGTCGCTATTCCTCGACAAGTTCGCCGAACAAGTGGACTCGACTCTGGCGCTGCGACCGGATGCCTCCTTCTTCGCTGTCGCGCCGAACGGCCAGACCACGCTGCATAAAAAAACCGAACGCCACTTTGTCGATCCGCGCGAAATGGGCAGCGAGACGCTGAAAAAAGCCACCAACGAAATTCTGGTGAACCAGGCGGGTTCGACCAGCTACCAGTTCGACGGCGCGATCAAGAAGGCCGTCTATCGCACCTCGCCGCTGACGGGGTGGAAGTTTGTGCTGACGTTCAGCGCAACAAAGTAGTGCTATTCGAATTGCCATGATTGCCCGCAAGCCATTAAATACGCCATTCTCCACGATGTATGGGTGTAGATCGCCTATTGACGGGCGTTGCGGGGCGGGAGACTATCGGCCTTCGAAAAATTTCTCCTTCAGAATCACCCCATGACGATCCAAGAAACCTTCATCCCCAGCAAAGACGCTTCGCTCGAATCTTCCATCCGCACACTGCACGCCAAACTGGAAGCCATCGGCTTTCACGTGGAAGAGCGTTCGTGGCTGAACGAGATCGAGAATATCTGGTCGGTGCATGTGAGCGACCGCGATTGCCCGCGCCTGTTCAGCAACGGCAAAGGCGGTTCGCAACTGGCGGCGCGCGCCAGCGCCTTGGGTGAATTTTTCGAGCGCCTGAGCACCAATTATTTCTGGACGCATTTTTATCTGGGCGAAGACATCAGCCAGCGCAAATTTGTGCATTACCCGAACGAGCAATGGTTCGCCGTGAAAGGCGACAAGTGGCCTGCGGCGCTGCTCACGCCCGAGCTGCAAAAGTTTTATAACCCGGAAGGCGGCGTGCTGGCTAGCCAGTTGATCGACCTCAATTCCGGCAATTCCGAACGCGGCATTTGCGCCATTCCTTACCAGCGTTTGCGCGACGACAAGACTGTGTTGTTCCCGGTCAACCTGATCGGCAATCTGTACGTTAGCAACGGCATGTCGGCGGGCAACACGTTGATGGAAGCGCGCACGCAAGCGCTCGCCGAAATCTTTGAACGCGACATCAAATTCCGCATCATCCGCGAAGGGTTGTGTTTGCCCGATGTGCCCGAGGAAGTCATCGCGCGTTACCCGCGTATCGCCGCCGGCATCCAGGATTTGCGCGCCACGGGTTACGGCATTCTGGTGAAAGATGCGTCGCTGGGCGGCAAATATCCGGTGATGAATGTCACCTTGTTGCACCCGGAAGATCAGGGCTGTTTCGCCAGCTTCGGCGCGCATCCGCGCTTTGAAGTGGCGCTGGAACGCGCGCTGACCGAGCTGCTGCAAGGCCGCGCCATCGACGGCCTGAAAGATTTTCCCGCGCCCGGTTTCGACATGGACGAAATCGCCGATGCGCAAAATCTGGAAATTCATTTCGTCGATTCCAGCGGGGTCATCAGTTGGGAATTCTTGCGCGACACGCCGGACTATGAATTTGTCGATTGGAATTTCGGCACCACCACCGAGGAAGATTATCGCTGGTGCTGCGAAGCCATCCACGCCAGCGGCCACGACATTTACGTCGCCGATTTCACCCATCTGGACGTGTACGCCTGCCGCATCTTCGTGCCCGGCATGTCGGAGATTTATCCGGTCGAAGAGCTGCAATGGCAGAACAACAGCGCGGGCATCCAGCTGCGTCCCGCCTTGCTTCGCTTGCCGGAACTGGACGAAGATGAAAGCAACGAACTGCTAGACGCATTGCTCGATGCCGACCTTGCCGACGACCTCGCCGTCACCACGCTGATCGGCCTGGCCGCCGACCCCGGCAGCGTCTGGGCCGACCTGCGCGTGGGCGAACTGAAGACCTTGCTGGCAATCGCTGTCGGCGATGAAGATGAAGTGTTGGACGGCTGCGACTGGATCAGACAGTTCGGCGAACTGCCCGAAAACCGCGCGCGTGTTTACCGCTGCGTCGCGCATCTGGTGCAGCTACAAATGGAGACACAAGCTGAATCCAGCGTGCCTTATGAACATCATCTACAACTGATGTATGGCGCGGAGACTTTGCAGCAAGCACAGCAATTGCTGAATAAAGAAACGCAATTTTTCGGGCTGGGCACGCTGGGGGGAAATATGGAAGGCAGCGACATGCATCAACGCCTGCTCGCGGCGTATCGCAAGGTGTGGAAAGACAGCTAACCCAACTCGAACGTCGTCACGCCGAACATCCGCCGCATCGGCAGCTCGGGAAAATTGCCGGTGTACATGCGCGCGGTCTCGAACGAGACGGTCATGCCGTGGCGCTGCGCCAGTGCGATTGCCGCCGGGTTGGTTTCCGGCGTATCCAGAAAAATCGTCGCGTCCTGCGGCATACGCGCCTGCAAAGCCACAAACAACGCTTCTGCTAATTCCGCATCGTCGGCGAAAAGCGGGCCGATCTTGTGGCCGCTGCGACAGGCGCGCACCACGCCGTACCCGGCCAGTTTGCCTTGATGCAAAATTCCCAGCGCGGTGCTGTCTGGCAATTGGCTCCAGCAGCGCAGAAAGTTTTCACGACTGTCCGGGAAGAAGGGCTGGTCGTAGGCGAGCAGGGTTTCAAACGGCAGGGCGGATAGCGGTACGATGCGACTATCCGGCGCGGCGGATTTGCCGCCTGTACCCTGATAACGGATGTTGCGGTACGCCAGCTTGAAGCCGGATTTGCGGTAGTTGTCCTGTTGCGCCACAACGCCGTCCAGCCCGATGTTGCGCCCGCGCAGACGTTGCATCGCGGCATTCCAAATCTGCATGCCGAAACCGTTGCCGCGATGTTCCGGCGCGACGATGTAGAAACCCATGAAGCCGAACCCCTCGCCATATTTCACGGCGGAAATTGTGGCGACTGCTTCATCGCCCAGCATGCCGACCAGAAATCCTTCGGGGTCGGCGGCATGGAAACAGGCGGCATCGTGCAAGCCCGGATTCCAGCCCTCGCGCGCCGCCCACTCGACGGCAATATCCACTTCCTGGCGGCTCATGGTGCGTATGGTGAAGTCATGTTGCGGCATGGCTGGCTCCTCTTGAATTTCAGGAAAACGCTACGCGAAGTTTATACTGATCGCGGACAAAAAAGTTTCGCCGCAATTAACCCGTTTGTTGAATATATTTTGAAAAATACCGATATGAAAAACCTGCAACCCCAATCCGTTTGGTCGCATTTCGCCACGTTGTGCGCCATTCCGCGCTCCTCGCTGCACGAGGCCGCGTTGCGCCAACATTTGATCGCGTGGGCAGAGGCGCGCGGCATCGCCGCCATGGTGGATGGCGCGGGCAATCTGATTTTAAGCAAGCCCGCCAGCCCCGGTTGCGAGGCCGCGCCTGGCGTGATTTTGCAAGGCCATCTCGACATGGTGTGCCAGTCCAACGCGGGAACTGCTCACGATTTTGAAAAAGACGCGATTAACGCGGTGGTGCGCGACGGTTGGGTGATTGCCGAGAACACCACGCTGGGCGCGGATAACGGCATCGGCGTGGCGCTGGCGCTGGCCGCACTGGAAGAACCGGGTTTGCAGCATCCGGCGCTGGAAGTGCTGCTCACCGTGAACGAGGAATCGGGCATGGACGGCGCGCGTGGGCTGGTGGCGGGCACGTTGCAAGGCACGCGCCTTATCAATCTGGACACCGAGGAATGGGGACATTTTTATCTGGGCTGCGCGGGCGGGGTGGATGTGGAGGTGAGCAATTCGCAAAACGCCGTTCGCCCTGAGCTTGTCGAAGGGCAGGTTATCCACCCTTCGACAAGCTCAGGGCGAACGGAGGTTGTATTGGAGGATGTGCCGCCGGACTTTGCGATTTTGCGCTTCGATGTGTCCGGCCTGCGCGGCGGGCATTCCGGCATCGACATCCATCTCGGACGCGGCAACGCCATCAAGTTGCTGGCGGAAGCGCTGCGCGATTTGTCGGCGCATACCGATGTGCGGCTGATAGCGCTGGGCGGCGGTTCGGCGCGCAACGCCATTCCGCGCGAAGCATTCGCGGTGTGCGCGCTGCCCGCGCTGGCTGCTTCTGGAATTGATGCTTGGGTGGAGCATCGGCTGGCGGCCTGGCGCGCACGGTTTGCCGAGGCGGATGCGAAGGTGTTGTTTAGCTACGAGTTGGATGAGATGCCGCTGGGCCAAGCCATTTCTCAAACTGAGCGCAACCGTTTATTGGCTTTCATCGACACCGCCGCCAACGGTGTGTCGCAGATGAGTGACGATTTCCCCGGCGTGGTGGATACCTCGGACAATTTCGGCGTGGTGAGTCTGGCGCAGGGTGCATTCCGCGCCACATTCAAGGTGCGTTCGTTGCAGAATTCGCGCGGCGATGCGCTGGCCGATAAACTGGTTTCGCGCGCGGGCAGCTACGGATTGAACGCGTGGAAAGACGGCGCGTATCCGGGCTGGACTCCCGACCCGTCATCCGCTTTGCTCGCGTTGTGCCAGCAGGTTTACACCGCGCAATTCGGCCAGCCTGCATCGTTGCAAGTGATCCACGCCGGACTCGAATGCGGCCTGCTCGCCGCCAGCCATCCGCAACTGGACATGATCTCCTTCGGCCCCGACATTCGCGGCGCGCATGCGCCGGGCGAAAAGGTGGAGATTGAATCCGTCGCGCATTGCTGGACGTTGATCAAGGCGGTGTTGAGGGCGCTGGCAAACGCACCTTGATGTAGATCGCCTATTGACGGGCGTTCGTTCGCAGTAACAACTGTTTTACCTAGCGGGTTAAAGTCCCGTCCAAGGAGTTGTCCGTACACCTTGGTAGTTCAAGGGAGCGGCACAGGAGCAATCTTGGGTCGTGAGTTCCCAATTGGCAAAGTATCAGGCCGCAACGCAAGTGAACCTACACGTAGCCCCGTAAACAATAGTGGAGAAGCCGACCCTGTGGACGCAAGGGGAAGGCCGCTGGATGCACGCTGAAACAACGGAAGTGGCGCGCATCATCTCCCGGGGTAGCAGGGGTGGCATGATATGGAAGGCAAGCAGTCCAGTGCTGGATACCCGGTGCGGCGGCAGGGAGACTGCCGACTAAAGCGTATAAGGAAACGAAAGCGCAGCAGGCCGCAGCGGGAGTCGGAGGGGTTCATAGTACCGTTTGAGTCTTGGGGACAACATAACCCCGGATGAGGGAAGGAACCCTGCTTTGTTCATGCAACCGAAGAGTCGAGGGTTAGGGGATTGCCACCGTGCTGCACACCCCGGGAAGTAACCAGAAGGCTACCGAGGAAGCTGTGTGCCAAGGCCAAGCAGAATCCGCCTATTGTTACGCGCTCGAAGTTGGGTGCGCAGGCGCGACAACCTCGGTCGCGCTAACAAGCGTAGGACGGGATAATGTGCATGCATTGGCGTGAAGAACATCGGAAAGCCGTGTGCGGGAAAACTGCATGCACGGTTTGATGAGGGAGGGCAGGCGAGAGCCTGCTCTCTACTCTACCCATGAAGTTCGGTGTTGAAAGTGGCGGTATTTGCGCGTCGGACTTTATTGTTCCGGCAGGCTGGTGGTAAGGAACGAACCCCAGCTTTGAACAACGGCTTTCCGTTCAGTCATTCATGGATTTATCCCCGCGTTTCGACTATCATGCGCGCCTGTCTGCGGGGCACTCGGTAGCCCGCGAGACTCAGATTTTACGAATTGGCGGGTCTCCCCGCATTGCACTTTGGTGAACCTGGTCAGGTCCGGAAGGAAGCAGCCACAGCCAGTCGGTGCAAGTGCCGGGGGTAAGGCTCGCCTCCCCATTTTTCGAGGGTGTTGCACTCGATATTTTTTGGCAAACGATATGTCAGCGACTTCTGTACTAGCCCGCAAGTGGCGTCCCCGGAACTTCGCTCAGCTGGCGGGGCAGGAGCATGTCGTCCAGGCGTTGACCAACGCGCTCTCACAGAATCGTTTGCATCACGCATATCTGTTCACCGGCACGCGCGGCGTGGGCAAAACCACCATCGCGCGCATCTTCGCCAAATCCCTGAATTGCGAATCCGGCATCACCGCTACGCCGTGCGGGGTATGCGGCGCGTGTACCGAAATCGACACGGGGCGTTTCGTTGATTTGATCGAGCTGGACGCGGCATCCAACACGCAGGTGGATAACATGCGCGAGTTGCTGGAAAGCGCGCTGTACGCGCCGACCAGCGGACGGTTCAAGGTGTATATCATCGACGAAGTTCACATGTTGTCGAAGTCGGCGTTCAACGCGATGTTGAAGACGCTGGAAGAGCCGCCGTCGCATGTGAAGTTCATCCTCGCCACCACCGACCCGCAGAAAATTCCGGTCACCGTGTTGTCGCGCTGTTTGCAGTTCAACCTCAAACAATTGCCGCCCGCGCTGATTTTCACGCATTTGCAATACGTGTTGGGACAGGAAAATATTCCTTACGAAAACGGCGCGCTGACTCTGGTGGCGCGTGCGGCGCAGGGCAGTATGCGCGACGCGTTGAGTCTGATGGATCAGGCCATCGCTTATTCTTCCGGCAAGGTGGATGAGTCTTTGGTGCGCACCATGCTGGGCGCTATCGACCAAGGATATTTGTTCGATCTGCTGCAAACGCTGCGGGCGGGCGATGGCGCGGGTTTGTTGCGCATCGCCGACGATATGGCGATACGCAGCATTGCGTTCGAGGCGGCATTGCAGGATTTGGCGACGCTGTTGCACCGCATCGCGTTGGCGCAAACCATTCCGCAGGCGATCCCGGACGACGAGCCGGAACGCGCGCGTTTGCTGGAGTTGGCGCAGCAGTTCACGCCCGAAGAAATTCAGTTGAACTATCAAATTGTGATTCATGGGCGCAACGAGATTGATCTCGCGCCGGACGAATATGCGGGCTTCACCATGACGTTGTTGCGTATGCTGGCGTTTGCGCCGCAAGCCGCAGCGGCGAGTGCGGGACAGTCTGCTCCTCGTGCCGCGTCAGTGCGGCAGTGCGCAGAACCTGCCATGGCTAGTGCGTCAAAATTAGTCGCTGCCGAGCCAGCACCCGCGAGATCGTTTGCGCCGGTGCAGAGCGCAGCGAGCAGCACTGATCTGGATTGGAATACGTTGATGTCGCAACTCAACCTGCAAGGCATGGCGCGCGAGCTGGCGAAGAATTGCGTGCTGACCAGTTTCGTCGAGGGGCGCTTGGTGCTGAATCTCGCGCCGCAACACAAACATTTGCAAACCAACAAAATCGCGCAGGATAGATTGCAAGCGGCACTCGCCGAGTATTTCGTCAAGCCGATCCGGCTGGTGGTGGAATTGGCGGAAGCGCATAACGTGGCAACACCCGCTGCTGTCGAGCAGCATGAAAAACAGACGCGCCAGCAACAGGCAGAAGACGCGATCAAACAAGATACCTTTGTGCGCGAAGCGCAGGCGATGCTGGGCGCGCAAGTGGTCGAAAATTCGATCAGACCCGTATAACGAAAGGTCGCCTCTAAAAATTCAAAGTTCTAAGCAAGACAAGGCGCGAGCAAAAAATTGCGACGCAGCATATGTTGGATATGTAAGGAGTAATTTTTTGTGAGCAACGCAGTATTGCGACGAAATTTGGATTTTTAGAGGTGACCTTAACCGGAGGAAGTGAAAATGATGAAGGGCGGAATGGCCGGGCTGATGAAGCAGGCGCAGCAAATGCAGGCAAACATGAAAAAGGCGCAGGACGAGTTGGCTAGCGTCGAGGTAGAAGGGCAGTCCGGTTCCGGCATGGTCAAAGTGACCATGACTTGCGCGCATGAAGTGCGCCGCGTGAATCTGGACCAAAGCGTGCTGGACGACAAAGAAATGCTGGAAGACTTGATTGTGCTGGCGCTGAATGATGCCAACAAAAAAGTCGATGAGACTTCGAAAAAACGTATGAGCGGATTCACTGCCGGAATGAATCTGCCGCCGGGAATGAGTCTGCCGTTTTAATGAAAACACCTTCCAGTCTGGAAGAGCTGATGACGGCTTTGCGCTGCTTGCCGGGCGTGGGGCCGAAATCCGCGCAGCGCATGGCTTACCATCTGCTGCAACGCGACAAGCAGGGCGCGCTGCATCTGGCGCGTTCTCTCGCTCATGCGGTGGAAAGCGTCAAGCATTGTTCAAAGTGCAATAATTTTTCCGAAGAAGACACTTGCGTCTTGTGCAGTTCCGCCCGACGCGAGACGAATTTGTTGTGCGTGGTGGAGATGCCTGCCGATTTGTTGATGATGGAACAGGCGCAATGTTTTCGCGGCATGTATTTTGTGTTGATGGGACGGCTCTCGCCGCTGGATGGCATCGGGGCGCGGGAGCTTCCGCTGGAACGGTTGGTCAAGCGCGCCCGGGAATTGGAGTGCGAGGTGATTCTGGCGACTAACTTCACCGTCGAAGGTGAAGCGACCGCGCATTATCTGGCGACGTTACTGCGTTCGCAGGGCATCAAGGTGTCGCGTATTGCGCGCGGCTTGCCGGTCGGCGGCGAATTGGAGCATGTGGATAGCGGGACTTTGGCACAAGCCGTGCTGGAAAGACGAGCGGTGACAGAATGACTGAACAGATTGAAGCAAGCCCGCAAGGCGAACGTTTGCAAAAAGTGCTGGCGCAAGCCGGTATCGGTTCGCGCCGCGAAATGGAAGAATGGATCAGCGCCGGGCGGGTGACCGTGAACGGAAATGTGGCGACCTTGGGGTTGCGCGTGTCAGAAGGCGATAAAGTGCAAGTGGACGGTCGCCTCATGCGTCTGCAACTGCTTCAGGCCGAGCAAACCATGCCGCGCGTGTTGTTGTATCACAAGCAGGAAGGCGAGATCGTCAGCCGCGATGACCCCAACGAGCGCGCCACGGTATTCGATGCGCTGCCGAAACTGCGCGGGCAAAAATGGATCGCCATCGGGCGGCTGGATTTCAACACCAGCGGATTGCTGATTTTTACCACCTCCGGTGAATTGGCCAATCGGCTGATGCATCCGCGTTTCGAGGTGGAGCGCGAGTACGCCGTGCGCGTGCAGGGCGCATTGACGGCAGAGCAGATGAGCCAAATGACCAAGGATGGCATCGAGCTGGAAGACGGGGTGGTACGTTTCGAGCAACTCACCGACGCGGGCGGCGAGGGCTTCAATCACTGGTATCACTTGGTGCTGAAAGAAGGGCGCAACCGCGTGGTGCGCCGTTCCTTCGAGGTGCTGGGGTTGCCGGTGAGCCGTTTGATGCGCGTGCGTTTTGGTATCATCAATCTGCCTCCGCGCATCAAACGCGGGATGATGGCCGAGTTGGGCGATGGCGAAGTGAGGGCGATACTGGAATGGGTGGGTTTGCCAGCGGGTGTTGCCCGGCAAGTGGTTGACGACGGACGAAATGGCAAGCTTCAACGCGCAAGGTCACGAAAAAACTAGCGAAATTGATATATTTATCGTTAGAATCAGAGAGCTTGGGTAGTATTCTTGTAGGTAATCAAAAATTGGGCGCGAATAGCGTGCGGGAATAAATGGAAGATCGGGGCAACAAGACCATTATCTGTAGCGTGTTCTTTCTGGATATTGTTGAATATTCAAAGAAATCCGTTTCAGGGCAAATATCGCAGAAAGAGCGTTTCAACGCCTTTCTGTCCAATGCTATCCGCGATGTGCCAGTCAATGACCGTATCATTTTGGATACGGGTGATGGTGCTGCAATCAGTTTCTTGGGCGATGTCGAGGATGCGCTCCGCGCCGCGCTCAGAATGCGCAAGAGTTTGATGAGCGATGAGGGTCTCATTGACCCGCCGTTGCTGGTGCGTATGGGCGTAAATCTCGGGCCGGTGCGTTTGGTGAAAGATATCAACGGTCAACCCAATATTGTGGGCGACGGTATCAATGTCGCGCAACGGGTGATGGGTTTTGCCGGACCGGGACAGATACTGGTGTCGCGTTCTTACTTCGATGCTGCTTCGCGTTTGTCGCAAGAATACACAGGGATGTTCCAGTACTGCGGTGCGCGTACCGATAAGCATGTGCGCGAACATGAGGTGTATGAAATCGGCTTTGCCGGAGATATGTCGGCCACTCAACCGGCGCTTCGTTATAAGTCGAAGACGGTACTGGTTGATCGCCTGCATAAAATCCGCGAGAAGCTCAAGGCTGATTGGAAAGCATTGCTGATTTGGAGTGATGAAAAAGCGGCCTACTTGCTTACGACTTTCAAGTGCGCATCAAATCAGCAAAAGGCACTTTATGTCGGCATGGTGACCTTGCCGTTATTGCTGCTGCTGTTGTTGGTGGTTAAGTTGGCACACAGGACTGAAGCGCCAGCCAAGACTTTGCCCAAAGTGGCCGTGGTGGCACCGCTGGCGGCATCTGCTGTAGCTCAAGCGCCCCCTTTGGCTGCATCTTCCGCAGTTGCTTCAACGCCAAACACGGTTCAACCGGTTCAAGTGTCCAAGCAAAACAAAGCCAAGGAAGGGAAGGGTGCTCATAATCCCAAGGGGACTGAGCAAGCTGGGGCGGCTACTGGCTTGGTTTTGTTTTCGATCAAGCCGTGGGGAGATGTTTATCTCGATGGCAAAATGATTGACGCGAGTCCGCCGTTGACTAGGCTCAAGGTTTCCAAGGGGGAGCATGTCATCGAAATAAAGAACACGACATTCCCCGCGTATAAGCAGACGATTAAAGTCAAAGCCGGCGAGAAATTGAGTATCAAATATAAATTTGTCAATTAACTGCTGACAGGGAGAAAAACTTGGATACCAGTAAAAATGTTTTATTGATTGCGTTGTGTGTACTGCTGTTGGGCGGTTGCGCCTCTATGGTTTCTTGCGAAGATGGGAGTCAAGCCAAATGGCTTAGTAGTCCCTCTGCCAGACTGTTGAGCAAGGGTGTTCAACACTATGAGGATGGCGAGTATGCGGTAGCCATGACCAGCTTTCAGAAGTTGCTGGACAACAAGGATGCAAGCACCGGCGAGAAGGTAGAAGCGAATAAATACATGGCATTTATTCATTGTATTTCGTCGAGAGACAAGATGTGCCGCGAGTCATTCAAGAGCGCCCTTGAGCTTGATCCAAATTTCAATTTGAATCCGGCTGAAGCGGGTCATCCTGTGTGGGGGCCGGTATTCAGCAGCGTAAAAAACAAATCATCCAAGTAACACGCACCGTCTATGGCCATGAATAGCCACCTAGGTCGCTATGAGATCATCTCCGAAATCGGTCAGGGGGCGATGGGGGTTGTCTATAAGGCAACCGACCCGCTGATCGATCGAGTTGTTGCGATCAAAACGATCAACTTGGGCATGGCTCAAGATGAAAAAGAAGAATACGAAGGTCGCTTTTATCAGGAAGCCAAAGCAGCGGGACGCTTGAGCCATCCCAATATCGTCACCATTTACGATGTGGGCAAGAGCGGCGAAGTCGCTTACATTGCGATGGAGTTCTTGCAGGGGCGCGAGCTGCGCGATGTTCTCAACGATGCGGCTGTGCTTCCGGTCAAGCAGGTACTCGATATCGTGTCGCAAGTCGCGCTCGGATTGTCGTATGCGCACGAGCATGGCATCGTGCACCGCGATGTGAAGCCGTCCAACATCATGGTGATTCGTGACGGGCATGTAAAAATCACCGATTTCGGCATTGCGCGCATGGAGTCTGCCGCCGTGCGCACCCAAACCGGGATGGTGCTTGGCTCGCCGAAATATATGTCTCCCGAGCAAGTCATGGGCAAGACGTTGGATCAGCGCTCCGATATATTTTCGCTGGGTGTGATGTTGTATGAAATGCTGACAGGCAAAGCGCCTTTTGTCGGCGAAAATATCAATGCCATCATGTATCAAACCATGAATGTCATTCCTGCCCCGCCCAGCACGCTGAATCCGGCAGTGCCGGAAATGTTGAATTTCATTGTGGCCAAGGCGCTGGCAAAAGATCTGGATGCGCGTTATCAAAATGCGCGGGATCTGGCCGACGATCTGCGTGCGTGCCGCGATTCATTGCCTCCCGAACACACGAAAGCTGAAAAGCCATTATCGGCCTCGGGTATTCTACGTGCAGGGGTTGGGGCAACTCCGATGGGCGAAGCGGCGGATGACTCAAAATCGGCTGCCGTTTTTGGCCTGTCGCCTTCCTTCGATTCGGCTGAAGCGACCATGATTTTGGCGGCGCTGACAGCCAGCAAAGAAGATGTCGATGTGATATCAAGAACCCTGAAAATCGCTCGCCCGAGTATGGAGGAGATCAATCGTTCCGCTCCAGGGTTGCACGGGCAAAACGCGGCGATGCCAAGCTCGGCAACTCCTCGTGCCACCAAGCCGAATCCTCCTCCGTCAAACGGCGGCGGATATTTGTTGCTGGCGATCATCGCATTGGTGGTGATCGGATTGATTTCCGCAATCCTGTATTGACCGGCGTTCATCCCTGATGGATGCCGGTTTTCAAAAGCATTTCGAACTGAATCCATCCCGCTTCCTGTTGTTCTTGCTGTCGGCATCCTGCTTGTTACTGTTGTTCGTCGTGTACTCGCTGCCATTTGCGTATGCATTGCGCAACTCCGCCGCCATTGTTGTGATTGCGGCGACGGTGTTGGTCGGGTTACGTGATGCCGGATTGAACTTGGCAAAATCTTGCGTGGCATTCATCCTGGAAGATGAAAATAACATCACGCTGATTCAGCGTAACGGTCAACATCTGACGGGCAGGATTTTTGCAGGAGGTCTGGTTGTGCCGTTTCTGGTATTGATGAACATCAGCCTGACTGAACGCGGGAAGCGCAGCATTGTGTTGCTACCGGACAGTATGAGCTGCGAAGCATTTCGCCGCTTGCGCGTGCAGCTTAGGTGGAGTCGGTGACTTACTTGTTGGGGTAGAGAATGGTCGGGACAGCGACGGGCAGAGTTTGCGGATAATCTTTGCTGAAGTGCAATCCACGGCTTTCATGACGCAACAAAGCGCTCTGCACGACGAGGTCGGCGGTCATTACCAGGTTGCGCAATTCAAGCAGGTCGGCAGTGACGTGGAAGTTGCGGTAGTACTCGTTGATTTCTTCATGCAGCAAATGGATGCGGTGTTGCGCGCGTTGCAGGCGTTTGGTGGTGCGCACGATACCGACATAGTCCCACATGAACCGCCGCAGTTCGTCCCAGTTGTGCGAAATCACCACCATCTCGTCCGCATCGGTGACTTGGCTTTCATCCCATGGCGGAAGCGTTTCTGGAGCCAATGCCGATTTGCCCAGAATATCCTGCGCCGCTGCTTCGGCAAACACCAGACATTCAAGTAGCGAGTTGCTGGCCAAACGATTGGCTCCGTGCAAACCGGTGCAGGCTGATTCGCCGATGGCATACAAATTATTGATGTCGGTACGGGCAGCCAGGTCGGTCATCAGGCCACCGCAGGTGAAGTGCATGGCGGGAACTACCGGGATGGGTTGCTTGGCGATGTCTATGCCCAACGACAAACAACGTCCGTAGATATTCGGAAAATGCTCGCGCAAGAAAGTCTCGGGTTGGTGAGAGATGTCCAGATAGACACAATCCAATCCGCGCTTTTTCATCTCAAAGTCGATGGCGCGCGCCACGACATCGCGCGGTGCCAATTCGGCGCGCTCATCATGCCAAGGCATAAAGCGTGTGCCATCGGGAAGTTTCAATAGCCCGCCTTCGCCGCGCACTGCTTCGCTGATGAGGAAAGACTTGGCGTGCGGGTGATAAAGGCAAGTGGGATGAAACTGCATGAATTCCATGTTGGAGACGCGGCATCCCGCGCGCCATCCCATGGCAATGCCGTCACCGGTGGCCGTATCGGGATTGGTGGTGTAGAGATAGACTTTTCCCGCGCCTCCGGTAGCCAGCACAGTATTGGCCGATGCGATAGTCAATACTTCGCCGCGCGCGGTGTCGAGGACATATGCGCCCTGGCAGCGCGGGTCTGAAATGCCGAGTTTTTTTCCGGTGATCAGATCGATTGCAATGTGATGTTCAAGTACGGTCACATTCGGATGTGCTCGAACTTTTTCGGATAAGGTTTGCTGCACTGCCAGTCCGGTTGCGTCAGTCGCATGGATGATGCGGCGGTGACTGTGGCCTCCCTCGCGGGTGAGGTGGTAACCGTTGCTGCCGTTATCTTCCCTTGAAAAAGGCACGCCCTGTTCGATCAGCCAACTGATGGCGGCTGCGCCGCGTTCCACGACGAATCGCGTGGTGACCGGGTCGCATAATCCGACCCCGGCGGTGAGGGTGTCGCGGATGTGGTCGTCAACGCTGTCGTCCGGGCTTAGGACTGCCGCGATTCCGCCTTGTGCCCAAGCACTTGCACCGTCCAGCATGGATTTTTTGGTGACAATGGCGACCGTTTGATGATCCGCAAGCTTGAGAGCCAGCGACAAGCCGGCTAAGCCGCTTCCGATGATGAGAGTGTCAAAGCGCAGCACGTCAATTGGGGGAGGTGGATTTCATTGCTGAGACTATAGCAAAACTTGTCACTTAAGCGTGGAAATGAACTAAATATTAAGAGCGCTGTCCATCCGTGCGTTACGGGCAAGGCTGACGATGTGTACCCATCCGGTTATACTGACGAACCACACGTAGTGGCTCAATATTCTAAACCGGGAAACGGCATGGGTGACAGGGAGGTCGATCAACAATTGGTTGAACGCGCGCAGCGCGGAGACAAGCACGCGTTCGAATTGTTGGTGGCTAAATATCAGCGTCGTCTGGGGCGATTGATCTCGCGTTTCGTGAGGAATGCCGCCGAAGCCGAAGATGTCACGCAAGATGCTTTCATCAAGGCATACCGCGCTTTGCCCGCATTTCGCGGGGACAGCGCGTTTTACACCTGGTTGTACCGGATCGGCATCAATACCGCCAAAAACCATCTGGTGTCGCAAGGTCGCCGGGCACCGACCAGCACGCCGTTTGATGCGGATGAGGCTGAAGATTTTGAAGATGCCTCGCTGTTGCATGAAGTGGCAACGCCCGAGAACGAGTTGATGAGCAAGCAGGTAGTGGCCGTGGTCAATTCTTCTCTGCAAGAACTGCCCGATGATTTGCGTACTGCTTTGACGTTGCGGGAAATTGAAGGGTTGAGCTATGAGGAGATCGCGGCTGTGATGGATTGTCCCATCGGTACGGTGCGGTCGAGAATTTTCAGGGCGCGCGAGGCGATTGCAGCCAATCTGCGCCCGTTGTTGGGTACGACTGAAGATAGAAGGTGGTGAAGATGAAACAGGAAATCTCGGAATTGATGGACGGGGAAATGTATGAAGATCGGGCGGATGTCTTCTTTGATAAACTAAAACGTCGCCCGGATGCCCGGCAGGATTGGGCGGACTATCATCTGATCGGCGATGCCTTGCGACAGCCTGACCATGTGTGCAAGAGCTTTGGCAAATCCTTTCACGAGCGATTGCAGGCTGAACCCACCGTAATTGCCCCTCACAGTCGCTCCTCCCAACGTGTTCGCAACTTCGCACTTTCCGCTGTCGCCTCGGTAATGGCATTGGCTTTGGTGGCATGGTTGTCGATACAAGTCGGTAAAGAACCGGCTCCCCAGATCGCTTCCGTACAACAAAACAATGCGCTAAGGCAGGTTTCCGCTCAGGCTGACGATTACCTGATGGCGCATCAGGAATTCTCTCCCGGTGTCGATGTACATCCCGCTGCGGCCTATATTCAAACAGTGGCAGGTCGATAGTGCAGCTTGCGATGCGACAAACCGGTTATTTATTTCTTGTGCTGTTCCAGCTTGGCACGGTAGCGGCATTTGCCGATACCGTGCCGGCCGATGAGACGGACAAACTCAAATCGATTGCGTTCGCGGCGCATCAGAATAATTACAGTGGCGTGTATGTCCACCAATCGGGCGGGCGAGTCGGCATGTCGAGAATCACCCATGTGTCGGAAAAGGATGGCGAGCACGAGCGACGCGAAGAACTGGACGGCGCAAAGCGAGAAATTATTCGCAGCAATGACCAGGTCTGGCTGTTTGCGGATGGGCACCGTGTCAGGATGGAGATGCGCCGGATAAGGCCGGCGTTCCCCGCGCTACTGCCGGAGCAGATCGCGACGTTGAAAGAGAATTACGCGGTCACGCGGGAAGAGGATGACGAGGTGGCCGGGTATCGCGCGCAAGCTTTCGTTTTTCGGCCCCGGGATAATCTGCGTTATACCCGCAAAATGTGGGCGGACAGCGCCACCGGTTTGTTGCTCAAAGCGGTCGTGATGGATGAGCGCGGCTACGTTATCGAGCAGTATGCTTTCATGGAATTGAACATTAACGGCAATATCGATCACAGTTGGATCGTGCGCGAAAAAGCTCCCGCCGAAGAATCATTGCGGCAACTTCATCCGGCTCCGTTAGCCAAGGCCGAATCGCCTGCGGAGCGGTGCGACTGGCAGGTTGATGCGCTGCCTGCCGGGTTCAAAAAGGTATTGGAAATGCGCCGTCCGTTCCGGGAAAACAAAGAGCCGGTCATCCATCTGGTGTTCTCCGACGGGTTGGCCGGGATTTCTGTTTTTATCGAGAAAACCAACGGCACGACAAACCTCCATTACGGCTTGCTAGGGCAGGGCGAAGTGAATATCTACAGCCGTGTTGTCGGTGATTCGCTGGTGACGGTGGTGGGCGAAGTGCCAGCCAAAACCGTGATTCAGATCGCCGATTCTGTGCGTTACGCGGGGCAATGAGATGTTGGAGATGCGCGCCATTGTCGTCGAAGTGCAGGGGGAGGAAGCATCCGTGCAGGCCTTGGGCGGCGGGTGTGGTCACTGTAGCAGCGAAGGCGGCTGCGGCAGCGGCACATTGAGCAAATTATTCTGTAGCAGCAAACCGCGTCTTTTCAACGTCCGCAACGACGCGAATGCCAAGGTTGGCGACGAAGTTCAAGTGTCATTGCCGGATGGCGTGATGTTGCGCGGGGTGATGAAACTTTACGCCCTGCCGTTGGTGTTGCTGTTGAGCGGCGGAATCGTGGGCAGGGGGTTGGCAAGTGACGTTGTTTTGCGCGATACCTATGCCGCTGCTGGGGCGCTCATCGGATTGTTGCTGGGTTTTGTATTGGCGAAATTGTTGCCATCCGTTTCCGGGCGGGCGGTTGCGTCTTCTATCGTGTTGCCGCGATCCGGGACTTAATTCTTCAATTCATCAGGAGGCAGATACATCATGCTATTGAGGTTGTTTTTTCTTGCCCTGTTCGGGGTATTCATGCAATCGGCGGTCGCCAAAGACCTGCCCGACTTTACCGATCTGGTAGAAAAACAGGGCGCGGCTGTGGTGAACGTCAGCACCACACAGATCATCAGCGCACCGCAAATGTTTCATGGCGCTCCCAATCTGCCGGAGAACGATCCGTTCTACGAATTCTTCCGCCGTTTCGCGCCGCAAGTTCCACGCGAACAGGAGTCGCAGTCGCTCGGTTCCGGCTTCATTATCAGTGCCGACGGTTATATTTTGACCAACGCGCATGTGGTGGACAGGGCGGACAAGATCACCGTGCGCCTGACCGACAAACGCGAATTCAAAGCCAAGGTGATAGGTGCAGACAAGCGCACCGATGTGGCGTTGCTCAAGATAGAGGCGACAGGTTTGCCCAAAGTTGTGCTGGGCAGTCCGGAGCTGCTCAAGGTGGGCGAATGGGTGTTGGCTATTGGCTCGCCGTTCGGTTTCGACAGCAGCGTGACGGCGGGCATTGTCAGCGCCAAGGGGCGCTCCTTGCCGCAGGAAAATTTTGTGCCGTTCATCCAGACCGACGTGGCGATCAATCCCGGCAATTCGGGCGGACCGTTGTTCAACATGAAGGGCGAAGTGGTCGGCATCAATTCCCAGATATACAGCCGTTCCGGCGGTTATATGGGGTTGTCGTTCTCCATTCCCATCGATGTGGCGATGGATGTGGTTAACCAATTGCGCACTAGCGGCAAGGTGACGCGCGGCCGCATCGGTGTTTCGATTCAGGAAGTGACGCGCGAGTTGGCGGATTCCAGATCGGAAGAGCGTCGTGTAGGGAAAGAGTGTAGATCTCGGTGGTCGCCGTATCATTAAAAAAAAA
>FZPU01000047.1_pt1 | contig 77579 bp, 73 predicted proteins | sample 1534781 | NCBI WGS metagenome assembly FZPU01 (sample SAMEA104161949, study PRJEB21768) | metagenome | isolation source: underground water
GGTTGCGTTGTAAAACCAAAAGCTACTGGTGGTAGTGTCATACAACAGTAATCCTTTGGCAGGATTTACAATAGCCAACCTTGTAATGCTGGACGTTCTTGGAACCAGCAAACCTTTGGTGTTGCTTTTGATATCCAGTTGCGCACTGGCATCCGGACTCGTAGTGCCAATCCCCACATTTTGCGTAAAGCCTCTTGCAGGAAACAACAGTACTAAAACTACAAAGCTGAAAAGAAAGCGGCAGAATAATTTCATGTCTAAGGTTTTGCCAAATGTCTTCCTTAAACCATCCTTATAAAGTGCCATTGAGCCATTCACAGAAACGAATGAGCGGATGGCATTTATTGAAAAGATTTATTTTCTCATTACATTTGACAACCATTAACTTAAACTATGATCAAAGAAAAAATACTCGTAATTGGCGCCAGCGGCCAGATTGGTGTGGAGCTTACACTGGCGCTGCGTAAAATATATGGCAATGCCAATGTGGTGGCCAGCGATCTAAGGGAACAAAATCCTTTGCTGGAAGGCACGGGTCCTTATGTAAGCCTGGATGTAATGAATAAAGAAATGCTGCACGTGCAGGTAATACGGCAAAACATTACACAGATCTATTTACTGGCAGCCATTCTTTCTGCCACCGGCGAAAAAAATCCTAACCTTGCCTGGAGCCTGAACATGCAAAGCTTGCTGAATGTACTGGATATTGCACGTGAAGAAAAGTTGACCAAGGTATACTGGCCCAGTTCTATAGCCGTATTTGGCCCCACGTCCCCAAAACAAAATTGCCCGCAGCAAACAGTTATTGAGCCCACTACTGTGTATGGTATCAGTAAATATGCCGGCGAGTTTTGGTGCAATTACTTTCACCAGCGGTATGGAGTGGATGTAAGGAGCATGCGTTACCCCGGTTTGATCTCTTATAAATCAGCACCAGGTGGTGGCACTACCGATTATGCAGTGGAAATTTTCCATGAGGCACTGGAGCAAAAAAAGTACGAATGTTTTTTAAATGAAGATACTTATCTGCCCATGATGTATATGCCCGATGCCATTCGTGCCACCATTGAATTGATGGAAGCGCCAGCAGAAAAAATTACGGTGCGGACCTCTTACAATTTATCAGGCATGAGTTTTTCACCAAAAGAAATTGCGGCAGAAATAAAAAAACACATCCCCGAATTCACAATCAGTTATAAGCCCGATTACAGGCAGGCTATCGCCAACAGCTGGCCGCAAAGTATTGACGATACAGTAGCAAGAAAAGACTGGGGATGGAAGGAAGATTACGATCTATCACGAATGGTGAAAGATATGCTGGATAATTTGTAATGTCTGGTCACCCATGCCTGGCATATTCCTCGCTCGGTGCAGGTTTTCCAGAAAGCCGGTTTGCAGGTGATCCCCGCGCCCACCGCTTACACCACGCGCTACCGCACCGATTTGCTGACTTTCATGCCGCACGCCAGGGCTTTGCTCGACAGCCGCCGCTATTTTCACGAGTTGATCGGCATGCTGTGGTATCGGGTAAAATCGTAGCGCCTGCGATTCACAAGCTGCGCGTGATGGGTGATACAGCAACAGCGTACCCCTTGCGGGTGATGGCGTGAATGCGGTGTTTTCGTTGAGAATGCAAAGCTATTTTTTCGCTGCACGATGGGTCGTTTGTATTGTCGGAATCCTGTGCGGGAATGACTGATTACAATAACGAGGTGACACATGAAAGCACGCATTAAATGGGTTGAAGAAGTTTCCTTCATCGGCGAAACAGAGAGCGGACACGCGGTGGTGATGGACGGTCCGCCCGCTGGCGGCGGACGCAATCTGGGGCCGCGCCCGATGGAAATGCTGTTGATCGGCACCGGTGCTTGCACTGCTTATGACGTGGTGACCATCCTCAAGAAAGGTCGGCAACAGATCACCGACTGCGTGGTTGATATTCAATCTGACCGCGCCAAGACCGACCCCAAAGTATTTACTGGCATCCACATGCACTTCGTGGTGACCGGAAAAAATCTCAAACCCGATCAAGTCGAACGCGCCATCAAACTCTCTGCGGAAAAATATTGCTCGGCTTCCATCATGCTGGGCAAGACGGCGGAGATGACGCATGATTTTGAGATTGTGGAGGGGTAACTTCTGTGCCGTCATTCCGGCGCAGGCCGGAATCCAGCGGGGTTATCAATAATGCATTTGCGTTTTGTCCTCGCTACGCGAGGGCGTGTTTGATTCGCTGGATTCCGGCCTGCGCCGGAATGACGATTAGACCCAATACACTGTCCTCGTCATCACTTTCGACATCCCGCGCATCGCCAGCTTCACCGGCAACGGCAACTCCGCAGCGCCCAGTTCCACCGCCATGTCGGCGTGCCCCACTTCATCCACATACATCTGCTGCGCCACGGCGCGGCTTTTGGCATCCTGTGGCGGCAAGGTGTCGAGGTGATGTCGCAGATGAGCGCCGACCTGACGCTCGGTCTCGGCCAGAAAACCCAGATTCCATTTATCGCCCAGCGCTCCGGCCAGCGCGCCCAGCGCCAGCGAGCCGCCGTACCACAGCGGATTGAGCAAACTCAAGCGCCCACCCAGTTCATACACGCGATGCGAAGTCCAAGCTAGATGTTCGGTCTCTTCCCACGCCGCATGGTTTAACTTCTGCTCCACCAGCGGGTCTTTCGCTGTCAGCGCCTGCCCCTGATACAAAGCCTGCGCACAAATTTCGCCGGTGTGGTTGATGCGCATCAGTGCGGCCGCGTGTTTCTTCTCCGCCTCGCTCATCGCCGAGTCGGCGATGTCCGCATCTGGATACGGGCGCGCGGTCGGCGCTTTGGCGAACAAGGTGCGCAGACCTTTGTCGAATTCGATGATGAGATTGTCCAGATTCATTACATTCAACTCCCAGCGTGGCAATACAATATTAGAAAAAAGTTTAAGGATATTTTCTTGCCGTATGCATGACATGCAAAATTTGAACCCTTGTAACTTCGCTTACCACTTCTCGAAAAACCAAAATGTAAGGGGTTCGATCACCCAAAACCAATTCTCGCGTTCCTGAAACACGCCCCGGCTTACCTTTTGTTGGCACGACAGCAGCGGCTAACGATTGTGCCGCAGCATTAATTTCATCCTGCATTCTCCGCGCCGCTCCCGGATTTCGTTCGGCATAATAAGCCAACCCTTTTTCAAGCTCGTCCAGCGCAGATGTCGTCCACTCAAGCGACCTTTTGCGCATGCTTCTCTATCGTGGATCGCAGTTGTTTCATGGCATCTTCGTGAGTGACAAGATTTCCGACATCGGCTTCCGCCAGCCCTTTATTCACTTCGCGCACAAAATTCTCGGTGTATTCAAACCCGTCGCGCATTACGCAATCAAGCATCTTTTCCGGCGTGCTACCCGCATCCAGCGCAAGCTTTTCAAGCCTCCCGGAAAATTTCAATGGTAACGTCATAACAACAGACATATTGACCTCCAATCGTTCAAACCCATTAACGGCTTTCAATGTAGGGAAATTTATACCTACCGTCAAATAAAAAAACGGGCATCCGAAGATGCCCGTTTTATATAAACCTAACAAATGTACCTGCACCATCATGGATACTGTCTCGATTGATGCAACACCGCAACGATGCCTATTTTCTTCGGCGTTAGACGGTACACGATGGTGTACGGGTACTTTTGCAAAACAAGTTCGCGCGTTCCTTTGCGCTTACCGACGTGCCCAATGCTGGGGAAATTCCGAATGCTATCGGCAGTATTACGTATTTCATCCAGAACCGATTGTGCGGCTGACGGATTTTCTGGCGCGATGTAATCCCGGATGAACTCAATATTTCGCCTCGACCTTGGCGACCACTCAAGCGGCTTTTTTTCGGGCATTTTTCACTGTTCCAATACTCGCCCAGAATTCAGCATCAGGGATTCCCTTCCCCGCTTTCAACTCGGCAAGCCCCGCATCAACTTGTTTAAGTTTCCATTCTTCATAATCCAAACGATCAACCAGAGCGCTTTTGATGATGGCTGCCGGAGTGGTACGAAATTCTGTTGATAGCTTGTCAATTCGTTTGAGTAGTGACTGCGGCAATGTAACCGTGTTCATGGTGCGGCCTCCTGTGCTTGTACGACATGTTTTTCATTTTACACCATCGTCAATCAATGCCGAAAACAGCCCTCCATTCCTGAATTGCAGAGACAAAAAACGGGCATCCGAAGATGCCCGTTTTTATTCACTTGAGTTACGGTGGGATCACCCAAACAGCGGCGACCTTTCCGCAGTCAAATTAGAATTTGCTCAGACCAACAATCCATCAACTCATCCCTGTGCTGCATCGCCCATTCCTTAACCAGCATAGCAGCCCCGCGCGCCAACTTAGCGCATCGCGGCTTGTGCTGCTTTGGCAAGAAAGCCCGAACGGCTTAGATGGTGAGCCTGAGCATATTGGTCAATCTGATTGACCAAGTATTCCGGCAAAGAAACATTCAGGCGGACGGGCGTTTTTTTTGCAGGGATGTCTTCCACCTCAATGACTGCCCATATCCACCCGGCAAATTCAGGGTTGCGTCTATGTTCGTCCAAGGTTTTGCGTGCCGGGATCGGTTCGTTGTACTCAAGATTTAGTGCAAGATGAGCTTCTATACCTTGCTTGGCATTGGCGTAAGCCTCTTCTAGTGTGTCGCCAGCGGAAAAGCAGCCGGGCAGGTCTGGTACAACTACGCTAAAGGCGTGTTGTTCGTCGCCCGGTTCGATAACGATGGTGTAGCTAAGTGTGTTCATTTTAGCCCCGCTTGTTTTAGAATTGAATTGAGCGTCCCTTTTTGAATGTCTTTTTTTGGATGCGGCACGGTGACTAATCCGCACTTGATTTCGTGCTTGAAATGGTGATGGCTGCCCGTTATACGCACCAAGTTCCATCCGTCTTGCTGAAGCATTTTGATTATTTCTACGCTTTTCATATTGTGTAATTATACACACCACAAAATATAGGGATAAACAAAATCTATAACAAATAATCCATCACGACCGGGGACACCCATTATTTCGTATTCAAGGAAATATAAATGATTCACAGACAAAAAAACGGGCATCCGAAGATGCCCGTTTTTATTAACTTGAATTACGGTGGGATCACCCAAACAGCGGCGACCTTCCCGCAGTCAAATTAGAACTTCTTGTTCAGACCCAGAGCCAGAACAGTAGTGGTCGATGTAGTTGTACCATCGGTGCTGATACGGTTCAGAGCAGCATACGCTGTTGTAGTCTTGGACAGACCTTGCAGGTAAGCAACGGTGAAGGCTGTAGTGTTGTCAGAAGCGGCAGTGCTCTTGATCGTGTTCTTCGCAAAGCTGCCTGCAACTGCACCAGATCCAACCGGAGCAACTACGCTCAAAGAAATCGCGTTGTCGGTATCGCCAACGGTGTTAGTGAGGGTAAGAGCAGCGTTGCTTGTGTTACCAACTTTGTGGGTCTGATAAGTACCGAACACTTTAGCTGCGCCCAGATCGTAGGAACCACCGAAGGCCATATCACTATCAGCCTTGTAACCTGTGCCATCATTGGATGTACTACCATAAACTGCACCCACTGCCAGAGGACCAGCCACATAAGTTGCAGAGAACAAAGTCGCCGTAGTCTTGTTGCCAGCAACTGTTGCTACGCCGGAACCTACCCCGGCTGTCGTGGTTGTATTCAACACATCCGTGGAGTAGTTAACGGCAACTGTCAGGCCACCCATGTCAGGCGAAATGTAGGCCAGAGCATGATTAGCGCGGGCGGCAATAGCGCCTGAACCGAGCACAAAATGCTTGTTAACTTCGGTCAGGGAAGACACGGCAGAACCTGCAGCCGGGTCAAACTTGACTTGCCAGTCATAGCCTGCGGTTTGCAGGAGACCGGTAGCCGCCGTACCGAAATCGCCAGCAACAGCAAGCATAGTTTGACGGGCATTGCCAATAGGAGTGCCGTCTTGACCATTCAGTGCGTATTCCACAACAGCAACTGCCTTCAGGCCGCTGCTCAGGTCTTCAACGGACTTCACACCGATGCGCGAGCCAGCCAAGCCACCGGAGAGCGTAGTCACGTTGCTTTTTGCGCCAGTCGAGGAAACGCTGATCAGGGCAGCATCAACCACGCCGTACACGGTTGAATCGGCGAAAGCCGGAGCGGAGAAAGCAGCTGCGATTGCCAATGCGATAATTTTCTTTTGCATATTGAAACTCCTCAAGAATTAAAGTTATTTTCCAGCAATGAAGACGACCGAAACATTTCCCTTTCGTCCCACGCTCAACCTATTTACCGACACCTTGCGGAACGCTTACTACCCGACTCCGCCTAGCATCAGAGCACCACCAACCACCTTCACTGCAAGATGATTCGGGCGCATTCTGCGCTTATCAAAATTGTTTGGGCAATACTTTTAGACTGGGAGTTGTATTTTTACAACATGGCAGTTGTAGTGTGCTTGCGCATAACTGCAATTATGGAAATCCAACTCCTCTCAAGCCGCCTTCATTCCGGCGCATAACCAGCGACTTTGCTGGCGTTGTTTGCCAGCTTATTGATCCGGCACGAATGAAGTAGCACGTCATTCCCGCGAAGGCGGGAATCCAGTTGATTGAATATTCCCCGCGAAGCGGGACAAAACCAAACGCTTGTCCGCTTCGCGGGATGTTTTCTTTGCTGGATTCCCGCCTTCGCGGGAATGACGAAAGCGATACTGTTTGCATGCCGGATCAATAGTAGTTCCATCAAGCCGGAATCCAGTCAACTAAAAACTCCTTGCGTAGCAAGGACAATAACAAAGGCATGTTGAATAAAACCGCTGGATTCCGGCCTGCGCCGGAATGACGAGATAAAAAGAATTAGTTGGAATCAATCCTGCAACCGGCTCGGATTGGATCTCTCGCGCTGTTCGAAAAAGCGCAGCAGCAGGTAAGTCGCCCACGCCACTACCCCCAACGCCAGGGTGAACAGCGAGTAGGAAACCGGCCACGGAATGCCTTGCGTCATCATCGAAAATTCCGACATGCCGCCTATGCCGGCCAGCACGTTGAGCGGCATGAACACCACGCTCAACACGGTCAAGCGCTTCAAGTTTTTATTCTGGTTGTTGTTGATGAAACCGACCGTGGCATCCATCAGGAAGTTGATCTTGTCGAAGATGAATGCGGTGTGCCCGTCCAGCGAGTCGATGTCGCGCAGGATTTGCTGGGCATCTTCCAGTTGTTGCTTGGTCAGGAATTTGCTGCGCATCAGGAACGACACGGCGCGGCGCGTATCCAGCACATTTCTGCGAATCAAACCGTTCAGGTCTTCTTCGTGGGCAATCGCGGTCAGCGTGGCATCCGCCTGCTCGCTGACCTTGTCGTTGCTGAGCACTTGCTTGCTCACCTCGCGCAGCCCCTGATAAACATCTTCCAGCGCATCGGCGGAATATTCGGCATCCGCCGCATACAGGTCGAGCAACACGTCTTTGGAATCGAGTACGTAATTGGGCTGGGTGAGTGCGCGCAAGCGCTGCAAACGGAATATCGGCAATTCGACTTTGCGTATTGAAAACAGCGTGTCCTGAAACAACACAAAAGCCACTGTCACGCTGCGCGACACATCTTCTTTGTCGAGCAAAAAGTCGGAGCGCAAATGCACCGCGCTGTTGTCCTCGACATAGAAACGCGCGCTCGATTCCAAGTCGTTCAACTTGTCCGGGTCGGGCAGTTCCAATCCGAAAATAGCCCCCACCCAAAGCCGTTCCTCAAACGACGGATTCACCATATCTATCCACAGCGGTTTGAACTTAATCAAGTCGTCGCGGGTGCTGATGACGATTTCGCGCAGGCGACCTTCATGCAGCTCGAACGCCTTGATGCTGGATTTCTCGTTCTGATATTCGCGCTTGCCCAATGCCTGAATCAGCGAGATCGGCACGTCCTGCAGGATATGTTCCTTGCGCTCATCGTTGATCTGATCCCACACGAACAACTGGTCTTCCGGCTCCAGCTCTTCCAGAATGTGCGAGACCTCGATCGAGGAAATCTGGTTGAGTATCTGCTGCATTTTCGCCAGATTCTGCTTGCGCACCAGCGTCTCCACCAGATCGCGGCGGGGGATGTCCTGCTTGTGGACAAAATCCTCGACCAGCCGGTGCTTTTTAATTAGATTGAGCACCGTCTGCTGGGGGCTTTGGTGTTCGATATCCGAGTCGAGTGTCATGAGAAAGCTGCCCGTGGAAAAACAATTTGATGACCGGATTATAAGTTATTCTCCGTTGCAGTCAGCCAGTTATCTGCCGCCAATTTTCAGGAATGTCCGCCATGAACATACCCGAGCACGAACACCGCCCTCACCCGACTGTGCAGGCCCATTTGCGGCAGGTGCAGGACTTGCTGGAGAAGCAGGCGCTGGTGGAGTCGATGACGCAGCGGGGGGAAGCGAGGCACGACGAGCGCCACGAGCTGCTGGGCAAAATGCTGCACAAGCGGCATCTGGTGGAATTGCGCGAGAAGCTGGACGCGCTGCACTCCGCCGACATCGCCTACATTCTGCAATCGCTGCCGATCGCGCAGCGCCTGATGCTGTGGGAGCTGGTGCAGGCCGAGCGCGACGGCGAGATTCTGATCGAGGTTTCCGCTGCGGTGCGCGAATCGCTGATCGCCAGCATGAGCCGCGAAGCGTTGTGCGCGGCCACCGAACAACTCGCTACCGACGAGATCGCCGACCTCGCCCCCGACTTGCCGCAGCACGTGATGCGCGACGTGTTCAAGTCGCTGTCCATCGAAGAGCGCGAACAGTTGCGCGCGGCCATGTCCTACCCCGAAGACTCGGTCGGCGCGCTGATGGATTTCAACATGGTGCACGTGCGCGAGGACGTGACGCTGGAAGTGGTGTCGCACTATTTGCGCCGCTTCCACGCGCTGCCCGACCATACCGACCAGGTGTTCGTGGTTGACCGCGACGACCGTTTCAAAGGCGTGCTGCCGATCAATTTGATTGTGGTCAACGAACCGGAAACCGAGGTCGGCAAACTGATGCTGACCGACACCATCCGCCTGAACCCCGACGACAAAGCCAAGCGGGCCGCGCAATCGTTCGAGCGCTACGACCTGGTATCTGCGCCAGTGGTGGACGAGGACGGCAAACTGGCGGGACGGGTGACGGTGAACGTGGTGCTGGACTTCATCCGCGCCGAAGCGGAAAGCGGCTTGCTCAACCAGTCCGGCCTGTGCAAAGAAGAAGACCTATTCGCCTCGGTGTGGAAGTCGGCACAGAACCGCTGGCTATGGCTGGCGCTGAACCTGTGCGCCGCCTTCTTCGCCTCGCGCGTGATCGGCAGCTTCGAAAACACCCTCACAAAATTCGTCGCCTTAGCCACCTTGATGCCCATCGTCGCAGGCATCGCGGGCAACTCCGCGCAGCAGACCAGCGCCATCTTCCGCTCACTGACGCAAGGCCAGATCACGCCCAGCAACGCGCGCCGCCTGATGCTGAAAGAACTGGCGATCAGCGGCTTGAACGGATTGGTGTGGGGCGGCATCGCCGGAATGTTCGCCTATTTCCTGTATTACAGCATCGCGCTCGGACTGGTGATGACCGCCGCCATGCTGCTCAGCCTGAGTCTGGGAGCCATCGTCGGTTTAGTCATCCCGTTCATCATGCACAAACTCGGACGCGATCCCGCCCTCGGCACCAGCGTGCTGATTAGCGCCATCACCAGCAGCGGCGGGTTCTTTATTTTTTTGGGGTTGGCGACGGTATTTTTGGTTCACTGAACGGTAGCGGGCGCGCTGTTCACTCTCCTTGCAAGCGAGCGCTACCGCTTTTATCCCCTCTCCCCCCGGGAGAGGGTTAGGGTGAGGGAACACTTGTTGTACTTTCACTTCTTGCTAAATCAACACCACCGCCGTTCGTGCTGAGCTTGTTGAAGCACAAGTGGCAGTGCGCACAGATTGCCGCCGGGCAACCCCCGGCAATCTGTGCGCACTGCCACTTGTGGTTCGACATGCTCACCACGAACGGCATGGTGTTGGTTTTGAATTTAGAACAGCAGAAGAAATCCGTTCATACTTCGACACGCTCAGCACGAACGGAAATCAAAGAGTGTTCCCCCACCCTAGCCCTGATGGAACTACTAGCCATTCGACTAGGCTGCCAAACAACGTCAGCCAAGTCGCTGGTTATCTCCCGGAGGGAGAGGGAATAAGTGCAGTTGCTCCGCAACGCCCGTCAATCGGCGTTCTACATCATGCGCCGTGCGTAGATCGCCTATTGACGGGAATCTTCACGCGGTTTGGTTTTGAAATACTGCATATTCATCCGTAATCAGCGCGAGGACAAAGCGAACGGGTAACAGCGCAGCCGTTGGGTATCCATCGGCCTCCCCCCTTGCGGCAACATAAGACGTGCCCACGCGGCGTAACTACTCATTGGTGTAAAATCCGGGGCACATAAACGTCCCGGAGGGTATACCATGAACCACGCAATTGACCTGCCGCAATCGTTGCTCAAGCGGTTAGATAAAATCACAGCGGGCACGCGCACAACCCCGGCATCCATAGTCAAACAAGCTGTTTCAGATCGCCTCGACTACGAAGAATGGTTACTTGAGCAGGTTGATGCCGGATTGGCGGACGTGGCGGCTGGGCGCGTCCACTCGGCGGATGAAGTAAAAAAAATGCTGGGCATAAAGAATGCCAAAAAGCGTTGAATACTCCACTCGCGCTGCATCCAACTTGACGGCAATCAAGGCTTTTATTGAATTGGAAAACCTAACCGCCGCCTTGCGCGTGGTTGAACATATAACCGAATCGGTTGACAGTTTGATTGACTTCCCGATGCTCGGTAAACCGTGGACAAGATCGGGCACGCGAAAGCTGGTGCTGACAAAATTCCCGTATTCGATAATTTACAAGCTCACGCCAAGCAAAATTATCGTCTTGGCCGTGGCGCATCAATCCCGAAAAAATAAACAGCCGAGAGCGTGACTCGAACAGCGCAGTCAAATTGTTGGGTTACGTCCGTCGGTTGTGAGCCTGTCGAACCATAAGGCCGCTAACCCAAGCTACGAAAACTTTGAACGTGGGATGTAGGTGCGAATTCATTCGCACACCAATTCGCACACCAACGGTTATTCGTGCGAATGAATTCGCACCTACAAAAACCTCAACTAGCCCGCAACGCCCGTCAATCGGCGTTCTACATCAAGCGCTTCATGCGGATCGCCTATTGACGGGCATCTTCACGCGATTGGGTTTTGAAAAACTGCGTGTTCATCCGTGGCGCAACGCGTGGGCACGAAGAACGTGCCCACCCTACATTTGATGCCGCTTCGCCCAGCGCAACAATCCACCTTCCACCAGCGAATACACCGACGGCACGACCACCAGCGTGAGCAGGGTGGAGGAGATCATGCCGCCGATGACGGCGACGGCGAGGGGGCCGTTGGTTTCCGAACCGGCACCGAGTCCTAACGCGGCAGGGAGCAGCGCGAGAATGATGGTGGCGGAGGTCATCAGCACGGGGCGCAGGCGGATGGGGCAGGCGTTGCTCAGCGCGTCGTCGATGTCCATGCCTTGTTCGCGCCGCTGGTTGGTGAGGTCGATCAGCAGGATGGAGTTTTTCGCCACCAGTCCGATCAGCAGCACCAGGCCCACCATCGAATAGATGTTGAGGGTGTGACCCACCAGCCACAGCGCGGCCACGCCGCCGATGATGGCGAGCGGTTGCGCGACCATGATGATGAAAGGCTGCACGAAGGAGTTGAACTGGCTGGCCAGCACCATGTACAGCAGCACGATGGCGAGCGCGAAGGCGAACAACATGTAGCCCACGGTTTTGCCGAACTCTTCCGCTTGGCCGATGAGTTTGACGCGGTAGCCGGTGGGCATCATCGCGTCGGCGATGTCTTTCATTTTGGCGGTGGCTTCGCCCAGCGGCATGGTGGGCGTGGCGTAGAAGGTGGCGGAATATTGCAGGTCGTAACGCCCCACCACCGCCGCGCCCAGTTTTTGTTCGAAGCTGGCGACGTTGTCCAGGCGCACCATGCTGCCGTCTTTCGCGCGCAGGTAGATGCGGCGCATGTCGGCGGGTTTGGTGAACGTGCCGTTGCCCGCTTTGACGCGGATGTAATAGCGTTCGCCGTCGCCCGGATCGTCGTTGTATTGCGCCACATCCACACCGCCGGTCATCATGTTGATGGCCGCCGCAACATCCTGCGCGGACAAGCCCAGCGCGGCGGCTTTGGCGCGGTTGATCTTGATCGCCAGTTGCGGCAGGTCGAGTTGCAAGTCGAGATCGACGCGACCGAGACCCGGCATTTCTTTGCTGAGTTTGGTCAGCAATTCTTTGGACAGGCGCGCCACTTCGTCGATGTTTTGTCCGGTCAGCACGAACTGCAACGGCTCGCCGCGTTGTCCGCCGACGCTGGGGATGGGCGCGGGGAAAGCGCGGACACCGGGAACGGTGGCCAACTCTTGGCGCAGTTGCGCAATCAACTGCTGTTGCGTCAGCGTACGCTCGGCGCGCGGCACCAGGCGCAAGCTGGAGAAGGCGGTATTCACCTGCCCGGCAGTGCCCAGTCCGATGGCGCTGAAGTTGGTCTGGATTTCAGGATGTTTCGCCAGAATTTTTTCCACTTCGACCAGCTTGGAATTGGTGTAGTCGATGGACGAACCCAGCGGCACTTTGCTGAACACCATGAAACGCCCCTGGTCTTCGTCCGGCATAAACGCTTTGCCCACGTTGGCGAAGAAGAAGCCGCTGGACAACACGATTAACACGGTGAGCACCACCACTTTCCAGCGGTGGTGCAGCGACCACGCCAGCGCGTGGCGGTAAAAATTGTCGAGTTTGTGGAACATGCCGTCCAGCGCGTAATACAACTTGCCGTGTTTTTTATCCACGTTGAGAAAACGCGAACACAACATGGGCGTGAGCGTGAGCGAAACGAATAGCGACACCAGCACGCCGAAGGTGACCACCACCGCGAACGATTTAAAAAACATGCCGATGATGCCGCTCATGAAAATGACCGGCGCAAAAATGGATACCAGCGACAGCGTGGCCGCCATCACCGCGAACACCACTTCGTTGCTGCCGTTAACCGCCGCGTTGACCGGATCGGGGTCTATCTCTTCGCGGTGGCGGAAGATGTTTTCCAGTACAACAATCGCATCGTCCACCACCACGCCGATCAAGAGCAGCAGCGCCAGCATGGTCATGGCGTTGAAGGTATAGCCGAGAAAATAAATCACCGCAATCGCGCCCAGCAACGACACCGGGATGGACACCGCGATAATCAGCGTGGAGCGCACGCTGCGCAAAAATATCCACACCACCAGCGCCGCCAGCAACGTGCCTTCCAGCAAGTGCTCCTTCAGCGCGTTAATCATTTCCTGGATGAACAGGCCGTCGTTGGAGGCCACCTTCAGTGTCATGCCGGGCGGCAGTGCGGGGATGATGTCTTTGTCGAGACGGCGATTGATTTCTTCGGTGATCGCCACGGTGTTGCCGTTGGACACTTTGACGATGCCGATGCCCACCGCGATCTGGCCGTTGAAGCGTGCCAACTGGCGATAATCGGACAGGCCGTCTTCGATACGCGCGATGTCGCGCAACTGGATATTCGCGCCGTCGCGGTAGGCCACTGTCAGGTGGCGCAGCTCGTCGATCTGGTGGAATTCCAGATCGAGTTTGAGCAGATATTCGTTAAAACTTCCCGTCAGAAATCCGCCCGGCAATTGCAGATGCTCGCGGCTGAACGCGGCGGAAATATCCTGCGCCGTCAGCCCCAGCGCGGCCATGCGCACCGGGTCGAGGTGCACGCGGATGGTACGGTCGCGTCGCCCGCCCAGTTGCACTTCGCCCACGCCGTCAATCGTCTCCAGTTTCTTCTTGATGATGTTGGTCGCGTACTGGTTAAGTTGCTGCTGCGTGCGGTCGCCCTGCAACGCCAGCCACATCACCGCATTGGAACTGGTGTCCAGTTTGGCTACCACCGGCGCATCCGCATCGCGCGGCAAACGGCGCACGGCCTGATTGATCTTGGCCTGGATTTCGTTGAATGCCACGTCCACATTTTTTTCCAGATTGAACGTGATCGCCACCACCGACACGCCGGGCGAGGAACTGGACTGCACATGCTCGATACCCGGCACGCTGTTCACCGCCGTCTCGATCACGTTGGTCACGCTCATGTCCACGCTTTCCGGGTTTGCCCCGCGCAGCGTGGTGGTGACGGAAATAATGGGGAATTCGATTTTGGGAAACTGATCGACACCGATGCGCTGATACGCGATAAAACCGGTCAGCATCAGCACGCCGCTCAGCATGAAAGCGAACACGTGACGCTTGATGGATAACTCGGGCAGATTCATAAATTATTTCTTTGGCTATATGAAGCGAATCCAACTGTTTTGCGTAGGTCGGGCTTCAGCCCGACGTGTCGGGTTAAAACCCGACCTACAATGAATGAAGTGTAATTTACGGTTTCACTGCGGCAGGTTGCGGGTTCGCCACGGTCACCGCCGCCTGATCGGTCAGGAAGCCAGCGCCGTCCACCGCCACGGTTTCATTGGCTTGCAAGCCGACTATAATCTCCGTCCAGCCGTTCTGCGAGATGCCGACTTGCACCGCGCGCTGCGCCGCCTTGCCGTCGCGCACCACGTACACCACTTTGCCCAGCGGACGCAGAATCACGCTCTGCTCCGGCACGCTCACCGCATCTTTGTGCACATCCAGCACCACCGCGGCCGACACCGATGCGCCCGGCCGCCAATCGCCGGGATTGTTGAACATCACATAAGCATCGAAGGCGCGATTATTGGTGCCCGCCATCGGGCGTATCTCGGTGATCTTGCCGACCAGTTGCGCGGCCTCGCCCGCGCTGGCGATGCGCGCTTCCATGCCGCGCTTCACTTTGCCGGACATCGTTTCCGGGAACGACAAACGCGCGCGCATTTTTTTCAGCGACACCACCTGAAACATCGGGTCGCCCAGCTTCACATATTGCCCGGCCACCACGATCTGTTTTTCCACGTTGCCGTCCACCGGCGACAAGATGTAAGTCTTGCCGACATTGCGCTCGGCCAACGCCAGTTGCGCGCGCGCACCGGCCAGTTGATTTTGCACGGCGGTGTTTTGCGCCACAGCATCGTCCAGCGCAGCCTGCGAAATGAAATTCTGTTCGCGCAATTGTTTGAGCCGCGTCAAATTGCGCTGCTGATTTGCCGCCACCGCCTCCACGCGTTTCGCCTCGGCGCGCGCCGCCTGACGCGACAAGCCGACATCGCGCGCATCGAGCGCGGCCAGAATTTGCCCGGTCTTCACCGCGCTGCCCGCACCAGCGCGCACCTCGGCCACACGCCCTGCGACTTCGGCGGACACCACCGGATCGGCCAGACTTTCCAGCGCGCCGACCGACTCTTCCACCAGTTCCATCTGGCGCAATTCGCTCTGCACCACCGTCACCGGAACAGCGGGAATGTCGCCTTTCTTTTCTTCGGGCTTCTTGCCACAGGCCGCAAGCAACAGCAACGACAAGCCCAACGCGCTCAACTGTTTATTGTTCATACGCCCGCTCTCGAAGAATGGAAAAATGGATAGCAATACGCCCGCAGCCAGGCAGTCGGGAGCGGAGAATTATAAGGGGATAACAACAGACGGTTCGTTGAAAGATTCAACAAACTTGAGAGGACAAAACTACCACTCCGCACACAGCGGAAATCGAAGAAAGGGCGAAACGCAAAACCCGGCGCCCGCCCCACTCTACGAAGCTCAGGCGCCGAGAATGCCTTTGCCTGCTGGAGCTGCAGCTTTCGCTACGGCTTTTTTGGCAGGCTTTTTAGCTGCTGCTTTTTTAACAGCGGGCTTGGCTGCTGCTTTTTTCGCTGCCGGTTTTTTGGCGGCTACTTTTTTCGCGGCGGGCTTGGCTGCTGCTTTTTTGGCGGCGGGCTTTTTGGCTGCCACCACTTTTTTCGCTGCCGGTTTCTTGGCGGCTACTTTTTTCGCGGCTGGCTTGGCTGCTGCTTTTTTCACAGCGGGCTTTTTAGCTGCTACAACTTTTTTCGCTGCCGGTTTTTTGGCGGCTACTTTTTTCGCGGCGGGCTTGGCTGCTGCTTTTTTCGCGGCGGGCTTTTTGGCTGCCACAACTTTTTTCGCTGCCGGTTTCTTGGCGGCTACTTTTTTCGCGGCGGGCTTGGCTGCTGCTTTTTTCACAGCAGGTTTTTTGGTAGTGGTGCTTTTTGCTTTGGTATCGGCAGTTGCCATGTTCATTCCTTAATAAAAGTTTGACGGACTAACCAGGTACTACTTTTTTCGTGCAACCACTGCACTCCCGGTGCGTCTTTCTTGCGTTTGAAATCTCCCAACACGCACGGTGGCTGCATTCTATGCGCGATTATTTTTTATGCGCAATAGATTTATGCAACTTATGCAAAAAAATCAACCGATAATTTTTTCTGAGGCATACAAAGCTTCCACTTTTTCGCGCTCGCGGATGAGGTGAATCTGCGCGCCGTCCACCATCACTTCGGCGGCGCGGGGTCGCGTGTTGTAGTTGGAACTCATGCTCATTCCATACGCGCCCGCCGACATCACTGCCAGTGCATCGCCCGCAGCCACGGCCAGTTCGCGCTCATGGCCGATAAAATCGCCGGTCTCGCAGATGGGGCCAACGACTGAAAATGACTGCTTCGTGGCAACACTTTTTTGCAGCGGCAGGATGGCGTGCCAGGCATCGTACAGCGCCGGACGCATCAAATCGTTCATCGCTGCGTCAACGATGGCGAAATTTTTTTCTTCGCCGTGTTTCAGATATTCGATGCGTGTGAGCAGCACGCCGGCGTTGCCCACCAGCACTCTGCCCGGCTCGACGATGATCTTCTCTGAGCGCCCTTGCAGCGCGCCCAGCAAGGCTTGCGCGTATTCGGCGATGGACGGCGGAGTCTCGTCGTCATAACAAATGCCGAGGCCGCCACCCAAGTCGAGATGCTCCAGCTTGATGCCCGCTGCCACCAGTTGATCCGCCAGCGCCAATATTTTTTCCGCTGCCGCGATGAACGGACTCACTTGGGTGAGTTGCGAACCGATGTGGCAATCCATGCCAGTGATGCGCAGGTGCGGCATGGCGGCGGCCTTGAGATACAGCGCCAGCGCTTCGGTGTAGGCCACGCCGAATTTGTTCTGCTTGAGTCCGGTGGAGATGTAGGGATGGGTCTTGGCATCCACGTCGGGGTTCACGCGCAAGCTGATCGGCGCGACTTTGCCCATGCTGCCCGCCACCGCATTCAGGCGATCCAGTTCGGCAGCCGACTCGACGTTGAAGCACAGAATTCCCGCCTCCAATGCCAGCCGCATCTCGGCCTCGCTCTTGCCCACGCCGGAGAACACCACTTTGTTGGCCGCACCACCCGCCGCCAGCACGCGTTGCAGTTCGCCGCCGGAAACGATGTCGAAACCCGCGCCCAAACGCGCAAACACATTGAGAATGGCGAGGTTGGAGTTGGCCTTCACCGCGTAGCAGATCAGATGCTCGCGGCTTTTGAACGCCTCGGCGAACTGGCGATAGCCGTCAGTCAGCGCGGCGCGCGAATAGACGTAACAGGGAGTGCCGAAGCGTTGCGCGATGTCGTTCAGCGCGACGTTCTCGACGCAATACTGGTCTTGCTGGTAGTGAAAATAGTCGTTCATGGTTACTTACTTTTGTCCTGGTTGATCGGGAGTGCTGGGTGAATTGGATGGAGTCAGCGGCACCAGCAACGGGCCTTTGCGTCCGCAGCCTTGCAAGCTGACAAGCAACAGCAACATAATGCCAAGGAGTCGCATGGTTTGATTCTTTCGCGAAATAAAAAACGGTTGGGATTATATGACGGAAAGTCAGGGCAACGAACCGGGCAGCGCGCTGTTCGCCCGCATACAACAGATGGTGAACAAGCGCGGCGTGGATATTCGCCAGCACATGAGCGGCAACTCGCTCAAGCTGGAATTTGCCGACGGGCAGCGCATTCTGGTCAACTTCAATACGCAGACGCAAGGCGTGTGGCTGGCCGCACGTTCCGGCGGCACCGAATTCGCCCATCACCACAACCACTGGCGCGCGCACGATCAGAGCGATTTCTTCAGCAGGCTGCACGAGACCATAGAGCAGACCATTGCCAGCAATCCGCTCAATGCGCGAGCGCCTGTGGCGCAACCTCCGCATGTCGCGCAACCCGCCACCGTCATCTATCAGGAAGAAGCGCAGAGTCATTTGCTGCGCAATATGCTCATTCTGCTGCTGGCCGGTGTGCTCGGCTTCTGGGCGGCGCTGCGCATGGTTCAACCGCCCGCCGCAGGCAACACAGACAGACCAATGCAAACGCTGGCGCTAGGCAACCCGGACGCGAGCCAAGCCTGCGAAACCGACTACCCCGCCAACGGCAACATCACCGTCTTTAGCAGCAGCCTGCGCACCGACGGCCCCAACGATCCCGAGATCACGCTCAAGAACGATCACGCTTATCCCATGCTGCTGATCCTCAGCGCGCCGCGTTCCGCCATCCCCGCGCTATCGGTTTTGATTCGCGCGCGGCAGAGCGCCACACTGCATTTGCCCGCCGGGCAATACGACATGATGTTCAGCAGCGGCAACGCCTGGTGTAATCCGCGCAAGGGATTTTCCGACGGCCATCTGGTCAAGTTCGACCAAGCGCTGAGTGTGCAGATGGACAAACCGATGCAGCTCGCCATGCAATCTTCCGGCGCGGGCGTGAATGACTTCCAGTTGTTCGTCCACACCGAAACGCCGGAGATCGAGTTGCCCAAGCCGACATTCACCGGCGACGGCAGCATGGAAGTGAAGCGCGCCGCCAACGGCCATTTCTATTTGCCCGGTTCGATTGAAAACGAGCCGGTCACCTTCATGGTGGATACCGGCGCGACCGTCACTTCCATCTCCAGCACCGTCGCGCGCCAGGCCGGCATCCACGGTTGCAAGGAAGTGCAATTCCAGACCGCGAACGGCGCAGCCGCCGGCTGCCTCGCCCTCGTGCCGCGCATGACGCTGGGCAACTTCACGCTGCAAAACATCACCGTCGCCGTCATGCCCAACATGGAAATCAACCTGCTCGGCGCAAACGTGCTGCGCAATTTTCAAATCAGCCAGAACGACAGCGGCATGCTGATCGGGCTGCGATAAACCGGGAAACAACATGACCGAAAGCGAATTCAAACAACAAGCCGATGCCGTGTTCCAACGCATCGAACATGCGCTCGACAACAGCGATGCCGACATCGACTACGACAACAACGGCAGCGTGCTGGAAATGGAATTCGAGGATGGCAGCAAAATCATCGTCAACCGCCACGTGCCGAACCGCGAGATCTGGCTGGCCGCCAAGTCCGGCGGCTTTCATTACGCCATGCAGGATGGCAACTGGATGAGCCAGCGCGATGGCAGCGAGCTGTTTGCACGGCTGGGGGAGCTGGTGCAGATCGGTTGCGGCGAAACTCTGGATTTCTAAAATACACCTTGCCCGCAAGCCCCTAAATACGGGCATCTCCATCAATCGCACAACGTAGAACGCCTATTGACGGGCGTTTCCGTGAGGTTGCCTCATCATTTCTTCGATTATTCCGATTCTCCAATCAGTACGTCAGCGCACAGAAACAAATTGTCGCTTGTCTCAAAGTGTCCTCCCTCAATTCTCCGGCCAGCGCTGCTGAATTTCATACCCGTTAAACAAGAAAAGGGAGGCGACAAAATGCTTCAAAAAGAATTGAACGAAGAGAACAAGGAAATCAAAAACGTGGCTTACGAGCTGTATGTGAAACACGGTTTTAAGGACGGCAACGATTATGTGGATTGGCTGGAGGCGGAGCGGCTTTCGGGCAAGCACTATCCGCTGATTCACATCAAGAAAAAACCGAATTTGCTGGCGGTCATCATCGGAATGTTGTGCCTCATCATTGCGATATTGTTGTTCATGCTGTTGCGCCCTGCGCCCGAGATGAAGTTGTCGCAACAAAGTTTGTCCGAGTTGAAGCTGATGATGCTGGTGCTTGATCCCAAGGCAGATGAAGAGGTGGTGGTTTTCGGCGACGCGTATTTTGATTTCAACCAGTCAACGCTGACCAGTGCGGCCAAAGCGCTGCTGGACAAAAATATTCTGGTGTTGAAAGGCAATCCCAAAATGAATGTGCGCATTGCGGGCTATACCTCGGCGCAAGGGTCGGAAGAGATCAATCAAAAACTGAGCGAACAGCGCGCCAACATGGTCATGACTTATCTGATCGAAAAAGGGATCAAGGCGGAGCGCATCACGACCATCGGCTATGGCAGAACAAAACCGGCGTTGTATGAGGCGACCCCAGCGGACATCAATTCGCCGGAAGCCAAAGCGAATATGCGAGTGTTGTTCGAGATTGTGGTGAAGTAATTTTTTTACTCGGCGATGCCGCGACTGCGCAGTTCGGCGCGGCATTGTTTGTAGTCGGGGCAGACGCTTTCCACCACGCGCCAGAACGCGGGCGAGTGGTTCATTTCGACCAGATGCGCCAACTCGTGCACCACCACGTAGTCGATCAGGTGCAGCGGCATTTTCACCAGTTGCCAGTTCAGGCGCACCACGCCGTGTGTGGTGCAACTGCCCCACTGGGTGCGCGCCGCCGACAGTTTTATTTCGCGCGGCGAGACCTTCAGCAGCGGCGCAAAATAGTCCGCACATTCACCGAACACGCGCAGCGCTTCGTGGCGATACCAGTAGGTTACGGCTTTTTCGATATGCGCCGCCTCCGCTTCCACGCCGACCGGCACGTGCAATATTTCGCCGTGCAGTTGCGCCATTGCGCCGCGCAATTTGGGCATCAACTGCAACGCAAATTCTTCGCCGCGAAACGGGATGCGCGCGCCGTCTGCCCACAATATCGGCGGCGCTTTTTTCGCTTGCCAGCTATCCAGTTTCTGCACCAGCCAGTCAGCTCTTTCGTGCAGCACTTCGAGCAGCCACTTTTCCGAAGCGCGCAACGGCATGCTCACCGTGAGGCCGCGCTCGTCGATGCGCAGGCCTATGCTGCGCCGCTTGCCGCTGCGTTTGAGGGTGTAGGGGATGTGTTTGTCAGAAAGCTGAAGCGTGCGCTGTTCGGCGGCGGGGAGAGGCGATGGCTGACGAGGTGATTTGAACATTGTCCGCGTGGGCACAACTACGTGCCCACCCTACGCCAGCTTGACCATCTCGCCTTCGATCCAGTCTTCGACGAGGGTGTTGATTTCTTCAGCCTTCAATCCGGTGGTAGCGATGGGTTTGCCGATGACCATGGTGATGGTGCCGGGATGTTTGATGAAGGCATTACGTCCCCAGAATTTTCCGGCGTTGTGCGCCACCGGCAACACGGGAACGGCGCAATGCGCGGCCAGCAACGCGCCGCCGATTTTGTATTTGCCGCGCTCGCCGTAGGGAATGCGCGTGCCTTCGGGGAATAGCACAACGCTGAAGCCCTGCTGTATTTTTTCTTTGCCTTTTTTCAGCAACTGGCGCACCGACTCTTTGCCTTTGCTGCGATCCAGCGAGATGGGGCTGGACAGCGCCAGCAACCAGCCGAAGAACGGAACCCACAGCAACTCGCGCTTGGCCACCCAGCAATGCGCGGGCAGCACGGTTTGCAGCGACAACGTCTCCCATGCCGACTGGTGTTTACTCAACACCACGCAAGATTCAGCCGGAATATTTTCCAGTCCGCGCACTTCCATTTTGATATTGCAGATCACGCGCAACAGCCACAGCGTGCCCGGCGCATAGCCGGACAGCAGACGATGACGGGTGTGCTGGTTGAACGGGAAGATGAACGGCGACATCAGTGCGTAAACCACAGTGAACACGGCATGCACGAGAAAAAACAAAACGGAACGGATCAATTTCATATCAGGGTTGCCGCCACGCTGGCGAGATCGGGATAAATTAAAGTGCCTTCGGGCAGTCCGCCCGCCGCTTGGGTTTTTGCGCCTTTGCCGGTGAGCACCAGATAAGGCTGCGCTTCCACGCGCGCCGCCGCTTCCAGATCGCGCAGCGAATCGCCCACGGCGGGCACGCCTTTCAGGCTCACGCCGTAGCGCACGGCGATCTCTTCGATCATGCCGCTCTTCGGTTTGCGGCAGGTGCATTCCGCGTCGCTGGTATGCGGGCAGAAAAATATCGCGTCGATACGACCGCCGACCAGCGCCAGCGATTTGTGCATTTTGTTGTGGATGGCGTTCAGCGTCGGCATGTCGAACAGGCCGCGCCCGATGCCGGACTGGTTGGTCGCCACCACCACGCGATAGCCCGCCTGATTCAGACGCGCGATGGCTTCCAGACTGCCGGGAATCGGCTTCCATTCATCGGGGCTTTTGATGAATTGGTCGGAGTCGAAATTGATGACACCGTCGCGGTCGAGAATGATGAGTTTCATTTTGTAACCGTGAAAGGTGAAATGTGAAATGTGAAACGTGAACGGCAAAAAGCGGGAGGGGTTTTCATTTCACTTTTCACTTTTCACCTTTCACGTTTCACAGCATCAAGCCGCCAGCTTGGAAATGTCCGCCGACTGGTTCATCAAGCGTCCCAGTTGTTGCAGCAGAATCGCGCGGTTCAGGCGCAGCGCTTTGTCTTCGTCCATCACCATCACCTTGTCGAAGAAGTCGTCGATGAACGATTTGAGCGTGACCAGCGTCTTCAAGTTATTGCTGTAATCGCCGCGATCGAAATAGTTGCGCGCCATCGGCGTGATGTCCTGAATCGCCTGATACAGCTCGCGTTCGGCATCATCCTTGAGCAAGGCAGTGTTGATCGCCGCCTGCGACAAGTCGCCCAGTTCTTCGCGGTTTTTGCGCATGATGTTTTGCACGCGCTTGTTGGCGGCCGCCAGATCTTTGGCCACTTCCAGCGCGGCGAACGTGCGCACACCCTGCAAGCGCGGCAACACTTGATCGAGATGTCCGTTCAACACGGCCAGCACCGCTTCGATATGCGCCACTTCAAAACCGCGTTCGCGCAAATAGCCGCGCAACCGCTCCAGCATGAAGGCTTCCACATCCGCCGTCACCGTGGCGCTCAACATGCCTGCGGGGAAATTATCCGCCGCCGCTTTGAGCAGCGCGGGCAACGCCAGATCCAGCGGGGTCTCAATCAAAATGCGCAAGATGCCCAGCGCCTGACGACGCAGCCCGAACGGGTCTTTGTCGCCGGTCGGCACCTGGCCGATGCCGTAAATGCCGATGATGGTTTCCAGTTTGTCGGCCAGCGCCACGGCACACGACAAGCCGCCCTGCGGCAAAGTGTCGCCGGCAAAGCGCGGGTGGTAATGCGCTTCGATAGCGTTGGCGACTTCGAGTTTTTCGCCGTCGTGAAAAGCGTAGTAACGCCCGATGATGCCTTGCAACTCGGGAAATTCGCCCACCATGTCGGTAATCAAATCGGCCTTGCACAGACGCGCCGCCAGTTCGGCATCGGCTTTGTCCGCGCCCAGCAGACGCGCGATGGTTCCGGCCAGCGTGGTGATGCGCTCGACGCGCTGCAACTGCGTGCCCAGCTTGTTGTGATAGACCACGTCGCCCAGCTTCTCGACGCGCGATTCCAGCCGCTGCTTGCGATCCTGATTGAAGAAGAAACGCGCATCCGACAAACGCGGGCGCACAACGCGCTGGTTGCCTTCGATGATGTGATGCGGGTCGCTCACCTGCATGTTGGAAACGATCAGGAATTTGTTCAGCAGCTTGCCGTCTTTATCCAGCAGCGGGAAATATTTCTGGTTCTGCTGCATGGTGAGGATCAGGCATTCCTGCGGCACGTTGAGGAATTCCTTGTCGAACTCGCCCACATACACTTCCGGCCATTCCACCAGCCCGGTCACCTCGTCCAGCAGCGTGCTCAACACGCTGCGCTCTTCGTTGGACATGCTCAACAATTTTTGCAAATCGAAGTTGGCGTGGCCTATCCACATCGCATGATTTTCTTCCGCCAGTTGATCCAGGCGCGCAACGATGCTCTCGCGCCGATTGGCGAAGCTGACCACCACGCGACCGGCTTGCGCCATGGTCGTTTCATACTCTTCCGCATGTTCGATGGTGATGCGTCCGCTGCACATGAAGCGGTGACCGCTGGTGACGTTGCCGCTGCTCAAGCCCATCACTTCCGCCTGCACCACACGCCTGCCGTGCAGAACAATCAGTCCGTGCACCGGACGCACGAACTGGTGATCGAAATCGCCCCAGCGCATCATCTTCGGCACCGGCAGCTTCTTCAGCGCCGCCGCGATGATGTCTTGCACATAAGCATCCAGCGGCTTGCCCTTCTGCTCGATGCGCGCCACAAAACATTCCGCCTTGCCTTCACCCGCGCGATGCAATTGCGCCAGCACCACATTGGCCGAGCGCATGAAACCTTCCAGCGCTTTGGTCGGATTGCCTGCGGCATCCAGCCCGGCACTCACCGCAGGTCCTTTGCGTTCGATGATGCGGTCGGGTTGTTGCGATTGCACATCGTTGATACTCAGCGCCAAACGGCGCGGCGTGCAATACGGCGTGCACACACTATCTTCGCACAGCAACGCCTGCTCGTTCAGCGCGGCAAATACTTCGTTGGCAAACGTGGTGGACAGTTTTTCCAGCACCTTGGGCGGCAGCTCTTCGGTGAGCAATTCGATCAATAACGTTTCTGTAGTCATGCTGATTTCTCCAATTTTTTAGCCATGGGGAAACCCAATGCTTCGCGCGAGTCGTAATAAGCCTGCGCCACCTGGCGCGCCAGGTTGCGCACTTTGCCGATGTAGGCCGCGCGCTCGGTGACCGAGATCGCGCCGCGCGCATCCAGCAGGTTAAAGGTGTGCGAGCACTTCATCACCATCTCGAAACCGGGCAGCGGCAGCCCCGCCTCCATCAGACGTTTAGCTTCGCTTTCATATTCGTTGAAATGACGGAACAGCATTTCGACATTGGAATGTTCGAAGTTGTATTTCGATTGCTCCACTTCGTTCTGGTGATACACGTCGCCGTATGTCACCACCGTGTCGCCGTTCTTCGCCCACACCAGATCGAACACGTTTTCCACGCCCTGCAAATACATGGCGAGGCGCTCCAGACCGTAAGTGATTTCGCCCAGCACCGGCTTGCAAGTGAGCGATCCGACTTCCTGAAAATAAGTGAACTGCGTGACTTCCATGCCGTCCAGCCACACTTCCCAACCCAAGCCCCACGCGCCCAAGGTCGGCGATTCCCAATCGTCCTCGACGAAACGAATGTCGTGTTCCTGCGTGTTGATGCCCAACGCGCGCAAGCTGTCGAGATAGAGTTCCTGAATATTGCCGGGGGAAGGTTTCAGCACCACCTGATATTGGTAGTAATGCTGCAAGCGGTTGGGGTTCTCGCCGTAACGCCCGTCTTTAGGGCGGCGCGAAGGTTGCACATAGGCCGCGCGCCAAGGCTCGGGACCGATCGCGCGCAGGAAAGTGGCGGTATGGAAAGTGCCCGCGCCGACTTCAATATCGTAAGGTTGCAGCAGCGCGCAGCCCTGCTTATCCCAGAATTGTTGCAGCGTCAGGATGACTTGTTGAAAGGTGAGCATGTACTAAAACCGGCATGATTACGAAGGGGCGCATTTTACGGGTTTTCGGGGAACGCCGTCATCTCCATCGAGCACATGCTTGCAGATCGCCGATTGACGGGCATCTTCACAGGGTTGAATCGCGCGTCCCGCCAGTCTTGCTCACCGCATAAGATTCCGGCAACAAAGCCTCGATCACGCCATAACGCCCCGGAGATTCGCCGGGAGAAGCAGGATAGTCCTCATGCCGGTTGGTGCCGCTGGCTTCGTCAATGGCATCCAGAATCATGTTTTTCAGATATTGCTCGCCGCCGATTTTGGCGAGTTCATCGTAATCGGCTTTAGCCAGTTTTTGCTCCAGCTTCTGCCTGATGTAGGTTTCGTTGGCTTCGAGATGACGGATCACTTTCAAACTGTCGAACGTGCCCACCTTGACCCCCAGCACCGGGATAGCCAACACGTAGCCGGAATCTTCCCAAATTTCCTGCGCAACATCCGGTGTATTGCCCGCATCGCCGGACGGTTTTTTGAGGGACAGCAAATGGATATTCAGCCGCACCAAAAATAGCGGCAGCGTTCGCGCCACCTCCGATGCCGCGCTCGCAGCGGTCACCTCCTGCACGATTGCAGGCTCGGGCGCTGGCTGGTTTTTGGTGAGAAACAAAACCAGCATGCTGGCAGCAATCGTCAAGCCGATCAGCGTCCACACAATCCAATAAATATTCCGGTGTTTATCTTCCTCGGGCGCGACGGCGTAACGGGCTTCGCGTTTGTTGTCGCGGCTGGCGACTTGCTGCGCGGCGGGCTGCTGGCTCAGCGACAGATCGTAAGCGGCGCGCTTGGCCGGATCGGACAACACCTCGTAAGCCTGCACCACCTGCGACGCGTGCTCCGCGATTTGCACATCACCGGGATTTCTGTCCGGGTGGTAGCGCTGCATCAGGCTTTTGAACGCGGCCTTGATGACGGCGGGGCTGGCGTTGGGGCTGACTTCCAGAATTTCGTAGCAATTCATGTCGGGCATTTAATTCGTGCAGGAGGTTGGAAAAAACAGCGGCCTATTCGAGCCGGGTAAACGTGGTGGCGCTGCCGTCTTGTTCGATCACTTGAAATTCGTTCGGCTTTACATAGACCACCGGATCGGGGTCGTGCTCCAAATCCCCACGATGAATATCGCTCCAGATAATTTGCTGCCCCTTGATCTGCCATACGCCATATTGCATCGCTGCGCCGCCATCCGCCTTGATTTCCCACTCGCCGTTGGCATACAGATGAATCGGGGTCGCCGATCTGGAGGACGACCATTTGCCCACAAAATCCTTTTCGGTGATGGGGTCGCGCCCGCCACTCGAAGCGAATACCAGCAAGGCAACAATCGCCGCCAGAATCAAAACCAGCTTGAGATGTTTATGCAGAAATTCCATTTTTCAACCCGCGCCGGAGAATGATCGAATCCCGAAGAAAAAAACGTAAACCGTTTAATTCAGCCCCAATCTTCTTCTGGCTTCCTCGACTTGGCGGCGCTCTTCTTCGATGCGGTCGCGCTCCGCTTGTTCGCGCGCTTGTTTCTCATATTCCACGCGCATCCTTTGCTGTTCTTCATCGTAGCGCGCCTGCTGCTCGGCACGCCTCAAATCGTCAGACACTCTTTCCCCCATGCGCTGCGTCTCTTCGGCAAAACGGCGCGCTTCTTCTTCCTGCTTCTTTTTTGCGAGCTCTTCCTCGCGTTGCGCGTTTTCATTGCGGCGGTTGTCGGCATCCAGCATTTCGCCTTCGGCCCGGCTATTCACCCGCACCCCGTTCTCCTGATAATAGTTCTGAATATAGGCTCTTTCTGCGGCTTTGGCCGCCTCGTTCGAGGACAACACGGATCCGCCCGCCGACCGCAAAGCCATCAGCGAAAAGCCCACTTGCAGCACCAGCCCGATCGCCATAAAAGTCGCGATGATGGTCAAAATCATTCTCAGCGGCGATTTCTGGTGGCCATCGCTCTTCAGCGTCTCGGCATCCGCCCGCAACGAAACCGCATCGGCGCGCAGCGACATCGCGTCCGCCTTGAGCAACATGGCATCGGACTTCATGCTTGCCGGATTGGCCACGGGAGTCAGCGCGAGCGCCGCAGTTTGCGGCACGACCACCACGGAATGCGTATCCATCACCAGGCGCGCGTCGTATTCCGCGCGGGTGTTTTCGGTAGAAAGCGTTTTTGCGGCCACATTCAACACGCGCAGCTTGAACTCGATAGCACCGCGATTTTCATCGTTAATTTCCGCCCGCAGCTTTTGAGAGATGCGCTCGTGCGCCGCTTGAATTTCGGCATACGAAGCATGCGGCGAGACTTCCAATATCTCGTACAACGTTTGCTTTTTGATAGTCATGCTCGATCCGATTATTTGGGTAGAAAGAGAACACTCAGCGCCAATCCAGCGCGAGCGACCGCACGGAATTTAAGCGCAATTCACCCGTAAGTAAAGTGGGATTAGCGCGTTATTTTGCCGCAGGCACAAACACGACTCAACGCACGCCAACGCCCCCGCCCAACGCCATCTTTTCGCCCCGCTTCATTTTCTTGATCTGCATCTCGCGTTTCAGAGCGGCGGACTTGTCTTCGCACAACTCCTGGTAAACCAGCTTAACCGGCGCTCGCCCCCGCGTGTACTTCGCCCCCTCGCCCGCATTGTGCGCGGCGAGGCGTTTGTCGAGATCGTTGGTGATGCCGCAATAGAGGGTTTGGTCGGCGCATTGCAGGAGGTAGCAAGTCCAGGTGGTTTTGGTTGGAGTGGTCATATTTCCGGCTTGAATATTTTCCGATGCTATTGGCGATGGGAGCCGATCAGTTCCCTCTCCCACCGGGAGAGGGTTAGGGTGAGGGAACACTCTTTGAATCACGCTATTTTTTAAAACCAACACCGTCGGGGGTAGCCCGACAGCTAGTCACTTTTTCTTGCTTCGCCAAGAAAAAGTAACCAAAAAGAAGGCGACCCCGGTGCGCCGCCGCTGCGCGGTTCCCTGCGTTGCTCGACTGGTCAGGCGGCTGCGGAACTCGCTACGCTCAAACAGTCCTCGCCGAAATCCCCTGACCAGCCTGCGCTACTCGGCGGCGCACAGGGGATTGAAAGTCAAAACCCAAAACCACTGCGAGGGCACTACGTGCCCTCGCTACCAAACTTGCCGCGAAAAATTTTATAGCGTTTAATCCAGCATTCGAGTTACGTCCCTGAATATTTCGTTCGCCATCAAAGGAGATTGATATGGAAAATTGGATAAGCATACTGATCTCATTATTGGCATTGTCAGTGTCTGGGCTGACAGCGTGGCTTACATTGTTTAAGCGTGGCAAACTTTTAATGACCCAGCCTACTACTATTTTCTTTGGTCCTGACGGGGGAGGTTTTCGATAGCGCTAGAAACAAAGTCTACTTAAGAACTTTGTTGTATAGCAGTTCAAGGAAAGGGCAGGTTGTTGAGAGTATGCATGTAACTCTTGAGCGAGGTGAGTCAAAACAAAATTTTAGTATTTGGGTACATGGACATAAAAATGATTTAGTAAGAGGTAGCGGTCTTTTTGTCTCCCATGAGGGGGTTACTCTTAATCATCATTTTTTGTTACCTCCAGATGGATCAGATTTTAAATTTCTGTCTGGCGATTACAGGCTGAAAGTCTTTGCCAAGTTAGTTAACAGCTCAGAGCCAATCTTGTTATATGCAATCCCGTTAGTTGTCACTCCATCTCTGGCTGAAAATTTGAAGCAGAAAAATTCTGGTCTGTATTTTGATTGGGGGCCGGATCAAGGTAATTACTACTCGCATATAAATATAAAACCAGAACCTGATCTCAATCCATTTATCGAGATGATGGCTAAGAGTAAATTCGCGCCAACCTAGAAACGAAATTTCTGATTTTCTATCTCATTCATGCTTGGTGGGCACGAAGTGCCCACGCTGTGGCTTTAGGTTTTGACTTTCCTTCCCCTGTACGCCGCCGAGTAGCGCAGGCTGGTCAGGGGATTTCGGCGAGGACTGTCTGAGCGCGCAGCGCGAGTTCCGCAGCCGCCTGACCAGTCGAGCAACGCAGGGAACCGCGCAGCGGCGGCAAACCGGGGTCGCCTTCTTTTTGGTTACTTTTTCTTGGCGAAGCAAGAAAAAGTAACTTGCCGCCGGGCAACTCCCGGCAATCTGTGCGCACGGCTACTTGTGGTTCGACGGGCTCACCATGAACGGCGGTGGTGTTGATTTAGCAAGAAGTGAAAGTACAGCGAGTGTTCCCTCACCCTAACCCTCTCCCGGTGGGAGAGGGAATAAGTTCGGTTGCTCAGCAACGCCCGTCAATAGGCGATCTACAAGTTGCGGCATGTGTGGATCGCCGATTGACGGGCATTCCGCTCATGTCGCTTGTCCAAATTTGAGCTTTCCTATTTAAACGCGCAGGTGTCTATAATCCCGCGTCCGCAATGATTGGAAGGCGCGCATGAAATCAATTTGTTTGTTGGTGATGTCGCTGTGCTGCACCGGCGCGCTGGCGCAGTCTGCCGATGATGCGGTGGAGTTGCCCGCGCCGTCTTCGTCGGCGCAGCGGCTGTACGCGTTGGCGAAGACCGATATTCTGCAATTGCGCGTGTTGCTGAAAAGCGGGCGCACGCAGTCAACGGTCGGCTCGGGTTTTATGATCGGGGCCAGCAATCTGGCGGTGACCAATTATCACGTGATGTCGCAGGTGGCGCTGGAGCCGGAAACTTACATCGGCGAATACAGCGATACCAGTGGCCGTCGCGGGGCGGTGGAGTTGTTGGCGGTGGATGTGTTGCACGATCTGGCGGTGGTGCGCATAGACCGCAAGGGCAGCGGATTTTTCAAAGTGCCGGAGGTGTTGCCGGAGCTGAAGCAGGGGCAGTATTTGTATTCGCTGGGCAATCCGCTCGACTTGGGTTTCGCCATTTCGGAAGGCGCTTACAACGGCATCATCAGTCGCGGTTTTTACGATCAGTTGATGTTCACCGGGCCGATCAATGCGGGCATGAGCGGCGGGCCGAATGTGACGGTCGAAGGGCGCGTGGCGGGGGTGAATGTGTCCAAGCGCATGGACGGCGAGCTGGTGAGTTTTCTGGTGCCGGTGCGTTTTGTGCGCGATCTGCTGAAGAAGGTTGATGCGCGGCAACCTGTTCCGAAGAATTTCAGATTGCTCGTCGGCCAGCAGTTGCTGGAGTATCAGACCACGATGGTGGACCGGCTGGTCGATACGCCGCTCACGTTCAAGGAGTTGAGCCCGTACCGGACTCCGGTGTGGGAGTCGGATCAGGTGCGCTGCTGGGGCTGGTCCAATTTCAAACAGAACAATCCTTACGCGGTGGATCAGGTGAACTGCGCGATGGAGTCGGCCATTTTTGTGTCGGAGCAACTGGACACCGGAAACGTTTCCATCCAGCACAAACGCATGCAGAGCAGCGAGCTGGGCGCGTGGCGCTTCGCGGCGCTGGCGAGCAGCCAGTTCAAGAACCAGAATCTGGGCGGGCACAAGGATTTGCGCTTTACGCCCGCGCAGTGCATCGAACAATTTGTGAGCAACGGCAAGCTGCCCATGCGCGCCGTGCTGTGCATGCGCGCCTACCGCAAATTTCCAGAGCTGTACGATTTCACCTTGCTCACCGCCAGCACCGATGCCAGCCAGATGACGCTGCAAAGCCGGGTCGATGCGAGCGGCGTGTCGTATCAAAACGGTCTGCGCATCGCGCGCATCTTCCTCGATTCGGTAAGCCGCGAGGTGCAGCCATGAACGCGCCCTTCTTTGTCGAGGTGTTGGCGCGCAACGGCGAAGTGCGCTACCGCCAGTGCGTGGCAGCGCTGCCGATCCGCATCGGTCGCGGCTACGACAACGACATTATTCTGGACGACCGCTACGCCTCGGCGCATCACGCGGTGGTCGAAAGCGACGCGAAGGGCGGCATGCAATTGCGCGACCTCGGCAGCGTGAACGGTGTGATCCACAGCGGCAAATCCCGGCATCAATTTCCCCTGGACGGCGACACCGTTTTTCGCGTCGGGCATGCCAGGCTGCGCGTGCGCGCGGCGGATTTTTCCGTGGCCGATGCCCTGCGCGACACCACGCTGCATGCCTGGGAAGGCTGGCTACCGGCACTGGCCGGTCTGGCGCTGATGGTGTTGCTGTCGCTGGAAAATGTGTGGAGTTCGGATTTTGAAAAAGCCGAGACGATTCGCTATGTCACCGCGCTGGCGGGCATGCTGGCGGTCGTGTTGTTTTGGTGCGGCGGCTGGGCGCTGGCCAACCGCCTGTTCGCCGGGCAAACGCGCTTTGGCCGCCATTTGTTCATCGCGGCCTGCGGCCTGTTTATGATCGAAGTGATTTCGTCGCTGCTGTCCATCGCGGCATACGCCCTGTCGCTGGAATCGCTGACGCATTACGGCAGCCACATCGAGATCGCCATCGTGGCGGGCATGGTGTATTTCCATCTGCACACCATCAACACCAATCACACCCGGCGCGCCGCGCTGGCCACCGTCCTCGTCTCGTTGCTGGGGTCGGCGGTGATGCTGATGTTCAATTACCAAAAGAGCGGACACCTCGCCGACGAGCTGTACATGAGCGACCTGTATTCTCCGGCGCTACGCCTGAGCGCCGACAAACCGGTCGGCCAGTTCCTCGATCAAGCCGCGCAGCTCAAGCACGAAATCGATGAGGCGCGCAGCAAGGCGGCGAGCGATGGCAGCGAATAACGCTTGATGGGAAGGCAGGAAAGACGGGCATCTTCAGGCAGTCGCCCGTTTTAGCAACATTCCTCTTCCAGCGCAGACAGCAAGGCCAACGCCTGCGGGTCGGCGCGTTGTTCGAACAATTCCCGAATCTGGTTGAGGTGGCAATGCACCAGAAACAGATCGTCCGGCGGCGGGCCGCTGCGCGGTTGGCGTTTGGCGGCGAAATAGGCCCAGAACGGATTTTGCGCATCCTGATGTTGGTCTATCAATTGCATGATGCGGCGCGCGTTGCCGTTGCAGTCTATGCCGTCGAAGCTGATGTAGCGGTCGGTGGTTTTACCCAGTGTCATAAATGATCTCAGGCGTAGTTTTGACGTTTGTAGGTGCGAATTTATTCGCACGAATTAAGCGATATGTGCGAATAAATTCGCACCTACAAAAGCAACTGAATGCGCCGCCGATTGTCGCGGATGCAACAATCGGCGGCGCACGCGACAAAATTTACACCGGCCCGCGTCCGGCGCGTTTGAGTTCCACGGTGCGCGTCAACGCTTCTTCATACGACACTTTGTCGCCCTTGGCTTTGTAGTCGCCCAGCGCCTTGTAAACGGTGATGATCTTTTCCGTGGGCGATTGGCCTTTGAAGTCGCCTTTGTCCAGCGCGGCGATGTCGATCAGTTCGTTCCAGATCAGGCCTTCCTGCATGCCGATGGCGCTGATGCTCAAGCCTCCAAGTTCAATCACCAGCGGTTTGTTGATGTTGACCACGAACAGGATGATGCGCACGTCAGGCGCGAAATCGGCCTGGTAGTAGTCCAGCACTTTGGGCAACAGTTCGAGTTCATCCAAGCTGCCGACATACAGTTTGATCTTGTCGTTGTCGGCCAGCACGATGGTATTTTTGATGGTGGCAGTGGGCGGCATGCGGTGTCCGTGAGCATCGCCCACTTCGCCCAGTTCCAGCACCAGATCGCCGCGATAGCCCGCGTAGCTGGCGGCGGATTCCTTGAAGTTCATGTTGAACAGCAGACCTTTTTGTTCGTAAGCGTCGAATAGCATGGGGCACCTTGTCGTGAATGAATGAGGGAGCTGTGATTTCAGCAATATCCATACCAGCAAGACAGCCCGCGTTGCCGGGCTGCATGGGCGGGTGTGCTATCATCGTCCGCAGTGTTTATCGGCCTTCGTCCGGCGCTTTTTTGTGGAGTTTTGTATGAGTCGCTTACTTTTTATCCTGGCGGTCATTATTGTGGTTTATCTGCTGCTCAGGTCTTACCGCAAGCAGCCGCCCAAACCGGATGTGCCAACCGCGAGTGAAGACATGGTGCGCTGCGCGCGTTGCGGCGTGCATTTGCCCAAGAGCGAGAGCATTCTGGCTGGAGGCAATTTCTATTGCAGCGATGCGCATCGCCGCGAGCACGAAGCAAAATAATTCTCATGCGGGATAGTCCGTCCCCTTTCAACAGGTTGTTTCCCGGTTTGCCGACAGCAGAACCGCTTTCGCCGGAAAGTCTTTGGCGTTCGCTGCGTTTTTATAACCTGTATCGCCTGATCCTCAGCGTGATGCTGATGTTTATGGCCACGCTGTTTTCGGTGGCGTTGTCGCTGAATATCAGCGAGCAGACCGCCTTCTTCTGGGTCAGCACCGGCTATTCCGTGCTGACTATCGTTTCGGTGGTGGCGGTCATGTTGCACCAGCCGCGTCCGGGATGGCAGCTCGCTTTTCAGGAAATTTCCGATATTGTCTGCATCACGCTGCTGATCTATTTCAGCGGCGGTATCCAGAGCAATCTGGGCATGCTGTTGCTGGTGTCACTGACCTTCGCCGGATTGATCAGTCGCGGTCGCATCACGTTGCTGTATGCGGCGCTGGCCAGTATCGCCATTCTGCTGGAGCATGGTTATGCCGTGCTGGTGCGCGAAGCATCTGCGGGGCAGTTCGTGCAGGCGGGCATCCTGTGCATGGCGTATTTCGCCGTGGCCTGGCTGGCGCATACCTTGTCCAAGTACGCCATGGCCAGCGAGAAGCTGGCGTTTATGCGCGGCGTGGATTTGTCCAATATGGCCGAAGCCAACCGCTTGATGATTCAGGACATGCCGGACGGCGTGCTGGTGGTGGACGAGCGCGGGCTGGTGCGTCAATCCAATCCGGGCGCGGAGCGCTTGCTCGGTTACGTTTTTCCGAAATCCACGCAAGTGAGTTTGGCTGTGTGTTCGCCTTTGCTGGAGGCGATGTACGCCGCGTGGCGGCAGAACAAGGCGTTGGGGCACGAGGTGTTGCGTTTGCCGGTGACCAAGCAACTGGCGCGCGTGCGATTTTTGCCGGTGGAGCGCCAGGGGTTTTGGGGCGCGGTGCTGGTGCTGGAAGATATGCAGCGCGCGCAGGAGCAGGCGCGCCAGGTCAAGCTCGCGGCATTGGGGCGGCTTACCGCGAATATCGCGCATGAAGTGCGCAATCCATTGTCGTCCATCAGCTACGCCGCCGAGCTGCTGAAAGAGACCGCGCAAGATCCGGCGAAAGTGCGTTTGCTGCAAATCATTCTGGATAACACTTCGCGCTTGAACCGTATCGTGCAGGACGTGATGCAGATCAACCGGCGCGACCGCGCGCAGTCCGAGCCCATCGATCTGGCGCTGCGCCTGCCCGAGTTTGTCGATACGCTGTGCCAGGTCGAGAATCTGCCGCGCGAAGTTTTTGCGCTGGAGGTCAAGGGTGATTGCGTCATCTATTTCGATCGTGGACATTTTGAGCAGGTGTTGTGGAATCTGTGCCGCAACGGTTTGCGCTATAGCAAGAAAATGGCGGGAAGCGTGCGTCTGCTCGCCGTAACGGGCGAGGACGGGCGCGTCTGGCTTGAGGTGAAGGATGACGGTCCGGGCGTGGCGGCGGAGGCGATACAAAAATTGTTCGAGCCTTTCCACACCACCGATGCCAGAGGCACGGGGCTGGGGCTGTATATTGCGCGCGAGCTGTGCGAGGCCAACGGCGCGCGCATTGACTATTACCAGTGGGAACACGAGGGCGCGTGTTTCCGCATCACGTTTGCCGCAAAGCCGAACCTTGAAAATGGAGAATTGCCGTGAGAGCAACTGTGCCGCGTGTACTGATTGTTGATGATGAGCCGGATATTCTGGAGCTGCTGGAGCTGGCCTTGTCGCGCATGGGGCTGGACGTGGTGCGCGCCAGCGGGGTGAAACAGGCGATCGCTTGTCTGGATACGCAAAAATTCGATTTGTGCCTGACCGATATGCGCATGCCGGACGGCGAGGGCGTGGAGGTGGTGCGCCATATTGCCGAGCTCAATCTGGATGTGCCGGTGGCGGTGATTACCGCGCACGGCAATCTGGAAAATGCGGTGGCGGTACTCAAAGCGGGCGCGTTCGATTATTTGTCCAAGCCGGTGGCGCTGGATCAACTGCGCTCGCTGGTCAATTCCGCGTTGCGCTTGCCCGGCAAGCAGGACAAACCGAATAACGGAGCCTCATCGCTGCTCGGCAATTCGCCCGCGATGCAGCAAGTGCGCGATCTGGTCGAACGCGTGGCGCGCAGTCAGGCACCGGTGCATATCAACGGCGAATCGGGCAGCGGCAAAGAGTTGGCGGCACGACTGATCGTGGAAAAAAGCTCGCGCCGCAGCCAGCCTTTCGTCGCGGTGAACTGCGGCGCGATCCCGGAAAATCTGATGGAAAGCGAATTCTTCGGCTACCGCAAAGGCGCGTTCACCGGAGCGGACAAAGACAAGGAAGGGTTTTTCCAGGCGGCGAATCAGGGTACGTTGCTGCTGGACGAAGTGGCCGATCTGCCGCTGGCGATGCAGGTGAAGCTGTTGCGCGTGATTCAGGAAAAAAAGGTGCGCCGCGTCGGCGCGACCGAAGAAGAAGTGGTGGATGTGCGCATCCTGAGCGCAACCCATAAAGATCTGGCCAAATGCGTGGTCGATGGCAGCTTCCGCCAGGACTTGTATTACCGGCTGAATGTGATCGCGCTGCACATGCCGTCGTTGCGCGAGATGCGCGAGGATGTGCCGGAAATTGCCGGAAGACTGCTGGCGCGTTTGTGCGGCGAGTCTCAAGCGCATTTTTCCGGCGCGGCGCTGAAGGCGTTGTCGGGCTACGACTTTCCCGGCAACGTGCGCGAGTTGGAAAACATCATCGAACGGGCAGTGGCGTTGTGCGCGGACGGCGTGATTACCCCCGATGATTTGCAACTGGCTCCTCTTCGCTCAACTACGCCGAGCGACAAAGCCGAAGGCTCGGGCAAATATCCGCTCACCGATTATCTGGACAGGATAGAGCGCGAAGCGCTGCTGGAAGCCTTGCAGCGCACGCATTTCAACCGCACCGCCGCCGCCAAAATACTCGGGGTCACCTTCCGCGCCCTGCGTTACCGCATGGACAGGCTGTCCATCACCGAGCAGGACAAGCAGGAATGAAGTTTGATGCGCTCGGCTGGTTGAGCGGCGTGCGGCGCGTGGCTTCGCCCAACCACGATGCGCGCCCGGCGCATACGCCCGTCACCTTGCTGGTCATCCACAACATCAGCCTGCCGCCGGACGAATTTGGCGGCCCTGCCATCGCGCAATTTTTTACCAACACGCTGGACTGCGATGCCCATCCCTATTACGCGCAGTTGCGCGGCGTGAAAGTCTCCTCGCATTTTCTGGTGCGGCGCGACGGCGGTGTTGTGCAGTTCGTGCCGTGTAATCGCCGCGCATGGCACGCAGGGGTATCCGAGTGGCAAGGGCGCACGCGCTGCAACGACTTTTCCATCGGCATCGAACTGGAAGGCAGCGATTCCGTTCCCTACGACTCGCCACAATATAAAGCCTTGTCCCGATTGACCCGCTATCTCAAACGCCGTTATCCCATCCGCGACATCGTCGGGCATGCCGACATCGCGCCCGTGCGCAAAACCGATCCCGGTCCGTTTTTCGACTGGGAACGGTATCTCGAACAAGCCAAATAACTTCGGTTTTTTTGTTTTACAACACCCGTATCGTGAAGAAGCGCATGGATAGGGCATCTACGTCTTGTGCAACACGTAGATCGCCTATCCATGCGCCTTCCCGAGGAGGTGGTATTTCAAAATCGAGCAAATCCTGATATTTCAATCTAAAGTTGTTGCCGGTGTTGTAGGTGCGAATTCATTCGCACATAACTCGAATGGCGTGCGAACACCCACAGGGTACAAGAGGAATGTCGCTGATTGGCGGGCGTTGTGGTGAAGGAGGAAAAATATATAGGCCATTTTTTACGTTGACCCAGATAAGGGCGCAAGCTAACGTAAGGACATGAACCAACTGGCTCACATAAACGCACAGCCCTCCACCTACCGTGCGCTGGTTGACCTCAAAGCGCAGCAACTCATCATCAACGGCATGCGCCACTTAAAAGAAATCGAGTCTGACCCCATTTCTTCAACTGACCCCATTTCTTCATTTCTTACCAAGTCAATGAATATGGTCTTCGCCCTCAAGTGCATGAGGTAAATCGCCGATTGGCGGGCGTTGCAGTGAAGGAGGGAAATATATAGGCCATTTTTCACGTTGACCCAGATAAGGGCACAAGCTAACGTAAGGTCATGAACCAACCGGCTCACATAAACGCACAAGGGTGGATGGCGGCATGAACATGCGAACGATAGGGCGAATTTTTCTGGCGCGCTTGTTGGCGGGGCAGTCAATACGGACAGCTTCGAGGCATCGAAATGTAGGTCGCCTATCGACGGGCGTTGCGGGGCGGCTGGAAAGGTGGGCGGCATGAACACCTTTCCGCAAACGTTGATGCAGCGAATCGCAAGACTGGGGTTGATTCTAATGATGGGGGCGAGCATGAGCGCGTGCTCGGATAGCTGGAAAGAAGAAGTGCTGCTACACGATGGGCAAAAGATCATTATCAAACGTACCGTCGAGCATGGTGGGCGGCATGAGTTATTCCAGGCACTACCCATCAGCGAGCAACATCTTGAATGGCAGATGCCCGGCACTGATGAAACGATTGTGTGGGAAGACCATTTCAGCAAAGACGTGGGCAGCGCCACCTTGTTACCCATGCTGATGGATGTACATCAGGGAATTGCATACGTCGTGGCGAACCCCATGGGCTGCCTGGCCTACAACAAGTGGGGCAGACCCAATCCGCCTTACGTCATCTTCAAACACGAAGGCAAGGAATGGAAGCGCATCGCGTTGCAAGAGCTACCCGCAGAGATCAAGACACCCAACTTGATTCTTTCGTTACCGGATGAAAAAGCAAAACAGATCGGCAAGAACCCCGTGCCCGCAGAGGCGATACAGAAGATCGTCAAGGAAACTTTCCAGCCGGAGTACAAGAGTATTTTGAGGGAGCCGATAACCAAAGGCTCGGGGGGGACGAGTTGTGAAGCAATGGTGCATTACAAGTGTGGCTGGTTCGGGGTCAATCCTGATGGAACATTCAACAAAGAATTTGCAGATCGCATGTGCAATAAATAACAAAGGGAGATAATCATGGCTACCGCAATCCAATACGCATTGATGGCTGGTGCTTCATACATTTCAACTCGGGCTCCTATTAACCGGTTTCCAATTCCAGAAGGCTGGGATGTCGTAACCAACCCTCCACATTTTCAAAACAAAAAAATGAAAAAAATGGGAAAAAATGGGGTCAGACTCGAATTATTTACAAAATCAACTCGCCACTTGATGAAGATGCCCGTCAATAAGGCTTCTCCACGCATGGGAATCGCGGGGGTCTAGCTTCGTAGCATCGGGCGCAAACTCGCAAAACTGATCCCGACCCGTTTTTCGACTGGGATCGCTGCCCCAAGCAAGCCAAATAATCATCAGCAAGTCTCTCCGCCGCTTTCAATGCGTCCAAGTTCCACTCCTCCAAAAAACATGAGCGAGTAGTCCAAAAAGACTACCGATTTTTGCGCTGGAAATTTTGCGGGCAACGTTTTTTTCGAGATCGCCCGCCCCGCGTTTGCGGTGGCGCTCGCGTCAAGTGCCTCCAAAAAATATATAGGCCAAAATTCTTCTTGCATAAATTTCATCAAGCACTAGAATCAGCGCCAATTCGATGGTTCGACCACTAGATGTAGTGGTTTTTGATTTTCGGCTGATTTTGGCGTTGCGGCCGGATCGGCTTCAGTATTCCAAAGGGGGAGTTACATGTTGCATGCATCCGAAGGTGTTTTTCCATCTACTTCCGCCGCTGTGTTCACACACAAAGATTCCGATTCCGCCGCTTCATCATTAATGTCCCTGGATCAATACAAGATTATTCGCCGCAACGGGTCGGTGGCCGCGTTCGAGCCGGCCAAGATTTCCATTGCCATGACTAAGGCGTTTTTGGCCGTGAACGGCGGTCAAGGTGCGGCCTCGGCGCGCGTGCGCGAGCTGGTCGAGCAGATGACTGCTGCCGTGGTGAATGCATTGGTGCGTCGCCAGCCGCACGGCGGCACGTTCCATATTGAAGATATTCAGGATCAGGTCGAGCTGTCGCTGATGCGTTCCGGCGAACACGATGTCGCCCGTTCGTATGTGTTGTACCGCGAGCAACGTTCGCGCGAGCGCGCCAAAACCAAGGCGGTGACGGCGCACACGCTGAACGTGAAAGACGGTGAGGTGGTGCGTCCGCTGGATGTGGCGGAGTTGTTGGCGCAAATTGAGTCGGCCTGTATTGGTCTGGGCGCGGCGGTCGATGCGGAAAAAATTCTCAAGCTCACGCTCAAGGATTTGTACGACGGGGTCGCCATCGAGGAGGTGCGCAAATGCGCCATCTTGTCCGCGCGCACGCTGATCGAGCAAGACCCGGCTTACAGTTTTGTCACCGCGCGTTTGTTGCTCAACAACATTTGCTGCGAGATTATCGGTGAGCCGGTGGTGCAGGCCGACATGGCTTCGCGTTATGCCGAATATTTTCCGAAATTCATCAAGCGCGGCATCGCTGCCGAGTTGCTGAACGAAGATATGGCTCAGTTCGATCTGGATCGCTTGGGCAAGGCGCTGGATGCCAGCCGCGATTTGCAATTCAATTATTTGGGTCTGCAAACGCTGTACGACCGCTATTTCCTGCATATCGACAGCCAGCGCATTGAATTGCCGCAAGCTTTCTTCATGCGCGTGGCGATGGGCTTGAGCCTGAACGAGATCAACCGCGAAGAGCGCGCCATCGAGTTTTATCGCCTGTTGTCCAGCTTCGACTTTATGAGCTCCACGCCGACTTTGTTCAACGCCGGTACGCGTCGCTCGCAGTTGTCTTCGTGTTATCTGACCACGGTGGCGGACGATCTGGACGGCATCTACGAGGCGCTGAAAGAGAATGCGTTGCTGTCCAAGTTCGCGGGCGGTCTGGGCAACGACTGGTCCAACGTGCGCGCCTTGGGCAGCCACATCAAAGGCACCAACGGCAAATCGCAAGGCGTGGTGCCGTTCCTCAAGGTGGTGAACGACACTGCGGTCGCGGTGAATCAGGGCGGCAAGCGCAAAGGTGCGGTGTGCGCTTATCTGGAAACCTGGCATCTGGACATCGAAGAATTTCTGGAACTGCGCAAGAACACCGGCGACGATCGCCGCCGCACGCACGACATGAACACCTCGAACTGGATTCCCGACCTGTTCATGAAGCGCGTGATGGAAGGCGCGGAGTGGACGCTGTTCTCGCCGTCGAACTGCCCCGACCTGCACGACAAGTTCGGCATCGAGTTTGAAAAGGCTTATGTGGGTTACGAGGCCAAAGTCGCCAGCGGCGAGTTGAAGCTGTTCAAGAAAGTGCCCGCGCAATCGCTGTGGCGCAAGATGTTGACCATGCTGTTCGAGACCGGACATCCCTGGGTCACTTTCAAAGACCCGTGCAACATCCGCAGCCCGCAGCAACACGTGGGCGTGGTTCACAGTTCCAATCTGTGTACCGAGATCACGCTGAACACCTCGGACAGCGAAATTGCGGTGTGCAATCTGGGTTCGGTCAATCTGGCCGCACACCTGTATCCGCTGGGGCATGAAAAAGCCGGGCAGATCGACCACGACAAACTCAAGCGCACGGTGAGCACCGCCATGCGCATGCTGGATAACGTGATCGACATCAACTATTACGCGGTGGCCAAAGCGCGCAATGCCAACCTGAAACACCGTCCGGTCGGCTTGGGCATCATGGGCTTTCAGGATTGCCTGCACGATTTGCGCATTCCTTATTCGTCGGAGGCGGCGGTCGAATTCGCCGACCGTTCGATGGAGGCGGTGTGTTACTACGCCTATCTGGCTTCCACCGAACTGGCGGAAGAGCGCGGGCGTTACGCCAGCTATCGCGGCAGCTTGTGGGACAAAGGCATCTTGCCGCAGGATAGTTTGAACATGTTGCGCGAGCAGCGCGGCGGTTATGTCGAAGTGGATATGTCGTCCGGCATGGATTGGGAAGTCTTGCGCGCGCGCATCCGCCAATTCGGTATGCGCAACTCGAACTGTGTGGCCATTGCGCCCACGGCGACCATCTCCAACATCATTGGCGTGTCGGCCTGTATCGAACCGACTTACCAAAATCTGTTTGTGAAATCGAACTTGTCCGGCGAGTTCACCGTCATCAACGACCATCTGGTGAAAGACCTGAAAGCGCTCGGCTTGTGGGATGAAGTGATGATCGCCGACCTCAAATATTTCGACGGCAGTTTGGCCAAGATCGACCGCATTCCCGCCGACTTGCGCGAGTTGTATGCCACCGCGTTTGAAGTTGAACCGCAGTGGCTGATCGAAGCCGCCTCGCGCCGCCAGAAATGGATAGACCAGGCGCAGTCGCTCAACATCTACATGTCCGGCGTGTCCGGGCGCAAGCTGGACGAAACCTACAAGCTGGCTTGGGTGCGCGGCTTGAAGACCACTTACTACCTGCGCGCCATGGGGGCGACCTCGGCGGAAAAATCCACTTCGCGCGCGGGTGCGTTGAACGCCGTATCAAACGGCGGCGGCATGGGCGAACTGTCTGCCGCGCCGGTGGAAGAAAACAAGTTTTGCTCGATTGACAACCCGGAGTGTGAGGCGTGCCAGTGAAAGGCATGTTTTTCGGAGCGTGGCGCAGGCTGACCTTTTGGTTATGTCGCGGCCACAATCCGGCTTATTCGGGGTAAGCCGCGCGAGCGGAAGCAATACATCGAAATGCGGCGATTGCCGCAATGAATAACCAGTTCGCGGCATCGTGCGGCGGACAAAAGTGACAAAGGAATACCATGCTGAATTTTGAAGACGACATCACGCCACCCCCCGCTGCGGCTGGAGTGCGCGCGGCAACCATGGGAATCGCTGCGGCCAAACAAGCCGATTCCAACGAACATACTTACACCATCGCTTCGACCTCCACCGGACGCATCCGCGTGGAAGACAAGCGCATCATCAACAGCAGCGCCGACGTAAACCAGTTGGTGCCGTTCAAATACAAATGGGCGTGGGAAAAATACATCGCCGGTTGCGCCAACCATTGGATGCCGCAGGAAGTGAATATGTCCGCCGACATCGCGCTGTGGAAAAATCCCAACGGCTTGACCGACGACGAGCGCCGTCTGGTGATGCGCAATCTGGGATTCTTCAGCACCGCCGACAGTCTGGCCGCGAACAACATCGCGCTGGGCACTTACCGCCACATCACCAATCCCGAGTGCCGCCAATACCTGTTGCGCCAGGCGTTTGAAGAAGCGATCCACACCCACGCTTATCAATACATCGTAGAAAGTCTGGGGCTGGACGAAGGCGAAGTGTTCAACATGTATCACGAGGTGGACAGCATCCGCGACAAGGACGAGTTTCTGCTGCCCTTCATCGACGTGCTGACCAATCCCGATTTCAAAACCGGCACACCGGAGAACGACCAGAAACTGCTGCGCAGCCTGATCGTGTTCGCCTGCATCATGGAAGGTCTGTTCTTCTATGTTGGTTTCGTGCAAATTCTGGCGCTGGGTCGCCAGAACAAAATGACCGGCGCGGCCGAGCAATACCAGTACATTTTGCGCGACGAATCCATGCATTTGAATTTCGGCGTGGATGTGATCAACCAGATCAAGCTGGAAAACCCGCACTTGTGGACAGCGGAGTTCCGCGAGGAGATTCGCGGCCTGTTCCTGAAAGGCGTGGAGCTGGAATACCGCTATGCCGAAGACACCATGCCGCGCGGCGTGCTGGGGTTGAATGCCACCATGTTCAAGGAATATTTGCGTTTCATCGCCAATCGTCGCTGCCAGCAAATCGGTATCGACGTGTTGTATCAAGGGGCGACCAACCCCTTCCCGTGGATGGCGGAGATGATCGACCTCAAGAAAGAGAAGAACTTTTTCGAGACGCGAGTGACCGAATACCAAACGGGCGGTGCGCTGTCCTGGGATTAGATCGTTGATAGAGGCTGCTGCGGCAGCCTCTGTTGCAAGGGCTTCATTCATGCCGCTTGCGGTGTGTTGGAGGTGTAGTAGTTGTCTAGTTGAAGTGTTGTTTTTTGTTAACTTTCATCACTCAAGGAGGTTGAAATGGTAGCAGCAAAGAAAGCTAAACCAGCAGCAAAGAAGCCCGCAGCCAAGAAAGCAGCTCCCGCTGCCAAAAAGGTTGTAGCCAAGAAACCAGCGGCTGCAAAGAAAGCCGTTGCGAAGAAGCCCGCAGCTAAAAAAGCAGCAGCAAAACCCGCTGCCAAAAAAGCTGTAGCAAAGAAACCGGCGGCAGCAAAGAAGGTCGTTGCCAAGAAGCCAGCAGCCAAAAAAGCAGCAGCAAAACCCGCTGCCAAAAAGGCTGTAGCGAAGAAACCGGCAGCAGCCAAGAAAGTTGTAGCCAAGAAAGCAGTTGCCGCTAAACCAGCAGCCAAAAAAGCAGCAGCAAAACCCGCTGCCAAAAAAGCTGTAGCGAAGAAACCGGCAGCAGCCAAAAAAGTTGTAGCCAAAAAACCGGCCGCAGCGAAGAAAGTAGTAGCCAAGAAAGCAGTTGCCAAGAAACCGGCAGCAGCACCGGCAGCACCAGCCGCAGCAAAACCGGCAGCAAAGAAACCCGCCGCCAAGAAAGCTGTAGCGAAGAAACCGGCTGTAGTTGTAGCCAAGCCAGTAGTTGCTCCGGCAGCTGCCGCACCGGCTCCATCCGCTCCGGCTCCTGTGCGTCCGGCTGCGACTTGGCCTTTTCCCACACCAGGTATCAGCAAGCCGAACTGATGTGGCGGGAGGCTGTGAAGGCAGCCCCGAACAGGCAGTATTGGGGCTGATTCACGGTTGACGGATGGCGGGCCGGGCAGGCTCGGTAGAAATGTTTTCGTGCTTGAAAAAAGTGCGCAGGGTCGTGCCCCCTTGAAAAAGCTTGGTGCTATTTCAGGTTGGCGGATAGTTGATAGCGTTAAGGCTCGCACCGCTCTCGGACGGTAAATTCCGAAAATTGCCACAGCATGTGGAGGGGGTTCTGCCCCTTGCAAAAATGCTGGCAAAAAATTATCCAAATCGCTGGAGGGGTTCTGACCCTCTGCAAAAAGAGAAACACCTTCTCTTATTCTTGAGTCCAAAAAATCCAGAAATAATTCGGTTCAGCCACAGATTTGTCTTGGTGAAACACGGATAATTCGTGCTCGCCCTTAGCTGAACAATTTTCCAGGGATTATTGATGTTGTATAGCGTTCCGCTCCCGTATCAATCCGATGCCAGCGCCTACTTCGCGGCCATCCGCGATCTGCCGTGGGCGGCTTGGCTGGATAGCGGCGGCATGGGGCAATATGACATTCTGGTCGCGCAACCCGCGTTGACTTTGGTTACACGAGGCGAACAGACGGAGATAAGCGGCAACAATGGAGCGCAACATTCAACACTCGCTCCGTTCGAACTCGTGCGCCAACAGTTGGGCGAGCCGCTTGTGCCCATGCCGGACATTCCGTTTGCCGGGGGCGCGTTGGGCTATTGGGGTTATGACCTTGCGCGCCGATACCATCACCTCAACAATTCCGCGCAAGACCTTGAACGCCTGCCGGAGATGGCGCTCGGCATCTACGACTGGGCGCTCATCGTGGATCATCACGAACAAAGCGCGCGGCTGGTGTCGCGCCAACGCTACGCCGAGACTGCGAGCGTATTGCCGCAAATTCTGGCGCGGCTGGGCAGGGCGGCAAGCGTTGCATCGCCCTCGTTGAAAGTGCAGGGCAAGATCACTTCAAACTTCACCCCGACTGCTTATCGAGCCGCATTCGATAGCGTGAAAAAATTTCTGCGCGAAGGCGACTGCTACCAGGTCAACCTCGCGCAACGCTACGCAGCGCAGGCGAGCGGCGATGCCTGGAGCGCCTATCAAGAGCTGCGCCGACTGAGCCCCGCGCCTTATTCCGCCTTCCTCGATTGGCCGCAAACCCAGATTCTATGCGCTTCTCCAGAGCGTTTCCTGCAAGTGCAGAATGGCCGGGTTGAAACCAAACCGATCAAAGGTACACGCCCGCGCAGCTCAGATTTGATTGAAGATGCGCGACTGGTCGAGGATTTGCGCCATCATCCCAAAGACCGTGCGGAAAATTTGATGATCGTCGATCTGCTGCGCAACGATCTCGGCAAAAGCTGCCAACCCGGAACGATCAAAGCGCCGAAATTGTTCGAAGTGGAAAGTTATTCCAACGTGCATCATCTGGTTAGCACCGTGGAGGGGCAGTTGAAAAATGGTTGCGACGCGTTGCATGTATTGCGCGACTGCTTCCCCGGCGGCTCCATCACCGGCGCGCCCAAACAGCGCGCGATGGAAATCATCGAACAGCTCGAACCAAATAGGCGCGGCCTGTATTGCGGCACCATCGGCTACCTCGGCTTCGACGGCAACATGGACACCAACATCGCCATCCGCACCCTCGTTTATTCGGAGAATGAAATCCGCTGTTGGGCGGGCGGCGGGCTTGTCGCCGATTCGGATTGTGCAGCGGAGTATCAGGAGACGCTGGATAAGGCGGCGGGGATGTTGGAGTTGATGAGACGGTTCGGCGGGGAGTTTTCATCGCCGGATGAAACGCAAAATTGACTGGTGTTGGAGCATCTGCTTTTGTCCCCTCCCCCAGTGGGAGAGGGGACTTGAGGGGCTCAAACAAACGGTCTTGGAAAGTAAGAGATACACCATTGAACCACCCAAACGAAAAAACCAAAATCGTCGAAGTCTCCGCCGCCGTCCTGCAACGCCCGGACGGCTCTTTTCTTCTCGCCCAACGCCCTGCCGACAAAATCTGGGCGGGCTATTGGGAATTTCCGGGTGGCAAGATCGAGTCGGGCGAGACAGCGCACGATGCGCTGGTGCGCGAGTTACACGAGGAGCTGGGCATCACGGTGCAAACCGCCTATCCGTGGCTCATGCGCGTGTTCACTTATCCGCATGCAACGGTGCGCCTGAATTTTTTCCGCGTGACGGAATGGTCCGGCGAGTTGCATCCGCATGAGGGGCAGCAGTTTGCTTGGCAACCTTCCCTCACCCCAGCCCTATCCCGAGGGAAGAGGGGACTGGTTTCGGTTGAACCTCTGCTGCCCGCCAATGCCCCCATCCTGCGTGTGCTGGAGTTGCCCGCTTTGTATGCCATCAGCAATGCCGCCGAGCTGGGTGTAGAGCCGTTCTTGATGGGGCTGCAAGCCAGGCTGGATGCGGGTCTTCAGATGGTGCAGTTGCGCGAGAAGCATTTTTTGCGCGATGAGTTACGCGAGTTGGCGCTGCGCGTGGTGGCGATGGCTCGCGCGCGTGGTGCGAAGGTGTTGCTCAATAGCGATGTGGAACTGGCGCAGGAAGTCGGGGCGGATGGGGTGCATTTGACCTCGCCGCAACTTGCCGAATTGCGTGAGCGTCCCGCAATAGATTGGTGCGCGGCTTCATGTCACAACGCGGATGAGTTACGCCGCGCAGAAACGCTAGGTTGCGATTTCGCGTTGTTGAGTCCGGTATTGCCGACCCAATCACATCCGGGTGCGCTGCATCTGGGCTGGGAGAATTTCGCGGCGATAGCGGCGTGTTCGTCTATTCCGGTGTATGCGTTGGGTGGTTTGAAACTTGAGGATATGCAGACCGCGTGGCAGCGCGGTGCTCACGGCATCGCGTTGCTGCGTCAAGCGTGGTGATCGGTTTCCGGTAGTTCCTGTTCGCGCTGCTCGACGCGATATTCTTCGTTCGCCCATTTCCCCAGATCGATCATCTTGCAGCGTTCGCAGCAGAACGGGCGGAAGCGGTTGTTGGTGTCCCATACATGTTCTTTGCCGCAGTGCGGACAGGTGACGATTAGCGGCTTACTCATTGCATGGAACAGAAGGTCAGGTCGAAGGGTACGTCGCGGTTGAACAGCGTGGTCTTGGCGGTGTAGTTGGCTTCGACGAAGCGGATGTTGAGCGCGTATTTGTTGGCGCTGATTTCGGGGATGCAGGGCAGATCGGGATCGAGCGAAATGCGCAGCATCTGCGCTAGGCGGCCACCCTGCATTTGCTGGAACATGCCTTGGTGGGCGACGAAATGATGAACTTTGCAGCTGCCGCGCAGCAGGTTGAGCAGGATGGCGATGGCATCGCTCAGCGGCAGCAGGGGTTGTATCCACAAATTCAAATCGGCGCGACGCAGGTCTTCGTGCTGGTGCTGCCAGTAGTGATACGAAGGCAGGTCGAATTCGCACACGCCTCCGGGAATGCTGGTGCGCTGCTTGATGCCCATCAGCCATTCGTTGTCGCGCAAGTGCTGGCCGATTTTGCCGCTCATGCCTAACAAAGCGGCGCTGACATTTTCAATTTTTGCCATCAGGCTATCCAGCGCGTCTTCGGATATTTGGGGGTTGTTGTGCAGCGCGTTGAGTATTTTTTTCTGTCGCTCCAACTCTTGCAGCAGGTCGGATTTGAGATCGGCGCGGCAGGCGACTTCGAGTATCTCGAACAGGACGTTCAGTGCGGCATGATGGTCGGCGCTTTCCGGGCTGGCGATGAAACGGGAAATGCGTGAGAAGAGATCCTCCAGACGCAGCATGGTGCGTACTCGTTCGTTGAGAGGAAACTCGTAATTGATCACGCTCGCCTGACTAAATATAGGGGATTGACTGGGTGCGAAAGATATAGGCAGTACCGCCCATCGTCAATCGGTTTTCAGCGATTTATCAGGCTTTCGTGCAGTTTGTGTACCTGAGCGCGCAAGCAGTCCATGTCGCCGTCGTTGTGGATGATTTCATCGGCAAGTTGCAGGCGCTGCTGCCTATCCATTTGCTGCGTCATGATGGCTTGCACGGCGGCTTCGGACAATTGGCTGCGTTGCGTGGTGCGTTCGATCTGTTGCTGTTCCGGGCAATCCACTACGATCACGCGATGCAGCCAATCGCGGTAGCGTGTGCTTTCGAACAGCAGGGGCACGACGATCAAGGTGTAGGGTGCATCGCTTGGAGAAGTTGCCAGCGCCTTGGTTTGCACCAGAATCAGCGGATGCAGGATGTCTTGCAGGCGGCGTTTCGCATCGCTGTCGGCAAACACCCGTTCGCGCATTTTGGTTCTATCCAGTGCGCCTCGGGCATCGATGAATTCGTCGCCGAAGGCGGTTCGTATCGCGGGAATGGCAGTCCCGCCAGCTTGCGTGAGTTGGTGCGAAATCAGGTCGGTATCGACGATGCGTGCGCCGAGTTCGGCGAAAAGTTCGGCAACCGTGCTCTTGCCGCTGCCGATGCCGCCCGTCAATCCGATCAGTGGGTTCACTGTGCCAGCAGTTGCAGATAACTTTGCGTGAGTGTCTGGCCCCAGAACAGCGCGATCAGCCCGCCGCCCGCCAGATATGGGCCGAACGGAATGGGGATGTTGCGGCCATGCTTGGCGATGACGATGAGTGTGATGCCCACCACGGCACCGACCAGCGAGGAAAGCAGAATGACCAGCGGCAGCAATTGCCAGCCCAGCCAGGCACCGATGGCGGCCAGCAATTTAAAGTCGCCGAAGCCCATGCCTTCTTTGCCAGTGACCAGCTTGAACAGCCAATAAACGCTCCACAAAATCAGATAGCCCGCAACTGCACCGATGACGGCATTCGGCAGCGAGGTGAATGCGCCGTTGAGGTTGAGCAGCAGGCCGAGCCAGAGCAGAGGCAAAGTAATACTGTCGGGCAGCAACTGGGTGTCGAAGTCGATGAAGGTGAGTGCGATCAGCGCCCACACGAACACGATGGCGGCCAACCCGGCCAGTCCGAAACCGAAATGCCAGGCTGCGTAGGCGCTCAACAGGCCGCTGATCGCCTCCACAATGGGATAGCGCGGCGAGATGGCGGCAGCGCAGCCCGCGCATTTGCCGCGCAGGAACAGATAACTGATCACCGGAATATTTTCCATCGCGCTGATGGCATGGCCGCAATGCGGGCAGGCGGAACGCGGGACGACGAGGTTGTAGGCAGGTGCGGGTTCCGGCGTTTTCTCATTCAATTCGGCGCATTGTTCAAGCCATTCGCGTTCCATCATCTTCGGCAGGCGATAGATGACAACATTGAGAAAACTGCCGACCAAGAGGCCGATGAGGCCGGAGCACAGGGCGAAGGTCAGGGGAGAGGATTGGAGTAGAAGCAGCATCAAGCATTACCTATAAAAAAGGCGCGGCATACAGCCGCGCCAAGGTTTTGAACCGGTAGTTAAACGACCTGACCCATTTTGAAAATTGGCAAATACATTGCGACTACCATGCCGCCGATCAGCGTGCCCAGTACCACCATAATAATCGGCTCCATCAAGCTGGATAGGGCTTCCACTGCATCATCCACTTCTCCCTCGTAGAAGTCGGCCACTTTGGATAACATAGTGTCTATCGAGCCGGATTCTTCGCCGATGGAAACCATTTGCAGCACCATGCTGGGAAAAACGTTGGAATTGACCATGGCTGCATTCAAACTGCTCCCTGAAGTGACTTCGCGTTGTATCTGCTTGGTGGCATCGTAATACACTGCGTTGCCGGCAGCTCCCGCGACTGAGTCAAATGCTTCCACCAAGGGTACGCCTGCGGCGAACATGGTGGACAGTGTGCGTGTCCAGCGCGCGATAGTAGCCTTGCGAATTAATGGCCCAAATATGGGAAGTTTGAGCATCAAAATATCCATGGTGCGCTGCAACTTTTTGCTGCGCTTCCAAGTATAAAAGAACCAATACATCCCGCCCCCGATTCCGCCAAAGATCGCCCACCACCATGCTACGAAGAAATCAGAAATGGCCATGATAACCAGAGTGGGGGCAGGCAAATCAGCACCGAAACTAGTGAACAACTCTTTGAATGCCGGAATGACGAAAATCATGATGACGGCTGTGATGCCAAAGGCAACCACGATGATGGAAATCGGGTAGAACAACGCAGATTTGATCTTGCTTTTGATGGCCTGTATCTTCTCTTTGTAGGTGGCCAACCTATCCAGCAAGGTGTCCAGAATGCCCGCTGCTTCGCCAGCTCCAATCAGGTTGCAAAAAAGCTCATCGAAAAAAAGCGGGAATTTGCGGAAGGCTTGTTCCAGACTGCTGCCGGTTTCGACATCGGTTTTGATATCAAGCAACAAACGTGCGACTGCGGGGTTGTCGTGGCCTTTGCCTACGATGTCGAAAGCCTGCAGCAAAGGCACGCCGGATTTCAGCATGGTGGCGAGCTGGCGCGTGAACAGAGTAACGTCTTTTTCCGTGACTTGGCCGCCGCCTTTGGAGCTCTTTTTGATCTTGGAAACGGTGATGCCCTGACGGCGCAGATGGGCGGAAACGCTGGCCTCACCGGCTCCGCGTGTTTCGCCTTTGACGATTTTTCCGGTCTTATCCTTGCCTTCCCAACTATATTGAATCTCTTTAACAACTGCAGTCGGTCTATTGGTAGCCATTCTGTTACCTCGATTTAATTGCCGGTATGGTGGGCTTTCAGTTGATTAGCGAATGTAGAAGCAACTCACGGGATTATAAATGTTAAATGGATGATGCATGTCATTGTTGCCGCTGTAAAGCGGCCTATGGCGTGTTGATTTTGTTTACTTGCGCGGGAAAGATACGGGCGATCTTGACCGCTCTGTCTTGTGTTTGGATGATCTCGATCGGATAGTTGCCTATCTTCAGACTGGTGCCCGCCTCGGGAATATCCTGCAGATGTTCGAGGATCAGGCCGTTGAGCGTTTTGGCTTCGCCGATCGGCAGATGCAGACCCAGCTTGCGGTTCAATTCGCGCAAACTGCTGCTCCCTTCCAGCAACATGCTGCCATCATTCTGGCGCAGAAACTTCCCGGATTGAGAAGGAGATTGCGTAGTGAAATCGCCGACGATCTCTTCCAGAATATTTTCCAGCGTGACCAAGCCCAGCAATTCACCGTATTCGTCCACCACCAGACCGAGGCGCGCGTGGCGTTCCTGAAATTGCTGCAATTGCTTGAGCAAGGGGGTGTCGGACGGAATGAAGTAGGGCTCTTGCAGAATTTCACGCAGTTGCACAACATCCAGCTCGGTTTCCTGTAGCAGGGGCAGCACGCGTTTAATATGCAACACGCCGACGATATTGCTTTGCGCATCGGCATAAATGGGCATCAGCGTATGGTGGCAAGTGATGACTTGATGGCGCAGCTCGGCGGGGTCGGCATTGATGTCCAGTGCCTCAATCTGGTTGCGCGGAATCATCACATCGTTTACCGTGATGCGCTCCAGATCCACCAGATTCAGCAACATTTTCTGGTGTTTGCGCGGCAGGAAATTCTCGGCTTCCAGCACCAGTCCGCGCAATTCCTCCAGCGTCACCTTTTGCTTGCTCTGGTCGGTTTGAATCTTGATGCGCAGCAACCGCAACACGCCTCTTACCAGCGCAGTGGCCACCGAGACGACAGGATGGAATAGGGTAATTAGCGGCGCAAGCAAAAAGCTGGAGGCAAGCGCGACGCGTTCCGGGTAACTCGCCGCGATGACCTTGGGCATGATTTCGCTGAATACCAGCAAGATAAACGTGATGAGCAACGTGCCGAACAGTAGCGCCAATTCGCTGGTACCAAACAGGCGCAGGATGAGGATGTTGGTCACCGCCGCTGCCGCCACGTTGAGTAGCGTGTTGCCGAACAGAATGGAACCCAGCAACTTGTCCACTTGGGAAAGCAGTCGCCCGGTCAGTTTCGCACTGCGGTTTCCCTTGCGGATCAGGTGATTTAGCCGGTAACGATTGAGCGCCATCATGCTGGTTTCCGCAGCCGAGAACCAGGCGCCGAAAATCAGCAGTAACAGCAAGATGCCGAGCAGCGCATCTATAGAAATATCATCCAAAATGGAATGCCTGAGCGAATACGATGCGCCGAGTATCGGGGAGGGGGTGGTGCAGTGTCAACGCGGCTACCATTCCCTGAACGACAGACCGATGCCGAAAGACGTTTGATTGTAGTTGTAGTCGATCAAACTACTGCCGTAGCCGGAGGAGAGTTGCAGGCTCAGCCGCGACAGATGGGCGATATGTACCGGCGTTGACCAGTTCAGTTCCAGAAAGCCGCGCGGATGCCCCAGATTCAGGTTGCTGCGTAGTAGCAGCATCACATCGTCTTCGCTGTCCGGCGACCAGTGCGCTTCCATGTCGGCCACGCCGACATACTTCGTGATGTCGGGGTTGTCGTCCTGAGAAGCGGATTCGGGCAAGCGCCACCAGCCGCGCCCCAGGACATAGACATCGCCCCATTCCCATCCGCCTTGCAGATACACGCGGTTCCAGCTGCGCGAATCGGGATTCTGTCTGCCATTGGATTGATGCACAAATCCCAGATTGAGCATTTTCAAGCCGCTGTTATTGTCCAGGCCGAAGGTGCCTATCAGTTCGGGCTCGTAGTTGGTCTCGCGGAATGGCGAAGACACCGTCGAGTTGAAAAGCTGCCAATAGGATTGCTGGGTATAGGCGGCCCACAAGCGGAAATTCTGGAAATTCAGAAAATGGATGCCGCGATAATTGCCGACTTCCGATTTTGCGCTGAACTGAAATTTCAGCTCATCGTGCTGGTAATCATAAGGAGCTGATACCGCATGCAGCGGTGCAGGGGAAGACGGCTTGGCATTGATGCTGGAAACATGGTGAACCAGCACATAGTTTTTGCGGTGCGGCTCCAGACGGCGCACCCCGCCGCTGTCCGGGTTGCCGTTACCGTCCAGATCCCAGGCGCGCGTGAGAAAAGAGCGTTGCGCATATTGAATTTCGGAGATGCTGTCGAAACAGGCCAGGCGCAGAGTTGTATTCTGAAAGTCGGCGCACTCTTTCAGGCTGGGCTTGGCCGCACAAGTGGCACTGGCGAGCGCAAGCAACATCGTTGAAAAACCGGTCAACAGGAAACGCGTATTGGTGCAGTTCATCGCGAAGTTTCTCTGCGGCTAGCCCACACCATCAGCGCAACACCCGCCACCACCATGGGCAAGCTCAACCATTGCCCCATGCTCACGCCGAACGTCATCAGACCGAAAATCCCATCGTCGGGATTGCGCGTGAATTCGCCGATGAAACGGAAGCTGCCGTAGCCGATCAGAAACAAACCGGATACCGCACCCAGCGGGCGCGGCTTGCTGGAATAAAACCAGAGCAGCGCAAACAGCGCGACACCTTCCAGCCCGAATTCGTAAAGCTGCGAAGGATGACGCGGGATACTGTCCACTTGCGGAAACACCATCGCCCACGGCACATCGGTCGGTCGTCCCCACAACTCGCCGTTGATGAAATTGCCAATGCGCCCGAAAGCCAAACCGGGCGGCACCAGCGGCGCAATAAAATCCATCAGCGCCAGCCATCGGATATTGCGGCTGCGCGCGAACAATACCATCGCCAGCAGCACGCCGAGAAAGCCGCCGTGGAACGACATGCCGCCTTCCCATACCGCCAAAATTTTCAGCGGATGCGAAAAATAATAAGCCGGGTTGTAAAACAACACCTCGCCCAATCGCCCGCCCAGCACCACACCAAGCACGCCGTAGAACAACAGATCGTCGAGGAATTTATCGTCGGGGATTAAAAATTGCTTTTCACGTTCGTCCCCTCTCCCGCGAAGCGGGGGAGGGTTAGGGAGGGGGCTTCTCGTCAGGAGAGGACGATGCAGGCGCTTGCGCCCCAGCCAGATAAAACAGGCAAAGCCGAGCAGATACATCAGCCCGTACCAATGGATGCCGAATGAACCGAGATGGATAGCAACGGGGTCGAATTGCGGGTGGGTCAACATGGGGAGCGAATTTACCACAAGGAAATATTTTTATTAGCCTTCGAAATGCGCATCGCGGATTTTTCCACTATGGCGCTGCAAGGAATGGGGCGCGTGAATTAAATAACAGCCCTTGCGCTCAAGTCAACAAACACAGGCATCTCCATCAGGCGCATGAGGTAGAACGCCTATTGACGGGCGTTACCGGGCAGTTATGTGTTTTGAATAGCCGAAATGCCACAACAATTTCAAGGTCATTGACAGCGCGCAAGCCAGCATGTGACAGTGCACCCGCTTGGCGGAGGAAACTAAAAAAATAATCGGCATTCAATATTCCAAAGGGGAAGCGATGAGTACGTTATTGTTTTGGGCAACAGGCAACAGGCAACAGGCAACAGGCAATTTAAACCGTTTCTCAAACTGACCGTATTGCGGCAAGTATTTGCAATACTTATCCTCATGCCAGGATTTTCTTATGCCACCTCTTTGACGATTCCCGCGAAGTGGCAATCCATAAATGCAAACTTCTTTTCTTCTGCCATCGAAGCTTGCAATGATCTTCCTGATTATTCTCAAACGAGGTTGTCCTATTCCATAGATTCCATCTTTATCTCCAGAGTTTTCTCAGTTTCGAGTGCGAATTGTGGGTTTAATTATTCCTACTTCCCTTCTAATTGTTCCGGTATTTGTTCGGGTACACATAATGATGCCTGGGGTGTTGCCATGGGATGCCCGCCCGGTTTCGCTCCCGATCCCCCCGACAACACAACCTGCACTTGCATAGTCTCCCCCACAAATAAATACTGTGGACGGATTCCCCAATACACCCTCACACTGACCTCGGACAGGATCAGTAACACCATCGAACCCGGCCAATCATATGAACTCACCGCAACGGTAACGGATCAGGACAACAATCCGCCGAGCGAGCAAGTGATGGTTTCGGTTAAGGTGGAAGTCGAGGAGAACAGCGGCGGGCATGACCACGATGTTGCGCGCCCCAAAGGCGAAGTCTCGCCCGCCAACGGGAGTAGCAAATTCCAGATCAAGTTCACCTCCACACAAGTCTCGGGTATCCACACCATTACGGCGACGTGCGATCAGTGCGTGAACAAGACTGCGGTGGCGAAGGTTAAGGTGATGGTGGATGGGTTGTGGCCGATTCCGGGCTCGGTGTACTACTCGCTCACAGAGGATGGCAGTACCGATGTTATCGGTGCAACTGCTAAACATGCTGGCAATCACTATCTGACAACGGGTGCTGCACTGAATCTTTGGCAAATTGCAACTAATTTTTTTGATTTCCAAATTCGAGCTGGTGTTGTATCTCCAACGCTGCTGCATCTGAACGATGCAAGCCTCAAATGGGGTGGAAAATTTGATATTTCAGGTGAGTGGACTGGTAATCATTATGAACATGACAAAGGCACTGTAGTAGATGTGCGTGCTAATTGGAATGGGGCGGGAGCGATCTCTATAGATCAATTTGAAGATTTCAAAAAAATTATCAAGGGGAAAAAAGCTGGTTTTTTGTTCGAATGCACCCAAGACAAGAAGGCTACTCCAAAAAACAAGAGACATAACCGCACTGAGCCAGATTGTGTAAGTAAGCGAGATAACTCGCAAGATGACAACCGCCATTTCCACCTACGTTTAAATGGAGCTACGCAATGAAAACCATCAATAAATATTTCGCAGTAATAGTTCTTTCCATACTTTCGAGTCAAAGCTGGGCGGCATTGCGCCCCGGAGAAGGAATCGTCCGCGACCCGATTACCGGCGACTATACCGCCACCTATTGGGATGAAGATGATACAGGTGGCGAATTCGTGGATGCTGTGCTGATTACCGCTACGAAAATTGACCCTAAACTGAATTCTTCTTTCAAGCTTATGGAAAACGGCCATGTACGCTATTCATACAAATTGACCAATGGAAAAAATTCAAAACAACCTATCAATAGCTTCAATTTATTTGGATTGCCAGCCAAAGCCAATATTGATAAGACTGAAGTAATTTCCAGTACCAGTGGCGATCCGATGTATCAGAAAGAATTCATCTGGCCAGCGCTTTCAAAACCCAATTCCAACTGGGAGGCTGGTGGCGCGAGAATATATAACGATGAACTTCGCATATATTGGTATCACTCCAACAAGACTTTTGATGCGCGCCTTGGAATTCAATCTGGTGAGTCGCTTGGCGGCTTCGGTTTTGCCAGTGCAGATTTGCCGGGCATTTGGATTGCCCAAATAACCGGAAATACAGAATGGGATCAATTTCGCCCGAAACATGAAATGGATCCCGATTTGGACATTGGAAAGCAAATGACGCAGATCGAGCATAACGACTTCGTCCCCCGCAACGTCGCCGCCCCGATGATCTCCGTCCCTACCCCCTTCGATGCCGCCATCGTCATGGAAAACATCCGCGCCCATGTCGCCACCTGGTCGGGCAAACAACTGGCGGAGGCCGCGTTCGCTGCACAGCTTGATCTAAACTTGCAAGCCGCCACCAATGCCTACCGCACCAACCAGCCAGAAGCGGCGAAGGGCTATATCGAGATATTGCTCAACATGATCCGGCGCGATCACAAAGACATAGACCGCGAGGATGACGAAGACAACGACGGCAAAAATGATAGTAAAAAAACCAACACGCAACGCTTATCCATAGACCGCCTCGCCGCACGGGTGCTGGATTTTGATTTGAAATATGTCCTCAAGCGCATGGAGCATGATGGCAAAGAGAGTGACGGCAAGAAATCCAAGGACAAGGAATCCAAAAAAGAGCGATAGCGGTTGAGCGGGTTGGAAAAATTGCAGCGCCCACCCGCCATTTTCTACTGCTACATCGCGCCAAGCCAATAAATACGGGCATCTTCGAGGTATTGCCTCGGGGTTTGTAGGTCGGGTTTCAACCCGACATGCTTGCGGAATTTGTCTGAGATGTCGGGTTAAAACCCGACCTACGAAACCTTAAAACTCACCCGCTCGCAGTCCACGCCTTTTTCCACGCTGAATCCCAGCACCGCGTTTTGCTTGCTGCCATTCGGCAGGTTGAGTTCGAGTTTGCGTCCGGGGCTGAACCAGTCGCGCGGGAGCACCAAGCTGGCGGGGATGCGCAGTTTTTCGATGGCGGGCAGCAGCAGGGCGGCGGTTGCGCCGGATTTCAGCATGTCGTTTTCGGTGCTGCCGCGCGCGATGATTGCTTGCGGTTGTCCGGGCAGATAGTGCACGGCGATGTAGAGTTGGCCGTGTTGGGTGACGCGCACCATGTCGATGATGGCGATTTTGTGAATGGCGGTGTCCGGCGGAAATACGCTGACGAGCTGGTGCTGGGCGAGGCGTTCGCCCGTCGTCAGCAAGCGCAGAAAGCGGCCGCGCATCAGGCTGTCTTCGTCGATCAGCCATTCTTCCGGTTCGAACCCCAGATTTTGTTTTGCGTGCTTGCCGGTGTTGTTCAGCACGCGGCCGAAGGTTTCGATCTGGCGCTGCGCTTCCTGGCTGGCCTTGGAAGCGTCCTTGGGTATCTTGAACGGCTTGCCCGAAATATGCGCATAGATTTGTTCCATGCCGATGCACATGAAATTGCTGGGGCACGAGCGCGGCGTATCAGCCAGAGAAGGCTCGCGCTGTTCGCACCATTGGGCATGCAGTTTGCCCAGCAGCTCTATGCATTCCTTGCCGCCGATGTCGTTACCCAGATCGATCTCTGCCGGAGTTTTGCCCTGTTGCAGCAGAATAGTTTTCACGCGGATCATCTTGGACAGCGGCACCATCGCCAGAAAGCGCAAGCTGTTTTGCTGGCGAGCTTGCGACAAGGGTATCAAGCCCTGCGCCACGGTAAGGTCAACCGCCAGCGGCGGCGCGTCCTGTTTGCTCACGCTGCAACGCGGTTCGACGCTCAGCGCGTCGCTCCACTGGCACAGCCAGCGCCCGGCGATTTGCGACTGGCCGCGCGAGATGCCCGCCAGACGCGCGCGATGCATCAGCAGTGTGGCGGCGTACAACGTGCGGCAACTGACCGGCAAGCCGGGCTGATGCAATTCGTCCTGCACCGCTTGCAGATGCACGCCCAGCTTTTCGGCGTGCGCGAAAACGGCATGCAATTGCAGCCAGAGTTTTGAGGCGGGTTCGCTACCGGCTTGCACGAAATCGTCGATCTGCAAGCTGGCGTACAGCAGCGTGCGCTGGCACATCAAGGCGGATTGCACGGCAGGTTGCGTCTCATCGGCCGCGACGGTATGCAGGCAACGCAAATAGCCGTTGAGCAAGCTTTGCCACAGGTTGGATAGCGCGAGCAGCGGAGCGAATTCTTCCTCGGAAAGCGGCAGCTTTTTGCCGCCCAGTTTTCTGGCGAAATCGCCTTGCACCATGGCGACGGTATCGCGCAATAATTCCAGAATCTGGAAGCGCTCGGCGCTGCTCAACGTGTAACGGTTGAGGTCATCCAGTTGTTTGCGCAGCGCGCTTTGCGCCAACCCCAGATTGGTCAGTTGCAACTGGCCCAGCCATGCCGCACAAGAGGCGGCATCGGTGAATGCGGGTGTAACAGGTTCGTCAGCAGGCTGTTTGGACAACATTTTTACCTCCTATAACAACACGCGTTCTATACCGCCGTCATTCGCTTTTGCCACAAATTCATTTTGCCAGTCTGCACCTAGCAGGTGCTTGGCCATTTCCACCACGATGTAATCGGCGCTGATGTCAGCATCGTCGGCATAGCGGCTCAAGCCCTGATAACAAGCCGGGCACGAGGTGAGTATCTTCACCTCGCCGCTGTAGCCATCGGCGCGCAAGGCACTCGTGCCTTTGCGTATTTCTTCTTCCTTGCGGAAGCGCACCTGCGTGGCGATATGCGGCACGTTCATGCCGAACGTGCCCGCCTCGCCGCAGCAGCGGTCGCTCAGTGCAACCGGCGTTGCCATCAACTCGTTCGCCACTTTGAGCGGCGCGTGGGTTTTCATCGGCGAATGGCAGGGGTCGTGATACAGATAACGCTTGCCCGTTGGAGTCTCAAGTTTGATGCCTTTCTCCAACAAATATTCGTGAATATCCAGCAAGCGGCAGCCGGGGAATATCTTGTCGAACTGGTATTGCAGCAACTGGTCCATGCACGTGCCGCAAGACACGATCACCGTTTTGATGTCGAGATAGTTCAGCGTGTTCGCCACGCGGTGGAACAACACGCGGTTGTCGGTGGTGATCTGCGTGCCCTTGTCTTCGAAGCCGGATGCGCTTTGCGGATAACCGCAGCACAAGTAGCCCGGCGGCATCACGGTCGTTACGCCCAGGTCGAACAGCATCGCCTGCGTGGCCAGCGCCACTTGCGAATACATGCGCTCCGAACCGCAGCCGGGGAAATAGAACACCGCTTCCGAATCTTCGCCCGCTTTGCGCGGATCGCGTATCAGCGGCACGAAGGACTTGTCTTCGATGTCCAGCAACGCGCGCGCCGTTTTCGAGGCCAGTTTTCCGGGCAACGGTTTGTTGACGAAGTGGATCACGTGCGCGACCAGCGGCGGTTTGCCCACGGTGGCGGGCGGATGCGCCACTTGTTGCTTGAACAAGCCCAGATGTTTGGCAACGCGATAACCCAGCCGCTGCGCTTGGTAGCTCCACGCGAACATCACTTTGCGCAGCAGCTTGGTCGCGGTGGGATCGGTGGCGCTGAGATACATCATGGACAGCGCGCTGACCGGGCTGAATGTTTTTTTGCCTTGCTTGCGCAGGAAATTGCGCATCGCCACTGACACGTTGCCAAAATCAATATCGACCGGGCAAGGCTTGATACATTTGTGGCACACCGTGCAGTGGTCGGCCACGTCGTTGAACTCGTCGAAGTGCGCGATGGACACGCCGCGCCGCGTTTGTTCTTCGTACAAAAAGGCTTCGATCAGCAGCGAAGTGGCGAGAATTTTGTTGCGCGGCGAATACAGCAGATTGGCGCGCGGTACATGCGTGCTGCACACCGGCTTGCATTTACCGCAGCGCAGACAATCCTTGATCGAATCGGAAATGTCGCCCAGCGCGCTCTTTTCCAGAATCAAACTTTCCAGTTCCATCAAGTTGAAGCTGGGCGTGTAAGCGCGCTCTAGATTGCTGCCTTTGAGCAACTTGCCCTTGTTGAAACGCCCTTCGGGATCGACTTTGTTTTTGTATTCGATAAACGGCGCGATTTCGGACGCTTCCAGATAATCGAATTTAGTGATGCCGATACCGTGCTCGCCCGAGATCACGCCGCCCAGCTCTTTCGCCAGATGCATGATGCGGTGCACCGCGCCGTAAGCCTGTTGCAGCATGGCGTAATCGTCGGAGTTGACGGGAATGTTGGTGTGCACATTGCCGTCGCCCGCGTGCATGTGCAGCGCCACGAACACGCGGCTTTTCAGCACGCGCTGATGAATGGCCGTGCATTGTTCGAGGATGGGCAGGTAGGTGCTGCCGCTGAAGATCTGGCGCAACGGTTCGCGCAATTCTTTTTTCCACGAGGCGCGCAGGGTGTGGTTTTGCAGCGCGTCGAACACCGTTTTGTTCCCCTCGCCCGCAAGCGGGAGAGGGGTCGGGGGAGAGGGGTGTTCAGTCAGCGCCGCATCAAGGTTATCCAGTAACCACACCCATTTGATGCGCACTTCCTCGATCAGTTGTTGCGCCGCTTCGCGCCGATTACCCAGCAACTCGTCGTCGCCCAGCGCCGCGTCGTCCTGATAGCGCAACGGCAATTCGCCGCCGAAAAATTCCTCCAACTCGTTCAGCAATTTGATCTTGTTGCCCAGCGACAACTCGATGTTGATACGTTCGATGCCGTCGCAATAATCGCCCATGCGCGGCAGCGGGATCACCACGTCTTCGTTTACTTTAAAGGCGTTGGTGTGTTTGGCGATGGCGGCGGTGCGTGCGCGGTCCAGCCAGAATTTTTTGCGCGCTTCGGCGGAAACGGCCACAAATCCCTCGCCGTGGCGCAGGTTGGCGATGCGCACAATTTCGGCAGCGGCTGCGCCCACCGCGTTTTCGTCGTCGCCCACCACATCGGCGACCAGCACCATCTTCGGGCGCGTGCCGCGTTTGGCTTTGGTGGCGTAACCCACGGCTTTCAAATAACGCTCGTCCAGATGTTCCAGCCCGGCTAGGAAAACCGGGGAAGTTTGCAGCGGGAAGGCGGAGGGGTGATCGCCGTTTTTGCTGAACAGGTTGGTGATCTCGACGATGGCGGGCACGGCTTCGCGCACCTGGCCGAAGAATTCCAGGCACACGGTGCGCGTGTGCGCGTGCGCGCGATGCAGAATGAAGCGCGCCGAAGTGATGATGCCGTCGCAGCCTTCTTTCTGGATGCCGGGCAGGCCGGACAGGAATTTGTCGGTGACGTCTTTGCCCAGTCCGGCTTTGCGGAACGAGCTACCGGCGACCGTCAAAATCTCCGGCTCGCCGTGCGGCGTTTTGCCGTCAACCTCGAAGCGTGAAATACGGAAACGCGCCGTGGGCGCATCGTGAATCTTGCCGAGATTGTGTTCCAGCCGTTCGACGAACATCCACAATCCATCCGGTGTGACCATTTTCCACGAAGCCAGATTGTCCAGCGCCGTGCCCCACAACACGGCCTTTTTGCCGCCCGCGTTCATCGCCACGTTGCCGCCTATGCACGATGCGTCGGCGGAAGTCGGGTCAACCGCGAACACCAGCCCGTTGTTGTCCGCCGCTTCCATCACGCGCCGCGTCACCACGCCCGCGCCACATTGCACCGTGGCGTAATCCTCGTTCAAGCCCGGCAGGGTCAAACGCTCTATGGGCGAAATCGCATCCAGCTTTTCGGTGTTGATGACAGCGGAATATTTGGTCAGCGGAATCGCGCCGCCGGTGTAGCCGGTGCCGCCGCCGCGCGGGATCAGCGTCAGGCCGAGTTCGATACAGGCGCGCACCAGCGGCGCGACTTCCTGCTCGGTGTCGGGGTGCAGCACCACGAACGGATATTCCACGCGCCAGTCGGTGGCATCGGTCACATGTGACACGCGCGCCAAGCCGTCGAACTGGATATTGTCTTTGCGCGTAAGGCGACTCAAGGTGCGCAGTGTGCGTTTGCGCAATTGCAGCGTGTGTTCGAATTCGGCAGCGAATTGATCGACCGCAGCGTTGGTCAGTTCGAGCAGGCGTTTTACTTTTTGGTTGTCTTGGCGGCGCGCTTCAATCGCGTTCAAGCGATGGCGCAACGCGCCTATCAGCGACTCGCGCCGCTTGCGATTGGACAGCAGATCGTCTTCCAGATACGGGTTGCGCATCAGCACCCAGATGTCGCCCAGCACTTCGTACAGCATCTGCGCCGAGCGCCCGGTGCGGCGCTCTTCGCGCAAGGTATTGATGATGTCCCACGCTTCGTCGCCCAAGATGCGCAGCACGATCTCGCGGTCGGAGAATGAGGTGTAGTTGTAAGGGATTTCGCGGAGCCGAGCGTTCATAATGTGCCTTGATTCCAAGGCGCGCATTCTACCGCATCGCGCGCCGTCGCTCGACCACTCGTGTGCGGATAAAATGATAGCTATGAATCTTCCCGACAAACGTGTACGTGTCTTCTTCGCCTTGTGGCCTGGCCAGTCGGAGCGCAGCGCGCTGGCCGCATGGCAACCCGCGTTGCACGACCTGTGCGGCGGGCGCGTGATGCGTCCCGATACCCTGCACACGACGCTGGTATTTTTGGGAGAGATCGAAGCGCATCGCCTGGAGGCGGCACAACTGGCCGCGCAAGAAGTGAGGGCAAAGCCTTTCAAAATATGTTTTGAAACGGCGCGCTATTGGGGACATAATCATATCGCTTTCGCCGCTCCCGGCAGCGTGCCGCCGCAGTTGATGCAATTGGTGGCCGACCTTGAACAGAGCCTCAACCGTCATCGCTTCCGCTTCGAACGCCGTCCCTACAAGCCGCATGTCACCCTGCTGCGCCATGCGCAATGGAGCGATGATGAATTGCCGCCGATGCCCGCCGTATCCTGGCAGATCAGCGACTTCGTGCTGGTGCAATCGTTGAGCGACGAACAAGGCGCGCGTTATGAAGTGCTGGCGCGTTTTCCACTATAGGAGGTTGCTATGCGCATCTGGTCATTACATCCGCAATACCTCGACGACAAAGGTTTGACCGCGCTGTGGCACGAGACTTTGCTGGCGCAGAAAGTGTTGCAGGGCGAAACCGAAGGCTACCGCAATCACCCGCAACTTACCCGCTTCAAACTTCACGCCGACCCGCTCGCCGCCCTCGCCGCTTATCTGCTGGAAGTGCAGCGCGAAGCCGAGCGGCGCGGCTATCGTTTCGATGCGGGCAGGATTTTGCATAAAGGGACGGACGACAAAATATCCGTCACCGAAGGGCAGGTCGGATACGAGCTGGAACACTTGCGCGAGAAACTGAAAGAACGCGACCGAGCCGCTTACGAAAGGCTGACCCATGTCGAGAGACCGACCGTGCACCCGCTGTTCATAGTGGTCAGCGGGGGAGTTGAAGACTGGGAAAAGGTGTTGCCGAAATAAATCCCTTAACCATCACGTTCCCTCCCCCTTGCAGGGGGAGGGCTAGGGTGGGGGTAGAAACGTTACTGTTCCACTACTCTACCCCCATCCCAACCTTCCCCCTGCAAGGGGGAAGGAGCGGGTTCGGTTCAAATGGATTGTCCGGATTTATTCTTTTAGCTACTCTTCCAGCAAGCGCTTGATCACCGCCCCCGCCAGCATGTAGCCGAACAACGGCGGCATATAACTGATCGTTCCATTCACCGCGCGCGGACGGCCACGCCCTGTCGGTTCCGGCGGCAACGGCGCAGCGGCATGTTCGTCCGAAAACACCGTCAACACGCCTTTGTACACCTGCTCATCGCGCAGCCTTTTGCGCATCGCGGCGGCCAGCGCGCACTTGTCGGTCTTGCTGATGTCCGCCACTTTGATGCGCGTCGGATCGAGGCGGTTGCCCGCGCCCATGCTGGAAGCCACCTTCAAGCCGCGCTTGTAACTCTCCACCACCAGCGCCACCTTGCACGACAACGAATCAATGCAATCCATCACGTAATCCGCATCGGCGGGTACCAGATCGTTCACGTTGTCGATGGTGAGGAAGTCGTACAACAAAGTCACTTCGCATTCCGGGTTGATGTCGGCGATACGCGCGCGCATCTGCTCGGCCTTGGAGTGCCCGACGGTGGAAAGCAACGCTGGCAACTGGCGGTTGATGTTGCTGACGACCACCTTGTCATGGTCGAGCAAAGTCAACCGACCGATGCCCGCCCGCGCCATCGCCTCGGCGCAATACGAACCCACCCCGCCGAGACCGGCGATGAAGATGTGTTTGCTTTTGAGCTTGGCGATGCCTGCGTCACCGAGCAGGATGTGGGTGCGGGCGAATTGGGGGGGAGTGGTATTTGTCATGGCGCGGATTATAAAGCTGCCGTCATTCCGGCGCAGGCCGGAATCCAGCGCTTCTATTCAAAATGCTTTTAAGATTTTGTCTCCGCGTTGCGGGGAATCATTTTGATTGACTGGATTCCCGCTAACCCTCACCTCAATCCTCTCCCAGGGGGAGAGGAGGCGATTGCTCTTTCCCCCTCCGGGGGAAAGTTGGATAGAGGGCTGGCGGGAATGACGAAGGATTTAAGTTTTGGCAGCACTGCAAACGCATTCGCCGTCGTCGCCTCAGCCACCTCTTCCACCGACACCCCGCGCAACTCCGCCAGCGTCTGCGCGATACGCGGCAAATATTTTGGCTCGTTGGGCAAGCCGCGCTCAAGGAAATCCGGCGCAATGTCCGGCGCATCGGTCTCTAGCACAATACTTTCCAGCGGCAACGTCGCGGCGAGTTCGCGCAGCTTGGTGGCACGCGGGTAGGTCATTGCGCCGCCGAAGCCGAGTTTGAAACCGAGCTTGATGAACTCGTCCGCCTGCTGGCGGCTGCCGTTGAAGGCGTGGGCAATTCCTCCCCGCACTTTGATCTGGCGCAGGTGTTTGAGGATGGTGTCTTGCGCGCGGCGGATGTGCAGCAGCACGGGCAAGTTGAACTCGCGCGCGAGTTTCAATTGTTCGACGAAGAAGTGTTCCTGCCGCGTCTGGTCGTAATGCTTGATGAAAAAATCCAGGCCGATCTCGCCGATGGCGACGGGCTGATGCTGGCTCAAGAATTCGCGCAACACATCCAAGTCTTGCGGCACGGCGGTGTCGGTGTACATCGGATGGATGCCGTAAGCGGGCGCGCAGTTGGGGAAGCGTTGGCACAGTGCGCGCACAGTGTCGAAGTTGGCGCGCTCCACCGATGGAATGACCAGACGGCTCACGCCCGCCGCTGCGGCATCGCGCACGATGTCGGTTTGCTGGTCGCCGAATTCGGCGGCATCGAGGTGGCAGTGGGTGTCGATGAACATGTTTGCTTTACTTGTAGTGATGGGTGGAGCGCAGCCCATCGTCAGTTTTTGTAGGGCGGGTCACACCCGCCATTGGTTGTGTAGCATCGGCGGGTGTGACCCGCCCTACGTCGCTAATAATTAGTTAATCGTCAGCACAACCTTGCCCACCATCCCGCCCGCCTCGATCAAGCGGTGCGCTTCCGCAGCCTGTTCCAGTGGCAACTGATGCGAGATTTGCACCGTCAGTTTGCCAGCCTCCATCAATGCCGCGCCTTGCTCCAGTATCTTGCGCTGGCGCACTCGCTCGTCGTGCATGTTCATCACTTGCGGGGTGAGCATCAGTTCGTAATCCAGCGACAGGTTGCGCAGCCGCGCCAGTTGCGTGTCGGCCAGCGACAGCGGCGTGGAAAGCAGGCTCACCACTTTGCCATAGACTCGCGCCGCATTCAGCGAACGAATAAATGTCTCACCGCCCACGGTGTCGAACACCACATCCGCGCCTTTGCCATCCGTCCAGTGCAACGTCTCCTGCACAAAATCCTGCGTCTTGTAGTTGATGATTTTTTCCGCGCCCAGACTGCGCGCGAATTCGGCTTTGAGTTCGTCGCTCACCGTCACCGCAACGCGCGCGCCGAGATGGCTGGCGAGTTGCAGCGCGACATGTCCCACTCCGCCCGCTGCGGCATGGATCAGCACCGTCTGCCCGGCCTGCAAATTGGCGCGCTCGACCAGCGCTTCATACGCGGTGATGAATACCAGCGGCAATGCGGCACTCTCTGCGAAGCCAATATTGACGGGCATCTTCGCGCAGTGCTCTTCGTGCAATGTCGTGTATTCGGCGTAGTTGCCCGGCTCGTCGCCGAAGCCGCCGTTACAGAAAAACACGTTGTCGCCGACTTTGAAACGGGTCACTTTTTCGCCCACGGCTTCCACCACACCTGCGCCGTCGCAGCCGAGAATGGCGGGCAGTTTGTCGGGAAAGTAAACCGGCTTGGCGCGCAATTTGGTGTCGATGGGGTTCACGCTGGCGGCGGCGAGCTTCACGCGCAAGTGGTGGGGCGAGGGCAGCGCCGGGATGGCGATGTCGCGCAGTTGCAGGACATCGGGGCTGCCGGGGGCGGTGGCGAGGATTGCTTTCATTTATAACTCTCCTGATTCGTCATTCCCGCGCAGGCGGGAATCCAGCGGTTTAATCAAAATGCTTTTCAGGTTTTGTCTCCGCGTTATGGAGAATTCTTTGATTGACTGGATTCCCGCCTGCGCGGGAATGACGGTGTTTTTGGGAAGTGTCGCCATGTTAAACTCGCCCCATCAATTTAGCGAGACAACATCATGTCTGGAAACACTTTCGGCACTCTGTTCACGGTCACTTCTTTCGGCGAATCGCACGGCGCGGCCATCGGTTGCATCGTCGATGGTTGCCCGCCGGGCATGGCGTTGAGCGAGGCCGATATTCAAGGCGACCTCGACCGGCGTAAGCCCGGCACGTCGCGCCATGTCACGCAGCGGCGCGAATCGGACACGGTGGAAATCCTCTCCGGCGTATTCGAAGGCAAGACCACCGGCACGCCCATCGCACTGTTGATCCGCAACGAAGACCAGCGCAGCAAGGATTACGGCAACATCGCCGACACCTTCCGCCCCGGCCACGCCGACTACACCTACTGGCAGAAATACGGCATCCGCGATCATCGCGGCGGCGGTCGCGCCTCGGCGCGCGAAACGGCGGGACGCGTGGCGGCGGGCGCGATTGCGAAAAAATGGCTGCATGAAAAATTCGGCGTGACCGTGCGCGGCTACCTGGCGCAACTGGGCGAGATCGCAGTGCCGTTCAAAAGCTGGGAAGACGTGACCGCCGAAGGCAACAGCTTCTTCGTTGCGGACACCAGCTACGTCGGACAACTGGAAGAATACATGGACGCGCTGCGCAAATCCGGCGACTCCATCGGCGCGAAACTCGCCGTGGTCGCGCACAACGTGCCGGTGGGTTGGGGCGAGCCGGTGTTCGACCGCATCGATGCCGACATCGCCCACGCGCTGATGGGCATCAACGCCGTGAAGGGTGTGGAGATCGGCGCGGGCTTTGCGTGCGTCACCCAGCGCGGCAGCGAACACGGCGACGAACTTACACCGCAAGGATTTTTGTCCAACAACGCAGGCGGCATCCTCGGCGGCATCACCACCGGGCAGGACATCGTTGCGCGCTACGCGATCAAGCCGACTTCGAGTATTCGCATTGAACGCAACTCCATCAACAAAGCGGGCGAAGCGGTGAAGGTTTCCACTGAAGGGCGGCATGACCCGTGTGTGGGGATTCGCGCTACGCCGATTGCGGAGGCGATGCTGGCGTTGGTGTTGATTGACCATGCACTACGCAATCGGGGGCAGTGTGGGGATGTGGTTTGTGAGACGGTGAAGATACGGTAGGTGTTCATGACTATCCCGGAGCAATACGACGAAATAAAGTCTGCCTTCCAGCAAGCAGCAATTCTTGCGGGTGTCAAAATTCCTCTTTCCGAAATCGAAGTGCAATTTAGTGCTGCTCCACATATCCGGCCGACATCTCTTCCTTCTGGAAAGTTAGCCGTCTATGTATTCATGTTTGGAGATCGGTGCTTGAAGGTGGGAAAGGCAGGCCCCAAGAGCGCTGCGCGTTTTTGTAGTCATCACTATGGTGCCAGCCGAGCGCCCAGTACCCTCGCAAAGTCGCTCGTGAATAATGCGGGAGCTGTAGGCGACACTGTTCTTGATAACTCGAACGTAGGTGACTGGATTCGTCAGCACACTGCAAGAATTAACTTTCTGATTCCATTAAAGTATGGAGTGTTTGCGCTGTCACTTCTTGAAGCGTTCATACAGTGTCGCTTGAACCCTGAATTCGAGGGCTTCGCAAGCCAGCGAAAGCAAGAGAAAACGTAGGATGGGTTGAGCGTAGCGATACCCATCGAAAACCGTCGGGGGTAGCCCGACAGCTAGTCACTTTTTCTTGCTTCGCCAAGAAAAAGTAACCAAAAAGAAGGCGACCCCGGTGCGCCGCCCACTTCGTGGGTACCCTGCGTTGCTCGACTGGTCAGGCGGCTGCGGAACTCGCGCTACGCGCTCAAACAGTCCTCGCCGAAATCCCCTGACCAGCCTGCGCTACTCGGCGGCGCACAGGGGAAAAGAAAAGCGGTTTGGTGTGCGCTGCGCGCACGGTTTTTTTGTAGGGTGGATGCGCTTCGCTTATCCGCCCTACGTGAATTGATTGAGGAGTGATGATGCGTCGAATTCTGTTGCTGTTGTGCGTCGCGCTGTTGCTAAGCGCGTGTTCGACTATTTTGCCGTCGGAGTATGTGCTGACGCAGGAGCGCTTGAACGGTAAGTTGGCGCAGAAGTTTCCGATGTCGCGCGAGACGGGGCAGGGGCTGTTGAGGAACAAGGTGACGTTGAGTTCGCCCGCGTTGGCGTTTAATGCGGAGCAGAACCGGGTCGCGTTTGCGGTGAATTTTTCCGCGACCACGGCGATGCGCGTCAATCTGGACGGGTTGTTCGCGGTGAGCGGCACGCCGTTTTATGACGTGGAGCAGCGCGCGTTGTATTTGCGCGATGTGCAGGTGAACACGTTGCAGATGCGCCAGGATTTTCTGGGTGTGCTGGATATGTTGCGTCCGCATTTGACCCGGATGCTGGCCGATTACATGAAAGAAAATCCGCTGCACCGTTTCGAGGAGGACGAGCTGAGCTACAAAGGAGTTGAGTTAGAAATCGAAGCGGTGGAGGTGGTGAGCAACGGCATTCGCTTTAAGTTCAAGCAGTAAACATTATTCAAGCCGCGTGAGCAGAAAAACGTGTTCACCCAATATTTCAACAACCCACCTTGACGGGAAGCCAGTAAATACGGGCATCTCCAAGCATCGCATGACGTAGATCGCCTATTGGCGCGCCTTGCGGGGCAGTGGCTTGTTGCAATTCTCCAAATAACTCAAAAATCTTCCGGCCATTGGCGCGAGCTATGCACGATGCCGAGTATCTGGATTTCTTCGTGTTGGATGCGGTAGGCGATGATGTAGGGGTAGCGCGTATGCACTTGTTCGCGCGTGCCTTCGAGTTGGCCGGGTTTGCCGAGGTGCGGGTGGTGGGTGAGACTTTGTGCTTGTTGCCGTAATGCGCTGATGACGCGGCGGGCTGCGCCGGGGTTGTCGCGTGAGATGTATTCGTGAATCAGCCGTAGATCGTTGAGAGCGCTGGTGAGGTAGCGCAGGCGCATGATTATTCGCCGTGGGTGAGGAAGAATTTTTCCATTTCTTCGTCGCTGGCGAATTGTCCGGCTCCGGCTTCGGCGACGCGCTGTTTCAGTTTGTTGAGGTAAAGCTGGCTGCGTTGCAGATACGTTTCCAGCGCTTCGTTCATCAGCTCCGATTCACTGCGGTGCGTTGCGCTGGCGAGTCCGCCCAGCCGGGTTTGCAGGTCGGGTCTGATTTGCATTGTGGCAGTCATTTTCAACTCCTTCATTGATCCGGTTCGGGTGATTTATACCAGCAAGTGCGGGGTGTGGCTATGGCTTCACCCTTTTATACAACCTGAACCGTTCGCTGGTGTCGCCTTTGCGTCCGCCTTCCCAAATTTTGTCCCAGCCGATTTCGTCTTCGATGGGTTTGGAGATGCGGTTGCCTTGGACCAGCAGCAGGTCGCAGACGTTGGAGGCTTGGCTGCGCGGTTTGATGTCGCCGAAGTATTGCAGCATGGCGGCCTGGTTGTCGCCTATGCGCACGCCGGCGATACATTTGTATTTTTTCGGCAAGTTGGCTTTGAGGTCATTCACCATGTGGCGGTAGCTTTTGCCGGTGTCTAGGAAGGGCAGCCACAGGGTCATGGCGAGTATCCATAGCAGGGTGATGCTCGCCGCCCAGTTGATGAGCGAGCGGCGCACCGAGCGTCCGACGCGCCACACCAGCACGACCCACAACACGGTGCAGGAGACGGCGATCCAGAACGGGACGGGGTAAAAGTCCGGCTCGAAGCCGGGCTGGATATTTTTGAGCTGGTGGGTGATCCACGCGTTGTTGTCGAGCAGTAGTCCGCTCCATCCCCACCAGAAGGCGATGGCGAGCAGGGCGAAAGTCATGATGCCGAACCAGTCGAGCGCGTTGGCCGCGCCACGGCGCAGGGTGGAGAGCGAGGCGGTGGCGAGCAGCGCGAGCGGCAGCAGCATGGGCATGGCGTTCTGGTCGTTGATGTCCGGCACCAGAGTCAGCACGACCAACATGACGAGGAAGCTGGTGAGCAGTAACTGGAATTCGGCTTCGCGCCAGATCCGTTTGCGCGCTTCCCATACTGTCCACGCGGCCAGCGGGGCGGCGGGCCAGGCCAGCCACGGCAGGGCTTTCAGGTAATAAAACACTTCGTGAAAATTGCCGCTCTGGGCGAAGCCGACCCAGCGTCCGATGTTGCGCGTCCACGCCCAGTCGAAAAACATTTGCGGCGAATGCAGGTAAAGCAGCAGCGGCCATATGACCAGCAGCGGCAGCGCGCACAACACGGCGATGCCCAGCGTGGTGAAATATTCGCGCGTGCGCCAGTTGCGGAACAACAGCAGGGCAACGCCGATGAACAAAAATAAAAACGGCGCGAGGAAACCTTTGCTGAGGAAGCCGATGCCGACCCCGATGCCGATGAAAACACCCGCGAGTTTTTCGCGGCGCAGGCTGAGGGCGAAGCCGTACAACATAATGGCGCAGCCGGTGAGCAGCGCGTTGTCGGTGAGAATTTCGTGCGCGCGCACCACCATGCCGAGGCAGCCGACGAGCAGGATGGCGACCGGCCAGCCGCGATTGTTGCCCAGCAGTTCGCGTCCGGTCATGCCCGCGAACAGCAGCGTGAGCACAGTGTAAAAGCCCGATGCCAGCCGTGCGCCGTCATGCAGCGGCAACACCGGCGCGAGCGCTTTGGCAAAAATTGCCGCCGTCCAGTAATACAGCGGCGGCTTGTCCACATACGGTTCGCCCGCCAGCGTCGGCACCAGCCAATCGCCGCTCTGGATGATGTGATAGACCAGCCCGAAACTGTAGGCTTCGTCCGGCTTCCACGGATCGTGGCCGATCAGCCCGGTGAAAACCCACACCGCGCACAGCAGGAAAAGCAACCCCGCTTTCAGCGGCGTGATTTCCGGTTCTTTGAGTTGGGTGTAGTAGGCGTACATTTATTCGACGGTCTTCACGGTTTGTCCCGCGACCGGTTCGCCTTGCGGATATTGTTCGTTGATGAGGCGCAGATATTTATCCGCATTCTTGCCTAGCGGCGAATGTTGCGCGAGCTTGGCGTAGGTGTCGCCGGGTTTGGCCGTGGCGAGTTGTATGGTCAGCGGCTTGATCTGCTTGCGCTCTTCTTCGCTCAACAGGCGGAAGCTGCGTATGGTGTTTTCCATCGCCGCGCGCTGTGCGGCCATGACCTGCGGTGTTTTGGCTGCACCCAGAATGAGGAAGGCCTTACCCGTGCTGTAGATGACTCCCGCCTCGGTCGCGCCGGTCGCGCCTATCGCCGCAGGATGCTTGTCGATTTCCAGCGCGTTGATGGTGGCTTCATTGCCCAACAGGCGGCGTGCGTATTCGACGGTGGTGCCGGAGGGTTTGCCGTCCAGTTTGAATTCGATGGATGCATCGCGTTGCAGGTTGAGTGCGATGAGTTGCGCGGGTGAATTTTTCACACTCCACTCGGGCGGGAAGGTCAGTGCGATACCGAGGTCGCGGTGGGTGAACTGGTTGTCGCGCACCACACCTTCATCCACGCTGTCGCCGAACACCAGCCCCGAGCTGAGTTTTATAAATTCGCTTTTGTTTTCGACGGGGTGGGTGACCGTCAGATTTTTTGCTTCGCCCACCACTTGTTGCAAGCGCGTGTCGTTGTCCGGGTGGGTGGCGAAAGTGCCGTGGTAGCGGCGCGGTTCGCGCCCTTCCTGTTTGGCGATCTCGGCATCGAATTCTTCCTGGTTCTTCAACACGCCGATGACGCGGATCATCGCTTGCGGATCGTAATCGGTGCGCGCCAGATATTGCGCGCCCAGCCGGTCGGCTTCCAATTCATGGTCGCGTCCATAGCCGGAAAGCAGCGCGCCGCCCAGCAGATTGCTGGCATCGTGGAACGCTTGGTTATTGAGTTGCGGCACCATGATCGAGACGAGAGAAATACCGATGCTGGTGGCCTTGGCCGCGCTTTGTTGCTTCACGCCGTGGCGTGCGGTGACGTGGCCGATCTCGTGCCCCAGCACCGCCGCCATTTCCGCTTCCGAATTCAGATAAGCCAGAATGCCGCGCGTGATATACACATAGCCGCCGGGCAGCGCGAAGGCGTTAATCTCGGGCGAATCGAGCACGGTGAAATGGTAATTCAGATTGGGTCTGTGGCTTTGTCTGGCGATTTTCTGCCCGACATCGTTCACATATTTCTGCAAGGCGAGATTGTCATACACCTTGTACTGCTTGCGCACGTCGATATCCGCGTTGCGCCCCATGGCGATTTCCTGCGACTCCGACATCATCACAAAATCCTGCCCGCCGGAAACCGGGTTCTGCGCGCAACCGGAGAAGGTCAGCGCAATGCTGGCGGCAAGCAGGAGAAATAGCGATTTTTTCATGGGTGTCGCTCCGCAAAAGAAAAAGGCAGCCAACGCTGCCTTTTGATCTTGGCTCTAAACTTAACTCAATTCAATTCAATTAAGCAGCAGCTTTGGTGCTTGTACCGTACTTATTGCGGAATTTCTCGATACGGCCAGCGGTGTCCACGATCTTCTGTGTGCCGGTGTAGAACGGGTGGCACTCGGAACACACTTCAACGTGCAGCGTGGGCTTGCTCATGGTGGAGCGAGTGTTGAACTTGTTACCGCAACTGCAAGTGACGGCAACTTCATTGTATGCGGGGTGGATGTCTGCTCTCATTTTTGTTCCTAACTAAAATTGGGCGCGGCGGTTGTACGCGCACGGATACCTATAAGGGCGCGCATTATCCATAAAAAGAGAGGGTTGGGCAAATTGTTTTACGATTGGACAGGACGGATGCAAACGTTTGCCCCGTCATTCACAAATTTACACAACCCAACTGCTCGGGAACGCCCGCCAATAGGCGATTCGCATCATGTGATTGATGGAGATGGCCGTGGCTATTGGGCTGCAGGTAATGTGGGATACGAGAAAGTGTGCGGTAAGTACACTTTTAAATCCGCTCTGTTAGCTAGAACGGGTCTCCGAAGTATGCCTGCAGCTCAATAGTGAAGCCCAATAGATGCCCCCCCATAAGTACGTTGGGTTTCAGACGTAGTTGCGCCCGGGAAGAAATATCTGTTGGCTTCCAGAGAGACGAACCATTTGGGGGTGAACCAATAACGCACGCCCAAGATGGCTTCCTTGTAGGTGTAGTCATATTGATCAAATGTGATCCGAGTGTCGTAAAAGTCGAGGGATCTAGTATTTTGGTGTACGCGACCAACTCTCAACGCCATATAGGGTTCCCAGTCATTCGACAAATAACTTCCGACCAAATCGCTGTAAATATATTTCCCATCCGTAAATCCTGCCCCACCGATGATCGCGACCGACCCGCCGCTTTCCTTGTTGTTGATGAACGAATACTTGGCAAAAACACCGGTGCTAAACGCTTCCGCTTGTAGGCCGACATCTGTATTTTCAGACACCCCGAGGTTAGCCTTGAATACGTACCCTGTTTGCCCGGCACCTAACATGTAACTCGTATGGGATTTTCCGAGCGACCGGCCCGTTTCATGGCCAATCCAAGGGCCCGTCGCACATCCGGCTAGCAGGGTTGGCAATAAACTGAAAAGAAAGAAAAGCTGAAATGGCGATTTCGGTTCTGTACGGTTTGCGGGAGAGTGGATGTCAGGTGTCATTTGCGCCTCGTAAGAAGTTGATCGTCAAAGTATATTTTTTCACAGTTTCGAAATTTTTCGAATAAAAGTTTAGTCCAAATGAAAAAACAAGGAGACCTCAGAGACCTCAAGAGATGTCAGGGGCAGACGAAGAGACTTCAGGGGCAGACTCGATTGGTCCTGTGCTTTTTCTCAATTTTGCGCTCCGCTCGCCCCCCGGTTCTTAGCGCACCTGCCCGCGCTCGATGCTGATACCGACCTGTTTGCAGTTGCGGATGGCTTGCAGTTTGGCGACGCTGACTTTGACCCAGGGGGCGTTGAAGTCTTTGAGGATGATCTGGGCGATGTGTTCGGCCAGGGTTTCCAGCAGGGAAAAATGGCCGTCGCTCAATACGGTCTGGATATGTTGCGCGACTTGGGCGTAATCCAGCGCGTCCTTGATGTCGTCGCTCTGGCAGGCGCGGCTGTTGGGCAGGGCGATGTCGAGGTCGAGTTGCAGGGTCTGCGGTACGCGCTTTTCCCACTCGTAGATGCCGATGAGGGTGACGACTTTGAGTTCGCGCAGGAAGATGATGTCCATATAAGGTGTAAGGTCGCTCGGTTGGTGGCATTGGCGCATTCGAGTAGAATCCGCCGCTTCGTATTTTAAGTTATTCCAGATGACCACTATTATTTTTGTTGTGTGTGCCTACCTGTTGGGTTCGGTTTCTTTCGCGGTGTTGATGAGCAAGGCGTTCGGCTTGGCCGATCCGCGTACTTACGGTTCGGGCAATCCCGGCGCGACCAATGTGTTGCGCAGCGGCAAGAAGGCGGCGGCGGCGCTGACTTTGTTGGGCGATGCGGCCAAGGGCTGGCTGGCGGTGTTTCTGGCGATTAAGTTTGCGCCGCACGACGGGCAGGGTTTGTTGCTGGTGGCTTTAGTTGCCTTGGCGGTTTTCCTCGGTCATGTGTTTCCGGTATTCCTGAAATTTCAGGGCGGCAAAGGTGTGGCCACGGCGCTGGGCGTGTTGCTGGCATTGAGCGGCTGGATGGGCTTGGCGGTGCTGGGAACCTGGTTGCTGGTAGCGGTGGTGTTTCGTTATTCCTCGCTGGCGGCGTTGGTCGCGGCAATCGCCGCGCCGGTATATACCATGCTGATCCAATTGCGACCAGAGTTGGTGTTGGCTGTGGCGATTATGTCCATGCTGTTGATCTGGCGGCATAAGAGCAATATCCAGAATCTGATGACGGGCAAAGAAAGCAAGATCGGCGGCAAGAAGAAGGCCGAATCTCAGTCGGCGTAATTCAGTTCTTGTAGATTCCAGCGCGGCTTGACGTTGAAACGGTAGTCGCGCTGACCAGCTTGATGCTGTAAACGCATCGCGCCCGCGAAGGCGATCATCGCGCCGTTGTCTGTGCAAAACTCCAGATCGGGATAAAACACGTTGCCGCCGCGTTTGCCGATGACTTCATTCAAGCGGCTGCGCAACAATCGGTTCGCGCCCACGCCGCCCGCCACCACCAATTGGTTCAGTCCGGTCTGCCCCAGCGCGGTCAGCGCTTTGCTCGTCAGCACATCAACGATGGCTTCCTGTGCGGCGTATGCGATGTCGGCGCGAGTTTGATCGTTCAGTTCGTGCTGCTGGGTGAGCGTAAGCACTGCCGTCTTTAATCCGCTGAAACTGAAATCCAGATTGCCGCTATGCAACATCGGGCGTGGCAATTTAAATCGCCCCGGCGTGCCGCCTTGTGCCAGTTTGGACAGTAATGCGCCACCCGGATAGTCCAATCCCAGCAGCTTCGCGCTTTTATCGAAAGCTTCTCCCGCCGCATCATCTACCGATTCGCCTAATAGAGAGTAACGACCTACGCCGTTTACTCGCATCAATTGCGTGTGCCCGCCGGAAACCAGCAAGGCGACAAAAGGAAATTCCGGTGCAGGGGCGGATAGCAGGGGTGAGAGCAGGTGGCCTTCCAGATGATGTACGCCGATGGTGGGAACATTCAGCGTATAGGCCAGCGCACAGGCGACGCTCGCGCCGACCAGCAATGCGCCAGACAGTCCGGGGCCTTGTGTATAAGCGATGGCATCTATGTCTTGCAGTGTACAGTCGGCTTTTTGCAGGACGGCGCGTATCAGTGGCAAGGCATAACGCACGTGATCGCGCGAGGCAAGCTCCGGTACGACCCCGCCATACTCATTATGTAGCGCGATCTGCGAGTGCAGCGTGTGCGCCAGCAAACCGCGCTCGTTGTGATACAGCGCAATGCCGGTTTCGTCGCAGGACGATTCTATTCCAAGTGTAATCAATGACATTTACAGCCTTTCAGAGGATGGTGCATTGTAGTGAGGAATGCGCAGATGCGAGGTGATCTGATATGTATTTCAAATATATTTCACAAAAGTATTGACGCGATTTTTTCTATCCCTATAATGCGCACCTCTTCGCTGCGGCGGGGTTGAAACGAAGCGGAAATATCGCTTAATAATCAATAAAATGATTGCGTTTTTTCCGGTTGCAGCAAGCGGTTTTAATGAAGTGCAAAAGTATAGTTGACAACGATATTTTAGTCCCTATAATGCGCACCTCTTCGCAGCGGCAGGTTTGAAACGAAGCTGAAAATTAGCTTAATAATCAATAAAATGATTGCGTTTCCCCGGTTGTTGCAAGCAAGAAAACGATGTGCGAAAGTTTAGTTGACAAGAAGTTTTTAGTCCCTATAATGCGCACCTCTTCGCAGCCAAGGTTGCAGAAGAGAGCGGTAAAAAGTTCTTTAAAAGATAGAAGAAACAACCGATTAGTGTGGGTATCTGCGCTGAGGCAGACCGAGCATGCTCAGGCATAGCGGAGTCGACTCAAGACATAAAAGTAGTACCTCACACTTATCGAAGATATGAAAGTAAATTCGCTTTGAGTGAGATCTGTTGGTTCGCAAGGACCGACAAGCAAATGCTAGATTAAACTGAAGAGTTTGATCCTGGCTCAGATTGAACGCTGGCGGCATGCTTTACACATGCAAGTCGAACGGCAGCACGGG